>OKJI01000022.1_pt1 | contig 43434 bp, 34 predicted proteins | sample 1614861 | NCBI WGS metagenome assembly OKJI01 (sample SAMN04436974, study PRJEB24849) | human gut metagenome | biome: human gut; feature: NICU; material: stool | host: Homo sapiens | place: USA: Saint Louis, MO | collected 2010-03-24
CCGCTGCCGGAGCGGCGCAGCGCCAGGCTGGCCAGACCATCGGCAGCCATCTGGCGGCGCCAGGCCAGGGTCGTCGTCGGCGAGGCGCCTGTCTGGCGAGCCAGGGTCGCGTTGCTCACACCCTGGGTGGCGAGCAGCAGCGCGCGTGCGCGCCGGGCGTCACCGGCACGGGTGGCTTCCTCGTTCGCCACGTGCTGGAGCACCTCGGCCTGGAGGGTGGAAATGCCTGCGATTGCGGGGGTCTTGGTGCGGCGCGGTGTCATCGAGGCCCCAGGGGTGCCGAGCCAGGAGAGGCGGCCAGTCTGGTGCTAGGTGACCAGTTTTTTGCCATGCATCCGACCCTACGCTTCTTTTTTCGTGCTCACAGTTCACGCACCTGCTGCCACCTCGGTCCGCGACCGGCTCGCCCCGGGCGAGCGCGCCTCCTACGACGCCCTCGCCCAGGCCCTGCGTACAGGTATGGCCGGGACCCAGCGCCTGGGAGTGGCCTACTCCGGGGGCGTGGACTCGGCCCTGCTGGCCGCCGTGGCCGCCGAGGTCCTTGGCCGCGAGAACGTGGTCGCCCTGCTCGGCGTGTCTGCCTCACTGGCCGCCTCCGAGCACGCCATCGCCCGTAAGGTCGCCACGCTGATCGGCGTCGAGCTCGTCGAGTTCGATCCGGGCGAGCAGGACCTTCCCGGATACCGCGCCAACGGCCTGGACCGCTGCTACTACTGCAAGTCGGCCCTGTTCACCGCCATTGACGAGCGCATCGTCGCCGCGCACCACCTGGACGCCGTCGCCTACGGAGAGAACGCTGACGACTCGCGCCGCCCGGACCGCCCCGGTGCCCGGGCGGCGACCGAGCACCGCGTGCTGCGCCCGCTGGCTGACGCCCACCTCGCCAAGCCGCAGGTCCGTGCCCTGGCCCGCGCCCTCGGCCTGCCGGTGGCGGACAAGCCGGCGTCCCCGTGCCTGGCCTCGCGCATCCCGCACGGCGAGGAGGTCACGCCCACTAAGCTGCGCCAGATCGAGGACGCCGAGTCCGTGGTCCGCGCCCAGGGCTTTAGCGACTGCCGCGTGCGTCACCACGGCACGGTGGCCCGCATCGAGGTCCCGGTCGCCCAGATCGGTTGCCTGGCTGATGAGGAGGTGCGCCACGCCCTCATCGCCGGGGTGCGCGAGGCGGGCTTCCTCCACGTCGCGCTGGACCTGGCCGGGCTGCAGTCCGGTCTGTTCAGCCTCTCGCTCCTGCGGCAGGTGCCCCGTGACTGAGACGCAGCCAGGAATGCCGACGCCGACCCCGCGCCCGGGTGGGCAGAGCGCGCCTGGGACCACGGCGAGCAGTCGGACGCAGGCGAGCGACGGCGTCGTCCAGCTCGACCTGGACCGCGCCCAGCGCCGCGGCTATCCCGAGGCCATCTACTGCGAGGGCAAGTCACCTGCCGATCTGCGCACTATCGCCGCCCTCGTGCGTGAGCATCCGCAGATGCCGCACCTGTTTACGCGCGCTGACTGCGAGCGCGCCGAGGCGGTGCTGACCGAGCTGCCTGACGCCGCCTATGACCCTGTGGCGCGTCTGGTGGCCTGGCCGCCCCAGGTGCCTGAGCCAGCCGGGGAGATGGTCGTCGTCGCCTGCGCCGGGACCTCCGACCTGCCGGTGGCCCGTGAGGCGCTGCTGACCGCCCGCTACCTGGGGCGCCAGGCCGAGCTCGTGGCCGACGTCGGCATCGCGGGTCTGCACCGCACCCTGGCCAGGCTGGAGACCTTCCGCTCGGCCGGCGCCATCGTCGTGGCGGCCGGGATGGACGGGGCCCTGCCAGGCCTGATCGCAGGGCTGGTGTCCTGCCCGGTCATCGCCCTGCCGACCTCGGTGGGCTACGGCGCCGCGTTCGAGGGACTTGCCCCGCTGCTGACCATGCTCAACTCCTGCGCCCCCGGCGTGGGCGTGGTCAACATCGACAACGGCTACGGGGCTGCCCACCTGGCAGCGCAGATCACCGCCCCGCGACCAGCCAGCTAGCCCGGCCCACCGCGCGCGGCGCCGCCTGGCTGCGCCGTCGTCCTCGCCCCAGACCTCACCACCCTGACACGAAGAGAAGGAACCATGCCCACCTTCAAGCTCCCCTACGACCACGGCACCATCGAGGCCACGATCCCGGAGAAGAGCTTCGCCGGCCTCATCCAGTCCGGGGCGGAGGACTACCACAACCCGCTCACTGAGGCACAGACGGTCGAGAAGTCGCTGGACAACCCCATCGGCTCTCCCACGCTGGAGGAGCTGGCCCGGGGCAAGAAGGACATCGTCCTCATCTCCTCCGACCACACCCGTCCCGTCCCCAGCCACATCATCACCCCCATCATCCTGCGTCGTATCCGCTCCGTCGCCCCCGACGCCCGCGTGCGCATCCTCGTGGCCACCGGCTTCCACCGCCCCTCCACCCGGGAGGAGCTGGTGAGCAAGTACGGCCAGGAGATCGTCGACAACGAGGAGATCGTCATGCACGTCTCCACCGACGACGACGCCATGGTCAAGATCGGCCAGCTGCCCAGCGGCGGGGACGCCATCATCAACCGCATCGCCTACGAGGCTGACCTCCTTCTGGCTGAGGGCTTCATCGAGTCCCACTTCTTCGCCGGCTTCTCCGGCGGGCGCAAGGCCGTCCTGCCGGGCGTTGCCTCCTACAAGACGATCATGGCCAACCACTCTGGGGAGTTCATCAACTCGCCCCAGGCCCGCACCGGCAACCTGCAGGACAACCCCATCCACAAGGACATGGAGTGGGCCGCGCGCACCGCGGGCCTGGCCTTCATCGTCAACGTGGTGCTGGACGGGGAGAAGCACATCATCGGCTCCTTCGCCGGGGACATGGTCGAGGCTCACAAGGTCGGATGCGACTTCGTGCGCGAGCTGGCTTCCGTGCCGGCTGTGCCCTGCGACATCGCCGTGTCCACCAACGGCGGCTTCCCCCTGGACCAGAACATCTACCAGGCGGTCAAGGGCATGACCGCGGCCGAGGCCACCAACAAGGAGGGCGGCGTCATCATCATGGTCGCCGGCTGCGCCGACGGCCACGGGGGCGAGGGTTTCTACCACAACATCGCTGACGTCGCCGACCCCAAGGAGTTCCTCGACGCCGCGATCGCCACCCCGCGTCTGGAGACCATCCCGGACCAGTGGACCAGCCAGATCCTGGCCCGCATCCTGGTCCACCACCACGTCATCGTTGTGTCCGACCTGGTCCAGCCCAACCTCGTCACGGACATGCACATGGAGCTGGTCCCCACCTTCGAGCAGGCGCTTGCACGTGCCCTGGAGATCGAGGGACCTGACGCCAAGGTCGCCGTCATCCGCGACGGCCTGAGCGTCATCGTCCAGTAACCCACCCCACCACAAGCGCGGGCGCGTCCGGCAGACCAGTTCCCTGGCCGGCCCTGACCGTCCCCGGCAGCTCCCTGACTGGGCTGACCGGGCGCACCCGTCCCGACCCACCACCCTCACCCTTCCACCTCCAACCCACAGGAGTACCGCCATGTGGCAGCACCTTCTCTTTGAGTTCCTGGGAACCGGCCTGATGATCCTGTTCGGCGTCGGCGTCCACTGCGACGACGTCCTCAAGCGCACCAAGTACGCCGGTTCTGGTCACCTCTTCGCCATCACGACCTGGGCCTTTGGCATCAGCGTGTGCCTGTTCATCTTCGGCGGCGTGTGCATCAACCCTGCCATGGCTCTGGCCCAGGCCATCCTCGGCATGATCCCGTGGTCCTGGTTCGTGCCTTACGTCATCGCCGAGTTCCTCGGCGCCTTCGTGGGGGCCTGCCTGGTGTGGTTCATGTACGCCGACCACTTCCGCGCCTCCGAGCAGGAGGTGGACCCCATCAAGATCCGCAACATCTTCTCCACCAACCCCGGTGAGCGGAACCTGCCGCGCAACTACCTCGTGGAGGTCGTGGCCACCACGATCTTCCTCACCGCCATCTTCGCCGTGGCCAAGAACTACGAGTCCCAGCTGCCCATCGGCGTGGGCCTGATCGTGTGGGCCATCGGTATGGGTCTGGGCGGTACCACCGGATTCGCCATGAACCAGGCTCGTGACCTGGGCCCGCGCCTGGCCTACCAGGTCCTGCCCATTGGCAACAAGACGGACAACGACTGGGCATACGGGCTCATCGTGCCGGGGACCGCTCCCTTCGTCGGTGCGGCGCTCGCGGCCCTGGCCGCCTCTGCCATGCACTTCGCCTGACCCTCACTGCCGGGTGACCGCTTCGTCGCTACTGTCCAAGGAGACCTCATGACCACGCTCTGGATCGATGCCACCGCCGGAGTTGCCGGCGACATGCTGCTGGGTGCCTTGATTGACGCCGGCGCCCCGGTGGAGGGGATCCAGGCGGCCCTGGACGCCGTGGCCCCAGGAGCGATTCAGCTGCGGCGCGAGGAGGTGGTGCGTGGTGCCATGCGCGCCACCCATGCTCGCGTCATCCAGGTGGGGGAGCAGACGGTGGAGCGGACCTGGTCCGCGATCCGCTCGCTGCTGACTCGCGCCGCGCTCGCTGAGGTCACCCGACGTCGTGCCCTGGCTGCCTTTGAGCGCCTGGCCGTGGCGGAGGCCCATGTTCACGGGATGAGCGTGGCAGACGTCCACTTCCACGAGGTGGGCGGCCTGGACGCGATCGGGGACGTGGTGGGTGTGTGCGAGGCGCTGCGCCTGCTGGGAGTCGATGAGGTCGAGGCCTCCTGGGTCGCCCTGGGCAACGGCCGGATCAAGGCCGCCCACGGCCTCATGCCGGTGCCGGCCCCAGCCGTGCTGGAGCTGACCCGAGGCTGGCAGGTGCGCTCACTCCCGGGGGAGTACGACCCGGCGGCGCACCACCACTCCCACGACCACGGTCATACGCACGCGCACGACCATGCCCACGATCACGGTCACGGTCACGGTCATGGCCACGTGCACGACGCGGCCCAGGCCGGTCACGAGCACGCCCATACGCACGGGCACGAGGAGGCGCCGGCCGCCGTCGCCGACCGCCGCGATATCGGCGAGCTGGCCACGCCGACGGGGCTGGCGCTCATCCGGGCCCTGGCCTCACGCTGCACGGACATGCCAGCCGGCGTGCCCTCCGTGGCTGGCGTGGGCGCCGGCGGCAAGGACTTCCCCGGCTGGGCCAACGTGGTGCGGGCCGTGCTCACGGACACGACCGCGATCGCACCGGCTGACCGACCCCAGGACGTCCCGGCAGGCGGGCAGGGGCAGGTGAGCTCCGCCGTCGGCCCTGACGGGACGACCCCCACGGTGCTCACCGAGGTCGCCGCCAACGTCGACGACCTCGACCACCGGCTCGTTCCCGGCGTCATCGACGCGCTCCTGGCGGCAGGCGCCGTCGACGCCTGGGCCACCGCCATCCACATGAAGAAAGGGCGGCCGGCCCTGACCCTGAGCGCGCTGACCGACGCAGGCCACCGCGACGCCGTCGTCGAGGTCCTGCTGACGCGCACCACGACGCTGGGCGTGCGTGAGATGGCCGTGACCCGCACGGTCCTGAACCGCACCTGGGCCACCGTCAGCCTGGACCTGCCCGGCGGGGCCCAGGCGCTGAGCGTCAAGATCGGTCACCGTGACGGGCGGATCGTCCACGCCCAGGCCGAGTGGTCCTCACTGGCCCAGGCTGCGGCCGCCAGCGGTCTGACCGAGCGCGACGTCGAGCAGCGTGCCGCCGCCGCCATCGTGGCCGCCGGGTGGGTCGCCGGTGCCCGGGCGCCTGCCGACCAGTCCTGACTCAGCCCCTCCAACCTGACCCGCCTGCGCACCAGAAAGCCATCATGACTCGTCCCAAGCACCTGCCCACGATCCTCGTCGTCGCCGGCGTCCACGCCCTGGCTGTCCTCTTCCTCGTCATCGGCCACGCCAGCGGTGCGATCCCGGTGGCACTGGCTGGCTTCGCCTACACCCGCGGCCTCCTCCACGCCTTGGACGCTGACCACCTGTGCATGATTGACGGCTCCACGCGCAAGCTGCTGGGCGAGAAGCGCAACGCCAACGGCGTGGGCCTGGCTTTCAGCCTGGGGCACTCCACGGTGGTGCTTGTGGCGGGCCTGGCCGTGGCGATGGGGGCCAGCTGGATCCGCACCGCTCTTGACCCCAGCTCACGCGCTGCCACGATCCTGGGGCTCACCGGCGCCGGGGTCTCGGCGGTCTACCTGCTGGCCGTGGCCGCGGCCAACGTCCCCAACCTCACCCACCACCACGACCTTCAGGGCCCCAAGGGCCCGTGGGCTCGCCTGCTGACCCGGCCGCTGTCCCACGTGCGCCACGCCGGACACATCTACCTCTTCGGCATCCTGTTCGGGCTCGGCTTCGACACTGCCTCGACCATCAGCCTGCTCATGATCACCGCCCTGGCGACCACCTCTGGAGCCAGCCCCTTCGTCCTCATGGCGCTGCCGCTGGCCTTCACCGCCGCCATGACGCTGGGCGACTCGGTCAACGCCAACCTCATGCTGCACGTGTACACCTCGGCCGCGGCCTCAACCCGCGCCCGCTTCAACACGGTGGTCACGGCCATCTCGATCTGCTGCGCGGTCCTGGTGGCCACCGGCACGGCCCTGGAGATCCTGGGCGAGGTCACCGGCCGTGAGGTCGCCTCCTTTGACACCGAACCCATCGGCTGGGGGCTGGTGGCCCTGGCGGTGCTGGGCACGCTGGCGATCGCCGTGGTGCGGCGTCGTCAGGCACGTGCCGCCCACGCCGCCGCGCACGCCGAGGTGGCGCGTCTGGCCTGAGGCAGCCCGCCGAGGGTGCGCGCAGGTGCGAGACAATAGGGGCCTGCCGCGGCTGCGCCGTCGGCCAGCGACCGCGAAGGAGACGCTATGACCCGCCAGTTCCACCGCCCCGCCCGGCTGGACCCTGAGGCTGCCGAGAACATCGAGGGCAGCCAGGACACCGCCGTCGCCTCTGAGCTCGCGCACCTGGCGGCCCAGGCGCTCATCGGCGGCTTCGCGTCTGCCTCGGGCGAGGACGAGGGCGGCGCGCCGCACGAGGAGCTCACCGGTCCCCTCACCCGCGAGGGCGTGGTGCGGGCGGTGGCGAGCCACGGCGTTGACGACGTCGCTGAGCTGTGGGCGGACTCCCCGGCCACGACCCTTCCCGGCACCCTGTGGCGCCTGTTCCTGGTACGCGAGTGGATCCGGCGCGATCCGGCGCTGGTGGAGCGGCGTTATGCCACGACGGTGGACCTGACGGAGGCTGACGACGCCGCTACGGCACGTGCGCAGGCGGCCCTGGCCCAGGCCCAGCCGGCCCCCTCGCCCGCGCAGGTGCGTGAGGCGATCGACGCTGTGCTCGCGGGGCAGGTGGAGGGCTCGGTGCCAGCGATCGCGGGGCTGCTGCGCGTGGTGGCGCGGTTCTTGCGTGCGCTCGCGGCCGGCTCGAGCCCGGTGTGGATCGAGGACGACGCCGACGCCCTGGCTGACCGGGTGACGCGGCGTGACTCTGCGCTCCTGGCTACCGCAGCGGAGCTGGACGAGGCGGCGCGGCGCGCTGGGGCCGGCCTGCTCGACTGAGGCCTGGTTCCTCTCGCGTTCTCTGCGCCGCGACCGACCGCCTGCGGCGCGACGGACCGCCTGCGGCGCGGCGGACCACCTGATTCGCGCGAATACCGTGGTCGGAGGCGGAACTAGCGGTCGGTCGGCACATTGGTGGTCGGTGGGGGAGTGTGTGGTCCGTCGGGGAGTGCGTGGTCGGAGGCGGAACTAGTGGTCGGGCCGTCACGCTGGGCAATGTCGCCCGGTGTTCACCTGGTCGTGGGAACATGCCCCTATGACCACTCCCGACGCCGTGCCCGCGCCCGACCCTCAGGCCGCCTCCTCCGCCCCAGGTGCCGCACCCCTGTCCGCCTTTCTGGGCGGGTGGGCGCGTGCTCAGCAGAGCCGGTCCCTTCCTTCTCACGCCGCCGGTGGCGGTCCGGCCCCCCAGGTCCCCCAGGCCGACGGCGCACACGCCCAGACCGAGCAGCCCCAGGACACTGCGCTGGACGAGGAGCACGTCTTCGAGGTCGCCGATCCGCGCGACTTCGCAGACGACGCCGGGCCCCAGTACGAGGACGAGGACTTCGACGCTCCCGGGGAGGGCGACGGCGTCGCGGCGGGCGCGCCCTCGGCTCGCCTGGCACCGGCCGAGGCCCCGGCAACCACCCCGGCTCCGGCTGAGGCGGAGCCGGCTTCAGCGCCGTCACCGGCGGCCGCCGCCCCGAGCGCCTCGGCCCCCTCGCCGCAGAGCCTGGTGCATGAGGACGAGGACCTGCCGCCTCTGGAGGACTTCCCCCACCGCTTCACTGACCGTGAGCTGACGTGGATGGACTTCAACGAGCGCGTCCTGGAGCAGGCCGAGGACCAGGACCTCCACCTGTTGGAGCGTGCCTGGTTCCTGGCGATCTTCTCCTCCAACCTCGACGAGTTCTACATGGTGCGCGTGGCCGGGCTCATGCGCCGCATCAAGGCCGGCATCACTCCGGTGCGGGCCTCCGGGCTGGACGCCCATCAGGTGGTCGCCGAGATCACCCGCCGCGCCAAGGAGCTCACGGCCCGCCAGGCCGCGATCTGGCAGGACGACATCCGCCCCAAGCTCGCCGAGCACCACATTGAGATCAAGAGCTGGCAGGAGCTGGACGAGGCACAGCAGGAAGGTCTCACCCGCACCTTCCGCCACCAGATCTACCCGGTGCTCACGCCGCTGGCCGTCGACCCCTCCCACCCCTTCCCCTACATCTCGGGTCTCTCCCTCAACCTCGCGGTGCTGCTACGCAACCCCAAGTCGGGCAAGGAACACTTTGCCCGGGTCAAGGTGCCGGCCTCCCTGCCCCGTCTCATTACGGTCCCCGGCCGCGAGCTCGACACCGTGGACAAGGCTGCGGGCGCGGCCTTCATCCCGCTGGAGGAGGTGGTGGGCCAGCACCTGGACCACCTCTTCCCCGGCATGGAGATCCTGGAGCACCACCTCTTCCGCGTCACGCGCAACGAGAACCTCGAGGTCGAGGAGGACGACGCCGAGAACCTCTTGGCCGCCATGGAGAAGGAGCTGGAGCGGCGGCGCTTCGGTGACTGCGTGCGCCTGGAGGTGACTGACACCATCAGCCCCTTCGTGCGTCGCTACCTCGTGCGAGCCCTTGGCCTGCGTGACGACGACGTCTTCGCCCTGCCCGCCCCGCTGGACCTGCGCTGCCTCAACCAGCTCCACGACCTGGACGTGCCGGCACTGAAGTACCCGCGCTACGTGCCGGTGACGGCCGCCGGGCTCGGGGAGACCGAGACCGCGACCCCGCGCGACGTCTTTGCGGCGATGCGCGAGCACGACGTCCTGCTCCACCACCCCTACGACTCCTTCTCGACCTCGGTCCAGGAGTTCGTGCGCCAGGCGGCTGCTGACCCCAAGGTGCTGGCGATCAAGCAGACCCTCTACCGCACCTCGGGAGACTCCCCGATCGTTGACGCCCTCATCGAGGCGGCCGAGGCCGGCAAGCAGGTCGTGGCGATCGTGGAGATCAAGGCGCGCTTCGACGAGGAGAACAACATCTCCTGGGCCCGCAAGCTGGAGCGGGCCGGCGTCCACGTGGTCTACGGCATGGTGGGGCTCAAGACTCACTGCAAGCTGCTGCTCGTGGTGCGCCAGGAGGCTGATGGCCTGCGTCGCTACTGCCACGTGGGCACGGGCAACTACCACCCCAAGACGGCCCGAGGCTACGAGGACCTGGGCCTGCTCACCACGGACCGGGACATGGCCCAGGACCTGACGACCCTGTTCAACTTCCTGTCCGGCTACGCCCCTCGCGCCCGGTTCCGCCGTCTCCTCGTGGCCCCGCGCACGGTACGCAGCGGGCTGATCGAGCGCATTGACCGCGAGATCGAGAACAAGCGTGCCGGCAAGGACGCCTGGGTGAGGATCAAGGTCAACTCGATCATTGACGAGAAGACCATCGACGCCCTCTACCGCGCCTCGCGCGCCGGGGTCAGCGTGGACATCGTGGTGCGCGGTATCTGCGGCATCCGCGCCGGCATCCCGGGGCTGAGCGAGAACATCCGGGTGCGCTCGATCCTGGGACGCTACCTGGAGCACTCGCGCATCTACGCCTTCTGCAACGACGGGGACACCGACCTGTTCATCGGCTCGGCCGACCTCATGCACCGTAACCTCGACCGGCGTGTGGAGGCCCTGGTGCGTATCACCGATCCAGAGATGGTCGCGCACCTGACTTGGTTCGTCACCCACAGCGCCAGCGACGAGGTCACCAGCTGGTGGATGGAGCCGGACGGCTCATGGACCCGCCACGTCACCGGCCCTGACGGTGAGCGTCTGGAGGACATCCAGGACACCCTCATGTCCCTGGCCTCCAAGCGTGTCAAGGGCCGGGGCTGAGGATGGCTGAGAGCAAGAAGGCCGTCGTCCGGGCGGCCGGCGCGCTGGTGTGGCGCCAGGAGGGCAAGGACCTCCAGGTGCTGCTGGTCCACCGGCCGCGCTACGACGACTGGTCCTTTCCCAAGGGGAAGGTCGAGCCGGGGGAGTCCTTGCGCGCTTGTGCCGTGCGGGAGGTGGAGGAAGAGACCGGTGCGCGCATCGCGCTGGGTCAGCCCCTGTCCGCCCAGCGCTACAAGCTGGCCGACGGGCGCCGCAAGGAGGTGCGCTACTGGGCCGCCCGCGAGCTGGAGAGTGACTTCCCTGCGCTGGCGGCACGCCAGGAGGTGCGTCCGGCCTCCCCGGAGGAGATCGACGACGTCGTCTGGCTGCCGGTGGGCCAGGCCCGCGGGCGGCTGACCCGCCAGGCCGACCGTGACCTGCTGGGCGAGCTGGTTGACCTGTGGGAGGACGACAAGCTTGACACCTGGACCCTGGTCCTGGTCCGTCACGCCCGGGCTGTCAAGCGCTCGGTGTGGAACCGTCCGCGCTCGCACAGCCAGGAGGAGGACGAGGCCACGCGTCCCCTCACCGCTGACCAGGGCGAGGTCCGAGCCCGCGCGCTGGTCGCCGTCCTGTCCGCCTATGGCGTGGCCAGGCTGGTCACCAGTCCCTGGAAGCGTTGCTACGACACCCTGGCTCCCTACGCCGAGGCGAGCGGGGTGGCGCTGGAGACCGAGCCGGCGCTGACCGAGCACGCGCACGCCGCCCATCCCAAGCGCGCGCGAAAGGTGGCCGAGCGGGCTGTGCGGATGCGCGAGGTCCCCCTGGCCCTGTGCCTGCACAGGCCGGTGCTGCCCACCATCATGGACGTTATCGCCGAGCACGCCCCGGGCAAGCTGCTGCGCTCGGTCCCCGACCGCGACCCGTGGCTCAAGACCGGCGAGATCATGGTCATCCACATGGCACGCCGCTCCCACGGCAAGATCCGGGCCGTGGCGATTGAGAAGCAGCGTCCGGTCCTGTCCGAAGGACGCTGAGGACCAGCGCTCCACGCCCCGCCACAGCGACGACGGCGCAGCCCCCGGCCAGCGTGAGGCGCCGCTGCGCCGTCGTCCGGGCGTGAGGGAGGGACGGCGTGTGTGAAGCCTCTCAGGAGTGTTTACCGACCGTTTACCTCGCCCACCCTCCCGGGTCACCCGGTCTCCCTATGTTCAGTCATGTCGGCCACCAGGTCGACGAAACTGCGGGCCGACCTGCACGGCGGCCCATTGGACTGAATGAGGACGGTCTCCAGTGCTTCTCACCCGTCGTAGCGCGATCTCTGCGCTCTCCGTCGCCGCTCTCGCCACCCTTGCCGCCTGCGGCTCGGACGCCGGCGGTTCCAGCTCGTCGAGCTCCAGCTCCACGGACTCGGCTGCGCCCGCCACTGACCTGACCGGTCAGATCAAGGGTGCCGGCGCCTCCTCCCAGGGTGACGCCCAGGACGCGTGGATGAACGGCTTCCTCGCCGCCAACTCGGGTGCCGCGGTCGAGTACGCCGCCGAGGGCTCGGGCGCGGGTCGCGAGAAGTTCATCGCCGGCGCGGTCGACTTCGCTGGCTCGGACTCCTCGATGAGCGAGGAGGAGCTGGCCAAGGTCGACGCCGTCATCGAGGTCCCGCTCTACATCTCGCCGATCGCGGTGGCCTACAACGTCCCCGGCTTCACCGGTGAGACCCACATCAACATGACCCCGGACACCATCGCCAAGGTCTTCTCCGGCACCATCACCAAGTGGAACGACGCCGCCATCGCCGCGGACAACGAGGGCGCTGAGCTGCCCGACCTCGACATCGTCGTCGTCCACCGCTCCGACGAGTCCGGCACCACGAAGAACTTCACCAAGTACCTGGGCAAGGTCGCGGCGGACGTGTGGACCTACGAGGCCGAGGAGACCTGGCCGATCGAGGGTGGCCAGTCCGGTGACGGCACCTCCGGCATGATCGCCACCATCAAGGGCGCCGAGGGCGCGATCGGCTACGCCGACGCCTCCAAGGTCACTGACGAGCTGGGCACCGTGGCCGTGGGCGCGAACGGCAGCTTCTCTCCCTACTCGGCTGAGGCCGCCGCCGCGACCCTGGACGCCTCCGAGCTCAGCGACAAGGCCACCGACACCCAGATCGTCTACGACATCAACTACACAGCCGAGGGTGCCTACCCGATCATCCTGGTGTCCTACCTCATCGCCCACCAGAAGTACGACGACGCGGACATCGCCGCCACCGTCAAGGGCTACCTGGAGTACGCCGCCAGCGAGGAGGGCCAGACCGCCGCCTCCGAGGCCGCCGGAAGCGCCCCGATCTCGGACGGCCTGCGCGAGAAGGTCCTGGCCGCGGTGGGCACGATCGCCTGACCCAGCTCCAGGCTCACGCTCGGGCCCCGTCTCTGCCGCAGGGGCGGGGCCCGAGCGCGGGACCAACCGGGGGTCGGCGCCGCCGTCGCCCGGACAGATCTCAAGGAAGGTCGTTGTGGCCACACGCAACCCAGACGCTACGGACACGGGCGTCGCCATCACCGCCGGCAAGGCTCCCGGGCGCACGGGCAACCGCGTCTTCTCGGTCCTGTCCTTCGGCGCTGGCATCTTCATCATGATCGTCCTGGCCCTGGTGACGATCTTCCTCTTCCGTGACTCCTTCCCTGCCTTCGTCGCGGACCAGGCGCAGCTGGACGAGGACGTGAGCTTCATGCGGGGCAAGAGCTTCCTCTCCTACGCCGCGCCGCTCATCTTCGGCACGCTGCTGTCCTCCCTCATCGCGCTGGCCGTGGCCGTTCCCTTAAGCATCGCCGTCGCCCTGTTCATCTCCCACTTCGCCCCCAGGCGCCTGGCACAGGGCCTGGGCTACCTCGTGGACCTGCTGGCCGCCATCCCCTCCGTGGTCTACGGCCTGTGGGGGTTCCTCTGGCTCGTGCCGCTGATGAACCCCATCTACCAGTGGCTGACCACCCGCCTGGGCTTCATCCCGCTGTTCGCGGACTACCAGGCGCCGGCCAAGAACATCATGACCGCCTCGCTGGTGCTGGCCGTCATGATCCTGCCCATCATCACCGCGACCGTGCGCGAGGTCTTCCTGCAGACCCCCACCCTCCACGAGGAGGCCTCCCTGGCCCTGGGCGCCACGCGCTACGAGATGGTGCGTCAGGCGGTGCTGCCCTTTGCCCGCTCCGGCATCATCTCCGCCTCCATGCTGGGGCTGGGTCGCGCCCTGGGTGAGACCATGGCCGTGCTCATGATCATGTCCTCCGGGCTGTTCATCAACCTCAAGATCCTTGCCCCCGGCCAGCACCAGACGATTGCGGCCAACATCGCCAGCCAGTTCCGTGAGGCCTTCGGGCTCTCGCGCGAGGTCCTCCTGGCCACCGGCTTGGTGCTGTTCGTCATCACCTTCCTGGTCAACTCCTTGGCCCGCTGGATCATCGCCCGTCGCGCCGAGTTCTCGGGAGCCAACTGACATGAGTGCACGCAACACTTCTCCCACTGCCGTCATCGACCCCTTGGCTGACCCCTCCGAGGTCTTCGAGGGCGTGCCGCTGACCTCCTACCGGCTGCCGAGCTGGTTCATCTGGGCGGTGCTCGGCGGCGTGTTCGTCCTCATCGGGGCGATCGGCATCCCGCTGGGGTGGTCGCCGGTGGCCATGATCGTGCTCACCGCGCTGGTCTGGGTCGTGGTGTCCACCATCGTGTCCTGGGTGCGTGAGGGCGAGCGCTGGGGCAAGAACACCTTGCTGACGACGCTGGTCTACCTGGCCTTCGCGATCGTCATGGTGCCCCTGGTCTCCCTGGTGTGGATGGTCGTGGTCAACGGATCGGCCCGTTTCAGCCCGGAGTTCCTGCTGACCAATATGCGCGGCTACTCCGAGGACACCGGAGGCGTCTACCACGGCATCGTGGGGACACTGGAGATCACGGGGCTGGCCACCCTCATCTCGGTTCCGCTGGGCATCTTCACCGCGATCTTCCTCGTGGAGTACAACGGCGGCTGGATCGCTCGGGCCGTGACCTTCCTCGTGGACGTCATGACCGGCATCCCCTCGATCGTGGCCGGTCTGTTCGCCTACTCCTTCTTCCTGCTGGTGGCGGGACCGCGTTACCAGGCGGGCATCATCGGCGCTATCGCGCTGAGCGTGCTCATGACCCCGGTCGTGATCCGTGGCGTGGAGGAGATGCTCAAGCTCGTGCCCAACGAGCTGCGTGAGGCCTCCTACGCCCTGGGCGTGCCCAAGTGGCTGACGATTATCAAGGTGGTGCTGCGCACCGCGATCGCCGGCATCACAACCTCAGTCATGATCGCGATCGCGCGCGTCATCGGTGAGACGGCCCCGCTGCTCATCACTGTGGGCCTGCCGCAGACCACGAACTTCAACCCCTTCAAGGGGACGATGGCCACCTTGCCGACCCTGGTCTACAACCAGTACTCCCGCGCGGACGCGGCGGCCTTCGAGCGTGCGTGGGCTGGAGCCCTCACCCTCATCATCATCGTCATGCTCCTCAACCTGCTGGCTCGAGCCGTGTCCTACTACTTCAGCCCCAAGGGTGGCCGGCGATGAGCACTCGCTCGCCACAGCCCACCGCCACCGCCTGACTCAAGGAAACCCAGTGTCTAAGCGAATTGATGTCAAGAACGAGAACATCTACTACGGCGACTTCCTCGCCGTGAAGGATGTCAACGTCACCATCGAGCCCAAGTCCGTCACGGCGCTCATTGGTCCCTCCGGCTGCGGGAAGTCCACCTTCCTGCGCACCCTCAACCGCATGCACGAAGTCATTCCGGGCGCTCGGGTAGAGGGCGAGGTGATCGTCGACGGCGTCAACCTCTACGGCCCGGGTGTGGACGCCGTGCAGGTGCGGCGGGCCATCGGCATGGTCTTCCAGCGGCCCAACCCCTTCCCGACGATGTCGATCGCCGAGAACGTCCTGGCCGGGGCCCGGCTGAACAACCGACGCATGAAGAAGTCGGAGGCCGAGGAGCTGGTCGAGCGATCGCTGCGCGGGGCCAACCTGTGGGACGAGGTCAAGGACCGCCTGGACCGTCCCGGCTCCGGCCTGTCCGGCGGCCAGCAGCAGCGTCTGTGCATCGCTCGTGCCATTGCCGTCAAGCCTGCCGTCCTGCTCATGGACGAGCCCTGCTCGGCCCTGGACCCGATCTCGACCCTCGCCATTGAGGACCTCATCCACGAGCTCAAGGCGGACTACACGATCGTCATCGTCACCCACAACATGCAGCAGGCCTCGCGCGTGTCTGACATGACGGGCTTCTTCAACCTGGAGGCCACCGGGCAGCCGGGCCAGCTGGTCGAGTTTGATACCACGGACACGATCTTCTCCAACCCGCACGAGAAGGCGACCGAGGACTACATCTCCGGCCGCTTCGGGTGATTCTCGGGCCTCACGCGGCTCTCGCTACCCCTTCGCCTTGTTTGCTACCCCGTAGCCGCGCGCTACCGGTAGCGGACAAGGCGAAGGGGTAGTGACGCTCATGAAGGGGGAGCGGCAGGCCGGGCAGGGGTAGCGAGCACCCGCCATCAGCCGGCGATGAAACCGCCCATGAGACGGGCAATGGCGTAGACCGGACCGCCCACGGCCAGGATTGGCACGATCGCGCTGGCCACGGCGGCGCGACCACCGGGAACCCAACGGTGCGTCCACAGCACCCGGTTGCTCGCCGCCATGAGGATGCCAGCGACGAATCCGCACAGCAGGCACGCTCCCGCGGACTGGAGAGCCGCCGTGGTGCCCGTATGGGCTGGGCCAAAGAATCCGACGGCGGCCAGCACGCCTCCGGCGATCCCTGCCGCCAGGGCAGGCACCGTGACCGTGAGGGTCTCCAGGACCAGCGCGCGGACCTGGAGCGTGGTGAGGATGGCGCCCAGGAGCAGGGCCAGGCAGCACGGGACGATGACGGCGGGGTCCGCAACCCCGGGCTCCAAGGCGCACCACCCGGCTCCGCACACGACGACGAGGTTGCCGGTCACCGTGGCAGACAGGTCCTCCACGAGCCCGGGACGGCCGTCATGGCGCAGCATCTGGGCCACGAAGGCTGCCAGGATGCTCAGTCCCATCACGAGGCCGGCGCTGCCGAAGTCCTGGGTGAGGGCGACCGCTGCCACGGCGGCGATCCCGGTCAGCGCCACGACCACGGTGGCACGCCGGTGATGGCGTGAACGCACCAGCGCAGGCCAGCCCTGGGCGGTCAGCGGCACCAGGATCAGGACGATCACCAGGCGGACCCAGGTGGGTAGCGAGGCCGTGATCGCCAGCAGGATGGGAACCAGCCCGGCCATCGCCAGTCGGGTCCACGCAGGATCGGCCAGGCCGACCTGGGTCGGTACGCGACCGCCAGTGCGGGTCCCATAGGCCCGGTGACGACTGGCGGGCGGCGTCGGGGACTCGTGGCGAGGGTCGGGAGCAGGTGTACTCACAGTCGGCATCGTCGCATACCTGAAACGCCTGGTGTGGAACACTGGAGGGCGACACAGGACGAACCCGCCGTGGCGCGGGGAGGAGGTCGTCGATGCGCATCATCATGCTCACCCGCCACGAGCAGGCTGCCCAGGTGCTCCCCTCCGCCTCCTTCCTGGACTCCGAGGTCCTCTGCCTGTCCCCGGTTCCCTCCTCCTACGCCGCCGTCGAGGATGCCGACGTCGTCCTCGTCGATGCCACCGGGGACCTCACGCGAGCCCGGGCGCTGTGCCAGCTCCTGTCGGGTCCCATGGACTGTCCCCCGATCCTCCTGGTCCTCCAGGACGGCGGTGCCGCCGTGGTGCAGGCGGACTGGGGCGCGAGCGACTTTGTCCTCACCGGCGCGGCTCCAGCCGAGCTGTCGGCGCGGCTGCGGCTGCTGCGCACCCGTGAGCCGGCGCCACGTGCCGAGGAGGGTGGAGACCGCATTGAGGTCGGTGACCTCGTGATCGACGTCAACGCCTACACCGCCCGCCTGCGCGGCCAGATCATTGACCTGACCTACAAGGAGTTCGAGCTGCTGAAGTACCTGGCGGCCAACCAGGGACGAGTGCTCACCCGCGAGACCCTGCTCGACGAGGTCTGGGGCGAGGACTACATCGGCGGCTCGCGCACGGTCGACGTGCACGTGCGCCGCCTGCGCGCCAAGCTCGGCACCGAGCACGATCACCTCATTGGGACGGTGCGCAACGTCGGATACCGGCTGGACGCGCTGGTCGAGTAGACTAGGGCCGACGTCGGGCCGTGTGGGCCCCGGGCTCCAACTCAAGCCGCCGCGAGCGGCATTCGCGCCGACTGGCGCTCTACGGCCCGACGTCCTGATCTCTTGGCGGTGCCGCGGCGCAACAGCAACGTTCCCGCTGCTGGCCCTGGCCTTCCATGACAGCACCGGCCGCTTTCCCCATGGCCTCGCCTGGCGCCCCAGCCAGGAGGGTCAGCCCGTTTACCTCGATGAGCTAGTCTGTCGGCTCGCTGCGGGTTTCCGCCGCCGTTGACCAAAGGAGAACTGGTGCGTCTGCGTCCGCGCAACAATAATGCCGACCTCCTGGCCGCTCTCAGCGCCTTGGCAGACCGCCTGGTGGCCGGCTGCGACCTCGTAGGACGGATCGTCACCGCTGACTTCGCCTCACGGGCCCAGCTGCGTGACGAGCTCCACGCCGTCGAGCATGAGGCCGACGAGATCCACCACCGCTTCCTGCACCTGCTCTCTCACACCTTCGTCACCGCCATCGACCGTGATGACCTGCGCCGCATCGCCGGGCTGCTGGACGACTGCCTGGACGCTGTGGACCAGGCGGGCGATGCCATCGTGCTCTACCAGGCCGGCGCCTTGCCGCAGGCCTGCACCGAGCAGGTCGAGATCCTGCGGCGGGCCGCCGAGCTGACGGCTGGTGCCGTGCCCCGCCTGCGGGCGGCCTCATCGCTGCGTGAGTACTGGGTGCAGGTCAACTCTCTGGAGAACGCCGCGGACACCCTCTACCGCGCGACCATCGCCGAGCTGTTCGCCACCGAGCGTGACGCCATCCGCCTGGTCAAGGTCAAGGAGGTCGTCGAGCGCCTGGAGGAGGCTGCTGACGCCTTCGAGGCCCTGGCTGACGGCGTGGAGCTGCTGGCCATGCGCGAGGGCTGAGTCCCATGACGGGACTGACTGCGGTGCTCCTGGCGCTCGTGCTGGCCCTCGCCCTGGGCTTCGCCTTCACCAACGGCTTCCACGACGCCGCGAACTCGGTGTCTACCACCGTGATGACCCGGGCCGTGACCACGCGACGTGCGCTGGCCATGGCGGCGGCGCTCAACCTGCTCGGCGGGCTGCTTGGCACGCGGGTCGCCGTGGCCATCGGCTCAGGGGTGCTCTCGCGTGAGGACGTCGTGGCCGCCTCGGGGGCGGGCACCGCAGGGGTGGGGCTCGCCGTCGTCGCCGGTGCGCTGATGGGAGCAGTGACCTGGAACCTGGCGACCTGGTGGGCGGGGTTACCGTCCTCCTCCTCTCACGCCCTCATCGGCGCGCTGGCGGGCGCGGGCCTGGCCGGAGGGATCACGGTCCACTGGGAGCTGCTGGCGGGCCTGGTGCTGGTGCCGATGCTCCTGTCCCCGCTCATCGGGGTCCTGGGAGCCTGGGGACTGACGCGCCTGATCCGCTGGCTGGCAGCCGCGCGCCCCTACGGGCGTACCACGCGCCAGTTCCGGCTGCTGGAGACGGTGGCGGCCGCGGCCACGGCATTGGGGCACGGCCTGCAGGACGCCCAGAAGACGATGGGCGTCATGGTGCTGGCGCTGGCGGCCGGCGGAGTCCTGGGGCAGCCTGGTACGGCGCAGGAGCTGGCAGGCCTGGAGGCCGGGACCGTTCCTGTGTGGGTGCGCCTGACGGCCGCGCTCGCGCTGGCCGCGGGCACAGCGGCGGGAGGCCTGCGCATCATCCGGACCCTGGGCTCTGGGATCGCCGAGGTTGACCCGGCCCAGGGCTTTGCGGCCCAGTCCGTGTCCGCCGTCGTCCTCTACGCCACGGCACTGACCTCCGGAGCGCCGGTGTCCACCACCTACACGGTGGCCTCCTCGATCACCGGGGCGGCGCTGGTGCGCGGCCGACGGCGGGTGAACTGGGGGACCGTGGGGCGCATCGCGATGGCCTGGCTCGTGACCTTGCCTGCCGCGGCGTTGCTGGGAGGCGTGGCGACCACGCTGCTGGTAGGACTGGCGCGGCTGGCTGGCTGAACCAGCCAGGAGCGAAGCGCGGTGTTTTTGTCCCAGGGGCCACGTACCCTGCGGCTATGGCGTTTACCTTTCCTGAAGACCTGGCTCCCGAGCTCTACCCCTTGGCCTGGCTCGTGGGCACCTGGCGCGGCTACGGCATCCTGACCTACGGCGAGACCGTGCCGGAGCAGGCGGTGTACCAGGAGATGACCTTCGACCACGACGGCGGCCCCTACCTGCGTCAGACCACCACCATCTGGACGCTGGACGCCACGCGGTCCCAGAACCTTGACTTCGAGACCCCGGGCCTGGAGGGCGCGCAGAAGATCACCCCGGCCCAGATCTGGTCCACGGAGACCACCTACTGGCGGCCCGTCGGCCAGGAGCAGCCTGACGCTGACGATGCCGACACCAAGACCCCCATCACCAGCCTGGAGCTGGTCTCCACGGACCCGGCAGGGCACGTGGGCGTGTGGGAGGGATGGATCCAGGGGCCTCGAGCCCAGGTGGGGACCCAGGCGGTGGGCCGCACCCGCACCGCTGCTGAGGTCACCCAGATGTCCCGCATGTTCGGGCTCGTGGGCGGGGACCTCATGTGGACCCAGGACATGGCTGCCTTCGGCCGCGAGGAGATGACCTCCTACGCCTCCGGGCGCCTGGGGCGGGTGGATGCGCCGGAGGAACCCTCCCAGGACGGCGTGGTCCGCGTTGATGACGCTGCGGCGTCGACGCCGGTGGCTGAGCCTGGCACCGAGAGCCGCTGATGCGCCGCTCACCTCTGCTGGACCTGGACGGGGCCGTGGGAATCGATTCCCCTGACCCTGCTGGGGAGCCGGATCTCCTGGTCCCCGCCCACTTTGGCAACCCTCTGCGCGAGCAGGCGCTCCTGGCTGAGGGACGGGCCGTGGTGGCACTGGCCAGGGACGTCGTCGCCGTCAGCGGGCCGGATCGGCTCAGCTGGCTGACCACCCTGTCCAGCCAGGTCCTCACCGGGCTGGCCCCCGGCGACGGCGGAGCCGAGGCCCTGCTCCTGGATGCGCAGGGGCACATTACTCACGCCCTGGCGGCGGTGGATGACGGCGAGACCCTCTTCCTGGTCACGCAGGCTGGAGACGGACCGGTGCTCGCGGACTTCCTGGACTCGATGCGCTTCATGTTGGCGGTGCAGGTGTGCGAGCGTGAGGAGCTGGCGGTGCTCGGTGCCCACGCCAGTGGTCTGGCGGCGCTGGAGACCGCGGCTGAGCAGGCCGGGGCCGGGATCGCCACCTGGCATGACCCCTGGCCCGGCGTGGTCCCCGGCGGCACAAGCTACGACGTCGGCCTGGGCAGCCAGGACCACCCCTACCGCCATCCCGGTGAGCTCTACCGAGCTGGCTACGTCATCGTGGCGGCGGACCAGGTTCGCGCGCTGGTGACGGGTCTGGCTGAGCAGGGCCTGCGGCCAGCCGGTGTCCTGGCGTGGGAAGCGCTGCGTGTGGAGGCGGGGCGCCCACGGTGGGCCCGTGAGGTGGATGCCCGCGCCATCCCTCACGAGCTGGACTGGCTGCGTACGGCGGTGCATCTGACCAAGGGGTGCTTCCCTGGCCAGGAGACCATTGCGCGCACGCTCAACCTGGGCCGTCCGCCGCGCCGGCTGACGATCCTCCAGCTCGACGGGCTGTCCGGTGAGCTGCCGAGCCCGGGGGACCGGGTACTCATGGGTGAGCGTGCGGTCGGGGCGGTCACCAGCGTCGTGCGCCACCACGACTACGGGCCGATGGCCCTGGCACTGCTGCGCCGGGCCGTACCGGTTGAGGCTGCGTTGACGGTTGAGGTCACTCAGCCCGTCTGCCAGGAGGCGACGAGTGAGGCCGGGTCCGCTCTGGGCGGCGGTGAGGAACCAGGGGACGGTGGCCGCGTCGTCGTCGGCCGTGTTGACGCCGCGCAGGAGCTGCTGGTGGGTCCGCAGGGCAAGGCGCAGGCCAGTCCTGCTGAGCGGCCGGGAGCCGGGCTGCGCACGTCGCTGCTGCGCCGGCCAGGCTCGGATCGATAGGCTGATGACGTGAGCGTTCTCTATCTCGTTGCCCACTACACCCAGTACGCCGTGCTGATGGCCTGGCGGTTGTTCCAGTTCGCCGGGCTGGCACTCGGGCTGTGGGCGCTGGTGGATACCCTCATGCAGCGCCCCGAGCACTTCGTCGCCGCGGGCAAGCGCACCAAGGGCTTCTGGATCGGTGTCAACGCCGCAGGTCTGGCCGTCGTCGCCCTCATGGGATCGGCCTCGATGCTGGGGCTGCTTGGTTTCGTGGCCAACGCCGTCTACCTCACGGACGTGCGCCCGGCGCTCAACCTCTACAAGCCGGTGCGGGTGCGTTCTCAGATCCGGCGTCCTGAGGGTCGAGACGGCCAGGACCCCAACCGCTGGAGGCGCTGATGCGGGCGGTTCTTCAGCGGGTCAACCGCGCGGCGGTGCGGGTCGACGGCGAGGTCGTCGGGGAGATCACCCGGCCCGGACTCATGGTGCTCGTCGGTGCCACGCACGACGACGGTCCCGAGCAGGTGGCCACGGTGGCCCGCAAGATCGCCGAGCTGCGGCTGTTCGACGGCGCGGCGAGCGAGGGTGAGCGCGGTAGTGAGGTCTCAGTGTCGGACCTGGGGGCACCGGTCCTCGTGGTCTCCCAGTTCACCCTGTACGCGGACGTACGCAAGGGGCGGCGTCCGTCCTGGAACCAGGCGGCGCCGGGTGAGGTGGCTGAGCCGCTGGTGGACGCCGTCGTCGCGGACCTGCGCGCTCGCGGCCTGGAGGTGGCCACCGGCGCCTTCGGCGAGCACATGGTCATCGACATGGAGGCTGACGGTCCTGTGACCATCCTCGTGGAGGCGTGAGCGGGCGGGCCGGTGAGGACGCGCTTGGCTACCATCCGCGTCGCTCGTTCCTCGTGCCGCTCCCGCCAGACCCGCCACGCCTGCGCGCTCCACCCGCCCCGCATTCGGACGCCGCGGCTCAGTTTCCGCTGGCCAGTCTGACCTCCGCTGGCCAGTCTGACTTCCGCTGGCTCAATTCACGCAATTCCGACCAGCGGTATTCCGACTGGCCAGCCAAACTCGCGAGTGGCCAGCCAAACTCGCGAGTGGCCAGCCAAACTCGCGACTGGCCAGCGGAGAAACCGATCGGCAGGCCAGACTGTCCGGCCGGGGTCAACCGAACGGTGGACACGGGTCAGCCGACCTGCCGCTACCGGCGCTGCCTGTGAGCCATGACACTGGAGTCATGGATGAGAGCACTGTCATCGAGGTCCGCGGCCTGACGAAGTCCTACGGCGGCACACCCGTGCTCCGCGGGCTTGATCTGACCGTGCGCGCCGGAACCATCTTCGCCCTGCTCGGCCCCAACGGCGCGGGCAAGACCACCGCCGTCGAGATCCTCCAGGGCCTGCGGCGCGCCGACGGCGGGACGATCCGCGTGCTCGGCGAGGACCCGGAGCGCTCCTTGCGCGAGTGGCGCGCGCGCATCGGCGTCGTCTCCCAGAGCTCCGCGGACCTCGGCGACCTCACCGTCCGCGAGGCGGTGGCCGGCGCTGCGAGCTTCTTCGAGGACCCGATGCCGATTGAGGACGCCCTCGATCATGTCGACCTCGGCGGCGAGGCCTCGCGCCGCGTGGGCAAGCTGTCCGGCGGCCAGCGGCGCCGCCTCGACATCGCCATGGCGATCGTGGGACGCCCCGAGCTCCTCTTCCTCGACGAGCCCACAACCGGCCTCGACCCGGAGGTGCGGCGCCGCCTGTGGAGCATGATCCGCGGACTGTCCGACGGCGGCACCGCGATCGTCCTCACCACCCACTACCTCGACGAGGTCGTCCAGCTCGCCGACGAGGCGGCCATCATCCTCGGCGGCCGTATCGCCCAGCACGGCGCGATCGACGAACTCACCCATCCGCGCGATGGCAAGACCACCGTGGCGTGGCTCGAGGATGGTCGCCGTCGCGAGGAGGAGAGCTCGACACCGACGGCGGTCGTGCGCCGTCTGCTGGCCCGTCTGGCCCCGGACGGTGGCGAGGTGCCGGAGCTGACGCTGACCACGCCCACGCTCGAGGAGCGCTACCTCGCCCTGGTCGCCGCGCACGAGGCGGGCGAATCGATCGAGCCGGCTGCGCCGTCGTCGGGACCGAGCCCCCTTGCAGGTGGGACGACGGCGCAGCGGTCCGCCCCGTCGTCATCGCGACGCTCCCGGGGCTCCCGTCCGGGCCGGGACTGGTCGGCCATCGGATGGCTGACCCGGTCGAGCCTGGTGTCCTTCGTGCGCGAGCCGGTCGGCTTCGTCATGCAGTTCCTCTACCCTGCCTTCATCCTGGTGATCTTCAACGCCGTCTTCCCCGGCAAGGTCTTCGAGGACATGACCTACGCGACCTACCTCCTGCCCGCCATGGTCACCACCGGAATCCTCACCACGTGCCTGCAGAACCTCGCCGTGTGCGTGGCGGGGGAGCGGGAGACGGGATTCCTCAAGCGCCTGGCGGTTCTGCCCGGGCCGGCGACGGCGCACGTGCTGGGCAAGATCCTGTCCAACCTCGTGCTCGCCAGCACCAACGTGGTGCTCCTGCTGTGCCTCGGGCACTTCGCCTTCGACATCGACCTGCCCAGCGGCGCAGGGTCGTGGGGGCTGCTCCTGCTCACGATCGTGCTCATGACCGCGACCTCGACGGCGCTGGGCATGGCGATCGGGCGGGTGCGGCCGAGCGCGCGGGCGGCCTCGGCGCTGGTGACCCCGATCGTGCTGGTCGTGCAGTTCACCTCCGGTATCTTCTTCCCGCTCGCGCAGCTGCCGGAGTGGATGGTCGACACCTTCTCGATCCTGCCGGTGCGCTGGTCGGCCGAGCTCATGCGCCAGGCCATGCTCCCCGACTCCTTCCAGGTGATGGAGCCGACCGGGAGCTGGGAGACGGCGAAGGGACTCGCCATCGTCGTCGCCTGGTTGATCGGCGGCATCGTGGTGGCGGTCGTGGTGGCCCGGCGCGATCGGGTCGACCGCTGAGCGGCCAGCGTGCGGGTGGCCGAACTGAGCGGCGAGGCGGGTGAGAATATGACGGTGAGCACATCCCTTCCCCTCTGGCAGCCCGCGCCTCGACGTGCAGAGCGGTCGTGGGTATGGGCGGCGAAGCTCGGGGTGCTCGTCCTGGTGATCGCCGAGCTCGTCCTCCTGGCCTGGACCCCGATGGCCCAGTTCGGCTTCTTCCTCGTGTGCCCGCTGCTGTGGGTGGTGCACGACTCCATGCGCGGCGGCATGATCGCGACTCTGAGCTTCGCCGCTGCCGTCATCGTGGTCGCGCTGCTCACCTGGCCCGAGCCGTGGGATGCGGTGGTTATCGCCGTGATCACCTCGGGCTACTCGATGTTCATGGGCCTGTGGATCTGGCGCGAGTCCCAGGCGCGCGAAGCGGCGACGGCGGCCCTGGCGGCGAAGAACGACGCCCTCGACCGCTTGGCGCAGGCGCAGGAGGGGCTGGCCGCCGTCGAGCGCGAGGCCGGCCGCCAGGCGGAGCGTGAGCGCTTGTCCCGCGACGTCCACGACACGCTGGCGCAGGGCTTCGTCAGTGTCATCACCCTGTCCGAGGCGGCGCGCGCCGAGCTCGGCCCGCGGGCCCCGCAGCCGGTCCTGCGCCGCTTCGATGAACTCGAGCAGGTCGCGCGCGAGAACCTCGCCGAGGCTCGCGCGCTCGTGGAGGGCAGCGGTCCCAGCCGCCTGCGCTCGCACGGGCTCGAGACGGCGCTTCAGCGCCTCGGTGCCGCGCAGGAGGCGCACGGCTGCAGCACGGAGATGACGCTGCGCCTGCCGCCCCACCTGACGCAAGCGATCCAAGTGGTCGTCCTGCGCACGGTCCAGGAATCGTTATCGAACGTGGCGCGCCACGCCCGGGCCCGCACGGCCCGCGTGCTCGTCGAGCAGGAAGCGACGCCCGGCGGCGTCGAACTCGTCGTGCGCGTGAGCGACGACGGCGTCGGCATCGGCGGGCGCCCCGAGGGCGTGGGCCAGTCCGGCATGCGCTCGCGGGTGGAGGCTGTGGGCGGCAGCCTCACCATCGATCCGCTTCACGCCCCGGACGACGGCGGACGCACCGGCACCGTGGTGGAAGCGAGGATCCCGCTGTGACGGACTCTGCGGCTCGGACGACGGTGCGCCTCCTCGTGGTCGACGACCACCCCGTGGTGCGCTCGGGAATCATCGGCATGCTCTCGCGCGAGCCCGACCTCGAGGTCGTCGCGGAGGCGGGCGACGGCCAGGAGGCGGTCGTGATGGCGCAGCGCTGGCGGCCCGACGTCGTCCTCATGGATCTGCGGATGCCGGTCATGGACGGCGTGGAGGCCACACGGCTGATCACGGCGGAGGCCGATGCGCCCAAGGTCGTCGTGCTCACGACCTACGACACCGACTCCGACATCCTCCGGGCGGTCGAGGCCGGTGCGACCGGCTACCTCGTCAAGGACTCGCCCCGCGAGGACATCGCGGGCGCCGTGCGCTCCGCGGTGCGCGGCTACAGCGCCATGAGCCCGGCGGTGACCACCCGCATACTCGCCGCGACCAGGAGAAGCGCGGCTGCGCCGTCGGACACCGCGCCGGCACTGTCCCCGCGGGAACGGGAGGTGCTCGCCGCGGTGGCGCGGGGGATGTCGAATGCGCAGATCGCGCGGGAGCTGCTCATCAGTGAGGCGACGGTCAAGACGCACCTGCTGCGGGTCAACAACAAGCTCGGCGTCGACTCGCGCACGGGCGCGGTCATGGAGGCGCTGCGCCAAGGGCTGATCGAGCTGGATTGACGACGACGGAGCTCGCCTCGCGTCGTCGGCGGAATCCTGCGGTGGTCGCCAGTGTTGAGTCGATGCGGCTCAACCTTGCTCACGCCCACTGCGAACAGTGGCATGAGCGGGGGACTCGCGCGGTTAGCCTTACCAGCACGTGCCAGCGCCAGGCCTCCCATCGTGTCGGCCTCCCGATCTCGGGCGACCGCCGCGCAGGAGGGCAGCCGGGCGCGACAGACCGACTTGCACGTGCCGAGGAGAAGAACCAGCGATGTTCGAACGCTTTACCGACCGCGCCCGCCGCGTCGTCGTCCTGGCCCAGGACGAGGCTCGGGCGCTCAACCACAACTACATCGGCACTGAGCACCTCCTTCTCGGCCTCATCCACGAGGGAGAGGGAGTGGCCGCCAAGGCGTTGGAGTCGATGGACATCTCCCTGGACGCGGTGCGCGGCCAGGTCGTCGAGATCATCGGCGAGGGCCAGGCCGCCCCCAGCGGGCACATCCCCTTCACTCCGCGCGCGAAGAAGGTTCTGGAGCTCTCGCTGCGAGAGGCCCTGCAGCTGGGCCACAACTACATCGGCACCGAGCACATCCTCCTCGGCCTCCTGCGTGAGGGTGAGGGCGTGGCCGCCCAGGTGCTGACCAAGCTCGGGGCGGACCTGTCCACGGTGCGCCAGACCGTCATGCAGATGCTCTCCGGCTACGAGGGCAAGGAGGCGGTCACCGCCGGCGGCCCCTCGGACAAGGGCACCCCCTCTGGCTCCGCCATCCTTGACCAGTTCGGGCGCAACCTCACCGCCGCTGCCCGCGAGGGCAAGCTGGACCCGGTGATCGGGCGCCACAAGGAGATGGAGAGGGTCATGCAGATCCTCTCCCGGCGCACCAAGAACAACCCGGTCCTCATCGGTGAGCCCGGCGTGGGTAAGACCGCCGTCGTGGAGGGCCTGAGCCAGGCGATCGTCCACGGTGACGTGCCCGAGACCCTGCGCGACAAGCAGCTCTACTCCCTGGACATGGGCTCCCTCGTGGCTGGCTCGCGCTACCGCGGTGACTTCGAGGAGCGGCTGAAGAAGGTCCTCAAGGAGGTACGGACCCGCGGGGACATCATTCTGTTCATCGACGAGATCCACACCCTCGTGGGCGCCGGTGCCGCCGAGGGTGCGGTGGACGCCGCCTCCATCCTCAAGCCCATGCTGGCTCGTGGCGAGCTCCAGACCATTGGTGCCACCACCTTGGAGGAGTACCGCAAGATCGAGAAGGACGCCGCGCTCGAGCGCCGTTTCCAGCCGGTCACGGTGGACCAGCCCTCCATCGAGGAGACCATCGGGATCCTCAACGGCCTGCGTGACCGCTACGAGGCCTTCCACCGCGTGGTCATCACCGACGACGCCATTGAGGCCGCTGCCAAGCTCGCCGACCGTTACATCAACGACCGCTTCCTGCCGGACAAGGCCATCGACCTCATTGACGAGGCGGGCGCGCGCCTGCGCATCCGCCGCATGACTGCTCCGCCGGAGCTGCGCGCCATCGATGACAAGATCGCCGAGGTCAAGCGCGAGAAGGAAGCCGCGATCGACGACCAGGACTTCGAGCGCGCCGCCGCCCTACGTGATGATGAGCGCCGCCTGGCTGAGGAGCGCGAGACCAAGGAGGCCGCCTGGAAGTCCGGCGAGGTCGAGCAGGTTGCCGAGGTCAACGAGGAGCTGGTCGCCGAGGTGCTGGCCATGTCCACGGGTATCCCGGTGGTCAAGCTCACCGAGGCTGAGTCCGCCAAGCTGCTGGGCATGGAGGCCGAGCTCCACAAGCGCATCATCGGCCAGGACAAGGCCATCGAGGCCCTGTCCAAGTCGATCCGGCGTACCCGCGCCGGGCTCAAGGACCCCAAACGTCCTGGCGGCTCCTTCATCTTCGCCGGCCCGACCGGTGTGGGTAAGACCGAGCTGGCCAAGGCGCTGGCGGAGTTCCTCTTTGACGACGAGGACGCCCTCATCCAGCTCGACATGTCCGAGTTCGCTGAGAAGCACACGGTCTCGCGCCTCTTCGGTGCTCCTCCGGGCTACGTCGGCTACGACGAGGGCGGTCAGCTCACCGAGAAGGTGCGGCGTCGTCCCTTCAGCGTGGTCCTGTTCGACGAGGTCGAGAAGGCCCACCCGGACATCTTCAACTCGCTGCTGCAGATCCTGGAGGACGGTCACCTCACCGACGCCCAGGGCCGCGTGGTCGACTTCAAGAACACGGTCATCATCATGACCACCAACCTCGGCTCGAAGGACATCGGCAAGGCCGTGGCCACCGGCTTCCAGTCCACCGAGGGTGGGACCATGGAGTACGAGGAGATGAAGGCGCACGTCAACCGTGAGCTCAAGTCTCAGTTCCGCCCGGAGTTCTTGAACCGTGTGGACGACCTCATCGTCTTCCCGCAGTTGACCAAGGCTGAGGTCCGTCAGATCGTCGACCTCATGATTGCCCGCCTGGACAAGCGCCTGGTGGAGCAGGAGATGACGATCGAGCTGACCGACGCCGCCAAGGAGCTGCTGGCCGAGCGTGGCTTCGACCCGGTGCTTGGTGCCCGTCCGCTGCGTCGCGCCATCCAGCGCGACATTGAGGACGCCCTGAGCGAGAAGATCCTCTTTGGTGAGATCGAGCGGGGCCAGAAGGTCATCGTTGACGCGCAGGGCGAGGGCATCCTGGGTGAGTTCACCTTCCGCGGTGAGCCCTGGGACCCCAAGATCGGCTCCGACCCGCTGAGTGCCGAGATCGCCGCCGAGCAGGAGGCTGAGCGGACCGTTGGCAGCGTCGAGGGCTCGGTGGTCTCCGAGGCTGAGGCCACAACAGAGGCTCACAGCGCCTGACCGGCACGCGCTGGCTGGTGACATACGGACCGGGTGGTCTGGCACGCAGGTGCCAGGCCACCCGGTCCGTCGCAATGTGGGCGTCCTGGTGGGGCTGTGACCAGGGGTGGGCGACGGCGTCGGGCTGGTCGGGCCGAGGGTGGGCGACGGCGTCGGCGAGCCCACACAGGCGTGAACTGCCCCACCTGAGCGACCAGAGCCATGATGAAAATGTTATGATTAACGGCGATTCGGAGTTTTGTCTGATAAGTCGCGGCTCGGTGGCACCCGTTCCGGTTGTGCCCGGCCGTGCTGTCAGGCGGCCCCACTCCCCACGGTCCCGAGTCGGCCGAGCCTCATGGCTTGGCTGCGGCGGTTCGTTGGTTGAGGTGCTGGACCCTCCGAGGTGCCGCTAGCTGCGGCGCCGACTCGCAGCGGCCCTGACCCGAGGGGTCGCGTCAGGATCGGAAGCAGCGTGGACAAGACCACACCTTCGTCCGTCACGACGGGCACCCGTGCCGACCGGGCACGAAACAAGGCTGAGAAGAAGGCCGCCAGGAACCAGCACAAGAGCGAGGCTGCCGAGCGTAAGGCAGCGATTCGTGCCGAGCGCCGTCGCCTGCGCCAGCTGCGCCAGCGTCGGCGGCTACGGGTCGATGACGTCACGGTCGTCGAGGAGTCGGCACTGAAGAAGGCCGTCCTGGGCTCGGTCGTCGGCAACCTCATGGAGTGGTACGACGTCGGTGTCTACGGCTACGTCGCCGTGATCCTGGGAAAGGTCTTCCTCCCCGACGTCGACGGTCACATCCAGAACCTCTTCTCGCTCGGCGTCTTCGCAGTGACCTTCATCGCCCGCCCGCTGGGTGGCGTCATCCTCGGACAGCTCGGTGACCGCCTGGGGCGCAAAGAGGTCCTGGCGTACACCCTGCTCATGATGGCGGCAGCCACCTTCCTCATCGGCGTACTGCCGACCTACGCGGCTGCCGGTGTCATTGCCCCGATCCTGCTCATCGCCTTGAAGCTGGTCCAGGGCTTCTCCACCGGTGGTGAGTACGCCGGCGCCACGACCTTCATCACCGAGTACGCCCCTGACAAGAAGCGTGGTTTCTACGCCTCGCTGCTGGACTGGGGCTCCTACATGGGCTTCGCGGCCGGTGCGGCCGTGGTCTCGGTGCTGCAGCTGACGCTCAGCGAGGACTTCATGCAGTCCTGGGGCTGGCGCTTCCCCTTCATGGCCGCTTTGCCGCTGGGTCTGATCGCCCTGTACTTCCGGACGCATATCGAGGACACCCCGGCCTTCGTCGAGGCGCAGAGCGAGCAGGGCGAGGACTCGCAGGAGGACGAGGGTGCCTCCCCGCGCTCTGGTTCCGTGGGTGACATCGAGGCCGCGATCCAGGCTACCGACGAGGGCCCCAAGGGCCTCAAGGCGCTGATCGTGACCTACCGCCGTGAGCTTGCGACCGCCTTCGTGCTCGTGGCAGCGGCCAACACGGTGGCCTACGCGCTGACCTCTTACATGCCGACCTACCTGACGACGACGCTGCACTATGACGCCGTCCACGGCAACCTCCTCACCCTGCCGGTGCTGGTGCTGCTCGCCTTCTGCGTGCCGGTGGCCGGTTGGATCTCCGACCGCGTGGGCCGCCGCGCGATCCTGTTAACCGGGGCCGGCACCGCGGTGGTCCTGGCTGTCCCGGCCTTCATGCTCATGGCGCACGGAGCGATCTGGTCCACGCTACTGGGCCTGGCCATGCTGGCCCTGCCGGTGGCCCTGTACGTGGGTAACCAGGCCTCGTCCCTGCCGGCGCTGTTCCCCACCTCCTCGCGCTACGGCGCCATGGGGATCGCCTACAACGCGGCCGTGGCGATCTTCGGTGGTACGGCCGGCTTCATCATGGAGGCCCTCGTGACCGCGACCGGCAGCGCGCTGGCTCCCGCCTTCTGGGTGATCGCCACCTCGGTGGCAGGATTCATCGCCGTTACCCAGATGCCGGAGTCCGCCCGCCAGCCGCTGCCGGGCTCGATGCCCTCGGTGGCAAGCGAGGAGGAGGCTATCGAGCTGGTCGAGACCCAGGAGGACAACCCCGACCTGGACGTGGCTGAGATGTTCGCCCAGGCCCCGGTCCACCTGCTGGACCAGGAGCCCACGGCGGAGGAGGCTCGTGCCGAGGTCGAGGTGGCTCTGGCTGCCGAGCAGGAGGTCCGTGAGGAGCTCGCCCGGGCCCAGCGGGCGACGCAGGCTGCTCGCGAGGCGGTCGTCGCCGCTGAGCAGCGCGAGCGTGAGCAGGGCGAGGAACGGGACGACGCGGAGGACGAGGCGTGAGCCCGACGGAGCAGGAGACCGCGCGCAGGCGCGAGCGGGAGGCGGCCAGGCGCGCTGAGCGTCAGGCGGAGAAGGCCGAGCGTGCCGCGGCTCGCGCCGAGCGCAAGGCGGAGAGGATTCGGCGCGAGCAGCGCAGGCTCGCCTTCATGCGTCGTCGCCGCCGTCTGCGTGCCGACGACGTGACGGTGGTTGAGGAGTCGGCGCTGCGCAAGGCCATCCTCGGCTCGGTGGTCGGCAACATCATGGAGTGGTACGACGTCGGCGTCTACGCCTACGTCGCTGTCCTCGTGGGCCAGGCCTTCCTGCCCGCGGCCTCAGACACCACCCAGAACCTCTTCTCGCTCGGTGTCTTCGCCGTGACCTTCATCGCCCGTCCGCTGGGCGGCGTCATCCTCGGACAGCTCGGTGACCGCCTGGGGCGCAAGGAGGTCCTGGCCTTCACCCTGATGATGATGGCCGTGGCGACCTTTGGTATCGGTGTGCTGCCTCCGGCCTCGGTGCTGGGCGTCTGGGCGCCGATCCTGCTCATCGCCTTGAAGCTGGTCCAGGGCTTCTCCACCGGTGGTGAGTACGCCGGCGCCACGACCTTCATCACCGAGTACGCCCCTGACAAGAAGCGTGGTTTCTACGCCTCGCTGCTGGACTGGGGCTCCTACATGGGTAACGCACTGGGTGCGGGCCTGGTCACCGTCCTCATGCTCACGCTGCCCGACGACGTCATGGCCACCTGGGGATGGCGCATCCCGTTCATGCTCGCCCTGCCGATGGGCGCGATCGCGCTGTACCTGCGCTCGCGCATCGAGGACACGCCGGCCTTCCGCGGCGCGCAGGCGGAGGACGACGAGGAGCCGGCTGACCTGGCGGCCGCCGAGACCGACATCATGAAGCCCGAGGGGCCGCTCGGCCTGCGCGACATGGTGCGCACTTACTGGCGCGAGCTCGCCACCGCGATCGTGCTGGTCGCCGGCGCCAACACGGTCGGCTACGCGCTGACCTCCTACATGCCCACCTATTTGACGACGACGCTCGGCTACGACGAGGTCCACGGGCCGCTGCTCACGCTGCCGGTGCTCGTGCTCGTCGCCTTCCTCGTGCCCGTGATCGGCTACTGGTCCGACCACGTTGGCCGCAAGCCGGTGCTCTTCTCGGCCGCCGTGAGCGCCGTCGTGCTCGTGGTGCCCGCGTTCATGCTCATGGAGCACGGCCAGATGTGGTCCACGCTGCTGGGTCTGCTCCTGCTGGCCTACCCGGTGGCCGCGTACGTCGGCAACCTGGCCGCCTCGCTGCCCGCGATCTTCCCGACCTCCTCGCGCTACGGCGGCATGGGCATCTCGTACAACTTCGCGGTCGCCGTGTTCGGCGGTACCGCAGCCTTCATCATGGAGGCCCTGGTGACCGCCACGGGTTCGGCCCTGGCGCCGGCCTTCTGGATCATGGCGACGTCGCTGGCCGCCTTCGCCGCGCTCTTCGCCCTGCCCGAGACGGCGCGCCGTCCGCTGCCCGGCTCGATGCCGGCCGTCGCCACCGAGGAGGAGGTGGCCGAGCTCGTGGAGACCCAGGAGGAGAACCCCGACCTGGATGTCGCCGAGCTCTTCGCCCAGGCGCCGGTGCACCTCGTCGACCAGCAGCCCACGGTTGCCGAGGCGCAGGCCGAGGTCGAGGTGGCATTGGCCGCTGAGGCGGAGGCGCGTGAGGCCGTCAAGCGCGCGGTGGTGGCGACCGCCGCAGCCCGGGCCGCCGTCGTCCAGGCCAAAGAGGCCGAGGCGCAGGCCGAAGCGGACGCCGACGCCGGGGCTGAGGCTGATGAGCCGAAGCCGGTGGAGGAGTCGGCCGCGGCGGGCGAGGACCTCGCGGAGGCCTGAGGCCGCCGTCCGGGACCGGCGCGAACCGGCCACGGCGCCCCGAAGGGCGGCTGTTGGTCGCACGGCGTTGAGGTCGACAGTTCTGAGTCGAGGCCACCAGATATCTGCGGATGATCTGGTGGCCTCGACTCGGAACTCTCGACCTCGCCTACTAGTCCGAAGTGATGGCCGCGTTGATCCTTTCGCGCATTCGTCGATACTCGTCGGCGTCGTAGTTGAAATGGTCGAAGGTGAGCGAGCCGTCCGGGTCGATGAGCTGCAGGACGGCGGCGCGACCGCGGAGGCTCTCCAGCAGAGCCATCGCCTTGAGATCATTCATCGCATTGGCGAGCACGCGGTACCGGATCGACTCAAGTGGAATACCGCCGTCGCCGGGGTAGACGATGAAGGAGTCTCCTCCTGGGAAGGCGCCGCCGGCGGTCGTGTCGTGGAACGGGTCGATGAGAGACGCGGAGAGCTCGGAGTAGTAGAAGTTGAAGCCCCAATGCAGGAAGCCGCGAACGTTCTCCTTGAAGATCTGGGGTGCCAGAATCCGATTGCGCACCGAAGGCAACGTGATGAATCGATTCGACACCTCCTGTTGCTGAGCGACGCAGTAATAGGTCCAGAGAGGATCGGCGCTGGCCTTCAGGAACGGTGAGATTGCGTTGTTAGCGACGACTGGGGTGCGCACGAGGCCTTCGGTGTAGAACTCGATGTCGGACAATGCGTCGACCACCCGCAGTCCGCGGAGCAGAGGCGCGACGATTGCTCGCGCCTTACGGTAACTGGCGCGCTGCTCATCCCCGTGGGGTTCGTCGGAAATGTGGAAGCAGACGCGGGTCAGGTTCCACTCCTCGGACAGCATCTCGACCAGGCAGGGGATCAGAGCACTGAGGAAGTCCTGGTATCGAGGGTCATCCGCGGGCACGTCCCAACCGAAGATGCGCCGCATCTGGCCATCGACCGTGGCGTAGATCGCGGGAGTCGCCGTTGCACCCCACTGGCTGAACAGATGCGCGATCTCGAGCGTGACGATTCCGTGGGAGCGGCACAACTCGATCCACCGCCGCAGGCGTGAGAATTCGAAGCTCCAGCGTCCGTCGGTCTTCGTGATATCAACCAGCTGCACCGGTGTGCGGTAGGAGCCGACAGCGGTGTCGAGCGGCGGTGTCCACACGGGTGTGAGCATCGTGTTGACGCCCAGGCGCTCCGCGGAGGCCATGAACCTCTCGATGATGCGCCAGTGCTCCTCCGAGAAGACCGGCACATCGTAGTAATCGGCGAGAGCATCGAGATGGAACCACTGGGTGTGCTCGATCGGCAGATCGGGCAGATGCCGCGGCAAGACATTGATGAGCACGGTCTGCTCGAATGCGACCTCGCCGCCGACGCTCGCAGTCACCGTGACGGGACGGGGCCCGGCCTCCGAGATCGCGTTCGTGCGCATCTCGACCCATACGGAATGCCAACCCGGGCTCGCCGCCTTCACTCGTCCGTGCTCAAGCGGACGCAGAAGATCGGGGTAACGACCGGTGTCGGTCTTGAGATAGTGGGCGTCGAACTTCTGGGATACCGCCTGACAGGGGACCGCGACGACCTCGCGCAAGACGCACGCGTTCGAGGAGGCCTCGTCAACGCAGACCTCGACGTCGGCGGGGCCGGCATCGTCAGGGACGTTGAAGGCGAGCTGGAAGTCGGCGGATTCGCCGAGGAACACGGAGAAGCCGATTGCGGCGTTCATCGGTCGAGGAGGCGCGTCGATGAACACCTTCTCGAGGGAATCGCAGACCATGAAGTTCCAAGAGGTGGCGGAAGGTGCCGGGGACACGGTGGATGCTCCTTGTGAAGATGCGATTGAGGGGCGCTTAGCCCTTAAGACCTGTGGCGGCGACACCTTCAACGAACTGACGTTGGAGGAGAAGGTAAACGCCGAGTGGTATGAGGAACGAGATCGTCGCTCCGGCCATCACGAGGCCATAGCGCTTGGCGAAGGCCCCTTGCAGGTTCGATACGGCGAGAGTGACGGTCGTCATCTGCTGATCCGAGATCGAGACCAACGGCCAGAGGAAGTCGTTCCACACGGTGAGGAAGGTGAAGACGGTGAGAGCGACGAGCACCGGACGAATGAGCGGAATGATGATCGACGTGAAGATACGGCGATCACTTGCTCCGTCAATCCGGGCGGCCTCCATGAGGTCGTTGGGGACCCCTTTGATGAACTGGTAGATGAGGAAGACGCCGAATGCGTTGATGACGGGAAGTGACAACGAGATATGCGTGTTCAGCAATCCGAGGTCCCGCATGATGATGAATAGAGGGATCAGCGTGATCTGTCCCGGAACCATCATCGTCGCCAGATAGATCCAGAAGAGTGCTCCGGACCCGGGAAAGGGCTTCTTCGCGAATGCGAATGCGGCCATGGAACACACGATGGCGTTGATCACGCATGACAGGCAGACGATCACAGTGCTGGTCGCAAGAGCGCGACCGAATCCGTACGTGCTGAATAGCACCGAGAAATTGTGGAAGCTCACATCTGACGGGTTGAGGCTCCATGACAACCGGTCGGCGGGCTGAAGCGCGTTGATCACCATGAGAATGAAAGGAAGGAGCGCGGTGACGACGAATGCCAGCAGGATGATCGCCGTGATCGCCTTCCAGACCCTGTTCATCGCGGACATGGTCAGTCCTCCTTCTCAAGGACGCGGCGCTGGATGATCGAGATCGCCAGGACGATGAGGAACAGGATCATGGCCATAGCGGAGGCGTAGCCGAACTGGTAGTTCTTGAATCCGGCCTGGTAGATGACCATCACCAGAGTTGACGTTGCACCGCCTGGACCGCCTCCGGTAAGTGAATAGACCAGGTCGAAGACCTGAAAGGACCAGATCGTTCCCAGGATGACGACCAGCAGCGTGACCGGGCGGAGTCCGGGAATTGTGATGTGGCGGAACTGCTGGGCGGAGCTCGCGCCGTCCAATGAAGCCGCTTCGTACAGCTCTCGAGGGATCTCCATGATTCCGGCGTAATAGATGACCAGGAAGTAGCCGACGTTCTTCCACACCGTCACCAGTGCCACCATGACCAGGGCGAGTTTCGGCTGTCCGAGCCAGGAGATGTTGTCGATCCCGAATACTCCGAGGAGCTGATTGAGGAGGCCGTCCTCTCCGCCGAGGAATACGCGCCATACGGCACCGACGAGCACCATGGAGCTCATCACGGGGATGAAAAGGGTTGATCGGACGAGGCGACCGAATATGCCGGGGAACGTGCGTGCGACGGAGTTCGCGATCCACAGCGAGAGGATTGTCTGCAACGGGACCGCTATAGCGGTGTAGACCGCCGTGACGAGTACGGAGCGCTTGAATGAAGCATCTGAGATCAGGCGGGAGTAATTGTCCAGCCCGCTGAATTGGGGGCTGTCGAGCACTGAGTACTGCGTGAAGGAGAAGTAGGCCGACATCGCGATGGGGATGATCATGATGACCATGAGGATGGCGAAGCTCGGCAGGATGTAGAGCGCTCCGGAGAAGTCGGCGCGGTGTCTCGATTGCGAGCGGGTCGACGCGCGAGGTGATGGCATGGGTGGTCCTCGATCGAGGGTGTGAGTGTGTGGAATGGAGGCGGCGAGCGCGTCCACGCACGACGCGCGGAGCGCTCGCCGCACTCGCTATCAGCTGGCAGCCAGAGCCGCATCTCCGGCCTCGGCGGCGTCCCGCAGGCCATCTTCGGGCGTCTTCTGGCCGAGCATGACCAACTGGAGGTTCTTGTAGAGCTCGTTGTAGGCCGCGGTCGAGTTCTTCACGGCGGGCAACGATTGGAAGATGTCGGTCTGGTTGGTGTAGAGGTCCTGGAACCTCTCATCGCCGGTGTATGTCTCGTCGTGAGCGATCGGCGGGAATGGTGCCCAGGTGTGGAACTCGGCCATCTGGGGGCCTGCCTCGATGAACTTCACCAGCTCCGCGCAGAGTGCGGCATCCTTGGCTCCCTTGAGCATGACCATCGAGTCTGCTGCGACGAAGGTCTTCGCCTGAGTCTTCGTGAGCGCCGGTACGAATCCGACCTCGTTGGCGCCGTCATTGGTCAAGTTCTCGTACCTCGACGTGCTCATCATGCAGAAGGCCGCCTTGCCCTGGCGGAACATGTCCTCAGCCTGCTCCGCCGTCATTCCCGTTGTGGAGTCGGGCATAAGGCCGTCGTTGAGGAGGTCGCGGATGTAGGTGACAGCCTCCACCGCCTCGGGAGTGTTGAAGGCGGTGGCGGTGCCGTCCTCGGAGAAGAGCTCCCCGCCGTTCTGCCAGAGGAACGGGAAGTAGATCTCGTCCATCGCCCCGCGGTGAGGGGCGCCCCATGGCGCGACATATGCGGCCGTGCCGATGGCCTTGACCTTCTCGCATGCCGCGCGGAACTCGTCCCACGTCGTGGGCGGTTCGGTGACGCCGGCTTCGTCCAGAATCGTCTTGTTGTAGAAGAGCACGCGCGCAGCACCGACGACGAGCGGCATGGCGTACTGCTTGCCGGAGAAATTGCCCTTGTCGAGGTAGAGGAAGTTCTCGCGTTCGGAGTCGGTGAGGTACTCGTCGAAGGGAATGAGCTGATCGCGCGCGATGTAGTCACCGATCATCTCCAGATACATGTAGCCGACGTCGGGGCCCTGGCCTGAGGAGATGCCGGTGAGGTATTTCTCCTCGTAGCTGTCCCACGGCACGATCGTGACGTTGACCGTGACGGAGTGCTCCTTCTCGAAGGCGTCCAGGATCTTGTCCCAGCCCTCTTTGTCGGAGACGTCGGTGGCCGAGTTCGGTGGCATCCACATCTCGATCGTCTTGGAGTCCGATGAGCTGGAGTTTCCGCAGGCCGTGAGGCCGGCTGCGGCGAGGCTGGTGAGGACGAGGGTGTTGAAGTCCCTGCGCTTCATGGGTCTCTCCTTTGAGTGCGAAGCGGGCAACGAGTCGAGGGTTTTGCAACGTTTCCAAACACCGTAGGAGTTCGTGATCTCCGTGTCAAGCATCACTAATCGGAGCTCGGTGGTGCGGATCCCGCGCTCTGGAGGTCGATCGTGTGCCTGCGCGCGGGCGGCGCTACTTGTGCAATGCGTAAGGAATAGTGACGATCTGCGAGGCGGGGGCACTCCCGGTGAGGGTATCGACGACGGCGGTCGCGAGAGAATCGACGTCGGGGTGCGTTGCAATGATGTCCGGGTGCTCCGAGAGCTGGATCGCCGGGCTTCGTAACGTGGCAATAATCGGATCGCGATCGATTCCGAGGCTGCGGAGACCGGACTGCAGGCCGCTGGCGAGTGAAGCGTCCACACAGACCACGGCGTCAGGGCGGGGGTTCGGCAGGCGCCGGGCTAGATCGAGTCCGCCTCGATAGTCAGCTGAATGTGCCAGCAGCGCGGCACCTGCGCCAGGTGTTGCTCCATGGTCTTGGAGGATCTGAACGAATAGGTCCAGGAATGGGGCCGTATGTGTGCGTCCTGCTGCGAGTGCGATGTCGTGTGCGCCCTGCGCGGTGAGCTCGTCGACGATGCTCGAGATCTCCCGGTGGAGGTCAGTGGTCACGGCAATGCTCTCATGCCCGCGGTCCTCTGCCGTGATGACGACGAGAGGCGCAATTGTCGCGACCGCGCTCGGAAGGGATGCCGGCTGTGTGCCGATCGTGATCGTCCCGTCCCTGCGGGACGAATGGCTGTGCTCCATCACGCGCTGCACCTGTTCGGGGTCGTCTGCAGCTGTCTCGATGATGGTCGTCTGCCCGCGAAGCCTGCATTGGGTGATCACTGCCTCGGCGATCTCCGCATTGAGTCGGTGAGTCAGTGGAGCGACGAGAAGGTGTGCGGTGCCGGTGGTTCCTCGCCGGAGATTACGTCCTGCCGGATTGGGTTGATAACCCAGTGCCTCGATGGCTTCCTCCACCTTTGCCCGCGTCTGCGGCCGAACGTTCGGATGGTTGTTGATGACGTTGGAGACCGTCGACCAGGACACGCCGGCGAGTGCGGCGACGGTCTTGATCGATGGTCGGTGCTGTCTGGGGCGTGTGGAGGGATTGCCCATTCCGACATCGTGGAGCAATGCGGGCGTGATCGCAACGACTTCGGCATGGTTCAGAGTATGCGGGTCCATGTCGACGGAGTCGGCGGCCTGGAAATCCGGTCGTGTCGTGAGTTCGACACCGAGGCCGCCATGTGCACGTGCTGCGGGTGGCGTCCGCGGCGTCCACCTGACGACCTCGAGCGCAGGGAGATGCGATCTCGAGCGCGCGATCGCGCGGCAGGGCGGCTGCAGACGGCGGCTCTCGCCATCTGCGGCCGGGAATGACCTGACAAACGGCTCGTTTGAATATAGGACCTCGGTCACACTAGAGTGCCTGTGTGGTGGCGCACAGTCGCGCCGCTGAGTCCTATGAGTGATCACGGCTGGCCGTGACTGCATGAGAGCTGAGAGAGGCGACGATGCCCAAGTACGTGTACCGCTTTAGTGAGGGCGACAAGGACCAGAAGGACCTCTTGGGCGGCAAGGGAGCCAACCTCGCCGAGATGACCCGTCTGGGTCTGCCCGTTCCCCCGGGTTTCACCATCACCACTGACGCCTGCCGCGCCTACCTCGCTGACGGCGCCGTCCCTGATGAGCTGGCCGTCCAGGTGACCACCGCTCTGCGTGAGATGGAGGAGGAGCTGGGCCGCCAGCTCGGCGCCCCCGAGGACCCGCTGCTCGTCTCCGTGCGCTCGGGCGCGAAGTTCTCCATGCCCGGCATGATGGAGACCGTCCTCAACATCGGCCTGAACGACGAGTCCGTCCTCGGCCTGGCCGAGGCCTCCTCGGACGCGCGCTTCGCCTGGGACTCCTACCGCCGCCTCATCCAGATGTTCGGCAAGACCGTGCTGGATATCGACGGCGATCACTTCTCCGAGCGCCTGGACGCCAAGAAGGCCGAGCGTGGGGTCACGCTGGACTACGAGCTTGACGTCGAGGCCCTCAAGGAGCTGGTGGCGGAGTACAAGTCCGTGGTGCTGGAGTACGCCGGCATCGAGTTCCCCCAGGACCCGCGCGCTCAGCTGGACATGGCCACCGAGGCGGTCTTCCGCTCCTGGAACACCGAGCGGGCCCACATCTACCGTCGCCGCGAGAAGATCCCGCACGACCTGGGCACCGCCGTCAACGTGTGCACCATGGTCTTCGGCAACATGGGCGAGACTTCCGGCACGGGCGTGTGCTTCACCCGTGACCCCTCCACCGGCCGTTCCGGCGTCTACGGTGACTACCTGGTCAACGCCCAGGGTGAGGACGTCGTGGCCGGTATCCGCAATACCCTGTCCCTGGCGGACCTGAAGACCCTGGACCGCACGAGCTACGACGAGCTGCGCAGCGCCATGCGCCGCCTGGAGACCCACTACCGCGACCTGTGTGACATTGAGTTCACCATCGAGCGCGGCAAGCTGTGGCTCCTGCAGACCCGCGTGGGCAAGCGCACCGCGGCGGCTGCCTTCCGCGTGGCCACCCAGCTGGTCGACGAGAAGCTCATCACCATGGATGAGGCCCTGACCCGCGTCACCGGTGACCAGCTCACCCAGCTCATGTTCCCCCAGTTCGAGCACACCGGGGACAACGAGGTCCTCACCCGCGCCATGCCCGCCTCGCCGGGCGCCGCCGTCGGGCACATTGCCTTCGACAACGCCGAGGCCATCGCCCGCACCGAAGCCGGTGAGTCCGTCATCCTCGTGCGTCGTGAGACCAACCCGGATGACCTTCCTGGCATGGTCGTGGCCGCCGGTGTGCTCACCGCGCGCGGTGGCAAGACCTCCCACGCCGCCGTCGTCGCCCGTGGCATGGGCAAGACCTGTGTGTGCGGTGCGGACCAATTGGAGGTCGACGCCGCTGCCCGTACCGTGCGCGTGGCAGGGCGCGACGACCTGGTGCTGACCTCCGAGGACGTTATCGCCATCGACGGCCAGACCGGTGAGGTCTTCCTCGGCGAAGTCCCCGTCTCCGACTCCCCGGTCATGACCTATCTGCGTCGTGGCCTGGAGGAGGCGCTGGACGCTGCTGGCAACGTTGACACCCGCGAGCTGGTCACCAGCGTGGACCGCCTCATGCGCCACGCGGACAAGGTGCGCCGCCTGCAGGTGCGTGCCAACGCGGACACCCCCGACGACGCCCGTCACGCCATCCACCGCGGTGCCGAGGGCGTGGGCCTGTGCCGCACCGAGCACATGTTCCTCGGTGAGCGCAAGCAGTTCGTCCAGAACCTCATCCTGGCCTCCACCGAGGAGGAACGGAACAACGCCCTGGTCGCCCTCCTGCCGCTGCAGAAGGGCGACTTCATCCAGATGTTCGAGACGATGAACGGCAAGCCGATGACGGTGCGCCTCATCGACCCGCCGCTGCACGAGTTCCTCCCCGACCTCACCGAGCTCAGCGTCAAGGTGGCCCTGGACCGCGAGCGCGGCACCCTGGACCCGGCTGACGAGGAGCTGCTCGCCGTCGTGCGTCGCAGCCATGAGGCCAACCCGATGCTGGGCCTGCGTGGTGTGCGCCTGCTGCTGACCATGCCGGGATTGATCGAGCTGCAGGTGCGGGCGATCGCCGAGGCCGCCGTCGAGCGTCTCAAGGCTGGCGGGGACCCGCACCCGGAGATCATGATCCCGCTGGTGGGCTCGGTGCGTGAGCTCCAGATCGCTCGCGAGCGCGCTGAGGCCGTCCTGCGTGAGGTCTCGGGCGAGTCCGGCTACAAGCTGGACTTCCCGATCGGCTGCATGATCGAGCTGCCGCGTGCCGCGGTGAGCGCGGACACGATCGCCGAGGAGGCGGACTTCTTCTCCTTCGGTACCAATGACCTGACCCAGACCACGTGGGGCTTCTCGCGTGACGATGTTGAGGGAGTCTTCTTCAAGGAGTACCTCGACTACGGCGTCTTCGGGGTCTCTCCCTTCGAGACGGTGGACGAGCGCGGTGTGGGCCGCATGGTGCGCCTGGGCGTGGAGCACGGCCGCGCCACGAAGCCGAACCTGAAGATGGGTGTGTGCGGTGAGCACGGTGGCGACCCGGAGTCCATTGACTTCTTCCACCGGGTGGGCCTGACCTACGTCTCCTGCTCGCCCTTCCGCGTGCCGGTGGCGCGGCTGGAGGCTGGGCGCGCGGCGATCTTCTACCCCTCCTCCCAGGAGGACTGAACGCCGGTCCTGCACTGACCTGCTGACGAGCTCGCCCGGTCCCCGGCGCCCCGCTGCTGCGGGCGGCGGGGACCGGGCGAGCCTGGCTCAGGCAGGGGCGCAGGAGCACCCAGGTGAGCGTGAGAGGATGACGGGCGCCGAGGCGGTGTCCGACGGGCGAGTGTTGCCTCGGGTGGGCCAGCCACGCAGGGGATGAGGAAAGGTGAGGACCGCGATGACGTTCCTTCAGCTCACGCAGGGTCGGCTTGAGGCCACGAGCATCGGCCACCAGGCGGACGAGGAGGCCCACGTCGCGGCCCTGGCGGCCGTGCGCCGCCAGCTCATCGACGTCCTGGGGCTCCCGCTGCTGCCCCTGGAGTGGACGCCGATCGACCACGGGCACGCGCTCACGGCGCTGGACCCCACCGGTCAGGTGGTGACGGTCGAGGTTCTGCGGGAGCTGGGACCGGCCGGACTGCTCGCCGCGCTGGCCCGGCAGCATCAGGCCGGTGGTACCGCACGCGCCGATCTGGCCGCGAGGTACCCCGGTGGAGCGGCCGCCTTCTCCCAGGACTGGAACGAGTTCCGTGAGGCCCTGCCGGTTCACCTCGAGGCGGGGCCGAGCCTGGTCCTGCTGACCTGCGCGGTCTCGCCGGAGGTACACGCCAGCGCCAGCCTGCTGCGTGGATCGGGCGTGGAGATGTCCCTCATCGACGTGCGGGAGCTGGAGGAGGCCTCGGGCACGCGGCTGCTGGTGGGGATTGAGCGCGTGCGCAGCGACGGCGTGACCGGTGGCGGCCCGTTGCTGGTGGCCCGGGCGCCGCGGCGCCGGCTGCCTGCGGCTTCGACACCGACGCCGGCAGGCCAGGTGCTGGCGGAAAGCGGTGAGGACTCGACGCGCATCGTGCCGGTGCAGCCCTTGGCGCACGCGGCGCAGCCGGATGCGGGCCCGGTGGCAG
>OKJI01000032.1_pt1 | contig 39228 bp, 32 predicted proteins | sample 1614861 | NCBI WGS metagenome assembly OKJI01 (sample SAMN04436974, study PRJEB24849) | human gut metagenome | biome: human gut; feature: NICU; material: stool | host: Homo sapiens | place: USA: Saint Louis, MO | collected 2010-03-24
CCTTGATCCGGGTGGAACCAAACTCAATACCCAACGCAGTCCGAGTCAGGTCCAGAGAGACAGAGGAAGTTGAATTTTGCGTCTTTAAAATTGAATGATCCTGAGTGGTCGTGGTCATGGGACTCTCCTTTTCTTGAAATCTGTGATCTTAAGAGCATGCAGATCGTTGAGGCCCTGAGGTCGACTCTCTGGCTATCAAACGCGGTGCCAGCAGGGTGCGGGCAACAGGCGAGTCTGGATTGGTAATCCGATCCGCGAGGATTTCCGCCGCTCGGCGTCCTGTTTCGAGAAGTGGTTGTTCGATGACTGAGACCGTAGGAGAGACCATTGTGGTCCATAAGTCATCATCTGTTCCGAGAAGGCCGAGACCAAAACGCTTGAGCTCCTTGATGGCGCGGAAAGCTCCTGCTGTCATTGGGCTGTTCGTGATATAAAAACTATCGACATCACGCGTCTTGAGTACTTCGCGAGCGATCTCATATCCAGAATTCAAGCGGAGATCGCCACGGATGACAAAAGGACGGTCACTACCAGATCCGGCGGGCCAGGCATCGAGAAAACCATGAGTTCTGTCCTCTGTGGGGGAGAGGTGGGCTGGGCCGGAAATACAGACCGGCTGCCGGTATCCCTGATCTGAGAGGTGCTGTGCGGCTAGACGTCCCGCGAGATGATTATCGGTAGAGACGAAATCAAGAACAGACGAACGTGGACTACGGTCGATAAGAACTGTAGGAATTTCAAGATCGGTCAGTGGAGAGAGATTTGAGTGACGTTCGTCTGCGCAGATGACGATGGCTCCCGCGACCTGCCGAGCAGCCAACTGTCTCAGGGCGTCGACTTCGCGGGAAACCTGATGATCGGAATGTGCAACGAGAACTCCATAGCCATTGCGTCGTGCCACAGATTCTACTTCGGCGGTGAGCCTCATGAAGTAGGGGTTCTCGGGCTCAGGTGTCACTACGGCGATGAGCGAGGAGCGTTGCTGACGCAGGACGCGTCCTGCCACATTGGGCACATAGTGTGTTTCCTTGATCGCCTTGAGGACCCGCTCGCGTAGATCGGGAGAGACACCCGTCGCGCCGTTCATGACGCGTGAGACCGTGGCGACCGAGACTCCGGCGGCCTTCGCGACGTCGCGTACAGTCACCTTGGACATCATTCCTCCTCATCCTCGAGGCGGTGCCGTCGTACGCCGTGCGCAATCTGACGTACGACGACACCGTGATTGCCTCTTACGGAATGATGACATCTCCGCACAGGTGTACGCGAACTCCTAGAGAATCAAATACGGCGGCCTTGACCAGGAGGGCGCGGTCGGCGGCTTCTTTGCTGTCTGCATAGACGAGTTGTGCGTGATTCGCCTTGTGTCGTCCCATTAACTGGTCGCGCGTGACACCATCGAGCACGACGTTTGCCAGCGGCCATTCTGGGTTCGTGATCTCCTTACGCCGCTGCGTTTCTTCTTCGGGAAGCTCAATCACGCGGCCACGTCCCAGATCGACGTTGAGTTGAGAGTCCGCGATATAGACGCGCGACCAGACAATCTCGCCAGGCCGCGAGACGCCGTTGAGAGTGGAACCACCCGCAGGAAAGAAGACCGGCCCCTGCCGCCATCCTTCGGCTGATGCGTATCCGTCTGGTAGATGGCTCGCAGGGACAGATCCTGAGATTTCGAAGGCCCAGACGTATTGATCGTCATACTCGGCTCCCCAACGGATGTCATGAAGCGTGGTGGCAGGATCCATGCCCATCGCGGTCCACACTCGGTTTGTCACAAGGGCATCGACGGCCACGCCCTCGTCAACCTCGTTGAAAGTAGGTAGAGCCTGCCCTTCCCACAGGACGTACGAGCCATCGCGACTCGTCACAGGCGGACGTGACACGTTGTTGAGGAGGCCCTCAACCAGATCAGAAGCAGGGCAGACGTCTTTCAGACCCTGCTGGTACTGGATGCCAACAGCGTCAAGGCCGAAGTCTTCGGCAATGTGGAGCGCTGCGATATACATCTTGTACTGCCATCTGAGCTGAGTCTTAGTGAGGTCAGTAGCCTCGTCGTCCCCAGTGCGGAACGTCATTCCAGCGTTAATGAGCCAATCGCCGATCGCGTCTGCTTCCTCGTCGGACACCGTTTGCATCTCGGCCCACAGGGCTGATTGCGAGAGGCGTTCCTTGTAGATGCCGAGGGAATTGAGCATCTCATCATCGATGATGGCGTTGTACATGCCCATACATCCCTCATCGAAAATACCGATGATCGCCTTATCTGTACGCAATTGCTCGGCGAGGGCGCGTCCTAGCTTGACTTCATCGTTATCCGGGAGAGCTGGTAGAGGGCGGACATGAGACTGATCATGCGTGATCTTTCCGGTTTCCAGGAAGCTCCTCATACCGTCGAGGAAGAACTGGTCAGTGCCATCAATAGTCCAGAGAGTAGCGTAGTCGCGGCCCATCTTTGTGAGGCTGCCATTGAGGTTGAGCAGGCCAACCAGACCTGGCCATGTGGGATCGAAATTGCCGACGGTGAGGATGGGACCTCGGTGCGTCCTCAGACCAGCAAGGACGTGGTGACTATATTGCCAGTTTGCTGTGGCTACGATCAGGGGAGCATCTGAGGGAATCTGTTTGAATACTTCGATTCCCATCCGTTGCGAGCGGATAAACCCGTGCCCAAGAGTCTCGCTGGGCTCGAAGGCTCGCTTAAGAGTCCAGCCAAGGTCTTGGACGGCATGTTTGACGAGATCTTCGAGGCGCGACTGATAAGGCCAGCTCGAGGTGTTGGCGGACTCGCGAAGATCTCCGCTAGGAACCAGGTAAACGGTGTGGTCTGGAGCGGAGAGAGGCTCGCGCTGCTGGGGGAACTGGTATTCTTTCGGCATTTTTATCTTCCTTGTGTCAGTGTTAGATTGTTTCGATTCTGGGTGGTGTCGTCCCGAGATCAGGCACCGGCTCGGTGCCGATATGAATTTCCATCGTGTCGGCGCACGGTGCGGTTGGGCGCCGTGTGGCGGGCTGGTCTAAGTAGAAATATGCGGTCGATGCGATGTCGTCACGTAATGGCAGGTAACGCCATCCGGACCGCCATCCAAGAGCCTGGATATCGACGTGAATGCCCCTGCGGAAGAAGATTGGGTCTGGAACGTGCCAGCGATACATTCCAAAACGCTGCTGGGAGTCATATAGTCCATCGGGGCGGATAATCTGTGGTAGGCCAAGATAGGGTGTGGAATATGGCGTGTACCCTTCTCCGGGGACATCAAAGTTCCACGCGCCGCCGAAATAGTCCTCTGTTCCCGTCCCGCAAATCGTCGGATACCGGTTTTCAACAGGTTCGTCGAGATCGCTATCGAGATAGAATTTGATCTCGCCCTCGCCCCACCAGCCGGGTGAGTTCACGCCCCATGCTATATATGTTCCAACGTACTGTCCTGACCCTGCAATGTCGTCAAGGATCGTGTGAGGAACTTTTTCTTCCAGAGGGTTTGACCTGCGCCACTGTGCGTGGAAGTAGGCGAGGTCTTCCTGTGGCGAGGGGAGCTCCTCGTAGGTCACTTGGTAATACAGACGAACACTGACTGAAGAGGTATTTTCAATAGTCAGCTTGGCATGTGATCGGAATGGCATAGGCCAATAGGAATTGAATCCACCATGTGGATTGGCTGCGATCATCTGTGAGCTGACTTGGCAGAAACGCCCCCATCCATTGCAGAAGAAATCGCCGTATGGGACCTCGACTGCCGGTTCCTCGCTTGAGTCCCAGTAAGCGCGCAGGATCAAAGTGCGCCAGTTATCGGTGTGGGTTGTGATCCATACGTGCGTAATGATGCCGGCGCCGTCGATGTCTGCCAGCGTCAGCGTTTCGCCTGCTGGCAGATCTACGCTTGGTGAGATCTTCCAGCCCGGCCCGAGATCGCGGGCGCACATTGCTCCGGTTCCTTCGGTAGCTCGCCCGCCTTGTCCAGGCTGTCCTGAAAAGTTCTCAGGGCTGATCGAGCGGGTGGTCCGCGGCGACAGTGTCGCGATGTGCCAACTAGGTGTGACTGCCATACGCCTTTCCTTTGAGGTTTGTGACGACTGCTAGTCGATTGGTGAAATCGATTACAGCGAGCGTAGCGTGACGCTCGTCTCTCGTCAACGTGTGGCGGCCCTAACCAGGCACGATCTCGCCGCCTGTCAGGGACGGCCCGGCTGGCGGGGCGCGTGCTAGTCGGCGTCAGTGCTCATGCCCAGTGCTTCATAGGCGTCGACCTCGGCGAGCTCGACCTTGGTCTGGGTGCGCAGGCCAGCGACGGCGTCGGATCCAAGAAGGAGCCGGGACGGCGGCTGCTGCGCGCTGGCGGCCAGGAGGATTGTCCGGGCTGCCTTGACGGCGTCGCTGCGCTGGGGTTCCAAACGAGTAGAAACCAGTTCATTGACGCGGCATGCAATGGGGGCCAGCTGGTCGGTATCGCTGACGCCGGCGTGGAATGGATATCGATACTTCCTTGTCTGTTTCAGGGGTGCCCTGAGTACTGGGACCTGAGGCCTGCGTGGCGACCTGAGACGTGGTGCTGAGACCGATCTGCGGAAGGGCGTACCGACAGTTCCTCCCATGCGGGCGGCTTGGCTTATAAGGTCACCGTATGACTCAGGTTCAGACTGCATCACAATCCGCATCTGGGCGCTTCATTGGTGCCGAGACCGTGCCTGCCGGTGGCCGGGTTCTGGTGGTGGGTGCCTCGGGCAGCATCGGCCGGCACGCCGTCCGTGCGGCGCTGGCCGCGGGACTGCGCACGCGCGCGCTCGTGCGTGATGACTCCAAGGCGGGGATGTTCCCGGACGAGGTCGAGGTGATTGTCGCTGATACGTCTCGACCCGAGACTCTCGGCAGGGCGGTTGACGGCGTCCACGGCGTCGTCCTGACCCAGGGCACCTATGACGAGTCTGAGGCGAGGCAGGCCAACTACCTTCCGGTCCTCAGCGTGCTCCGTGTGCTGGCGGTGCTGCGCAGGCCGGCTCGCATCGCCCTCATGACGACGGTCGGGGCGACCAAACCGACCGTGGGCCATGACTGGAAGCGGCGTGGTGAGAGGCTGGTGCGCGCCAGCGGCCTGCCGTACACGATCGTGCGACCGGGATGGTTCGACTACAACGAGGCCGATGAGCTGGCGCTCGTGATGCGTCAGGGGGACACGCAGTGGACCGGAAGCCCGGCCGACGGCGTCGTCTCGCGTGCCCAGATTGCTCAGGTCCTCGTTGCCAGCCTTCGTTCCACCGCGGCCACGGGCAAGACCCTGGAGCTGGTGGCGACGACGGGGCAGGCGACGAGGGACCTGGAGGCTTTGTTTGCTGCCCTGGAGGTGGACACCGGCCTTGAGGGAGTCCATGACCGTGACACCCTGCCACTGGCTAGCGAGCCCGAGGATGTTCGTCAGGCGCTGGAGGCGATGACCGAGGCGTTCATCGCCTGATCGCCGTCGATCACGGTGAGCAGGATCAGCACACCGTCGGAGACGAGCTACGAGATCGCGAGGGGCAGCGCATATGGCCCGCGCAGCCGAGAACCCGGCGTGCGGCCAAGGTTGCCCAGGTAACCTGGAGGGGCCAGGCGCGGCACAATCGCAGCCAGGAACTGAGGAGGAAGCCATGCGGCAGGTTGGATGCGGGATCGACATCGGAGGCTCTGGCGTCAAGGGCGCCCTGGTGGACCTGGGGACGGGGGAGTTCATCGGCGAGCGCGTGCGTATCCCGACCCCGATGCCGGCCACGCCTGAGGCCGTGGCCGGGGTGTGCCGTCAGATCATCGATGCGCTGGAGGTCGAGCCGGGCACGCCGGTAGGCGTCTCCTTCCCGGCCCCGATCATCCACGGCACGGTTCCGTTCATGGCCAACCTCGACCAGTCCTGGGTCGGGGTCAACGTCGATGTGCTCATGACCAAGACCCTCGACCGCCCCTGCCACACCCTCAACGACGCCGATGCGGCAGGACTGGCTGAGGTCGCCTTTGGTGCGGCCAAGGGGGTCAGCGGCACCGTGATCGTGACGACCCTGGGCACGGGGATCGGCTCGGCGGTCATCGTCGATGGCACCCTGGTTCCCAACGTCGAGCTCGGGCACCTGGAGATCGACGGGCACGACGCGGAGAAGCGTGCCTCCTCGGCCCAGAAGGAGCTGCAGGACCTGTCATGGAAGAAGTGGGCCAAGCGCCTGCAGCGCTACTACTCCCACGTGGAGATGCTCTTCTCCCCAGACCTGTTCGTTGTGGGCGGCGGCATCTCGAAGAAGCATGAGAAGTTCCTGCCGCTGCTGGACCTGCGCACCCCGATCGTGCCGGCGGCCCTGCTCAACACCGCCGGCATCGTCGGCGCCGCCTACGCCGCCTCGCGCCTGTCCTGAGGCGCGCCACGCACGCACGAGGGCCGACGACGTAGCTCACCTGCGTCGTCGGCCCTCGTGTGCTGGTGCTCAGGCCAGGCCCAGCTCCTTGACCTTGGTGGTGAGCTCAGCCTTGCTCGGCTCGACCAGGAAGGTGCCGTCGGAGAACTGGATGACCGGGATGTGCTTCTGGCCGCTGATATCAATGGCTGCCTGAACCGCGGACTCGTCCTTCTCCAGGTCGTGGTAGGTGAAGGGGACCTGAAGGTCCTCCAGCACCCGCTTGGCCATACGGCAGTCGCCGCACCACTGCGCGCCGTAGAACTCGATCGTCGACTCAGCCATAAGGATCTCCCTGGTCGGTGGTGTTGTCTGGTCAGGCGAGGAACACGGGGCTGGAGCGCGTTATTCCGGGCGCCTGGGCCTCGGACGTGACGACGCCGCCGTCCTCGGGCTCAGTCGTTAAAGGTCTCGGTGTCGATGACGTAGCGGTAGCGGACCTGGGAGGCCGTGACCTTGTTGTAGGCCTCGGTGATGTCCTCACCACTGATCATCTCCACCACCGGGTGGATGCCGTGCTCGGCGCAGAAGTCCAGCATCTCCTGGGTCTCAGCGATCCCGCCGATGTTGGAACCCGCCAGGATCTTGTTGCCGCCCACCAGGGCGCTGAGGCTGATGCTGGCCGGCTCCTCGGGCAGGCCGACGTCCACGAAGACGCCGTAGGGCTTGAGCGCCCGGATATAGGCCGTGTAGTCCAGGTCTGAGGCGCTGACCGTGCACAGGATGATGTCGAAGGTCGAGGCCAGGGCCTCCAGGGTGCCCTCCTCGCTGGAGGCGTGGTAGTACGAGGCGCCCAGGCGCAGGCCGTCAGCCTCCTTGGAGCGAGAGTGGGAGATGACGTGCACCTCGGCGCCCATGGCGGCAGCGATCTGCACACCCATGTGCCCCAGTCCGCCCATGCCGAGCAAGGCCACCTTTTTGCCCGGACCAGCGCCCCAGCGCTTGAGCGGGGAGTAGGTGGTGATACCGGCACACAGCAGGGGAGCGGAGGTCTCGAAGGGGATGGAGTCGGGGATGCGGCAGGCGAAGTCCTCGCGCACCGTGAATCCCTGGGCGTAGCCGCCGGTGGTGGGGTTGCCCTGGGCATCGCGGCCGTAGGTGAAGTAGGCGTGAGGGTTGTTGCAGAACTGCTCCTCACCGGCACGGCAGTACTCGCACTCCTTGCAGGAGGCGAACATGCAGCCCACGCCCACCTTGTCTCCCACCTGGAACCTGGTGACGGCGCTGCCGACCTTGGCTACGACGCCGACCAGCTCATGGCCGGGTACCAGCGGGTAGGTGGCTGGTCCCCACTCGCCGCGGGCGGTGTGGATGTCGGAGTGACAGATACCGGCGTACTTGATCTCGAAGTAGATCTCGTTGTCCGCGGGCTCGCGCAGCTCGATGGTGGTGCGGTGGAAGATGCTGCGCTCGTCCTCGCAGGCGTAGGCATAGACCTGGGGCATGAGGGCTCCTTGAGACGGACGGTAGAGATCGTGAACAGAGCGTATGGCTTAGCTGAGCGCTGCGGCCAGGGCTAGCTGCAGTGAGTCCTGGAAGCGGGTCTCGCGCTCGGAGGCGTCCATGTCCGCGGAGTGGTCCAGCAGATGGTCGGAGATCGTGAGCACGGCCAGTGCCTGCTTGCCGAACTCGGCGGCCACGCCGTACAAGGCCGCCGCCTCCATCTCTACGCACAGTGTTCCGTAGTGGGCGAGCCTGTCCGTCTGGCCCTCGGGCGTGAAGTAGAAGTGGTCGCGGGAGATGATCGTGCCGGCGTGCAGGCGATCGCCCAGCCCGGCCTCGACACCGGCCTGGTAGGCGGCCATGGCCAGGCGGAAGTCGGCGACGGCGGAGAAGCTGACCCCGGGGATGCGCAGCTGGTTCATAGCGGAGTCAGTGTGGGCCCCAGTGGCGATGACGACGTCGCCAACCTTGACGTCCTCGCCGATACCGCCGGCAGTGCCTACGCGGATGATGCGCTCGACGCCGAACTGGCTGAACAGCTCGGTGGCGTAGATGGAGAAGGAGGGCTGGCCCATGCCTGATCCCATGACGCTCAGCGGCTTGCCCTGGTAGGTCCCGGTGAAGCCAAGCATGCCTCGCACGTCATTGACCAGGCGGGGAGACTCCAGGACCGACTCGGCGATGCGCTGGGCGCGCCTGGGGTCGCCAGGCATGAGCACAGCGGGAGCGAAGTCGGTGGGCTCGGCGTTGATATGAGGAGTGGCCATGGTGTCTCCTTGTGGCGGTGCAGTGGGTCAGGGGCCGCGGCAGGGCTCAGGGAAGTGTGCCCCGGGTCTGCGACGGTCCCAGTCTCCCACAGGCGTGCAGCGCTCGAGCGAGCAGCGCCTGACGAGCTGCGTCGATGGAGGACGTGCGGTCGCACGGCCCGCGATTCCACTATGTGGGACAGTCTCTGCTCGGTCGCCGGTCGGCGTTAGCGTTCCTGAGTTCCCGCCCCGGGCACACCGTTGCCCGGCCTGTACGAGGACCGCAGGCATGGTCCTACGGCAGGATCCCCTCCTTCAGGAAGGTCAACCACCCATGTCCGCCACCTCCTCTTCTCCATCGCCGGTCGCCGGCGTCGAGCGTGAGCAGTGGAGCGGCCAGCTCGGCTTCCTCATGGCTGCCATCGGCTCAGCGGTGGGGCTCGGAAACATCTGGCGCTTCCCAGGCGTCGCCTACACCAACGGCGGCGGCGCCTTCATGGTTCCCTACATCGTGGCTCTCCTGGCGGCGGGTATCCCGATCCTCCTGCTCGACTACGCCACCGGCCACCGCTACCGGGGATCCTCACCCACCGCGCTGCGTCGCATCTCCAAGCGCTTTGAGTGGCTGGGCTGGTTCCACGTCATGATCTGCTTCGTCATCATGACCTACTACGCGGTCATCGTGGCCTGGTCGCTGCGCTACATGCTCTTCTCCCTCAACACGGCCTGGGGGAGTGACGCCGGCGGGTTCTTCAACTCCTACATCGGCCTGAGCGAGCTGCCCGACTCTGGTAGCCCCAGCTACTCCGCCCAGCCGGTCCTCGGCGTCGTCATCCCGCTGCTGCTCGTGTGGGTCTTCGGCCTGTTCACCATCGCTCGCGGCGTGAGCAGGGGGGTGGAGAAGGCGAACAAGATCTTCCTGCCGCTGCTGGTGGTCATGTTCATGGTGCTGGTGGTCCGCGCCCTGCTGCTGCCCGGCGCCACCGAGGGGCTCAACGAGCTGTTCACCCCCAACTGGTCGGCGCTGGGGGACCACCGCGTGTGGATGGCTGCCTTCGGCCAGATCTTCTTCTCCCTGTCCGTGGGCTTCGGCATCATGCTCACCTACGCCTCCTACCTGCGTCCGCGCTCCAACCTGGTGGGCACGGGGCTGGTGGCGGCCTTCGCCAACTCCTCCTTCGAGCTGCTGGCCGGCATCGGCGTCTTCTCCACCCTGGGCTTCATGGCGCACTCCGAGGGCGTGGGCGTGGCCGATCTGGAGGGCATCTCAGGGGTTGCCCTGTCCTTCGTCACCTTCCCGACCGTCATTTCCGAGATGCCCGGCGGCCCGCTGTTCGGGGTCCTGTTCTTCGGCTCCTTCGCCATGGCGGGACTGACCTCCTTCATCTCGATCATTCAGCTGGTCAGCGCCGGCGTGGCTGAGAAGTTCGGCTGGCCCACCCTCAAGGCGACGCTCGTGACGGGCATCCCCTCCGCGGTGCTCTCCTTCGTCCTGTTCGGCACCTCCTCGGGCCTGTACGACCTCGACGTCGTGGACGCCTTCATCAACAACATCGGCGTGGTAGCCTCGGCCCTCATCGTCTGCGTGGGTCTGGGACTGGTCCTGCGCCGTCTCAAGGTCCTCCAGCGCCACCTCAACCTCGTCTCCGAGACCCGCCTGGTGCGCGGCTGGTGGCGTCTGCTGGTCGCCGTCGTCATCCCGGTGCTGCTCGGCGTCATGTTCGTCCAGACCGTGTGGTCCTACGCTACCGAGGGCTACGCCTACGCCCGCAGCTTCGAGGCGGTCTTCGGCTGGGGCATGCTCTTTGTGGTCGCGGTGGGCACGGTCGTGCTCACGGCTGTTCCCTGGCGTACTCCGGTGGACGACTTCACCCCGGCTGATTTGGACGTTCTTGAGGGGGTGAAGTGACATGCACGCACCCGCGATCATCCTCATGCTCATCGCCATCGTCGTCCTGTGGGGCGGTCTGGCCGTCTCGGTCACCGCGCTCCTGGTACGCGGCCAGCGCGAGGAGGACGAGGAGCGCGCGGCAGCCTTCGCCCGCGCCCACGCCCACCTGTGCGAAGGCGCTCCACAGTCCTGAGGACGCTGCCCACCTGCTGCTGAGCCCCTGGGCAACGCGCCGACACGGGCCCGCCACCGGTTTTCCTGGTGGCGGGCCCGTGCGTCACAATGCGGCCATGAGCGAGACGACGCCTGAGACCACCGCCGCGGCCGTCGAGGCCGACGACGCCACGCAGCTGCCCGCCCTGGTCGCCTTCGACCTGGATGACACGCTGGCCCCCTCCAAGACCGCGATGCCGGAGCCGATGGCGGTGGCGCTGCGCCTGCTGCTGGACCAGGCCCAGGTCTGCATCATCTCCGGCGGCCAGATCAAGCAGTTCCGCGACCAGGTCCTGGCTCACCTGGGCGCCACGAGCGAGGAGCTTTCCCGCCTCCACCTCATGCCGACCTGCGGCACCCGCTACTACACCCACGCCCCGGCTGCCACCGGCGACACCGAGGACGACTGGACGCTGGTCTACTCCAACGACCTCAGCCCTGCCCAGATCGAGGAGGGCTTCGCCGTCGTTGAGCGTGAGGCCCGCCGCCTGGGGCTGTGGGAGGAGGAGACCTGGGGGCCGGTCCTGGAGGATCGCGGCAGCCAGATCACCTTCTCGGCACTGGGCCAGGAGGCCCCGATCGACGCCAAGCGCGCCTGGGACCCGACGGGGGAGAAGAAGGCGATGTTGCGCGACGCCGTCGCCCCCTACCTGTCCGAGCTGGAGGTGCGCTCAGGAGGCTCCACCAGCGTCGACATCACGCTCAAGGGTGTGGACAAGGCCTATGGCATGCGCCGGCTCACCGAGGTCACGGGGATCAGCCTGGATGACATGCTCTTCGTGGGCGACCGGCTCGACCCGGACGGCAACGACTACCCGGTCAAGGCCCTGGGCGTGGCCTGCCACGCCGTGGGTGGCTGGCAGGACACGGTCACCTTCGTCACCGAGCTGGCCGCTCGCCTGGCCGCCCAGCGCCTGAGCACGCAGGAGGCCTGAGGCTACGGTGACCTCCACGCTTCGCTCCGACGCCGAGCCCAGCTCCCAGCAGCCAGCCTCACAGTCGACCGGGGCCCACCAGGATCGCCGCGCCAGGGCCCGGGCAGCGGTGCACACGCTGACCTGTCCGCTGGCCAGGGCGCACCAGGCTCGACGGCGCTGGTGGTCCTCGCGCACGGTCGCCTTCCGCAAGGTCACGCGCACCCTCGTGCTGCTGGCGGTCACCGCCGTCCTCTCTGTGGCGATCGGCCTGGTCACGGCCAGTGCCAGCTCGCCGATCGGTCCCCACACGGCCCGGTGGTCCACCACCCTGGACTCCCAGATCACCCTGGACCTAGGCCCCTTGGGGCAGGCCTCGCTGGACTCACCGGCCGGAGTCATCGGCGTCGAGGTGGTCCTCGGCGAGATTCCCGCCGAGAGCACGAGCACCCAGGTCGACGCCTCGACGCTGGGCCAGACCCTGTCCACCGACGCCTCGTCCTACGTCTCACTCGTCTCTCACCCGGACCTCACGGTCAAGGCGGGACTGCGGGCCCTGCTGGCCGACGCCGTCCGCCGAGCCGGACTGGTGGCCTCCCTGGTCCTGTGCCTGGTGGCTGTGGGGCGCCTGGCGACCTCAGGACGCCTGCGGGACTCGCTGCTGGCCTCCATGCGCCACGGCATGGCCACGGGTCTGGCGGCCGTCACCGCCGTCGGCACGGTCCTGGCCCTGCTGGTACCTGCGCTGGGCACGCACACCTCGACCGGCACCACCCTGTCCGTCCTGGCGGGTACGCCGCTGGAGGGCGCGCGCCTGTCCGGGCGCCTGGCGGACGTTGTCCAGGCCTACGGGCCCAAGGTACGTGAGGTCATTGACGACAACGAGGCCTTCTACGCCAAGGCCGGTGCCAATATGACGGCGGCCTGGCAGGCCTCGCAGGAGGTCGACGGGCTGGTCGACGTCACGGTCGCTGACGCGGCCGTGGACACGCAGGCCTTGCGCGCCCAGGCTGACGCGCTGGTGGCCAAGCAGCTTGACGATCTGCCGAGCCCGCAGCCGGGTGCCTCCGAGCTCACCGGCGGGAAGGCGCAGGAGACTGCGACCGCGCAGGCGACCCAGGCACCCCTGGTCACCGGTGGTCTGGCCGTGCGTGAGCACGTCGCGACGACGGCGGTACTGTCCACCGATCTGCACTGCAACCTCGACATGATCACCCTGGCCGGCCAGCTCGACCGTCTGGCCGGGGCACAGGTACACCTTGATGACGGTGACCTGACCATGACTGGCTCCAACCCCGAGCAGCTGTGCGTGGACGCGTTGACCTCGGCCGTCCCGCGCGGCGTGGCGCGTGTGGCCACAATCGGCAACCACGACTCTGACGAAACCGGGCAGCAGCTGCGCTCGCGCGGCTGGACGGTGACCGACGGCACGGTTCAGGAGGTCGGCGGGCTACGGGTGCTGGGCGACGTCGACGCCAACCGCACCCCTGCCGGCCGCAACTACCAGCGTGGGCAGGAGAACTCCGAGCAGATCGGCCAGCGCCTGGCCGAGGTGAGCTGTGAGCCGGGCAGCGACGTCGACCTGGTCCTCATCCACCAGCCCTACACCTTCTCGCCTCTCATCTCCTCCGGCTGCGCCCCGCTGCTGGTCGCCGGGCACTCCCACCAGGAGTACGGCATGAGTGTGTCCGAGGGCGCGCAGGGGCCGGTGGCCCAGCTGCGTGCCGGTGCGGGACTGGGCGGGACCTCGGTGGGCAAGCTCAAGTCCGACGCCTACCTGCATGTGCTCGCCTTCGATGAGGAGGGGCGCCTCCTGGGCTGGCGCGCGGTGACTATCCACACCGACGCCTCGGTGACGGTGGGCGCCTGGAACGAGGTTCCACCGGTGGGGACGAGCTGGCAGGGCGCGTCCCAAGCGGCCCTGGAGATCGTCTCCGGGGACTGAACCGTCACCTGGACCCTCCAGGCAGGTAGGGCACAATGGGGCGCGCGCCGCTCGGCGCCGCAGACCATGGAGCCAGGAGGACCGCGATGGCTCGCATACCGACCAAGGCAGAGATCGACGCGATGAGCGAGGACGAGCTGCAGGCTTACCTTGCTTCGGTCCGGGCGGAGGACGGCCAGGCGACTCCCGGCGGCCTGGAGCGGGCAGAGGAGGCTGAGGCGGTCCCGGCCTGGCGGCGTGCCACTGGTTCCTCGCGTTCCTACGCCCTCCTGCTGGTGGTGGCCTCCCTCATCGGCATCGCGGCCAGCTGGGAGCTGATAGTCAGCGAGCTGAAGATCATCCGCGAGCCGCTGGCTGATCTCACCTGTGACATCAACCCCTTGGTCTCCTGCGGTGACACCTTCAACGTGTGGCAGGGCAACCTGCTGGGCGTGCCGAACTCCTTCATCGGCGCCATGGCCTTTGCCATCCTGCTGGCACTGGGCCTGCTGCTGGCCTCAGGCGTGCGGCTGCCACGGTGGATGTGGTGGGGCATGGTGGCGGGGACGGTCGGCGCGATCGTCTTCGTGGCCTGGTTCCTGGGAGTCTCGGTCCTTGCCTTCGGCAAGCTGTGCCCCTTCTGCATGGTGATCTGGGCGGTGACGATCCCGACGGCGGCCGCGACCTGGGGCGAGGCCGCCTTGCGCGGGCACCTGGGCCTGCCCGAGGCGGCGGCGCGTCGGGTCTGGCAGGCGCGGTGGTGGATTGCCGGTGCCATGTACGTCATCGTCGTGGCGATCATCCTGATCGCCTTCTGGGACGGATGGGTGGCGCTGCTGCGATGAGCGAGCGCAGCAAGCGGTCAGGTGGCGCGGACCAGGGGACCGGCGGGGGGGACTCGGCCGTCACCCAGGACTATCTCAAGGCCGTGTGGGCGGCCTGCGAGTGGGGCGGGGCGGGGGCCTCGGTGACCGGGCTCGCCCGGCGTATGGGTGTGGCGCCCTCGACCGCCTCGGAGAACGTGGCCCGGCTGGTTGAGGCCGGGCTGCTGGAGCACGAGCCCTACCGGGCGGTGACCCTGACCCAGGCCGGGCGGGAGCGGGCGATGAGCATCGTGCGTCGTCACCGGCTGCTGGAGACCTATCTCGTGGAGCGCCTGGGCTTTGAGTGGGACGAGGTCCACGCTGAGGCGGAGGACCTGGAGCACGCCTGCTCGCAGCGCCTCCTGGAGGCTCTCGACCGGGCGCTGGACCACCCGGTGCGTGACCCGCATGGAGACCCCATCCCCACTCAGGACGGGCGGGTGGTGGTCCCCGCCCTGCGCGCGGTGGAGACGGTGGCCGTGGGGCGCACCGTCGTTGTGGGACGGATCCGTGACGACGCCGTCGTCCTGCGCGAGCTCTCGCAGGCGGGGATCGGACTCGATGTCCCGGTCACCGTGGTGACGCGGGGCAGTGCCTCCTCCGGCTCGGGGCGGGCCCGGCGCACGACGACGGTGCGCGCCGCCCTGCCACGTCAGGGCGCCGGTCAGCAGGAGGTTGTCCTGCCTGCCGGGAGCCTGTGGGTGGTGGCCTGAGCCCGGGCCCGGTCAGGTGGCTAGGCTTGGGCCCATGAGCGACCAGACCACCACTGCTGCCCCGAGCCCTGCTGAGCCTCCCGCTGAGCCGTCGGTCTTCACCCGCATCATCGCCGGCCAGATCCCCGGCCGCTTCGCGTGGGCGGACGAGGTCTGCGTCGCCTTCGCCACGATCGAGCCCCAGACCCCCGGCCACGTGCTGGTGGTGCCTCGCGAGCAGGTGGAGTCCTACATCGACGCCGACGACGCCACGATCGCTCACCTCGCCGTGGTCGCCAGGCGGATCGCTGCCACCCAGGTGCGGGTCTTTAAGGCTGTGCGTCCCGGGATCGCCGTGGTCGGGATGGACGTCGCGCACCTGCACATCCACGTCCTGCCGCTGCACGAGGCGGCGGATATCGCTCCCTCTCGTGCTCGTCAGGCCGACGGCGCCGCGCTGGATCAGGCCATGGAGCTCTTGCGGGCGGGCCTGCGTGAGGACGGCTGGGGCGCCTTTGTACCTGCGCAGATGGGATCGCCGGCACTGGCCTGACCAGCCTCGGACGTGACCACTCTCGCCTGACCGAGCGGCGGACAGCCGCCGAGGCCCGGCACCTGGGGCGATAGGCTGGTCCACATGACGGACAACGTGCAGGCACCTGAGAACGCGACGCCCTTCCGCTACACCGCGAAGCTGGCTGACACTATCGAGTCTGCCTGGCAGGACCGCTGGGAGGAACGCGGCACCTTCAACGCCGACAACCCCGTGGGAGCCCTGGCAGGCCCGGCCGCCTCCAAGGAGAAGTTCTTCCTGCTCGACATGTTCCCCTACCCCTCCGGTAAGGGGCTGCACGTGGGCCACCCGCTGGGCTACATCGCCACCGACGTCGTGGCGCGCTTTACCCGCATGACGGGCAAGAACGTCCTGTACACCATGGGCTACGACGCCTTCGGCCTGCCCGCCGAGCAGTACGCCGTCCAGACCGGGCAGCACCCGCGCATCTCCACCGAGGCCAACATCGCCAACATGCGCCGTCAGCTGCGTCGGCTGGGCCTGTCCCACGATCCGCGCCGCTCCCTGGCCACGATCGACGTGGACTACGTGCGCTGGACCCAGTGGATCTTTCTGCAGATCTTCAACTCCTGGTTTGACCCCACCGCCCCGCGCCGCGACGGGCGCGGCCTGGGCGCCGCCCGCCCGGTGAGCGAGCTGGAGGCTAAGCTCGCCTCCGGCGAGGTCGAGGTGCCTGGCGGGCGCAGCTGGGAGGACCTGACCGCAGGGGAGCGGGCCGACGTCGTCGACTCCTTCCGCCTGGCCTACGTCTCCTCCGCCCCGGTCAACTGGTGCCCCGGCCTGGGCACGGTGCTGGCCAACGAGGAGGTCACCAGCGAGGGCCGTTCCGAGCGTGGCAACTACCCCGTCTTCAAGCGCAACCTGCGCCAGTGGATGATGCGCATCACCGCCTACGGTGACCGCCTGGCCGAGGACCTGGACACCGTGGACTGGCCCGAGAAGGTCAAGTCCATGCAGCGCAACTGGATCGGCCGCTCCGAGGGTGCCAACGTCACCTTCGCCGTCGAGGGCCTGGCTGAGACGGCCGGCTCCGCAGGCGGCGCCACGCAGCAGCCCGCCGCTGAGCTCACCGTGTACACCACCCGTCCTGACACGCTCTTCGGCGCTACCTTCATGGTGGTGGCCCCCGAGCACCCGCTGCTGGGCGGCCTGCTGGGCGCCAGCCAGGCCGAGGACGCCGCCGCCCTGACCGTGCCGGTCTCCTGGCCCGAGGGCACCCGCGAGGCCTGGAAGGCCGGGCACGCCACCCCGCGCGAGGCGGTGGCCGCCTACCGCGCCTACGCCGCCGCGGCCACCGAGGCCGAGCGCACGGACGAGGGCCGTACCAAGACCGGCGTCTTCACCGGCCTGTGGGGCGTCAACCCTGTCAACGGCAAGCGCGTGCCGGTCTTCGTGGCCGACTACGTCCTCATGGGCTACGGCACCGGCGCCATCATGGCGGTGCCCGCCCACGACGACCGCGACTACGCCTTCGCTCACGTCTACGACCTGGACCTTGTCCAGACCATCGGGCCGGCTGACGACCCCCACGGCATCGACCTGTCCGAGGCCGCCTACACCGGCGACGGCGTGGCCGTGGACTCGGCCAACGAGGAGATCAGCCTGGACGGCAAGTCCAAGGACGAGGCCAAGGCCGCCATGATCGCCTGGCTGGAGGACAAGGGCTACGGCCGCGGCGCGGTGACCTACCGCCTGCGTGACTGGCTCTTCTCCCGCCAGCGCTACTGGGGCGAGCCCTTCCCGGTGGTGTGGGACGAGGACGGGCACGTCCACGCCCTGCCTGAGTCCATGCTGCCCGTCGAGCTGCCCGAGGTCACCGACTACTCCCCGCGCTCCTACGACCCTGACGACGCCGCCTCCTCCCCGGAGCCCCCGCTGGGCAAGGCTGAGGAGTGGGTCAACGTCACCCTGGACCTGGGCGAGGGTCCGAAGACCTACCGCCGCGAGACCAACACGATGCCGCAGTGGGCCGGCTCGTGCTGGTACGAGATGCGCTATATCGACCCTACCGACGACGCCGAGCTGGTCGCCCCGGCCAACGAGGCCTACTGGATGGGCCCGCGCCCGCAGACCGGAAACACCTCCGGTGGGACGGACCTGTACGTCGGCGGCGTGGAGCACGCAGTGCTCCACCTGCTCTACTCCCGCTTCTGGCACAAGGTCCTGTTCGACCTGGGTGTGGTCAGCTCGTCTGAGCCCTACCACAAGCTGTTCAACCAGGGTTACGTCCAGGCCTACGCCTACACGGACTCCCGCGGCCAGTACGTTCCGGCTGACGAGGTCGAGGGTGATGAGACCGCCGGCTTCACCTGGAAGGGCGAGCCAGTTACCCGCGAGTACGGCAAGATGGGCAAGTCCCTGAAGAACATCGTCACCCCGGATGACATGTACGAGGCCTACGGCGCGGACACCTTCCGCGTCTACGAGATGTCCATGGGGCCGCTGGACCAGGACCGTCCCTGGGACACCCGCGCCGTGGCAGGAGCCCAGCGCTTCCTGCAGCGCCTGTGGCGCAACGTGGTCGATGAGTCCACCGGCGAGACCACCGTGGTGGATGCTCCCGCGGACGAGGCCACGCGTCGGCTGGTGGCCAAGACCATCGTGGGCGTGCGCGAGGACTACGAGGCCATGCGCCTGAACACCGCGATCGCCAAGCTCATCGTCCTCAACAACCACCTCACGGGCCTGCAGTCCGTCCCGCGCGAGGCAGTCGAGGCTCTGGCGCTCATGACCGCGCCGGTGGCCCCGCACATCGCCGAGGAGATCTGGAACCGCCTGGGCCACACGGAGTCGCTGGCTCACGAGGCCTTCCCGGTGGTTGAGGACGAGTCGCTGCTGGCGGCTGAGAAGGTCACCTGCGTGGTCCAGGTCAAGGGCAAGGTCCGTGACCGCCTCGAGGTTGACCCTGGCATCAGCGAGGCCGAGCTGGAGAAGCTTGCTCTGGCGGCTCCCGGCGTCGTGCGTGCCCTGGAGGGCAAGGGCGTGCGCAAGGTCATCGTGCGCGCTCCCAAGCTCGTCTCGGTCGTGCCTGAGTGAGCCTGGGACAGTCGTGACCTTCCTCAGGACGGCTGTGGCCAGCGACCTGGCCGCGCTCAACGAGATCTGCGTCCGCACGGCTGCCTACGGCCGGGACATCACCCCCCAGATGAGCCGGCCCGAGCTGGTCGGTGCGGTCTACGCCGATCCGTACCTGCTCCACGATCCTGCCAGCTGCTTCGTCCTCGCCTCCGGGAGCGGGGACGAGGCCGAAGCCGGGGCGGGCCAGGGCCGCGGGCGGGCGCTGGGCTACGTCGTCGGCACCCTGGACACACTGGCCTTTCGCCAGTGGTTCACCGGTGAGTACGCCCCGGCGCGCCTGGAGGAGCTGGGTCTGGCTGCGGCGGGGGAGGATCCGGAGAGCCTGACGCCGACCGACCGCAGCTACCTCAGGCTGCTGCGCGCGCCCGCGCCTGAGCCGGCACCCTGGCTCGGGCGCTACCCCGCCCACCTGCACATCGACCTGCTGGAGCCGGTGCGGCGCCAGGGATGGGGGCGGCGGCTGGTGGAGGCCTGGATCGACCACGCCCGCGAGCGTGGAGCCGCGGGCCTGCACCTGGGTGTGGGGGCGGACAACACCGGCGCCATCGCCTTCTACGAGGCGATCGGCCTCCAGCGTATCGGGCAGGATGACGGCGGGGTGACGATGGCGCGCTCGTTGCGCCAGGACTGACGCCCCCAGGGTCATCGCTTCAGCTCCTGAACAGTCGGATCCCTCGCGGGTAGCGGGGGATATCGACGGTCCAGGAGCTCAAGCGACGCCCGGCAGGCCCTTAGCGCAGGGTGACGGCCACCTCGAAGGGGCGCTGCCAGGGCAGTCGGGCGCTGACCAGCTCCACCTGGGGCGCCTGCGGGTGGGTGGCGATGAATGCTCTCATCTGCTCGGCCACCTCGGCCTCGAGGCCTGCCAGGGCCGAGGCGTCCTCAATGACGGCCGTCTGGCCTCCGGTGGAGCGGTAGTACTCCGTGCGGATCCGGGTCTGGTAGAGGTAGTCGTCCAGGAGCCGGGTCCACAGGGCGATGTCGCGGGCACGCTCGCACAGCTCCCCGCGCTCGCTGCCCACGTACTCGGCCACTGCCGTCGCCAGCACCGCGCCGATTGTGTTACCGGCCGTGTTCCACCCGCCGTAGGCGGACAGGGACCAGAAGGTGCCGGCTGCCAGCAGGTCCTCCACCAACACCGGATCGGCACCGTTGGTGTAGCGCACGTCCGCCAGGGCCACGCGCTTGCCCGAGGCCAGCAGCTCGCGCACGAGGCTTGCGGTCAGCGCGGCGGCCTCCGGCTCAGGCTCGGGCGTGGATCCCCACCAGTCGTCGTTGACCGGGCCCGGGGCGTGGACGACGAGGTGGATATCGGCGTCGTCACCGCTGGAGGGCAGGGCGTCACAGGCGCGGATCTGGGCCTCCACCGAGATGGACAGCGGGACGTTCTCGTAGCTGGGAATGCGCAGCATGCCCTCCTCGTCCGCGCAGTGGACAGCGATGGCGGGCTGGTGGGCCCCGGCGACGAGCGCGCGGGCCGTCATGGTGGCGCCGACCTCGTCAGCACCGGGGTACATGAGCATGTTCCTCAGGGAGGGCAGCGCCCGGCGCCAGTGGCCGATCCAGTACTGCTCGGCGGATCCTGCGGAGTAGTAGGCAGTGTCGTCAGCAGTGACGGCCAGGGAGGAGACCACGCCCTCGTGGACCAGGTCCAGCGTAGCGAGGTTGACCATGTGGTTGCGCAGGCGGCGTCCCTCATAGTCCTCCCGCACCTGCGCGGGCACCGGCGAAGGGGAGGGCGGCCCGGCAAGCTCGTCACGGATGTCGAGCTCCAGGCTGCGGTGCAGGTCCGCACCCAGGGCGTGGAGCTCACGTCCGTAGTCGGACCAGTAGGTGGGCTCCTCCTGGTTGGAGTAGGAGTCCGAGGCACGCATGACCAGCGAGGTGGCGATGATCCTCAGGCCCGGGTCGCCAGCCTTGAGCGTGCGCAGCAGGTCGAGGCGTCCCAGCGCCTGGCTGACGGAGTCGTCGGTGATACGGGCGGGGATGATGCCGCCGAAGACGAGGGTGTCTATGCAGGCCACCAGGCTCGCCCCCTCGTGGTCCTGGGACTGCTCGCGTACCCATCCGGCCAGCTCGTCGAGGTCCGCGGGGGTGCGGAAGCGGGGGAGCGCCGCGGTGGGCGGCAGGCTGATCGAGGCTCCTCCGATGGAGGCGACGAGCGCCGGGATCTGGGTGTTGACCGGGCGCTCGTCGAGCGGGATGACGACAATGTGCATCTCAGTTGCCCTTCCTCGTGATGGTGTTGTGGTACTTGTACCGGTCGCCGCGCAGAAGCGTCTCGCAGTAGGCGATCGGGGTGCCGTCATGGCTGCGCATCGTCTTGGCCACCAGCAGGGCCGGCATCATCGCCAGGGTCCGCAGCATCTGGGCCGAGCGCCGGTCCAGGACGGAGGCGGAGACGGTCTCGTCGATCTGGTCGATGGGCAGCTCGTAAGGGATGAGCCAGCCTGTTCACCGGTGGACAGGCTGGCGGCCGCGGACCGCTCACTGCCGGTCCTGAGCCGGCGGTCCGGGCCAAGCTGGCCCGGACCGCGCCGCCCACCCAGCCCCTGAACCCCACTCTCACGCTGAAAGCACTGTGATGAAACTCCGAACCAGGACGACGATCCTTGCCTACCTGTTCATGGCACCGGCTCTCGTCATGCTCGTGCTCTTCGTGTTCCTGCCCATCGCAGGATCCATCCCCCTGGTCTTCTACGACTACTCGATGATCGGGGACGTGGAGTTCATCGGCCTGGACAACTTCCGTCGCGCGCTGTCAGACGGCACCTTCCACATCGCGATCGTCAACACCATCACCTTCGTGGCCGTGGTCCCGGTCATCCAGCTGTGCTCGATCGCGCTGGCGAGCCTGGTCAATCAGAAGCTCAAGGGCATCGTCTTCTTCCGGACCCTGTTCTACGTCCCCGTCATCACCTCGATGGTGGCGGTCTCCATCATCTGGTCCTTCCTGTTCGACTCCCACGGCATCATCAACACCTGGCTGATGGAGTGGGGCCTTGCCAACCAGCCGCTGGGCTTCGTCAACTCCTCCAAGACCGCGATGATCTGCATCATGTTCATCACCCTGTGGCAGGGGCTGGGCTACTACATGATGCTCTACCTGGCGGGACTGCAGTCCATCCCCGCCGAGATCGAGGAGGCTGCCCGGACCGACGGCGCGAATGCCCTGCAGGTCTTCTTCCGCATCAAGGTCCCGATGCTCAAGCCCTACATCTGGTTCTGCTCCCTGAACTCCGTCATCTCGGCCGTGGCGATCTTCGACCCGATCTTCGTCATGACCCAGGGCGGACCCAACAACTCCACCATGGTGATCAACTACTACTCCTACATCCGGGCTTTCAAGGACTTCGAGTTCGGCTACTCGGCGACCCTGGGACTGGTCCAGGCCGTCATCACGGGCCTGCTGTCCGTCGTCGTCTTCGTCTACGGCAAGAGGAACGGGGGGAATGACCTATGACAACGCCCGCTGAGACCATGTCCGCGCCCGCCTCCTCGCCGTCAGCCGCTCGCTCCCGCCGCGCCCTCAGGCGAGGCCAGCGCGCCGGCGTGCCTCGCCGTCGTCGCCCGGCGAAGGTGGTGGCGCGCCGCAGCGCCACCATGACGCTGAAGTACGTGGCGTTGCTGGCCGTGGCCGTCATTGCGGCCGGCCCCTTCCTGTGGATGACCATCACCGCCTTCAAGAGCGGGCAGAACATCTACGACCCCTCGATCAAGATCAGCCAGCTGACGGTAGCCAACTTCGTGGGCGTGTGGGAGTTCCTCAACATCCCGGCCTACCTCGGCAACACGGTGGTCATCACGGTCGGCTCGATCGTCATCGACGTGGTGCTGGCCTCCCTGTGCGCCTACCCGCTGGCCTGCATGCGCTTCCCGGGCCGCGACGTCATCATGGTCCTGCTCATTGCGGCCATGATCATCCCGGCAGCCGCGGGCATGGTCATCAACTACCTCACCCTGTCCAAGCTGCACCTGCTCAACACCCTGGTCGGCGTCATCCTGCCCGGCTCCCTCAAGGTCTTCTCCATCGTGCTGCTGCGCCAGGCCTACCTGGGCGTGCCGCGAGACCTCATCGAGGCCGCCCGCATCGACGGTGCCTCGGAGCTGCTCATCTGGCGCAAGATCATGATCCCCTCGATCTTGCCGGCCATCTCCACGGTGGTGATCTTCGACTTCATCGGGCGCTGGAACGAGTTCCTGTGGCCGGTCATCGTCCTGCAGGACCCAGCCAAGTACCCGCTGGCCGCGGCGCTGCAGTACCTCAACGGTTCCTTTAACTACAAGTTCGGCTACATCGCCGCCGGCACGGTCATCTCGATCATCCCGGTGCTCATCATCTTCATCATCTTCCAGAAGAACTACATCAACGCCGTCGCCGGCGCGGTCAAGGCCTGAGGAGGCCCACGCATATGCCCGTCCTTGACATGCCCCTGCCCGAGCTGCGTGCCTATGCCCCCGAGCTCGACGAGCCGGCCGACTTCGACGCCTGGTGGGCCGCCCAGCTCCAGGGCCTACCGCAGCGCCCCGAGCTCATCTGTGACGAGCTCCAGGACACTCCCTTCCCAGGGCTGACGATCCGGGAGCTGGTCTTCGCCGGGGCCGACGGCGATCCGGTCCATGCGCTGCTCACCGTGCCTGACGCTGGTGGCAGGCAGGACGCCGCTGCTCTGGGCACTGCCGGCCTGCCCGGCGTGGTCCAGTTCGTCGGTTACGGTGGCGGGCGCGGCCTGCCCGGCCAGGTTCCCTGGTACGCGATGGCCGGGTTCGCTCACCTCATCGTTGACCCTCGTGGCCAGGGCGGGGACTGGGCCTACGGCTCCACCGCAGACCCCGGCAGCACCGGCGCCCACGCAGCCGGATGGCTGACCGACGGCGTGGGCTCCCCGGAGACCTTCTACTACCGCCGCACGATCCTGGACTCGGTGGCGGCGGTACGCCTCATGCGCACCCTGGAAGGGGTGGACGCCTCGCGCATCGCCTGCGTGGGCGGCTCGCAGGGTGGGGGACTGTCCCTGGCCGCCGCGGCCCTGGACGGCCACGTCCAGGCGGCCTGCGTGGACTCTCCCTTCATCACCCACATCCCGCGCGCCCTGCAGCTGGCCAGCGCCGGCCCCTACCTGGAGCTCGTGCGCTTCCTGGGGGTCAGCCCGCAGGCCGAGCAGGCGGCGCTGCGGACCCTGTCCTATGTCGACGGCGTCAGCTTCGCCTCGCGGCTGAGCGCCCCGACGCTCTTCTCCACGGGCCTGCTGGACCCGGCGTGCCCCACCTCTACCTGCTTCGCGGCGCACAACCTGTGCTCGGCCGCGGACAAGCGGATTGACGTCTACTCCTACGGCGCCCACGAGGGCGGCGGGCACCGCCAGGTGCTGGCCCACTGCCGCTGGCTGCAGGAGCACCTGTGATGAGCGCCGTGACGCCCTGCGCCTACGAGGTCCGAGCCGTCCACCTGGACGCCGGCCGGAAGTACTTCAGCGCCTCCTGGATCCACCGCCTGCTGGAGCGCATGGCCGCCCTCGACCTCAACGAGCTCCAGTTGCACGTGTCTGACAACGAGGGCTACCGCGTGGCCTCAGCCGCTCATCCCGAGGTGGTCAGCCCCGAGCACCTGAGCCGGAAGGACCTTGCGGGACTGGTCGAGGCTGCCGGCGAGCTGGGCGTGCGCCTCGTGCCCGCCCTGGACGTGCCCGGGCACCTGGGAGCGGTGCTGGCCCACCACCCCCGGCTGCGCGCCAGCCAGACCCAGGAAGGGTCCCGGCTCCTGGACTACTCCAGGCCCGAGGCCGTCGCCCTGGCGCTGGAGCTTATCGACGAGCTGCACGAGATGGTGCCCTCCACCGCCTGGTGCCTGGGCGGGGACGAGGCCTTTGACGTCACCCAGGAGGCGCCGCTTGCCGAGCGCTTCCCCCAGCTGGCGGCGGAGGCCGAGCGGCGTTGCGGGCCCGGCGCCCACGTCCTGGACGGTTACGTCCACTTCCTCGGTGAGGTGGTCTCGCACCTGGAGAGCCTGGGGATCACGGATGTGCGTGCCTGGAATGACGCCCTCTACCAGCCTGGTACCCGCCAGGGGCTGTCGGCGCAGGTGACGGTCGGTTACTGGACTGACTGGCACCCGAGCTACCCGTCCCTGGAGCGCGTCCTGGCTGCCGGGCATCGCGTCATCAACTACTCCGACCGCGACCTCTACTACGTCCTGGCCGGTCCCGGTCACCCGTACGCTGCGCGTCCGACTGCGCAGAGCCTGGCCGGCTGGAACCCGCGCCGCTTCCCAGCGCGCCCTGACGGCACGCGCCAGGACCCGCAAGGAGACACCCCGTGGCTGCGCGGCGCGAGCATGGCAGTGTGGTGCGATGACCCGGGCCTGGAAACGCCGGAGCAGGTCTGGCAGGGGCTGGAGCCTGCCATGGAGGCCTTCGCCCGCATCATGCAGGGCTGAGGGCCTGCGGTCTCAGCGCCGGCGCAGGTTGCCCAGGATCGAGCGGGTCAGCTCCCGGGTGACCTGGCGGCCGATGCTACCCAGGGTCTTGTCGATCTCGCGCTGACGGCGCTCGGCCGCACGCTCGGCAGCGCGACGCTCACGCTCAGCGGCCTTCTCCGCCTCGCGCTGAAGGCGCTCCGCCTCCTTACGCTGGGCCGCTGCCGCTCGCTCCGCCTCCTTGCGACGCTCCTGCTCAGCCTTCTCCTGGGCCGCACGGGCCTGCGCTGCGGCCTTCTCCGCCTCGCGTGCCTGCTCAGCCTGGACGAGCCGACGGGCCAGGGCCTCGCTGGCCGAGTCAGGGTCGATGGGCTCGGCGTAGCGGGGCAGCAGCGTGGAGCCAGTGAGGATCTGGCTGACGGTGGTCGCCTGGGCGGGCCCCATGACTGAGGCCGGGGCGTCCACGACCACCGGCGCCACCGGTGCCGGGCGGCCCTTCTCATCCAGCACGCTGACCACGGCCTGGCCGGTGCCCAGGGTCTGCAGGACCGTGGGCAGGTCCAGCGGGGAGGTGGGGAAGGTCGTCACGATCTTTTTCAGGTTGGCCGCGTCCGCAGGGGTGTGGGCGCGCACCGCGTGCTGGACGCGTGAACCTAGTTGCGCGAGCACCTGGGTGGGAAGGTCGGTGGCTGACTGGGTGATGAGGACGATCCCCACGCCCTTGGAACGGATGAGGCGCACGGTGTGGGTGACGGCCTCCAGGAAGGCGGGGGAGGCGCCGTCGAAGAGCAGGTGGGCCTCGTCGAGGAAGAAGACCAGTCGGGGACGCTCCAGGTCCCCGACCTCGGGCAGCTCCTCGAAGAGCTCGCCCAGCAGCCACATGAGGAAGGTGGACACCAGCACGCCCTGGGACTGGACGTCGTCGAGCTCCAGGGCGCTGATGACGCCGCGCCCGTCCGCGGTGGCGCGCATCAGCTCGTGCACGTCCAGGGCCGGCTCACCGAAGAAGCGGTCGGCGCCGTCGGCCTCCAGCGCGGTGACCTGGCGCAGGATGACGCCTGCGGTGGCTGAGGACACCCCACCGATGGTGCGCAGTGCCGCCTTGCCCTCGTCCGTGGTAGTCAGGTAGGTCACGACGTCGCGCAGGTCCCCCAGGTCCACCAGGGCCAGACCCTGCTCGTCCGCCCAGCGGAAGACCAGGCGCAGGGCGGCGGTCTGGGTCTCGGACAGGTTCAGCACGCGGGCGAGCATGACGGGGCCGAACTCCGTGACCGTGGTGCGGATCGGTATCCCGTGGCCCCGGCCACCGAGGCTGAAGAGCTCCACGGGGAAGGCCTGGGGCGCCCACTGCTGCGCGGTGGAAGCCAGGCGGGCCTCCAGGCGCTGAGAGGAGGTACCTGGCTCGGCCAGGCCCGTGAGGTCTCCCTTGACGTCGGAGAGGAAGACGGGCACGCCCGCGGCTGACAGGCCCTCGGCCATGAGCTGGAGCGTGCGGGTCTTGCCGGTGCCGGTGGCCCCCGTGATGAGGGCGTGGCGGTTGAGCAGGCCCATGGGGATACCAACCCGTACCCCGGGCACGGCGGTGGGCTCAGCAGCGGGTTCGGCGGCGGGGGAGCCGCTCGACGCCGTCGGCGCGCTGAGGTAGGTGCCGACCGGCAGCACAGGGCCGGAGAAGGAGTAGCCGGCTGCCACGGAGGCGGCGTAGGGATCGTCCTGGGGTGAGGCATCAGGTGAGGGCTCAGGCGCGCTCGGCGCGGGCGAGGCAAGCGCCGCCTCCAAGGCTGCCTGCGCGGCCGCAGCACGTGCCTCGGCGGCCTGGGCCGCAGCCTCGGCAGCCTCAGCAGCAGCCTGGGCGGCTGCGGCCTTGAGACGGGCGACCTCAGCGGGATCAGTGGGCTGGGTGGAGGAGGCGTCAGTCACAGGGGAATGGTACGTGCTCGGGGTCCGGGACCGGGCCCGGTACTACCCTGGACGGCATGAGCCTCGCCGTCGTCACCGACTCCGCGGCCTGCCTGCCGCCCGAGCTCGCGCGCCGTCACGGCATCGAAGTCGTCCCCCTGCACACCGTGCCTGGCGCGGACGGTACGCCCGCCTCGACCTCTCGACCGAGCGTGGAGGAGCTGCGCCGTGCCTACGAGACGGGGCTGGCACGCGGCGGGCCGGTGCTCGCCCTGCACCTGACGGCGGCGCTGTCAGGCACGGTGGACAACGCGCGCCTGGCAGCCACGCAGCTGGCTGAGGGTGGGTCGCAGGTTACCGTCCTGGACCTCGGAGTGAGCGCGGGGGCGCTGGGCCTGGCGGCGCTCGCGGCCAGCCAGGCTGAGGACCTGCGCCGCGCGCTCGCCCGGGCACGTGAGTCCGCCTCACGCTCGCACCTGACCTTCCTGGTGGACGACCTCGCCCCCTTGCGCCGCGGAGGGCGGCTGGACCGCACGACGGCGATGATGGGCGGGGCACTGGGTATCCGTCCCCTCCTACGGGCCGATGAGCGCGGGATCAGCCTGGTTGAGGTGGTGCGTGGTCGAGCGCGAGCCCGACGCCGGCTCGTTGAGATCGCGGTGGAGCAGGCCGGTGGGGGCCGCACCCGTGGCCCACGCCCGCCGGCCATGCCCGTGCGCCTGGCCGTGCACTATGGGGATGACCCCGCTGACGGGCGGGAGCTGGAGAATGACCTTGCCCAGGCCATGGCCGAGGCCGGCACGCAGGTGGAGGCGATCTTGCGCTCGCCGGTGGATGAGGCGACGAGGGTGCACCTGGGGACCGGGGCGCTGGGCGTCGTCGTCGCCCCGGCGCTGGCTGATCCTCGCCGCTGAGTAGTCCCAGCGGTCTCAAGCGTCCGGTTGCGAGGCTGACGCGCCGGGCGGCGAAGCGTGGTGGCCCGGACGAGGCGAGCCCGGGCTCCACAGGCCGGCCCCGCGACAGGCCTGGCAGCGTCCGTCCACAGGCTCGCAGCGGCCGAGACAGGACTAGCCCTACCGTCGGTGCTATGAGCGGTCGACGTGCCAAGGGCCCAGCGCCTCGCGCCAGCTTGGAGGAGCTGGTGCGTCTGGCCTGCCGCACGGAGGACGAAGCGAGCCAGATCCGTCCCCGCAGGGCCGCTCTCCTGCCACGGGTGGCCCTGGCGCTGGGGGTGTGCCTCATCGCCCTGGCCCTGGTACTCGCCGCCCGCACCATGCTGACGGCGCCCACCGGGCAGGAGGCGCCACCCGGCCGGCGGGCTCAGTCGCCGGTCCCCACCTCCTCCCTTCCCCCAGGTGACCAGGACCTGGTCCCCGTGGACCCAGCCTCGCCCGATAGCGGCCCGGCCCAGGTGGTGGTGCATGTGGCTGGCGCCGTGGCCGTGCCCGGCGTCGTGGTCCTGCGGCCGGGTGCGCGCGTGGCCGACGCGATTGACGCCGCCGGTGGCCCGGCGGCGGACGCGGACACTGACCAGCTCAACCTTGCCCGTCCGCTCGCCGACGGCGAGCAGGTGCGTGTGCCGCGGGCGGGGGAGGACACCTCAACCTGGGCGCAGCAACCTGCCGGCAGCGGGAGCGGGCAGGCTACCGCAGGGCAGACTGACGGGCAGCCAGCACACTCGCAGGGGGCGCAGGCTGGCGGCCTCATCAACCTCAACACCGCTGACGCCGCCGCGCTTGAGGACCTGCCCGGCATCGGACCGGCGCTGGCCGAGCGCATCGTCAGTCACCGCGAGTCCCACGGGCCCTTCGCCACGGTTGAGGACCTCCTCGACGTCCCGGGCATCGGCCAGGCCAAGCTCGAGGCGCTGCGGGACAGGGCCACGGTATGACGGAGCCGCAGTATGAGCAGCGGGCAGCAGGCAGCAGATGACCGGCGGGGCAGTGGCAGTCAGCCGGTGCCCGAGGCCGCCACGGCGCCGACTGCTCCCGAACCCCTTGACCTGCGCCTGGTCCCGGCTGCGGTAGCCGCATGGGTGACGGCGTGGTGGGCGGTGGCGCAGGAGGCACACCTGGGCGTCGTGGTTGTGGCAGCCGTGGTCTGGATCGGAGTCGGTGTGCTCGCGCTGAGGCGGGCGCGGCGCTACCGGCCCGCGCGTCACCGCGCCGACCCGCGCCCAGGGGTAGGGACGGACACCGCCACGGTGCGCGGACCGGCGTCGGCCAGTGTTGCCCTCAGTGCTCTGGCAGCCTGCGCCGTGCTGGTGGTCAGCGCTGCGGGTCTGCACGCCCGGGCAGCCGACCCCCTGATCCAGGCGGCGAGGGCAGGTAGAGAAGTGAGCATCGAGGCCGTGGTGGCGACGGCGCCGCGGGCCACGGCATCTCAGCGCGCCACGAGCGTGCTCGTTGAGCTGACGGTCCTCAGCGTGGACGGCCGGGCCTCACGGCAACGGGCGATGGTCTTTGGCAGGGAAGGGTGGCTACACACGCACGTGGGGGAGCGGGTGCAGGTGCGTACCAGGTTGCAGGCGGCGGAGCCTGGAAGCGGCGAAGCGGCCGTCATCGGGGCGCAGGCGCAGCCAAGGGTGGTGGGGCCGCCGTCGGGCGCGCTCGCGGTGGTCGGGCGCCTGCGTGAGGGACTGGTCGAGGCCGCGGGACGCGAGGGCGTGCAGGCCAGGCGTTGGCCACCGGGAAGCCACGCGCTGGTGCCGGGGGTCGCGCTGGGTGACGACTCGGCGCTGCCGGGTCAGGTCCGTGAGCAGATGCGAGCGGTCTCGCTCACCCACCTCACCGCGGTCTCCGGGCAGCACGTGGCGATCCTGGCCGGTCTGGTACTCAGTGCCTTAGGGATCCTGCCGCGCCGGTGGCGTGCCCTGGCTGGTGCGGTTGCCCTGGCTGGCCTGGTGGTGCTGGTGCGACCGAGCGGCTCGGTGCTGCGAGCGGCTGCTATGGGTAGCGTCATGCTCCTTGGAGTGGCGCTGGGCAGGCGCAGCGCCACGCTGCCGTCGCTGTGCGGGGCGCTGGTGGTGCTGCTGCTGGTGGACCCGTGGCAGTCGCGTGACTACGGCTTCGCGCTCTCGGCCGCGGCGACGGGCGGGATCGTCTTGGGGACGGCGCCGGTGCAGGCGGGTCTTGGCCGGTGGCTGCCGAGATGGCTGGCGACGGTGCTGGCCGTGCCACTCGTGGCGCAGGCGGCGTGTGCGCCGCTGCTCGTCATGCTCCAGCCGAGTGTGGGGTTGTGGGCGGTGCCTGCCAACGTCCTGGCGGCACCGGCGGTGCCGGTGGCCACGTTGTGCGGCTTGGCGGCGGCGTTGGTGGCGCCGCTGTGGCTGGGGCTCGCGGCGGTGGTCGCTTGGCCTGCCCTGGTGGGCTGTGCCTGGCTCGCGCTGGTGGCTCGCGCCTTCGCCTCGTTGCCAGGGGCGGTAGTGGCCTGGCCGGAAGGGGTCTGGGGAGCCGTGGCTCTCGCGGCGATCGAGACGACGGCGGTGCTGGTCGGCTGGCGGAGCGCGAGGGCTAAGCGGCGCAGCCGAGGTGGATGAGACGCGATGGGTCCTGTCACGTGCAAGGACGGACAAGGTGAGGCCCGGGGTCCTCAGTCGATGAGTTCCACTGAGGACCCCGGGCCTATGAGATGGCGGCCATCTCCTTAGGAGCGGCTGCGCCTCCTGCTCAGCAGGAGGGCTCCGGCGAGCAGAGCACTACCTGCAGCGGAGAGTGCCAGTGCGGTGGACGTACCGGTCTTGGTCAGGCTGCGCTTGACCACAGGCTTGGCCGACGGCGTGGGCGTCACGGTTGACGTGGGGCCGGCCGTGGGCTTGGACGTCGCGGTGGGCTGATCGGTTGGTGCCGGCACCGGCTTGGTGCTGGCGGTGAAGATCCAGGTGCCGATGAAGTGGGCGTCGGTCTTGTTGATGGTCTGCTCGGTGGCGTCCCAGGCCTGGAAGGTCCAGGTGCCGTCGTTGGCCTCGTCGACGTAGTCGGTGGCGTCGAAGGTGCCGGGGTTGACGGTGGTGCCGTTGAGGATGCCCTCCTGGTTGGCAGGCGTGCGCTTGGTGATCTCGTCGGGCAGGTCCATGCCCTTGGTGCCGGAGACGAACTCGTGGGTCACCTTGTAGGTGTTGGGGGTGAACTCCCAGGCGCCGTAGAGGGTGGTGTCCTGGGTGATGGTGAAGCTCTGGGCCTTGGTGTTGAGGTCGCTGGTGGTGTACCAGCCGTTGAAGGTCCAGGTTCCGGGGGTGCCGTCCTTGTCGGTAGACTCGGTGCTCAGGCCGTCGGCGATGGTGACGCCGGCGTTGTGGGCGTAGGTGGACACAGCAGGCAACTCGTCGCTGGTGGTGGGAGCGTCTCCCACGATCTTGTAGTCCACCTGGTGCTTGACCTGCTGGGACTGGATCGTCACCTCGACCGGATCAACAAAGCTCTTGCTGGGGCGGTCGAACGCCAAGGCGCTCCCGCCAATCCCGTGCAGGGACCCACTTGATGTTCCATCAAAATAGGTATATGTGAAAGACGAGGTGGGTCTCAGCGCGAAGGCTGCCCAGAATGGGCGATTGCTCGGGGCCGCAGATATGTGGTCACTGCTGTAGACAGAGTTCTTTGAGCCGCGGTTCGCACTCTTTTCTCCTATCGTGACGGAGCTGCCCGCGTACGCCTTGATGAGGTTGTCAGAATCGATATTGACAGCCTGTCCTTCATCGACGTCTGTGAAGATGAGGAGTGGGGTTACTTCAACAGGTTTTCCGTTGCTCAGGAAGTCAACCTTGATCGTGACGTCATACTTGAGGGTCTCAAACGCAACCGATCGCTTGTCGATCATGACTCCGTTCAGCGGAACCTCATCGACCTCTCTCACGGTTCCGTCATTGTTGTGGGATGCTGCTGACATCAGGGTCAGTCGCAAGTCAACCCATGATCCCTCATGGGCATTCTGAAAGACGTTCGAGTAGCTCCAGCTTTGGCCGACCGTGACCTTCTTGGCCGTGATGAGGTCGCGTCCGTCCGAGTTCAGTGCGAACTTGTGGTTCTCGTCCCGCTCCTTGGTTGCGGGGGTTATGACTGAGAGACTGTCCCAATCCACCTCGTCTCCAAGAACGAGCCCCTTGTTGCTCTCTACCTCGAGGACCTTTTTGAGTTCCTCTTTCAATTTTGTCTCAAACGCAAGATTGTATTCTTGCTGCTTCGTGACTGCCGTGTTGAGAGCCTTGATCGCCTCTGCGTTAGACCGCTCGATCCGGGTCTTGGCCTGCTCCGCGTCGTTGCTGGCTACAGCATCAAGCTTCTGTTCTGAGGTGGTGACGGTGACTCCGGCCTCGCGGGCTTTGGCGATGGCGGCGTCCAGGTCCTGCTGGTTGCTGGCGACGATGTAGCCGTTCTCGTCCCACAGGGGCGCGGCGTCAGCGGTTACCGCGTTGTCAGTGGCTGGCTGGGGGGGGGGAGTGCTGTCGGCGCTGGCGGCAGGGGCGAGCCCCGTCAGCAGGAGGGCTCCTGCTGCCGCGCTGGTGAGTACCCGCCTGAGGTGGTGTGCCACGGCTGTTCACTCCTTGACGTGTGGTGTGGGACCCGGTGGGTGCCGGGCTGGTAGGTGACGCGGCGCCGTCGTCCGTGTCCTGCGTCCTCGCGCGACCAGGTGAGCTGACGCGTTGGGAAGTGCGGGGAGCGGGGGAGAAGTCGGGCGAGCCGGCATCTTGTGCACAGTCTATGTGCCCCCTCAGGCTCAGTCGACCGCGTGACGGAATCGGTGCCATCCCCAGGACCGCACCGGGTGCGGATTCGTGTCCGAGGTCCGTGGCAGGCTTGGCCCATGGCAGCTTCACGGTCCCCACGCGGGCGCAAGGCACCGGCCGGCCCGGCCTGGAACGAGGTCGGCCTGGCGCCGATCATCCTCATCCGCGCCGGTGAGGAGGTCCTGGCAGACCGCGCCGTGGCCCGCGTGCTCTCCCTGGCCCGCCAGAAGGACCCGACGACGGAGGTCGTGCGCCTGGAGGCCGCCACCTACGAGTCCCACCAGCTTGACGCCCTCGTCTCACCCTCCCTCTTCGGCGAGCCCAAGCTCGTCCACGTCCCCGCCCTGGAGCAGATGAGTGACGCCCTGCTCGCCGACCTGCTCGCCTACGCCTCCCACGCCGACCCCGACGTCGTCGTCCTTCTGCGCCACAACGGCGGCCAGCGCGGCAAGAAGCTGCTCGATGCCCTAGCCGCCTCGCCCTACCCGGTGGTCACCATCGAGGCCGTCAAGTCCCCCAAGGACAAGGCGGCCCTCGTGACCGCGGACGTGCGCGCGGCTGGGCGCCGTATCGAGACCGAGGCCGTGGGAGCCCTCGTCGACGCGCTGGGCAGCGACCTGCGCGAGCTGCTCTCCGCCGTCGACCAGCTCGTGGCGGACGTCGAGGGCACCATCACGGTGGAAGCCGTCAACACCTACTACGCCGGGCGCTTCGAGGCCACCGGCTTCACCGTGGCCGACGCCGCAGCCGCCGGCAACGTAGCCAAGGCCGTCACCGCCCTGCGTCACGCCATCGCCACCGGCACTGAGCCCGTCCCGCTCGTGGCGGCCCTGGCCATGAAGATCCGCCAGCTGGCGCGCGTGGCCGCCTCCGGGGGACGGCAGATGAGCCCCAGGGACCTGGGGATGGCTCCCTGGCAGGTGGACCGCGCCCGCCGCGAGCTCGCCGGCTGGTCCGACGACGCTTTGGCCTACGCCATCCAGGCCGTGGCCCGCGCCGACGCCGAGGTCAAGGGAGCCTCACGCGACCCGGTCCACGCCGTCGAGCGCGCCGTCCTGGCCATCTGCAACGCCCGCCACGGACGCATCCCGCGCCCGCGCCACTAAGAGATCCGGAGACAGCCTTCCCGGCCTGCCGCCCTCAGCGCTTGCGGTACAGGGACTTGGTGGCGAAGACCGGCTCGTTGGTCACCTGGATCCCCAGCTGACGGAAGATCCCCTCATCCACCGAGCCCAGGATCGTCGAGGTGTGCACGTCGCAGCCCCGCAGCGAGTCCAGCTGGGCCAGGGCGCGGGCGGCGTTGTCGTCCCCGTTGGCGCTCACTGCCAGGGCGATGAGCACCTCGTCGGTGTGCAGGCGCGGGTTGCGTGAGCCCAGGTGCCGGGTCTTGAGCGCCTGGATGGGTTCAATCGACTCCTTGGCCAGCAGGTCTACCCCCGAGTCGATCCCCGCCAGACGCTTGAGCGCGTTGAGCAGCATCGCCGAGCAGCACCCCAGGAGCTCACTGGTCTTGCCTAGCTCGATCGTGCCGTCCGGCAGCTCGATCGCCGCAGCCGGCGCCTTGGTGGACTTGGCGAGCTTGAGCGTGGGCGGGACCACCGGCCGGTCCTCGCGGTCGATGCCGAGCTTGGACATGAGCAGGGCGATGCGCTCGGACTGGACCGGGTCGGTCATCTCCCGCTTCTCGGCCACCAGCGCCTTGTAGTAGCGGCGGATGACCTCCTGCTTGGAGGCCTCGCGGCAGGCCTCGTCGTCACTGATGCAGTGGCCGGCCATGTTGACGCCCATATCCGTGGGGGACTGGTAGGGCGAGGACCCCAGGATCTCCTCGAACAGCCGGGACAGGACCGGGAAGATCTCGACGTCGCGGTTGTAGTTGACCGTCTGGACCCCGTGGGCAGCCAGGTGGAAGGGATCGATCATGTTGACGTCGTCCAGGTCCGCGGTAGCGGCCTCGTAGGCGATGTTGACCGGGTGGTCCAGCGGCAGGTTCCAGATCGGGAAGGTCTCGAACTTGGCGTAGCCCGAGGCCAGCCCGCGAGCGTGGTCGTGGTACATCTGGGACAGGCAGGTGGCCATCTTGCCTGAGCCAGGGCCGGGAGCGGTGACGACGACGAGGTCGCGCTCGGTCTCGATGTACTCGTTGCGTCCGTAGCCGTGCTCGGAGACGATCCTGGCGACGTCGTTGGGGTAGCCGGGAATCGGGAAGTGGCGGTAGACCTTGATGCCCAGGCGCTCGAGCTTGCGCTTGAAGGACTTGGCCTGACGGTTGTCGTCCGTCCACTGGGTGATGACGACGCTGCCCACGTACAGCCCGTAACCACGGAAGGCGTCGATGTGGCGCAGGACCTCCTCCTCATACCCCGTCCCCAGGTCCGCACGCACCTTGTGACGGGCCAGGTCCTTGGCGGAGACCGCCACGATGATCTCGACCTCGTCCGCCAGCTCGGCCAGCATGACGATCTTGTTGTCCGGGGTGAAGCCGGGCAGGACACGCGAGGCGTGCATGTCATCAATGAGCTTGCCGCCGAACTCTAGGTAGAGCTTGCCGCCGAACTGCGCACGACGCTCGGCGATGTGCTCTGACTGCATCCGCAGGTACTTCTCGCGGTCAAATCCGATTCGCATCGGTGTCTCCTGACGTCGGGGGCTAGCGGGAGGCGGGCATCAGGCACCGGCCCGGGGGATTCTACTGCGTCAGGCTCGCTGACCGCAGACCGCGCGCACTCACCACTGGCACGGATGACAAGGTCGCTGTGTGATCGTCAAGACAAAACTGCTGGGCGCCGATAGGCTCACCCTACCCATCTCATTGCCCCCCCGAGTACGGATCCGGAGACTGCCATGGGCTTCTTCAGCAAGGACGCGTCCACCCCCTCCTACAACCCGCTCGCCCCGCTCAGCCTCGACCGTGTGGCCAAGGTCCTAGAGGATGACGAGCTCAAGTACGGCTATGACGAGGACGGTGACCTCGCCTGCGGCTGGGACACCGGGATCTTCTTCTTCATGCGTGGTGGTGAGCAGGGTGAGATCCTGCGTATCCAGGGGCGTTTCCATCTTCCTCTGCCTGCCGACGAGCTGCCCAAGGCCATGCAGGCGTGCAACGATTGGAACACCAGGGCCCTGTGGCCCAAGACCTTTGCCGCGCTCAACGATGCCGACCAGACGGTCGTCATGGCTGAGCACAACGTGGACTTCGAGCTCGGAGCCGCTGACGAGCAGATCGCCTTGGCCGTGCACTGCGCCATGACAACGGGTCTGAGGTTCTTCGATCACCTGACCACCGAGATCTTCCCCGAGGAGTGGAAGGTCTTCGAGGCTGAGCAGGCCGAGCGCGAGGCGCTGGGTGAGTGAGCCTGCGGGGGGTGACGTCTCTTTTCCCAGGAGCTTCCAGACACAGATGGCTGATCGTTTCCAGGTAGACCTGGGCGGGATGGTGGACCTGCTCTCCCGCCACCTGTACTCCGGCCCGCAGGTCTATCTGCGCGAGCTGCTGCAGAACGCCGTCGACGCGATGACGGCGCGCGGCCAGCTGCCCGAGCCCGGGCAGGAGCCGATGCGAGTGCGCCTGCGTACTGGCACGGCACCTGACGGTCAGCCCACGCTCAGCGTCACTGACACTGGCATCGGGCTGACTGCGGACCAGGCGCGCGAGCTGTTGGCAACGATTGGTCGCTCCTCCAAACGCGACTCCCTGCTGGGGGAGGGGCGCCGGGAGTACATCGGTCAGTTCGGCATCGGCATGCTCGCGGCCTTCATGGTGGCCGACGAGATCGAGGTCATCTCCCGCTCCTACCTGCCCGGCTCACCGGCGATCCGCTGGAAGGGCAGGGCGGACGGCACCTTCAGCCTGGACGAGCTGGACCCGGCCGGTCATGAGATCGGCTCCCAGGTCCGGCTCGTGGCGCGCCGGGACTGTGAGCACTGGCTCGCCCCCGACATGGTCACCCAGCTGGCACGTGACTACGCCGGCCTGCTGCCAGTGGACCTGGCTATCGCCACGCAGGTCGACGGCGAGGAGCGCTGGCTGCGCCTGACCGAGCCCGTCCTGCCCTGGCGCAGGGAGTACTCCTCCCGGGCTGCCCGTGACCAGGCCATGTCCGACTACTGCCAGTCCACCTTCGGCTGGCAGCCGCTGGCCTCCATCCCGCTGGAGGTGCCCGTGGCAGGGGTCAGCGGCGTGGCCTTCGTCCTGCCTCAGGCCGTGGCACCGGGATCGGGCAGCCACCGGGTCTACACCAAGCAGATGCTGCTGGGACCCCGGGTGGACAAGATCCTGCCTGAGTGGGCCTTCTTTGTGCGCGCCGTCATCAACGCTGACTCCCTGACCCCCACCGCCTCGCGCGAGGACCTCCACGAGGACGAGGTGCTGTGGCAGGTGCGCGAGGCCCTGGGCGAGCAGCTCAAGAGCTGGCTCACCACGTGCCTGAGCGCGCGGGGATCCACCGCGCAGGCGATTATCAAGACCCATCACCTCGCACTGCGCGCCGTCGCCCTGACCGACACCACCGTGCTCGACCTGTGCGCACGTGTCCTGCCCTACGAGACCACGGACGGCCTGCTGACCCTGGCCGAGGCCCGCGGGGAGAGTGAGCTGCTCTACACCTCCACCACCGAGGCCTTCCGCCGCGTCAGCTCCGTGGCCCGTGCCCAGGGCCTGACCGTGGTTAACGCCGGCTACGTCTACGACGCCGATCTCGTCGCCGCGCTCGGCAGCCGACGAGGCTGGCCCATTCGCGAGCTGGAGGCCAAGGACGTGGTCCACCTGCTCTGCCTGCCCACCTCCCAGCGCCTGGCGCAGGTGGCCGCGGCCGTGGCGCGGGCTGAGCAGATCCTCCAGTCATCCGAGACCGCCGTCATGCTGCGCGAGTTCGATCCTGCCGAGGTCCCGGCCATCGTGCTGGTGGACCCCGAGGCTGAGCGTCGGGCGGCGCTGCACGCCGAGTCCGAGGCCTCGCCTGACTTGTGGGGTGGGTTGCTGGGCTCGCTGGACACCGCGCCGCAGGAACCGGCTCGCACCCTGGTCCTCAACGACCGCAGCGAGGTGACGCACCTGCTGCTGGACGCCTACGGCGAGGAGGTCTTTGACGCAGCCCTGACCTCCCTGCACCTGTCCGCCGTCATGCTCGCCGGAGAGGGACTGGGTGCCTCCCAGGCGCGGGCCTACGGAGCCGGCCTGGCTGAGCTGCTTCGCTCGGCGCTCAGACCTGGCACCGGCCGGCCGGGATAGCTACCGCCACCCGGGCGAGGTATCGGACCGGGCAGCAGGCGGCGTCGTCGTCACGATCTCACGCAAAGGAGCCGTACATGAACGAGCAGGAAGCATTCTCCGAGCTGCGACGCATCTCCTCCATGCCATACGGCCAGGCAAGGATCCTGGCTGCCGAGCGCGTGGTCAAGGACATTGAGACCCATCAGCTGGACCGGCTGCTGCCCGTGGGTCTGCTTGACCTGGTGGAGGCCTATACCTTTGCCGATGAGACCATGAGCACGCTGGCCACCTTCGCCAGGATCCTGCGCCTGTACGACTCCCGGCCCGAGCTCTTTGACGCCGTCGACACCCGCAACCTTTATTGGGAGTACAAGTGGGTGGTCAACGACGCCATCGACTACCCGCAGGTCACTGCCGCGCAGGTCGAGGCGCTTATCGAGGACATGGAGCGGCGCTACCGGCTGGCAGGCCTCGGGCTCGGGCCGGTGCGCACGGCGCGGTTCCTGTGGGCCTCCCACCGCGGGGACCCGGAGGTCTGGCAGCGCCTCCAGGAGGTCAAGACCGAGCCCGGCTCGCAGCAGGACGACTGCCGAGCGTGCCAGATTGGCACTGAGGTCAACACGCTCCTGGATGCGGGTCGCTATGAGGAGACGATTGCGCTGGCACGTACCCAGCAGTGGGAATGCAACCAGGAGCCGTGGAACACCCGCACAGCAATGGCGCTGGCGGCCTTCTACGCCGGTGACGACGAGCTGGCGGTGCATGCCTACAAGGACGCCCTGGCCAGCCGCGACGACGAGCCGCACCACAACCGTGGCGAGAGCCGGCAGATCGAGCTGCTGGCCAGCTCCGGGCACGTGGAGGAGGCCGTCCACCTCATCCGGGAGGCCGAGCACCGGCCGACCCCTGAGCCACCCCGGCCGGCCCTGCTGCGCCTGCTGCACATCATCACCGGGCTCAGCGCAGCCGGGGACGAGCGTTATGAGCCGCTGCGTCAGCGCTCGATCGACAAGGCCCGTGAGCTAGCGGCAGCCTTCGACTCTCGTAACGGCACGACTCGTTACGCCCAGATGCTCGACGCGGCGATCAACACGCCGGTCAGCGGGCGTCACCTGGACTTCGACGCCCGGGCCCGCCAGCTCCTGGGCGCCAGCAGCGCCGGCGAGCCCTTGCCTGCGAGCCTGGATGACGACGGCGTGGCGGGGCCGGGTGGGCAGACCCCACCGGCCCC
>OKJI01000034.1_pt1 | contig 39150 bp, 33 predicted proteins | sample 1614861 | NCBI WGS metagenome assembly OKJI01 (sample SAMN04436974, study PRJEB24849) | human gut metagenome | biome: human gut; feature: NICU; material: stool | host: Homo sapiens | place: USA: Saint Louis, MO | collected 2010-03-24
ACCACCGAGATCTACACTCTTTCCCTACACGACGCTCTTCCGATCTCTGTGTCTCGCCGCTCGTGCCCTGGTTCGTCATTGGCTTTGTGGTCAGCGTGCTCCTGCGGACCCTGACTGAGGGCAGCGTGCCGGGCACCTTCTTTGAGTGGGGTAGCGCCGTGGCCTCCTTCCTGCTGACGATGGCGATGTTTGCCATGGGCGCGGCGGTGGACCTGCGTCGGCTGGCGCGCGGCGGAGGCCGGGCCCTGGCGCTGGGGGCGGTGGCTGCCGTGGTCTCCGCCCTGGTCTCGTTGCTGGGGGTGTTGGTGCTCGTCCGTTAGGGAATAGTGGCCGGTGAGATAACCAAAGTTCATTGAAAATTAGGAACTACTCACTTGAACTTATTGCTGAAGGCTTCTACCGTGGTGCGTGACACGGGTGTGTCGCCGTCTGGCCCGCACCCAGACCGCACTACAGGAGGCGCACCATGGCCGTTCTCACTATCGGCGACCAGTTCCCCAGCTACGAGCTCACCGCCGTGATCCCCGGCAACCTCAAGGACGTGGACGCCCACCAGCCTGAGGACTACTTCACCACCGTCTCCAGCAACGTCCCCGAGGGCACCTGGCGCGTGGTCTTCTTCTGGCCCAAGGACTTCACCTTCGTGTGCCCCACCGAGATCGCCGCCTTCGGTGACCTCTACGAGGAGTTCAAGGACCGCGACTGCGAGGTCGTGGGCGTGTCCGTGGACAACGAGTACACCCACTACGCCTGGCGTCGCAGCCACGACAAGCTCCAGAACCTGCCCTTCCCCATGGCCAGCGACCTCAACCGCGAGCTGGTTGAGGCCCTGGGCATCAAGCGCGCCACCGGCGAGGCCGACCGCGCTACCTTCATCGTGGACCCGCACAACGTCATCCAGTCCGTCTCCGTGACGGCCGACTCCGTGGGCCGCAACACCGAGGAGATCCTGCGTCAGCTCGACGCCCTGCAGTCTGACGAGTTGTGCGCCTGCAACTGGAAGGCCGGCTCTGCCACCATCGACGCCCTGCACGAGATGGAGGCCTGAGCATGACGATCGCGAACCTGCGCTCGGCCCTGCCCGAGTGGGCCAAGGACCTGTCCCTCAACCTCTCCAGCCTCGTGCGCTCCACGACGCTGACCGAGCAGCAGCAGTGGGGCACCTTCCTCGCCGCTGCAGCCGCCACCCGCAACGAGTCCGTGCTCGTGCAGGTGGCCGAGGAGGCCAAGGAGCACCTGAGTGAGGAGGCTGTGTCCGCTGCGCTCGGTGCCGCCTCGATCATGGCGATGAACAACGTGGCCTACCGTGCTCGCCACTTCCTGGGCGGCGACTACGCCAACGAGCGCATGGGCCTGCGCATGAACATCATCGGGTCCTCCGGCGGGGTCGACAAGGTCGACTTCGAGCTGTGGAGCCTGGCGGTGTCCACGATCAACGGCTGCGAGAAGTGCGTGACCGCGCACGACGCCACCGTGCGTGGTGAGGGCCTGAGCACCGAGCAGGTCTGGGAGGCCGTGCGTATCGCGGCGACCGTCCAGGGTGCTGCTCAGGCGATCGAGGTCGTCGAGACTCTCGGCTGAACCTGGCCGGTGCGCGCCGCGCACGAGCATGACGACGGCGGCCGGTGATCTTCTGTGTGAAGGTCATCGGCCGCCGTCGTGCGTTTGCTGCTGCCCCTGGGGTAGCGGAGGTGGCGGTGGGGTGGCGGAGCCGGGAGCCCACGAGCTCAGGCCTGCTGAAGCTCCCGCTCGGCCTCCTGGCGCTCCTGCTCCTCGACCTGCTCCAGGGCGCTCTTCTGGGACAGCGGCACCTCCTTGTAGAACAGGCCGATGACAGCAGTGACGAGGAAGATCGGCACCATCATGAGGAAGATGGGGCTCAGCGCGTCCGCGTAGGCGGTGGTGACCGCCGTGTGGAGAGCGTCAGGCAGCTGGTTGACCAGTGCGGGCGTCAGGGAGGAGGCCGTGTTGGTCCCCTCGAACTGAGCCAGGGCCTGGAGGACCTGCGGGTCCTTGCTTGAGGTCAGCGCGGTCATGTTGGTGGTCAGCTGGCCCGTGAGATTGTCCGCGAAGGCCACGCCGATCAGTGACGCGCCCAGGGAGACCGCCACCTCGCGGAAGAAGTTGTTCCCGCTGGTGGCCGTGCCAAGGTTGCGCGGCTCGACGTCGTTCTGCACCAGGGTCACCAGGAGCTGGAAGAACAGGCCGATGCCGGCGCCCATGACGAACACGGCCGTCGAGATGTGCCACACCGGGGTGGTGGCGGTGAAGATGCTCATCCACCACAGGGCGCCCGCGGCGATGAGCGGGCCCACCACCGGGTAGAGGCGGTAACGGCCGGTGCGGGTGACCAGGATCCCAGAGCCGATACCTGCCACGAGCATGCCTACGGTCATGGGGACCAGGAGGAGTCCGGACACGGTCGCGGAGTAGCCGTAGCTCATCTGGAGGTAGGTCGGCAGGTAGAGGTTGGCGCCGATCATCCCGCCCATGGCCAGCATTCCCTGGACAGTGGTGAGGATGAAGGTGCGGTTCATGAGCACGCTCATCGGCAGGATCGGCTCCGCAGCGCGCTTCTCAACCAGCGGCAGGCTGAGCCAGGCGAGCGCGGCCACCACGACCATGGCGATGAGGGCGGGGCTGGTCCACTCCAGCTCGTTGCCGCCGAAGGTGGCCACGAGGACGATGAGGACGGCGCCGAGGTTCATCAGCACCAGGCCCAGCCAGTCGATCTTGGCAGTGAGCTTGTGGGCGGGCAGCTTGAGGACCGCCCACACGGCGATCCAGGCGACGACGCCCAGCGGGAGGTTGACCCAGAAGACCCAGTGCCAGGAGACGGAGTCGGTCAGCCATCCGCCCACGATCGGGCCGAGGATCGAGGCGATGCCGAACATGGCGCCCATGGGGGCCATGTAGGTGCCGCGCACGCGGGGCGGAATGAGGTCACCGGTGATGGCCTGGGAGGAGATCATGAGGCCGCCGCCGCCCAGGCCCTGCAGGGCGCGCCAGGCGATGAGCTGGCCCATGCTGGACGCCGTTCCGCACAGCGCGGAGCCGATGAGGAACAGGGCGATGGCGATGAGGAAGAGGTTCTTGCGCCCCACGAGGTCGCCGAGCTTGCCGTAGACCGGCATGGCGACGGTGACGGCCAGGGTGTAGGCGGTGATGATCCAGGCCATGTGGCTGGCCCCGCCCAGGTCTCCGACGATGGTGGGCAGCGCGGTACCCACGATCGTCTGGTCCAGGGCGGACAGGAACATGACGACGAGCAGCGAGGCGTAGACCGCCCAGAACCGCCGGGCGGGGTGGAAGTCCGGTTCAGCGGCAGGCGTGGCGGCCGCGCTCGCGGAGGTGGCGGTGTCAGTCACGCGAGGTCCTTTCTGTCTGTGAGGTCGAGGTAGCAGCCTGCTGATGGGGAGCCAGGAGCTCCTTGAGGCTGGTGGTGATGAGGGCGACGGCGTCGCTGACCGACTCCAGGTGCCTTGCTGTGTGGCGACGCCGCCCGGAGGCTGGTGCGTCCTCGCCGGCGGGGCAGTCGCTACCCGCCTGGTCCGCCCACAGGTTGATCGCACTCTTGTGCAGGGCCGAGGACAGGGCGGAGGCGGCCAGGACGCGCGGATCGGACAGGTCGGCGTCCAGGCGCCGCGCGATGGCGGCACGGATGACCGAGCTGTACAGGCGCACGTGCTTCTGGAGCTCCAGGGTGAGCTCGGGGTTGTCGCGCAGGACGAGCCGCAGGTTGCGGAAGTCCTCGGGGTCCACGAGCTCGCTGGGGTCGGTGTTGGCGGTCAGCGCCGCCAGGTCGTCCAGCAGGTCTCCGTCCGAGGCGACAAAGCGCTCGATGTCCTCGTGCTCGGGGGAGCTGGGCATGCGGATGAAGAGGTCGGCCTTGGTGGGGAAGTAGTTGAACACGGTGCGCCGTGAGACTCCCGCCGCGGTGGCGACGTCCTCCATTGTGGTGGCCTCGTATCCGCGCTCGGCGGCCAGGCGCAGGGCCGCGGCCTGCAGTGCCTGGCGTGTGCGCCGCGCGCGCTTGGCCCGCAGGCTCGGCTCGCGGGAGGCGGTATCTGATGTCGGAGGCATATGAAGATTCTGCACCCGGTGCAGACTTTGCACCAAGTGCAACAATGTGTGCCGATCGGCACAGGAACCGTGGGAATACCCGGTCGGGTGGGCTGTGGGGGTGAGGATGGAGGCATGCTTGTTGCCTTCTCTGTCTCCCCGTCCACCTCCAGCGCCCCGGACGGCTCTGTGTCCGAGGCGGTGGCCGCCGCTGTGCGCGTGGTGCGCGAGTCCGGCCTGCCCAATGAGACGACGTCGATGTTCACCACGATCGAGGGCGAGTGGGACGAGTGCATGGACGTGGTCAAGCGTGCCTGCCAGGCGGTTGCGGCGGTGAGCCCACGAGTCTCCCTGGTCCTCAAGGCAGACATCCGCCCCGGCTGGGACGGTCAGCTCACGGCCAAGGTTGAGCGGGTCGAGGCTCACCTGCGCGAGCAGGCCTGAGGGCCGAGCCCTCGGGGGTTCCTTAGGCGTTCAGTGCGGCCAGGACGACGGCGGCCGAGCGGGTTGCGGCCTCGTCGGCACCGATGTGGAAGTCCTGCCCGGCCTCGGGCCCGCACAGGTCCGAGACCCCACGCACTGAGGCGAAGGGGATGGAGGCAGCGTGGCACACCTGTGCCAGCGCCGTGGACTCCATATCCGTGCTCACGGCCTGCGGGAAGCGCTCACGCATGTCCTTGACGTTGGCGGCGGTGACGAAGGAGCCGCCGGCCAGCATCTGCGCCACGTGGATCCTGGCCTCAGCAGAGGTGGGCGTGGCCTGGTGCAGGGCCTCCAGGGCGGCACCGGCACGTGCCACGAGCTCGGCGTCCGCGGTAAAGGTTGCGGGCTGGCCGGGAGTCTGGCCGACGGCGTAGCCGAAGGCGGTGGCATCCACGTCCCCGTAGGCCAGCGTCTGGGAGACGCACACGTCCCCGACCTCGATCTCGCGCCCGAGGCCTCCGGTGGTGCCGGCGGAGATGACGAGGTCAGGGGTGACCTGGCTCAGGGTGGTGGACAGTGCGCTCGCGGCCGCGACCAGGCCGATGCCGCTGTGCACCAGGACGAGCTCGCGCGGCTCGGCGCCGTCCTCACGGGCGGGAAGCTCAAGGGACCAGGCCTGGGCGGCGCCCAGGAGGCTGACTGGCTCAGCCTTGTCCACCAGGGGTAGCGCCTCCAGGAAGGGCTGGGCCTCCTCAGGCATGGCGGTGACGACGAGGGCGGCGACGCGGCGGGTGCTCATGGGGCGACCCTACTGGAGGGGTGTGACACTTACTCTTCGCCCTGCGGGCAGGTGGGCCCGAGCTGGCTGACCACCTGGGTGAGGGAGTGGACCGGGCTCGCTTCGCCGTCGTCGACCGGGTGGGACAGAGCTGTGATGACGGCCTCGATGACGTAACGCAGGTACTGGCGCGGGTTGTGGGGCGAGGTGGGTGAGCTGCCGGCCTGAGCCTCCTTGGCGATGGAGTCGAGGAAGAACAGGGCGATGACGTCGGCGATGTTGTGGGCGGGCAGGGAGGGGGTACGTCCCATGCGGGCCAGGACGTCGACGACGACCCCGGACAGCAGGCCGGTGAATTCCTCGCGGGTGGCCAGCGGGATCTCGGGGGAGTCGGGGTGGCGCATGCGGCGCAGGGTGTACTCGGTGGAGATGAGGTAGATCGTGCGCGCCTCGGGGCGGATGAGCTCCAGGACCTCCATGAGGGTCTCGATCGTCATCTCGCCCTCAATCTCCTCCACGGCCTGGGTCACGCGTGTGAGCAGGCGGCGGCCGCGGGCGATCAGGGCCTCGGTGAGAACCTCGTCGAGCGAGGAGTAGTTGGAGTAGAAGGCGCCGCGGGTGAATCCGGCCTGGCTGACGACGTCGTCGATCCGCGCGCCCTCGAAGCCCTTGGCGGCGATGACGGTGGCGGCGGCGTCCACGAGTCGGGCGCGGGTGTTCTCGCGCTTACGAAGCTGAGGCGAGGCCATGGTCCTCCAGGTGCTGGGTGGCTGGTGCCGGAATTGATGTCGGTGGGTAGGGGCAGGGTAGGTCGTGGCACTCATCCGGTGCTCGATGTTTCCGTACGATCATATATCGAGTACAGTTTTGTACGGAAACTTCGTCTGCCCGCTCCTGGGCCTGTTGAGAGGACGCACGTGTCCGCACTGCTGCACAAGGTGGGACGTTGGTGTGCTGAGCACGCCGCGCGAGTGGTTGCTGCCTGGCTCGTCCTGATCGCGGCCCTGGCCGGGGTGGTGGCCCTGACCGGGGCCAACCTCTCCTCCACCTTCACCATTAACAACGCCGAGTCGATGAAGGGCTTGGAGGTCCTGGAGAACCGGTTGCCGCAGGCCGCCGGGATCTCCGAGCAGGTGCTGTTCACCGCCAAGGACGGTGATATCGAGGCACACCGGCAGGCCATTGAGGGCTTTGTCAGTGCCGTGTCCGCCATGGACGGCGTGGCCATGGTCTCCCAGCCCTTCGGCTCTGCGGCGGACGCCGCTAGCGGGACCCCGGCCAGCCCGTCCACGGTCTCCCAGGACGGCGCGCACGCCCTGGCCCAGATCCAGGCGGACACCTCCCTGGGCTCGATCACCTCCGGTACCACCTCCGCGGCCCAGCGCCTCGACGCCCAGATCGAGGAGGCCAAGGCTGCCGCCCAGAAGGCGGACCCGCAGTTGAGGATCCAGGACTCTGGCTCGATCGGGGCCTCGGTGAGCCTGGGGCTGAGCGTGGTCGAGCTCATCGGCGTGGTCATCGCCGCGATCGTCCTGTTCATCACCTTCGGCTCGGTCCTGGCTGCCGGCGCGCCGCTGATCGCTGCCTTCATCGGTGTGGCGGCGGGAATGCTCGGCATCTTCGTGGTGGCCAACGTTGTTGACGTCAACTCCACCACGCCCGTGCTCGCCGTCATGATCGGCCTGGCGGTCGGCATCGACTACGCCCTGTTCATCATCTCCCGGGCCCGTGAGTACCTGGCCCAGGGACTCAGCCCGGCCGAGGCAGCCGGGTGCGCCACGGCGACGGCGGGCAGCGCCGTCGTCTTTGCCGGGACCACCGTGGTCATCGCCCTGTGCGGCCTGGCCGTGGCCCGCATCCCCTTCCTCACGGTCATGGGTGTGGCCTCGGCCTTCGTGGTGGCCTGCGCGGTGCTCGTCGCGCTGACGGTTGTCCCGGCCCTCATCGGGGCACTGGGGAGGAGGCTCCAGCCTGACGCGCGGCGCGCCCGGTGCCAGCGGGAGCGTCAGGCCTCGGTCAGGCCCACCTTTGCCCAGCGGTGGGTGCGTGGGGTCACCCGACACCCGTGGCTGACGGTCAGCGCCGTCCTCGCGGTCCTGGCCGTGGCGGCAGTGCCGATCACCGGTCTCAAGCTCGCCCTGACGGACAACGGGTTCCAGCCTGAGGGCACCGAGCAGCGCGAGACCTATGACGCGATCGCCGCCGCCTACGGGGACGGCTATAACTCCCCCATCATCGTCATCGCAGACATCACCAACACCACTGACCCGCTGGGCGTCGTGGACACGCTGGCCAAGGACATCTCCCAGATCGACGGCGTGGCAGACATCGCCATGGCCACGCCCAACGAGGACGCCACGCTCGCCCTGGTCCAGATCCGCCCCACCTACGCCCAGACCGACTCGCGCACCGAGGCCGTGGTCCACACGATCCGGGACAACGCCTCCACCTATGAGAAAGACCTGGGGATCACCGAGGTCATGGTCACGGGGCAGACGGCCGTTGCCATTGACGTCTCGCAGTCCCTCAACTCCGCGCTGCTGCCCTTCGGCATCGTGGTGGTGGGCCTGTCCCTGGTCCTGCTCATGCTCGTCTTCCGCTCGATCGCGGTACCGCTGACCGCCACCCTGGGGTACCTGCTGTCCCTGGCGGCGGGAATGGGCGCGGCTGGCGCCGTCTTCGGCTGGGGCTGGCTGGCGGGCCTGCTGGACGTGTCCAAGGTTGGCGCCGTCATCTCCTTCATGCCCGTCATCGTCATGGGCGTCCTGTTCGGCCTGGCGATGGACTACGAGGTCTTCCTCGTCTCGCGGATGCGCGAGGAGTGGATCCACCGCGGTGGACCAGTGGCCCGCGGTGAGCGTGCACGCCAGATCGCTTGCGAGTGCGTGGAGAAGGGCTTCGTCGGCTCAGCCACGGTGGTCACCGCGGCGGCCGTCATCATGACCGCGGTCTTCGCCGGTTTCATCCCGGCTGAGCTTGTTGAGATCAAGCCGATCGCGGTGGCGCTGACCGTCGGCATCGCCGTGGACGCCTTTATCGTGCGCATGACCCTCATCCCGGCGATCATGAGCGCGCTCGGGCCCGCCGCCTGGAGGCTGCCGCGTTGGCTGGAGCGTCAGCTGCCCGTCATCGACGTCGAGGGCGAGGGCCTGGAACGCACCCTGGAGCACGAGGCCTGGGTCGCCGAGCACGGCGAGGTGGTGCTGCGGGCGCAAGGGGTCACCGTCTCTGACAGCGAGGGCGCCGCCCTGTCCGGCCTGGACCTGACGGTGGCCGCTGGGGAGGTCGCGCTGGTGCGTACCGAGCACTCGGTGGCACGGCGCGCGCTGGCGGCGCTCGTGGGAGGACGCCTGCGGCCCAGCGAGGGCCTGCTCGTGGTCGATGACCACGTCCTGCCTGACGGTACCGCCGCCATCCAGACCGTCACCACCTCGATCCACGCCTATGACGATCCGGTTGCTGAGCACGTCAAGATCGTCGTCGTCGATGACCCGGGTGACCGGCGGTGGAAGCGGGTCGGCGAGCTCGCCGGGCGTGGGGTCGCGGTCATCGTCACCGCCGGCCCGGGCGCACCGCAGGAGGTTCCAGCCGCCAGCGGGGTCACGCTGGCCAGCGTGGTGGAGGTCGACGGCGACGGCGTGGCACGCCTGCGCCGTGCGCCGCAGCGGGTGGCAGCCCCACCACGCACCGCTTCCCCGCAGGCCGGGCGGTCAGCGACCCCGCCGCCCACCCGGCCTGCCTCTGACACCGACCACTCTGACCACACCGCAGGAAACGAGGCTCACGCATGAAGCGCCGCTCGATCATCCTCGCCGTTCTCGTCGTCCTGGTGCCCGCGCTCGCGGGCCTCATGGTGCTGTCTGCGGCCACCACCCCGGCCTCGCAGGCTGCGGCGATCCCGGCCGCCATCGTCAACCTTGATGGTGCCGGAGCCTCGACGGCCGACGGTCAGGCGCTGCCGGCCGGGCGCATGCTCGTGGGCCGGCTGACCGGCCCTGAGGACTCCATGACGGCACGCTCAAGCACCGGCGCCACCACGCAGCGCCTGGACTACTCCGTGGTCAGCCAGGACACGGCGGAGCAGGGCCTGAAGGACGGCACCTACGACGTCGTCATCACGATCCCGCAGGGCTTCAGCCAGTCGATCGTGGACACGTTGGCGGGCCAGGCCACGCCGGCCACCGTCACGGTGAGCACCGCGGGCTCGGTCTCGCAGGCCGTGGGGGCAGCCAGCCAGGAGATCGTCTCGGCGGCCGCCGATTCGCTGGGCACCACCGTGACCCTGGCCTACCTCAACGGTTCCCTGACCCAGATCGGCGGGATGAAGGACCAGCTGGGCACGGCTGCGGACGGTGCCAAGGATCTGGCGGACGGCGTCGGCCAGGTCGGTGACGGCGTCACACAGGTGGATGAGGGAGCCGAGCAGCTGGCGAGCGGAGCCGGGTCCCTGACCCAGGGACTGGAACAGCTCAGCTCAGGGGCGGCGACCCTCTCCTCCGGCACCTCCAGTGCCGCCGCGGGCGCGGCCCAGCTTGACTCGGGCGCCGCCAGCCTCGCCTCAGGGGCCGGTGAGCTGTCCGCCGGTGCCAGCAACCTGAGCGCAGGGGTGTCCAGCTACACCGCCGGCGTGGGGCAGGCCTACTCCACCCTCACCACCCAGATCCTGCCCGGCGCCTGGCAGCTGGCCGACGGCGTCGCGCGACTGGCGGCGGGCGTAGGAGCGGCGTCGGACACGCAGGAGAGCGGAACGCTCTACGGCGGCGTCAACGCGCTGGCTGACGGGGCGGCGCAGTCTGCCGCAGGCATCGGCACCTCGGATGACTCGGCTGCGGCGGGCTCCCAGAGCCTGTACGGAGCCGTCAACGACTACACCGCAGGCGTGGCCCAGTCCCAGGCCGGGGCAGCCCAGGTCTCTCAGGCTCTGGCTGGTGCCTACCAGCAGTGCCTGGCCGACCACGGGCAGGCTGACGCCACGTGCCAGTACCTGGCCGGTGCGGTGGCCGGAATGGGAGGGGAGTCTGACACCCAGGCCTCGGGCACGGTCATGGGCGGGCTGAACTCCCTGGCGGCCTCCTCTGCGCAGATGACGGGAGCCGTCAGCCAGGTCGCTACCGGTGCTCAGCAGCTGAATGCGGGCGCGGCCGAGCTGCGTTCGAGCGTGGCTGAGCTGGCCTCGGGATCCCAGCAGTCCGCGTCCGGGGCCTCCGCCCTGGCTGCCGGTCTGGGCTCGGCCTCCGATGTCTACAACCCGGCTACCGGTCAGGGCGCCACCCTGGCCGGGGCTCTCGCGACCTTGTCCGGGCAGGGCTCGCAGCTGGTGGACGGCGCCGCTGGCGTGAGCGACGGTGCCGCGGCGCTGACGCAGGGCGCCGGGCAGGTATCGGCTGGGTCCACCTCCTTGGCGCAGGGCCTGGCCCAGCTGACTGCCGGCACCGACTCCCTGGCCACCGGTGCGGGCTCGGCCCGTGACGGTGCGGTGCAGCTCGCCCAGGGATCTAGCTCTCTGGCCGAGGGCACGGGCTCCCTCAAGGATGGGGTGGACCAGCTCGGCTCTGGTTCCTCCAGCCTGGCGGACGGCCTGCGCACGGCCGTGGACGCCGTCCCCTCCTACAGCGAGGAGGAGGCCAGTGCGCTGGCCAGCTCCCTGGCGCAGCCGGTGAGTGTGGACGAGACACAGGTGGGTCGCACGAGCCCGAAGAGCTCGAGCATGCCGGCCGCTATGTCCCTGGCCCTGTGGGTCGGTGCGCTGGTGATCGTCTCGGGTCTGGGCCTGCTCAGCCGTCGGCGGGTGGAGGCCTCCATGAGCTCGGCACGCCTGGCGATCGCCTCGCTCCGCCCGGCGCTGGGCCTTGCAGTTGCTCAGGCCCTGCTGCTAGTGGCCGTGGTGGCGCTGGCTGGTGCGGACCTCGGCGGCGGGGCCGATGAGCTGGCCCAGGTTGTGGGTCTCGTAGTCGTCGGCGCTGTCTCGATGACGGTGCTGCATGCTGCACTGGTTGCCGCCCTGGGTACCCGTGGTGGCACGGGCGCCTCGGTCCTGCTTCTGGTGGCGCAGGCGGTGTGCGTGGTCGGGGCCTCGGTACCGCAGGCCTTGACGGGTGTCTTCGCCGGGGCTGCAGGCTTCCTGCCGGTTCCGGTGCTGGCCTCCGCGCTGCGCTCGGTGGTCTTGGGGGCGGCGGGAGTCAGCCTCGGCAGCGGGATCGTCATCCTCCTGGTGTGGGGCTGCGCCAGCGCACTCGTCATGACGCTGGCAGTGCGCCGCCGTCGGGCTACGAGCCTGGAGGTGCTGCGTCGCGAGGCCCTCGTGGTCTGAGCCTGGGCGCCGCGATCTCAGGGACGGCCAAGCGGCTCATGAGATCGCGCGCTGAGGGTGGGGGCGGGCGGTGCTCCGGCGTCGCCTGGAGCCGCCTTGCGGTGGTAGAGCAGGTAGGTGCCGATGCGTGAACGCAGGGTCGGGCGTACCTCGCGCGGCCAGCGCTGGGCCACATAGGTCACGGCGTCGTCGACTCCTTCCTTAAGGAGCACCTGGCATGAGCGGGGCACTACAGGACAGCATGACGCCGAGCGGCCTCGGCCCCGGTTCCAGCTTGGGCTCCGGCTCCAGTTCCGGCTCCGGCGGTTGCGGTCCCTGGGCCGGGCCGGCCGGGCCGGGCCAAGTGGCTGGCACGGTCGCCCCGGGCCTTGAGCCCGTACGCGAGCTCATGGCTGAGATGGCGGCGCAGGACCCGGACTACTCCGCTCAGCTGAGTGCCTACGTGGGCGGCCAGCAGGTCGTCGACCTGTGGGCCGGACCCCACCAGGGGGCGGACACCCTCACCGGAGTCTTTTCCTGCACCAAGGGAGTCTCCGCCCTGACCCTGGCCCGGCTGGTTGAGGCCGGTGAGCTGGACCTGGAGGCTCCGGTAGCCCGCTACTGGCCCGAGTTCGCCGCCGCCGGCAAGGAGTCGGTGACCGTCACCCAGCTACTCAGCCACCAGGCCGGCGTCGTCGGCGTTCCCGGCGCGCGGATCTCCACACGCTATGACTCGCGTGAGATCGCGGCCGGCCTGGCGGCCATGCGGCCGCTGTGGCGCCCCGGCCGGGCCTTCGGCTACCACGGCACCGCGATCGGCCCGCTCATGGAGGAGCTCTATCGCCGCGTGGGCGGCGAGGAGCTTCAGGAGGCCTACGCTCGCGAGGTCCGCCAGCGCTACGGCATCGACTTCTACGTCGGGCTGCCTGAGGACCTTGAGCCGCGCTACGCCCCTGTCCTGCCTCCCCTGGAGGAGGGGCCGGTCACCAGCCAGGACGTGGGAGAACCCCACGGCTCGCTCGCGCCGGCCGAGCGGGTGGCGGACGACCTAGGCTCGGTTGTCTTCTTCGGAGCCGGGCCCATGGATCCCGACGGCGTCATCGAGCCCAACCTGCGACACCTGCGCGCCGCCGGCATTGCCTCGATCGGCGGAGTCGGCTCCGCCCGCGGCCTGGTCCGGGTCTACGCCGCCGTTACCGGCGTGGACGGCCAGGCCCCCTTCCTGGGGGAGGAGACTGTGGCGATCATGGGCACCGAGCAGTGCTTCGGGCCGGACCGGGTGCTTGGCGGGATCGAGGCGAGCTACGGCGTCGTCATGCAGAAACCGCACCACACCGCGCCCTTCGCCTCCTGGCGAGCCATCGGGCACGACGGCGCCGCCGGGTCCCTCGGCTACGCCGACCCCACGTACGGCCTGGCCTTCGGTTACGTGCGCCGGCGCATGGCCGTGCCCGGCGGGCTCGACCCACGCGCTGTCCGGCTCTCGGCCCGCCTGCGCTCGCTGCTCGACCCCGTCCTTCCCTTGTGACCCAGACCACCTCAGACACGGAGAGGCACATGACCCACGCACCACTGATCCGCGACCTGCGCGACGCCCTGGATCTGCTCGCCGGCGATGCCGAGCAGCTGGTCGTCACGGACTATCCGGTCGACCCCGAGGCCGAGCTGGCTGGCGTCTACAAGCGTGTGGGTGCTGGGGGCACGGTGGCCCGGCCGACCAAGCGCGGCCCGGCCATGCTCTTCAGCTCGGTCAAGGGTTATCCGCGCTCGCGGGTGCTGGTGGGTCTCATGGCAGACCGTGCCCGAGTGGCCCGGCTGCTGGGCTGCGCCCCCGACGCGCTGGGGCAGCGCATGTCCCAGGCGCTGGACGACGCCGTCGCCCCCGTGGTCCTCGACGCCGCGGCGGTGGCGGCCGACCCCTCACTCGCCCCGGCCCAGGAGGAGGTCTACCTGGCCAGCGAACCGGACTTCGACATCCGCCGGCTCCTGCCGGCTCCCACCAACACCCCGGTGGACGCCGGCCCCTACTTCTGTCTGGGACTGCTGCACGGCAGCGATCCGGACACCGGCCACAGCGACGTCACGATCCACCGCATCTGCGTCCAGGGACGCGACGAGCTGTCCATCTTCTTCGCTCCCGGCCGTCATATTGACGCCTTCCGCGCCAAGGCAGAGGCAGCGGGGCAGCCGCTGCCGGTGACCATCAACATGGGGCTCGATCCTGCGATCACCATCGGGGCCTGCTTCGAGGCGCCCACCACCCCCTTCGGCTACGACGAGCTCCAGATCGCCGGAGGGCTGCGGGGCCACGCCGTCGAGCTCGTCCCGGCGCGGACCGTGGACCAGCTGGCCATCGCCCGCGCGGAGATCGTTATCGAGGGCGAGATCCTGCCCGGTACGCGAGTGGTGGAGGACCGCAACACCGGCACCGGTCACGCCATGCCGGAGTTCCCCGGCTACGACGGGCCGGCCAACCCCTGCCTGCCGCTCATGCGCGTCACCGCGGTGACCACGCGTCACCACCCCGTCCTCCACACTCTCGTGGGGCCGGGGGAGGAGCACACGAGCCTGGCCGGGATCCCCACCGAGGCCTCGATCCTCCACGCCCTGGACGCGGCGCTGCCGGGGTTGGTCACCCAGGTCTACGCCCACACCGCCGGTGGCGGGAAGCTCATCGCCGTCCTCCAGGTGGCCAAGCGCTCAGCGCTGGACGACGGCCGCGCCCGCCAGGCGGCGCTCGTGGCGCTGGCGACCTACCACGAGCTCAAGAACGTCATCCTGGTCAGCCAGGACGTGGACGTCTTCGACACCGACGACGTCCTGTGGGCGATGACCACACGCATGGTCGGCGACCTCGACATCATCACGATCCCCGGGGTGTGCGGCCACGTCCTGGACCCGAGCCAGCAGCCGGCCTACGACCCGCGCCTGAGCGCCAAGGGCATGACCACCAAGACCATCTACGACGCCACCTACCCCTGGGCGATGCGTGAGACCTTCGAGCGCGCCCAGTTCCTCGACGTCGACCCGGCGCCGTGGCTGGCGGCCGGCGCTCCCTACGAGCCGGACGGACAGGAGTGAGCGGGCATGAGTGAGACGGTGCTGCGCGGTGCACGGCGGCGCGAGCGCGTCGTCGTCGCCATCACCGGGGCCTCGAGCACGGTCTACGGGGTGCGGCTGCTGCAGGCACTGGCGGCGACGACGGTGGAGACGCACCTGGTCATCTCGCCCTCCGGCCAGCTGACGCGGTCCCTGGAGACGGACTGGTCGAAGGAGGAGGTTGAGTCTCTGGCTGACGTCGTATGGAAGCCGAGTGACATGGCGGCCGCCATCTCCTCAGGCTCCTTCCGCACTCGCGGGATGGTGGTGGCGCCCTGCTCCATGCGCACCCTGGGGGAGATCGCCTCAGGCGTGACGAGCTCGCTCGTCTCGCGCGCGGCAGACGTGACGCTCAAGGAACGACGGCGGCTCGTGCTCGTGGCCCGGGAGTCGCCCCTCAGCCTCATCCACCTGCGCAACATGACGGCCGTGACCGAGGCGGGCGCCGTCGTCGTCCCGCCGGTTCCCGGCTTCTACACCCGTCCGGCTACGGTCGAGCAGATCGTGGACCAGACGGTGGGGCGGTGCCTGGACCTGCTGGATATCGAGCCGGCCGAGGGCTGGCAGCGGCGCCTCAGGCGCCGAGGGCGGCCGCCATGGCCCGCGGCCCCCGCGTGCTTCCGTGCCTTCTTGACGGTAGGCCGTGCTCTGCAGAGTCAGGCCAGGACCTGGTCCCACTCCTCACGGGCGTCCAGGAAGGCGCGGACGGCGTCCTGGGCGGCGGTCAGGCAGTGGTTGGCGCCCCAGCCACACTGCACCTTGTTGGCCGCCGGGACCTCGGTGGCCTCAAGGATGTCCCGGAAGGTGGCCTCCAGCAGGGGGACGAACTCCTCGGGCTCGATGCCCAGCGTCAGGGCGTAGAAGCCGGTCTGGCAGCCCATGGGGCCCCAGTCGATGAGGCGGTCGGTGTGGTTGCGCATGAGCTCGGCCGTCAGGTGCTCGATGGAGTGGACGGCCTTCATGTCCAGGTGGTCGACGTTGGGCTGGGTGAAGCGCACGTCGTACTTGACCAGCTCGTCCCCACCCGGCAGGTGCTTGCGGTCGGCCACGCGGATGAAGGGGGCGGCGACCTTGGTGTGGTCCAGGTTGAAGGACTCCACGTTCATGCGCGGGCCGTCGGTATCCGTGTAGGACTCGTTGTGCGGGGTGGGAACAGGGCTCTGCTGCGTCATGGCGTCAGCCTAGGGGCCGTCCCTTCCGCCTCGCGAGTGTGCACCTATGCTGCCGTGTGTGCACCTGGGGACTACTCATTGGGGTGCACAGGTGCACACTCGCGGACTGGAGGAGAGCACATGGAGACGCAACAGCCTGTGGCGAGGATCGTCGTCGGCCCAGCCTCGGCCCCTGCCCTCGTCCTCCTGCACGGCATCACTGGCTCGGCCGTCTCCCAGAGCGAGGCGATCAGCCACTGGGCGCGCGCCGGCTACCGCGTCATCGCGCTGGATGCCCGCGGGCACGGGCTGTCCCCGCGCTGGAGCCCGGAGCAGCTGGCGCGCGCGGGCGAGGTCCTGGTTGACGACGTCGTTGCCGCCCTGTCTGAGATCGAGGCTGAGCGCTCGGCCCGGCTAGCAGCAGCCCTGCCGGCGCCGGCTGTCCCGCCCGTCCTCATCGGGCACTCGATGGGAGGGGCGACGGCGATGGTCGTGGCCGCCCGTCACCCCGAGCTGGTCGCGGGTGCGGTGCTGTGCGACCCTGCCCGCTATGGCCAGCGCAGTCCAGCCGAGCTGCTGGCACGAGGGGCGGCGCGGCGTCGTGCGCTGGAGAGCGAGCTGGCCGACCTGCCGGCGGCCCTGAGCCGGTCCCTCGCCTCGGACTCGGTGCCGCACGCCGAGGCCGCGGCGGGAGTGTGGGCCAGCCAGCATATGGACCCCGCGCTGCTGGGTACCGGGGTCGTGGCTCCCGAGGTGCCCTGGCTGGAGGCCATGGCGGAGCTGAGGGTGCCCACCCTCCTCGTCACCGGGGACCGCCCTGGAGCAGCACGCGTGGGCGCGCAGGGCCTGGCGGCGGTGGAGGCGCTCGGGCATGCCAACGTGACGACGGCGCTCGTGCCGGGCGCCGGGCATGACGTGCGCCGGAGCCGGCCGGAGGGCTTCTATGCCGCCGTCGACCCCTGGCTCGCCCAGGTCCTGCCCGCCTGAGGCCCGCCCGTCTGGGGCCTGCCCGTCTGAACCGTGGTTTCACATACGGAACCGGGGGCTACCCCGGCCCTAGACCACGGTCCAGCACAGAAAACCCCGGTCTTGAGGGAGGGGGCGAGGGGCTGGAGAGGGCGAGGGAGTGGACAAGGCCGTGCCGGGGGGTCGGAGCGAGCCGCAAGTCCCAGGCGAGAACGTGACCTACTGCATACAATCGCGGCGGTTCCGGCAAGGAAGCTGGAACGTCCCCGTTCCCGCGCCCCCTGAGCGGCGCCCCCCAGGAGGAGCTATGCCGAGGTCTTCCGCTCGCTCGACCCGTACCAGTCCCACACGCTCTCTGGCTCCTGCACGGGCGGTCAAGGGCAAGGGAGCGGGGCTGTCCACCAAGCAGCTCATCGGCCTCGTCCTGGGTGCGATCGTCTTCATCGCCCCCTTCCTCATCGACGTGCCCGACCTGGACCCGCTGGGCGAGCGGATGCTCTCCATCTTCCTGCTGGCGATCGTCCTGTGGGTCACCGAGGCGATCCCGCTGGTGGCCACGGCCGTCCTGGTCATCGCCCTGGAGGTGCTCCTCGTCTCGGACCAGGCCCTCCTGGCGGTGCCTGAGGACGCAGTGAAGTACTCCTCCTTCCTTGGGGCGCTGGCCAACCCCGTCATCATCCTGTTTCTGGGCGGTTTCCTCATTGCCGACGGCGCAGAGAAGTACCACCTGGACAAGAACCTCGCCGCCGTCCTCATCCGGCCCTTCACCGGCTCGGCCCGCAGGACGGTCCTGGGCCTGATGATCATCACGGCCTTGCTGAGCATGTTCATGTCCAACACGGCCACCACGGCGACCATGTTCGCCGTCGTCATCCCCGTGCTCGGCGCGCTGCCCGCCGGCAGGCCACGCGCCGGCCTGGCCCTGTCCATCCCGGTGGCCGCCAACGTAGGAGGCATCGGCACGCCGGTGGGCACCCCGCCCAACGCCATCGCGCTGGGGGCGCTGGCTGAGCAGGGCTACCACATCTCCTTCGGCTCCTGGATGGTCATGGCGATCCCGCTCATGCTCGTCATCCTCTTCGGGGCCTGGCTCCTCATCGCCGTCATGTTCATCCCTGCCGGGCTCGGCATTGAGCTGGAGATGAAGGCCAACTGGCACACCGACCGCAAGGCCGTGACCTTCTACGTCATCGCCGCCTGCACGATCCTGCTGTGGATGACCGAGGCCCTGCACGGCATGAGCGCCAACGTGGTGGGATTCCTGGCCGTGGTGGCCCTGTTGGTGACCAAGGTGATGGGCGGGGAGGACCTGGGCAAGCTGTCCTGGCCGGTGCTGTGGCTGGTGGCCGGCGGTATCGCGCTGGGCGACGGCGTGGGCAAGACCGGTCTGGACGCCTGGATCCTGGGACTGTTCGACTGGAACTCCATGCCGGCGGTGGTCGTCATCATCGTCATGGGCGTGCTCGGGCTGGCGATGTCCAACGTCATCAGCCACTCGGCTGCCTCCAACCTCCTCATCCCCCTGGCCATGGGGCTGGCCACCGGCATTGACGGGATGGACCCGGTCACGATCGCCGTCATCCTGGCGCTGGCCTGCTCGCTGGGCATGAGCCTGCCGATCTCCACCCCGCCCAACGCCATCGCCTACGCCACCGGAGAGGTGATGATGGCGGATATGGCCAAGGTGGGCATCATCGTCGGCGTCGTGGGAACGGCCCTGCTCGTCCTGGTCATGCCGACCGTCTGGTCCGCCCTGGGGCTGCTGTGAGGCCCGCATGACCCTTCAGCCACCTGAGGTGCCCACGGCGCAGCCCGACGGCGTCAGCGAGGACGAGCAGCTCGTCGTCGCCGTCGTCTCCCCTGCCTCGCTGGGAAGCCAGGCCGCCCACGAGGTCGAGGCGGCCGTGCGCGGGGTGGCGCAGGTGGTGCGCGTGCGCTCGCTGGCTGAGCTCTTCGCGCGTGCCAACCCGCAGCACGCCGAGCCCCTGGACACAGTGGCCCTCATCATCGCCACAGATGAGGTCGGCAACCTTGACGACGTCGCGGCCGCCGTCGACCACTACCCAGCCGTGGCCTCGGCCAGGCTCGTCCTGCTGACAGAACGCCTGGAGCTGACGGACGTGGGGCGCGCGATTGACGAGGACCTTGTCCAAGAGGTCGTCGCCGTGCCGTGGACGCCAGGGGCGATCGGCGGGCGCGCTGCCGCCCAGATCCGCCGGTGGATGCGTGACCACCGCCCGGATGACCCGCGCCGGGCTCAGCTGGGCCCGGATGATGATGAACCGGCCTCAGTACGCTCGCCCATGCTGGAGGCACTGGGGCAGTCCACTGACCGTCTCACCATGGCCTTCATCGCCGCCTGTGAGCAGGTCCTGGGGCCGCGTCCCCGCCTCCACCTCGAACCAGGCGTGCGCCTGACGCACCAGGGCCAGCCGGTCGACGGCGTCTACATCGTCGTCTCCGGGGCGGTGGCTCTGACCCGGCACACCCGGGTTGGTGAGGTGACGCTGCACCACGCCACGACCGGCCGCATCGTCGGCCTGGTCTCGCTGGCCTCCCACGGGCGCGCCTTTGTCACGGCGACGACGACCACCGACGTCGAGCTCATCTTGCTGTCCATCGAGCAGCTGGACCGGGCGCTGCGGGAGAACCCTGCCACCGAGCAGAACCTGGCCGCTCTCATCATCTCCTCCCTGACCAAGCGCCTGTCACGCTCGGAGATCCTGCAGGTGGAGAAGATCGAGCTGGCCGCGGCTGTTGAGGCCGAGCGTGCGCAGACCGCGCAGGCGCTGGCTGCTCTGGAGCAGGCGCGCCTGGAGCTGCTGGCCCAGGAGCGCTTCGCCACCCTCGGCGAGCTGGCGGCAGGCGTGGCTCATGAGCTCAACAACCCGGTGGCGGCGCTGGAGCGCGCCAGTGACCACCTGCAGGAGGACCTGGCGGCGCTCATGTCCACCCATCCGGACGGGAAGTTCGTCGCCGAGACCGTCCAGGCCGCGCGTACGCGGCCGGCGTCCTCCACCCGGGCCGAGCGTGCTGCTCGCAGGAGCCTGGAGGCCGTGGTCGGTGACCATGACCTGGCCCGTCAGCTGGTGGTGCTGGGCATGGATGCGGACACGGACCCCGAGCAGGTCCGTGCGCTGGCCGCGCAGCCGGAGCGGCTGGAGGCGGCGTTGACCGCGGCCTCGATCGGCCGGCAGGGGCGCAACATGGCCCTGGCCACGGACCGGATCCGCGGTCTGGTCTCCTCGTTGTCGACCTATATGCGTCCCGAGGGGGAGATGGACCAGGACGTCGACGTGTGCGAGGTCCTGGAGGACTCCCTGCGGCTGACCGCCCACCGCCTGGGAGGGGTGGCTATCGAGCGGGACTACGAGAACGTGCCTGCCGTGGTCGGTCGGGCCGGTGAGCTGGCCCAGGTGTGGACGAATATCCTGTCCAACGCCGCCGACGCCCTGGCCAGCGCCGGCCTGCAGGCACGTGAGAGCGGGCAGCGCTTTGATCCCCACCTCCTCATCCGCGTGGAGGACGCCGGTAGCGGGCAGGTGCGAGTGGATGTGGAGGACAACGGCCCCGGCATCGCCCCCGACGTCCTGCCCCGGATCTTTGAGCCCCGGTTCACCACCCGCCACGGCCAGGTCCGCTTCGGGATGGGGCTGGGGATGGGGTTGGCCAAGAGCGTGGTCGACGCCCACGGCGGCACCATCACGGTGCGCTCGCAACCAGGCTCCACCTGCGTCAGCGTCGTCCTGCCCGCGGCGGCGAGCCCGTCAGGTCCTCACTCATCACACAGTCAGGAGATGTCATGAAGCTGGTCATCCTCGTCGTTGAGGACGAGCCCGAGGTTCGCGACGCCGTCGTTGGCGACCTCGCCCCCTTCGCCCAGGTTGCCCGGATCGAGCCTGCCGAGGACGTGGAGGACGCCTGGGAGGTGGTGGCTGAGGCCGAGGCCGACGGCGATGCCCTCGCCCTGGTCCTGGCCGACCACCGTCTGCCGGGCCGCTCGGGCGTGGACATGCTGGTGGAGATGAGCTCGGACGAGCGCACCGCGGCGGCTCGTAAGGTCCTGGTTACCGGTCAGGCGGACCAGGCGGACACGATCCGTGCGGTCAACGAGGCCGGCCTCGACCACTACGTCGCCAAGCCCTGGCAGGCCGAGGACCTGCAGGCGGTGGTACGTGAGCAGCTGACGGACTTCGTGCTGGAGGAGGGGCTCGATCCCCTGCCACACCTGCCGGCCCTGGACGGTGCGCGGGCGATGGGCGCGCTGCGCTGGGAGGGCGGCGCGCCGGTGTGAGGCCCGTGACCTGGGCTGGCCGCTGCGTCTAGCCGGCCCAGGGAGTGGGACGATAAGCGCCGTGGAGCTGGTGTGGTTTGGCGCAGGTCTCGCAGTCCTGACGGCGTTGACGATGGTGATCCACCGCTGGGCTGGCCTGGCCACGGGGTGGGCCCCGGCCGTGGCGGCCTTACGGGCGGTCGTCCAGCTCGCCGTCGTCGCCACTGTGCTGCACGGGGTGCTCACTGTGCCCTGGACCGTTCTGGCCTTCATCGCACTCATGCTGACGACGGCGTCGCTGACCTCCGGGCGACGGCTGCGGGAGCTGCCTGGTGGTCGCAGGGCGGCGGTCGTGGGGATCGCTGCTGGGGCGAGCGTGACCGTGCTGCTCGTGCTGGGACTGCATCTGGTGGCGTGGGAGACGCGCTACCTCGTCAGTGTGGCGGGCGTCATCATCGGCAACTCGATGAGCGCGGCCATCTTGGCTGGGCGGATGTTCCTGCGGTCAGTGCGTGAGCGGGCGGATGAGATCCAGGGGTGGATGGCGCTGGGAGCCCGTCCCTCGCAGGCCTATGCCGAGGTGGCGCGGACGGCGGTGCGCGAGACGTTGGTGCCGACGATCGACCAGACGGCCTCGACGGGGATGGTGACCTTGCCCGGTGCCTTCGTCGGGGCGCTGTTCGGGGGAGCCAGTCCCGTCCAGGCGGCGCAGTTCCAGCTGGTGGTGCTGATCGGCATCATGCTGACCCAGTCCATCACGGCGCTGACCGTGGCGTGCGCTGCCTCAGCCAGCCCGGTCATCCCGCTGGAGCCGTGGACGCAGACGCGAGCGACGGCGTCGGCAGGCGCCTCGACGACGCCGCGGTGACGGGAACGCGGCGTGGGGAGGGCGGCGCGCCGGTGTGACGGTGGTTCCTGCCGGTCACCGCGGGCGCGGCATGGGAGGATCGGGTACATGAGCGCTTCCCCTGCCGTTCCTCCACGTACCAGCCGCACCCAGGGCGAGACGATCGCGCTGACGATCGCCCTCCTGGTGATCGGCGGAGCCGGCGTCTACTTCATGCGCAGTCTCATCGGGCCTGCCTTCTTCGCCCTCACCCTCGTCATCACGGTGCGCCCGCTGGTGTCCTGGGCCTCGCGCCACCATGTGCCGCGCCCGGTCTCGGCCGTGGCCGCGATCGTCATCGTCTACACCTTCGTCCTGGCGCTGTTCGCAGCCCTGGGTGTGGCGGTGGCCCAGCTGGTGGAGACCCTGCCCGGCTACTCCTCGAGGTTCCAGGCGATCTGGGAGGACGCCGAGGGCCTGCTGACCAAGCTCGGCGTGGACCAGACCACGTTGTTTGACCAGGTCTCTTCCATGATCGATACCTCCCGGGTGGTCTCGCTGGCTCAGGGGCTGCTGGGACAGGTGACCTCCTTCGGCAGCCTGCTCATGATCATGGCGCTGACCATCGTCTTCCTCATGTTTGACATGTCCCGGGTGGAGGTGCGTGCCGAGGCTCTGCTGCGGCTCAAGCCCGAGATCTCGACGGCGCTGGCGGGCTTCGCCAGCTCGGTGCGCTCCTACTGGCTGGTCTCCACGGTCTTTGGTCTCATCGTGGCGGTGCTCGACGTCGTCGCCCTGGGCGTGCTGGGCGTGCCGATGGCGGTGACCTGGGGCCTGCTGTCCTTCATTACGAACTACATCCCCAACATCGGTTTCTTCGTGGGCCTCATCCCGCCGGCGCTGCTGGCTCTGGTGGACTCTGGGCCCTGGACGGCGCTGTGGGTGATCGTGGCCTACGTGGTGCTGAACTTCGTGATCCAGACCCTCATCCAGCCTAAGTTCACCGGGGACGCGGTGGGGCTGAACACCACGACCACCTTCCTGTCCCTGATGTTCTGGTCCCAGGTGATCGGCGCACTGGGCACGATCCTGGCAGTGCCGCTGACCCTGTTCGTCAAGACGCTGCTCATTGACTCTGACCCGCGGGCCCGCTGGGTGAGCATCTTCCTGTCCGCCGGGGACAACCCGGTCCCGGCGCCGGAGACCATGGACGTCCAGACCCTGGACAAGCTGGACCTGGACGGCGACGGCGTGGGCGAGGAAGACCCGAAGCACGGCCTCGAGGTCGTTGAGCAGGCGGAGGGCGAGCGGTAGCGCGTGGCCACGCTTGGCGCTCAGGGGGAAGTCGGCTATAACGTGGCGCAGAGCCCTGTCCGTCATCGCTGGCTGCCGTTCCGCCTAGCATGAGGACGCTCCCCGTGGCGGGGGACCAGCCGTGGAAGGACCGATCCTGATGCCTGCTCGCACTGATGCTGCCCAGCTGCGCCTCATGGTGCGTATCGCCAGGATGTACCACGAGCTGGGGATGAGGCAGACCGATATCGCCTCCGAGCTCCATGTCTCGCAGCCTCGCGTGTCCCGCCTGCTCAAGCGCGCGGTTGCCGAGGGTGTTGTACGCACCGTTGTCACGGCGCCGGAGGGGACCTACACGGTGCTGGAAGAGGCCGTGGAGGAGCGCTACGGACTGGCCGAGTGCATCGTCGTCGACTCCGGTGAGGGGGAGGCGGAGGTTGGCGCTTCCCTGGCCTCGGCGGCGGCGACCTACCTGGAGACCACCTTGACGGGTGGGGACGTGATCGGCCTGTCCTCCTGGAGTGCGACCTGGCTGGCGGCGGTGGAGCAGCTCGCAGCCTTCCGCGTGCCGGTGGCCTCCCAGGTGGTTCAACTCTTCGGCGGCGTGGGCCACCCCAAGGTCCAGGTCAAGGCCACCCGGCTGATCGACCTCCTGGCGCGTGACACCGGTGCCGAGGCGGTCTTCTTTCCCTCCCCTGCGATCCTTGGGTCGTCCTCGGCCGCGGAGCAGCTGGCTGACGATCCGGCCGTCCAGCGGGTCATGGAGCTGCTTCCGCAGGTGACGATCGCGCTGGTGGGGATCGGCAGCCTGGAGCCCTCGCCACTGCTGCGCGAGTCGGGCAATATGACGACGGCGCAGGACACTGACGAGCTGGGCGCGGCCGGTGCGGTGGGGGACGTGTGCCTGCGCTTCTTCGACGCTGAGGGCCATGTGGTGCACTCCGACTACGACCGTCGGCTCGTGGGGGCCGACGCTGACCAGATCCGGGCGATCCCGCGCCGTGTGGCGGCGGCGGGCGGCGAGCGCAAGCACGCTGCGATCCGGGGCGCGCTCCTGGGCGGCTGGGTCAACGTCCTCATCACGGACGTCCACACGGCCCGCAGCCTGCTGGAGGGGTGAGGGCACTGGCCGGGGCGAGGGGGCGCCGTCGGGCGAGCATGATGGATGTGGGCCGCCGCGCCGGCGTGTCCGCGCAGACGGTCTCGCGCTACTTCAATGACGGCTACGTCTCCGAGCAGGCCAGGGCCCGGATCGAGGAGGCGGTGCGGGCTCTGGGGTACGTGCCCAACCGGTTGCCGGTCCAGCTGCGTCGTGATCGCACGGACTCCATCGGCGTGTGCCTGTTCGGGCCGCTCAACTACGGAAACTCCTCAATCATGACCGGGATCTACCGGGTGGCGCGCGAACTGGGGCAGCGTGTGCTCATGTCCCATATGGAGCCTGACCCGCAGGGCAGCACCGCGTTGTGGGACGAGGCGGTGGCCGAGATTGACGCCATGATCGCCAACCGGGTGGACGCCGTGGTGGTCGCCTCGCCGTACGAGGGCCTGATGCGCATGGTCGACCATGTGGGAGGCCTGGTGCCCGTGGTGGTACTCAGCGAGTTCACGGACTCTGAACGCGATCCGGTGGGGTCATACTCTTACGGCTTCTCTCTGCGCCTGGTGGAGCACCTCATCGCTCTGGGGCACACGAGGATTCTTCATGTCGCGGGACCGAGTGACCGCATCCAGGCCAGGGGGCGGCGTCGTGCCTACGAGACCGCTCTGAAGGAGGCGGGGCTCAAGCTGCTGCCGGTCGTTGAGTGCGAGGAATGGGACGCGGTCTCGGCGGCCAGGGTGGCTGAGACTGTGGACCCGAGCTCCTTCACGGCGGTCTTTGCGGGCAATGACGATCTGGCGCTCGGCTTCATGAGTGTGATGCGCGCTCGGGGCGTGGTGGCACCGCGCGACTACGTCATCGCTGGCTTCGACGACCGCCCCCAGGCGCGTTTCTTTGAGCCGCCGTTGACGACGGCGCATATCGACTTCGAGAAGATCGGCGAGACGGCGATTCGCACTGCTGTCACCCGTGCTGCTGGTGAACCTGCCTCGACGGGGCAGTGGCTCGTTCCTGGCGAGATCGTGCTGCGGGAGTCGACGGAGGGTTTCTGAACCCCGCTACAGGGGGTGTTGGTCAACTGGTGCTTGTGCACGGTCGGATGTGTGCGTTACGCTTAACACGTCCTCATTCAGGGTAGAATGATTATTCGTGCGGAGGTCCAATGGCGGACAGTGTTAAGACGTGGCGGCTCGGATCTGCTCCGTGGGCTGGGATCGAGAAGACGGTGGCTCGTGCCCGCGTCATCATCGACAACGACTTCTCCGGCGATCCCGATGACTTCTATCAGCTGGTGCACCACCTGCTCAGCCCTACCGTGGAGATCCCCTTCATCGTTGCCTCTCACCTGCGCCCGGGTGACCCCATGGATCCCAGTGACCACACGGCGACCAACGCCGAGCGCCTGGCCAATGAGGTCTGCGAGGTCATGGGCCTTGAGCACGAGGGGCTTGTGGTGCGTGGTTCGGAGGTGCCGCTTTCGGACCGGGCGACCGCTGCTCCCTCGGCCGCTGTCGAGCGGATTATCGCCGAGGCGATGCGCGAGGACACTGACCTCCCGCTCTACTACGCCGCAGGGGGTGGGCTGACGGACCTGGCTTCGGCCTACCTGATTGAGCCGCGTATTGCGCAGCGGCTGACCCTCGTGTGGATCGGCGGTGCTGAGCATCCGGGCACCGTCAGCGCTCCTCCGCAGATCGAGGACGCCCCGGAGTATAACCTGCGGATTGACGTTGCCGCAGCGCAGGTTCTCTTCGATGCTCCCGATCTGGCGATCTGGCAGTTCACTCGGGACATCTACCGTCAGTGCCTCATCTCGGACGCGGAGATGCGGCTGCGCGTGCGCAGCGCCGGAGCCGTCGGGCGTTACCTCTACGACTCGATCGTGGACGTGCGTGCGCGCATGGCTGAGCACGGCTTGCTGGCGGCTGAGACCTACGCGATCGGCGACCAGCCGCTCGTCCTCGCCACCGCACTGACGTCTCAGTTCCAGCCGGATACGTCCTCGTCCTTCCATGAGGTGCGTCCCTGCCCCTCCATTGCTGAGGACGGCTCCTACATCCACCGGCCCGATGGGCGTCCGATCCGGGTCTACCGCCAGGTTGACACCCGGCTCATGTTCGAGGACCTCTACTCCAAGCTGTCGGAGTTCGCTGCCTGGCAGCGTTCGTGATCCTCGTCCGGCCACCAGCGAGTGCACGCCGGTGGCCGCAGGCCCGCTCGGGCGGGCGCCTTCCCCTGTCCTGACCCATGTTTTCCCCCACGGCAAGGAAGCCGTGCCCAACTAGAACGGAGACTCCTATGAAGATGACACGCCGCCACGCCCTCGGCCTCGGCTCCGCAGCGCTCGCCGCCGGCATCCTGTCTGCCTGCGGCCGCCAGGGAGGAGGCGCCTCCAGTGGTGACACCAAGGCTCTGACTGTGTGGGTTGGTGCGCTCCAGGACTCCCAGAAGAGCGACTTTGACCGTCTCATCAAGGCCTTCCAGGACGCCAACGAGGGCTACACGGTCTCCTACCAGACCCACTCCACTGATGACCTCAAGGAGGCCATGCGTCAGGTCTCCGGTACCAACGCAGGGCCGGATATCTACTGGTACTGGGAGGGGCCGGGTCTGGGTGGCGAGCTTGTTGACGCAAAGATGAGCCTGGACCTCACCGACTACTACAAGCAGTACGGCTGGGAGGAGCGCTTCACCTCTGCGTCCCTGGCGGGCATCACCCAGTACGGCGGTTACAACGGTGTGCCGTGGACCCTTCAGGCCCAGGCGCTCTACTACAACAAGACCCTCTTCGCCCAGGCCGGCATCACCTCGGAGCCCACGACCTATGAGGAGCTCGTCGAGGCCTGCGACAAGCTGGTGGCCGCCGGCATCACACCGATCGAGTTCGGTGGCACGGTGAACTGGCACGTCATGCGACTGCTCGACTCCCTCATTGAGAAGTACTGCGGTGCCGACGTCGCGACGACGCTGGTCACGGACAAGAAGGGCTGGGACACCGAGGCCGGCGTCACCGAGGCCTTCACCGAGCTCAAGCGCTGGGCGGACACCTACTTCAATGAGGGCTACATGTCCATCTCCAACGATGACTCTAGCCTCCTGTTCTGGGGTGGCAAGGCCGCTATGGCCCTGGAGGGGACCTGGTTCGACGCCCAGATTGTTGACCATGACATGGACCCGGCCGAGGTTGGTATCTTCCCCTTCCCCACCGCCACCGGCCGCCTCTATGGCTTCGGTGAGGGCTTCTACGTCAATGCCAACACCACGAAGGCTGACGCGGCTGCGAAGTTCCTCGACTTCATCACGGCACCGGAGCAGATGAAGGCCAGCGGTGGCACCTGGGCGGCAATCAGCGTCAACAAGGACGTGCCGGTCGGTGACGCCAACCCGCTCGACGCCCTGTGGGAGCCGATCATGTCCTCGGCTACCCAGATGTACAACAACTTCGACCAGGCCCTGTCCCTCAATGAGACCACGGAGTACTGGCGCATCCAGAACGCCGTCCTTATCGGCGAGATGACGCCGGAGGAGGCCGGTCCGGCCATGCAGAAGTTCATCGACGCCAACGCCTGACAGTCAGCGGGGGAGGAGGACGTCGTCCTCCTCCCCCAGCGCTGCCCTTCATGAGCGAAAGGTCTGCTATGGCAACAGCTGATGTCAGCACACTGGCGCCGCGCAAGGCACGCGCGCGGTCTGAGCACCGTGTCCTGCGCTCCCTTCCCTACCTGGCTCCTGCGGTCCTCCTCTACGGCATCTTCCTCATCTACCCGATGCTGGACTCGGTGCGCCTGTCCTTCTTCTCCTGGTCCGGCTACGCCGCGGACCCCCAGGAGTTCGTGGGTCTGAAGAACTACCGCTACCTCCTGACCCAGGACACGGTCTTCTGGACCGCGCTGAAGAACTCCATGATCTGGGTGGTGCTGTCCATTGCCATCCCCATGGTCCTGTCCCTGCTCATGGCACTGGCTCTCAACCAGCGCATTTGGGGACGCAACGTCTTCCGCTCGATCTTCTATATCCCCAGCGTCTTCGCCTCCATCACGGTGGCGGCCATCTGGCGCTGGATCTACAACCCGACCCTCGGTGTCATCAACCAGGTCCTCGATGCGATCGGGCTCGGCTCCTTCACCCACGAGTGGCTGGGGGACCCCAAGACGGCGCTGTACTCAATCTTCATCGCCTCGATCTGGCAAGGCGTGGGATTCAACCTCGTCCTCTTCCTCGCCGGCCTGCAGGCAGTACCTGCTGAGCTGGTGGACGCGGCCAAGGTGGACGGGGCTGGGCGCTGGCAGGTCTTCCGCAACGTGACCTGGCCAGCGCTGCGCCCGACGACGACGGTGGTCATCATCCTGACCATCATCAACTCTCTCAAGGTCTACGACCTCGTCGTCGGCATGACCGGAGGAGGGCCGGCCCAGTCCAGCCAGGTGCTGGCGCTGTGGTCCTACCAGCAGTCCTTCTCCAACCACAACTTTGGCGCTGGTGGCGCGGTAGCCACTGTGCTGCTCATTCTGTCTCTGTGCCTGGTGGTCCCCTACCTCGCATGGTCGATGAAGGGGGATGACTGAGATGGTGGCTCTTGCCTCAGCTGCTCCGACCGCGAGCCACAAGGCTCCGGTCAAGAACCGGCCGCAGCGGGACTGGGTGATTGTTGGGTTGTGGATCGCCCTGCTCATCACGGCGCTGTTCTGGCTCGTGCCCTTCTTCGTCATGGTGCTCACCTCCTTCAAGAGCCAGGGTGACCTCGCCAACGGCTCGACGCTGGGCCTGCCGGCCTCGTGGCTGTGGGAGAACTACGCCAGCGCTGCACAGACCGGCGACCTGTGGATCACTGGTACTAACTCACTGCTCGTGGCGGTCATCAAGGTTCCGCTCGGCCTCTTCCTCGCGGCGCTGGCTGCCTATGCGCTGGCGCGGATCCGGATGAAGCGGGCCAAGCTCATCGTGGCCTTCTTTGCCGTCGGCTCGATGGTGCCCATCCAGGTGGCCCTGGGCCCGATGTTCCAGCTCCTGCTCAAGGCAAACATGCTGGACACCTACATCGGCCTCATCATCCCGTACCTGGCCTTTGGCGTGCCCTATCAGATCTTCATGATGTACGGGTCGTTCCGGGCGATCCCGGACTCGGTCGAGGAGTCGGCTCGCCTGGACGGAGCCTCGACTTTCCGCATCTTCTGGCAGATCTGCCTTCCTCTCGTCAAGCCGACCCTGGCGGCGCTCTTCGTCCTTGACTTCGTGGCGACATGGAACGAGTACGCGATGGCGTCCACGATCCTGCAGTCCAACATGATGTCCACGATTCCGCTGGCGGTTCAGAACTTCTCCTCCCAGCACGGTACGGAGTACGGACCGCTCAACGCCTTCATCATCATGACGGCGATCCCGGTGCTCATCGTCTACCTGCTCTTCCAGCGATACTTTGTCTCCGGTGCCTTCACCGGCGCGGTGAAGGGCTGAGAAAGGACCTCATGATGACTGCCTCGCCCGCGCCCTACGTCCTGGCCCTGGATGAGGGGACCACCAATGCCAAGGCCTTCGCGGTCGCCCCGGACGGGACGATCCTGTCCGCCGGCTCGGCGCCGGTGCCCGTGGGCTATCCCCAGCCCGGATGGGTCGAGCAGGACGCCGAGGCGATCTGGGCGGCCCAGGCCCAGGCGATCCGTGACTGCCTGGCCGGAGTCGCGGGGATGCCGTCGGGCATCACGATCTCCAACCAGCGTGAGTCGGTGGTGTGCTGGGACGCGCAGACGGGCCAGGCCCTGGCGCCGGTGCTGGGCTGGCAGGACTCGCGCACCGCGGAGTTCTGTGACTGGCTGCGCTCGCCGGAGCGGGAGTTCGCCGTCGCTGAGACCACCGGCCTCAGCCTCGACCCGATGTTCTCCGCGCCCAAGATACGCTACCTGCTCGATCGCGTCTCGGCGGCGGGCCAGGCGGACCGCGCCCGCATTGGCACGGTGGACTCCTGGATCGTGGCGCGGCTGACCGGGCAGGACTCCTACGTCATCGAGGCTGGCAACGCCTCGCGCACGCTGCTGCTGGACCTGGCCACGTTGGACTGGTCAGAGCAGATGTGCGACCTCTTCGGCGTCGACCGCAGCGTGCTGCCGCGGGTGCTGGCCTCCAACGCGGACTTCGGCCGCACACGCGGACTCGACCTCCTGCCCGACGGCGTACCGATCGTGGGCGTGCTCGGTGACTCCCACGCCGCGCTCTTCGGGCACGACTGCCGCTCTTCCCAGGAGGGCAAGGCCACCTACGGCACGGGATCGTCGGTCATGGTGCCCTCGGGCGTGGACCGCTCGGTGCGCCCCGGGGTCTCGACCACCCTGGCCTGGCTCACCGAAGAGCCGATGTACGGTCACGAGGGCAATATCGTCGCCTCGGGCACGGCGATGGACTGGACGGCGCGCCTGCTGGGCGTGGCCCCGGGGCGCGAGCTTGACGAGCTGGCTGCCACGGTCCCGGACAGCGGGGGCGTGACCCTGGTGCCGGCCTTCACGGGGCTTGGTGCGCCGTGGTGGGACCGTCAGGCCGTCGGCCTGGTCTCGGGCGTCACCGCGGGGACCGAGCGCGGTCACGTGGCGCGGGCGGCGCTGGAGGCGGTGACCCACCAGATCGCGGACGTCCTGGAGGCCCTGGGCAGTGAGGACCTGGAGGTTCTGCATGCCGACGGCGGGGCTACGGCCTCGCGCCTGCTCATGCAGTGCCAGGCGGACCTGCTGGGCCGCAGCGTCGTCGTCTCCTCCAACGCGGAGGTCTCGGCGCTGGGGGCGGCGCTCATGGGCTTCACCCGCCTGGGCTGGCCGCTGCCGGATCTGGAGTCCGACGGCGGGCGTCGCTACGAGCCGTTGATGGAGCCTGCCGCACGGGCGGCGGCTCGCTCGCAGTGGGGTAAGGCCCTGTCCCGCTCGCGGATGACCCCGGCCGGGTGAGCGCCGCGAGCCTTTTCTGACCCACGCGCCTCGCCGGGGCGCGATCCAGTCCGAGCCGCAGGCCTTGAGCCCTTGCGGACCGGCATCCCGGCGCATACCATCTGAGTGAATCAACGATCGGAGTTGAATAAACATGAGCAACGAACCAGTCTTCGGCGCAGGCCTGTGGAACTTCGCCACCTACGTGGACCGCTACGCCATCGACGGCTACGGCGAGCCGCGCTCCACCATCGAGCAGATCGAGCTGGCCGCCCAGGTCGGTGACATCTCCTACGTCGACCTCAACTTCCCCTGGACCGCCGGCCTGAGCACCCAGGACGTCAAGGAGGCGCTGGAGCGCACGGGCCTGAAGGCCATCGGCGTCACCCCGGACATCTACCTGCGCGAGCACCAGCTCGGCGCCTTCACCAACCCCGACCCGGCCAAGCGCGAGTCCGCCCGCGTCATCATGCAGGGCGCGGCCGACGCCGTGCGCGAGCTCGGCGCCCGCTACGTCAAGATCTGGCCCGGCCAGGACGGCTTCGACTACCCCTTCCAGGTCGACTACAAGGAGCTCAACCGCCTGGCGGTCGAGGGAATGCGGGATCTGGCCAAGGCCAACCCCGACCTCAAGTTCGTCATCGAGTACAAGCCGCGTGAGCCTCGCACCCACATGTTCTGGTCCTCGGCGGCCAAGACGGTCCTGGGCATCCAGGAGATGGGCGTGGACAACGTCGGTGTCCTGCTCGACTTCGGCCACGCCCTCTTCGGTGGGGAGTCCCCGGCCGAGTCCGCCCAGCTGCTCATTGACCACGGCCTGCTGTGGGGCATGGACGTCAATGACAACTACCGCGGCTGGGACGACGACATGGTCGTGGGCACCGTCCACATCACCGAGGTCTTCGAGTTCTTCTACACCTTGAAGAAGAACGGCTGGGAGGGTGTGTGGCAGCTCGACCAGTTCCCCTTCCGCGAGGACGTCGTCGACAACGCCCGCACCTCCATCCGCTTCCTCAAGGCCCTGCACAAGGCCCTCGACCGCCTCGACGAGGAGGCCCTGGCCGACGCCCAGCGCCGTCAGGACCCGCTGGCCGCCCAGCGTGTGGTCCAGGACGCCCTGCTGACCTGCATGGCCTGAGCGCCTGTGTACCTGAGGAGCTGACATGACCGTCACGGTCGATCTACCCGTCATCGGACGCACGCGTCCTGGCGCCAGCCGCGAGGAAGTGGTGGCCCACTTGAAGGAGGCGGCGCGCCGCATCCGGATGAAGGACCTGGCTACCGTCATGCGGGCGGGTCAGGGACACATCGGTGGGGAGTTCTCCATCATCGACGTGCTGACCACCCTGTACCTGCACACTGCCAACGTCACTAAGGACAACCTGGACGACCCGGACCACGATCGTGTGGTCCTGTCCAAGGGACACGCGGCCAACGCCCTGTACACCGTCTTCGCCGCTGCTGGCCTGCTGGACCCGGCCGAGCTGGACACCTTCGTCCAGCCCGACTCCCGGCTCAACGGCCACCCCGCGCGCACGAAGGTGCGTGGCGTTGAGGCTAATACCGGTCCGCTCGGTCACGGTCTGCCCATCGGCGTCGGCGACGCCATTGCCGCCAAGATCGATGGCTCGCCCCGGCGCGTCTTCGTCCTGACCGGCGACGGCGAGCTGCAGGAAGGCTCGAACTGGGAGGCGCTCATGGCAGCGGCCCAGTTCAAGCTGGACAACCTCGTGGTCGTGGCGGACCGCAACCACCTCCAGCAGGGGGCGACGACGGAGGACACCAACGACCTGACTCCGCTGGATGAGAAGGCGCGTGCCTTCGGCGCCCACGTGGTCGACGTCGACGCCCACGACTTCGACCAGCTCCTCGACGCCTTTGAGGCTGCTCCGGTCGAGGCTGGCAAGCCGACCTTCGTCATCGCCCACTCCCACAAGGGGCACCCGATCTCCTTCATGAGTGACAACGTGCCGTGGCACCACAAGCTGCCCAGCCCCGAGCAGGCCGAGGCGGCGCTAGCAGAGCTGGAGGCCCTCAAGTGAGCGAGAACCTGTACGACTGCCGCAAGGCTTACGCCCAGACGCTGGCGGACATCGCCCGCCAGGACGACCGTCTCGTCGTCGTCGTCAACGACTCGGTGGGCTCGTCTAACCTCGGCGGCTTCCGCGACGAGTTCCCCACCCGCCTCATCAACGTCGGCATTGCCGAGCAGAACCAGGTGGGTGTGGCAGCGGGCCTGGAGAACGGCGGGAAGATCCCTGTGGTCTCCTGCGCCGGGTCCTTCCTCTCCGCCCGTGCGACCGAGCAGGTCAAGATCGACGCCGGCTACTCCCACCGCCACATGCTGCTGTGCGCCCAGTCCCCGGGACTGGCCTACGGCGCACTCGGCTCGACCCACCACAGCGCCGAGGACGTCACCATCATGCGGTCCTTCCCCGGCATGACCGTGATCGTCCCGGCTGACCCGGCCGAGACCGAGGGTGCGATCCGCTGGGCCTACTCCGAGCTGGACGGCCCCGCCTACATCCGTATCTCGCGGATGAAGGTGCCTGCCATCCACGGTGAGGACTACGCCTTCACCCCCAAGGCCACGGTGCTGCGCGAGGGTGAGGACCTGACGATCATCGCCAACGGCGTGACCGTGCACCGGGCGCTGGAGGCGGCTGACCGCCTGGAGGCCGAGGGTGTGCACGCCCGGCTGCTGTCCATGCCTGTGGTCAAGCCTCTGGACGAGGAGGCTGTGCTGGCTGCCGCTCGTGAGACCGGCCGGATCATCACGGTCGAGGAGGGCACAGTCAACGGTGGTCTGGGCGGCGCCGTCGCCGAGCTGACCAGCGAGAAGTGCCCGGTGCCGGTCAAGCGGATCGGTGTACCGGACCAGTGGGCCCCCACGGGCTCCGAGGCCTGGCTCATGGACCACTGGGGCATCAGCGCCGACGGCATCGTCGCTGCTGCCCATGAGCTGAGGTCCTGACGCCGAAGACTTGGTCTGGCTGGGCCGGCTGGCTGGGCTGGGTGGCTTGGCCAAGACGACGAGGGCGCCTCGCACCACGTGTGCGGGGCGCCCTCGCATCGTGGGGGCGGAGGGACGTGGGGATGGCCGGTCAGGCCTGGGACGGTGGGTGGCTCAGATCGTCGGCCCCTGCCTTCGTCGGTTGAGGCCCTGGACCGTCGGTTCTGACGTTGATCGCCTCCGCACTCCCCCTACCTCCGTCGCTTTAGGTTGGGAACAGTCGGTTTGGTTGTGGCGGGGATGGGGATCGACTGTTAAAGGCCTCAAGCGACGGGGTGCAGGCGGATTGGTGGATCCGGCCAGGTGGGTGTGGCGGGTTGAGGGCCTAAGGCGACGGATTGGCGGAGCCGGCGGGGCGGGGTCAGGTGGACCGAGGGGCGCGAGCCTCCTCGATCTCAGTCCTCAGCCGGGTCGCGCAGCAGGGCCGTGAACCAGTCGATGTGCTCCTGAGCCAGCTCTGCGGCGACGTCGAGCGCCTCACCATCAACGTTGGCCTCCACGTGGGCGGGGGCGTCAATGACGAGCACCTGGCGTCCCTCGGCGGCGTAGGCGGGCCAGGAGGGGACTGAGGAGCCAAGGATCTTGTTGTCCGGGCACCCGGTGCGCACGAAGGCCGCCCAGGTCGAGCGCAGGAGGCGCGAGACCTCGTGAGCCGCAGGCGTATCCCCATTGAGCCCCGTGGCGGTCTCGATGTTGCCGAAGGTCAGGGCGACGTCGAGCTCGTGGGGCGACATGAGGATCCCGTCCTCTGCCGGGGTCCTCAACGCGTTGCGGTAGCGCCAGGTCGGCGCCGAGGCTCCACGTGTCCGACGCAGGCAGGCTGCGTGGGCGGGGCCTGCGAACCACCCGTCCGAGGAGAGCTGCACCGCCAGCTCGTAGCCGTCCAGCTCGCCCATCCGGGCGCGGACGCCAGCAAGCAGCCGGCCAGCCACCTCGTGTCCCACGGCGGACGCCAGGCGTGCAGCGACGCCGTCGGCCCCTGCGGCGAGCAGGTCCTCGCGGCTACGGGAGAGGAACAAGGCAGCCTCGGTGTCCATGTCGCCGATGATGAGTGGCTTGTCCCCGGACAGGGCCACGGCCTGGTCGTCGAAAGGCTGGAAGGGCAAGGTCACGCCGTCGCGAACCGGCCCGAAAACGGTCGGACCGGCGGAGGTATCCCGGTAGGCGCGCATGAGCTCGGCCAGGTCAGTGGTGGCCAGGCACTCGGGCTCGTCGCGATCCAGTCCCAGGCGCGTGAGCAGCGAGTCGCGTACGGCGAGTGCCTCGTCGGGCTCGGCCACGCGCGTCGTCGTGCCGGACTGCAGGAGCGCCGCACGGAAGAGCGGCTGAGCCGCCGGCATCGCCAGCAGCACGGAGATCTTCATGGCGCCACCGGACTGGCCGGCGAGCGTGACCTGCTGCGGGTCTCCTCCGAAGGCGGCGATGTTGTCCCGGACCCACTCCAGGGCGGCGATGATGTCGAGCTGGCCGACGTTGCCGCTGGAGGCGTAGGGGGAGTCCGGGAAGACGACCGGGTCGACGACCTGGGTGTAGCCCAGCACGCCGAGGCGGTGGTTGAAGGAGACGACGACGAGGTCCTGCTCGGCAGCGATCCGAGCGCCGTTGATGGAGGGTGAGGAACCGGAGTTGTCCGAGTAGCCCCCAGAGTGGACCCACATGAGAACCGGTCGTGAGGGTGCCGGGTCCCCGGCAGCGGCAGCCTGCGCCGCCGTGCCGGGGGTTCAGACGTTGATCGTCAGGCAGTCTTCGGACTCAGGGAGGTTGTCCGTCAGCCCCATCATCTGCAGCCATGGATTGGCGGCGCGGTCCACGCTGCGGTCCGGGTGGTCCTGCGCGCAGGTCGGTCCGAACTCAAAGGCGTTGACGACGTCGTTCCACGGCGTCGGAGGCTGGGGCGGAAGGAAGCGGTAGGCCGAGGTGTCCGCGCCGTAGCGCATGCCCTTGAAGGAGACGACGCCCTCAGCCTCGATCCGGCCGCGGACGGGTCCGTAGCTCGTCGTGACGATTGTGGAGTTGTACACCGGGACGCCTCAGCCTTCCTGCCACTGGCTGAAGGCCTCGAAGGAGGCGAACATGTCCGCGAACAGCATGGTGTTGTCCACCTGCGTGTAGCGGCGCATGGGCCGAGTGCCCTCGGGGTAGCGGTACGTGCCGTCCTCAGCCAGCGCCACTCGGGGGATGACGTCATAGGCCGAGGAGGCGGCGTCCGGCTCGAAGGTGGTCTGGAGGCTGGATAGAAGCACCAGCGGCTGGTCGCCGAGCACGTAGGTGGCCCCGGCATGACCTGCGAAGGGCAGAATCATGCGTTGGACCTCCTCGAGCTGGGACAGCAGGAAGGCGCCCAGCCTGCCGGCCCGCTGGCAGCCGCGGCGGATGACGGACATCGGCACCAGGCTGGAGCGGTAGACGTTGCGCGGCATCTGCCACACGCGGGCGTCGGTGTCATTGAAGACGTACATAGCGGCAGGTACGTCCAGCGCCATGTTGTACTCCAGCGTGCTCGCGCCGGCCGGCACGTAGGCCAGGCCCGCGTGCTCGGACCCGCCGATCCAGATGAGCGTGAGACGGTCGGCGATTGCCGGCTCGGCCTTGTAGGCGCGAGCGACGTCGCCCAAGGATCCGCCGGCCACGAGGTAGAGCGGCCGGTCGTCCTCACGCATGGCCTCCTCGACGATGAAGCGCGAGGCCGCCGTCGGCCCGTCGTGATCGGCGAAGCCGCGGTCGTCGCCCTCGTAGAAATTGACCCCGTCCACGCCCATGAGCTCAAGCAGGTGCTCGACCTTCTCGCGCCCGGCCTGGATCGAGTGGCCGGTACGGTTCCAGCCGTCGTCCTCACGCAGGCGGGAGACGACGACGCCGCACACCTGCGTCCCCTCCACCAGCAGGTGGTGGGCGAGCTGGAAGAGGTCGTCCGGGTCCCCGGCGAAGTCGTTGTCGATGATGACCCGGGTGCGGCCCGGCACGCCCGCGAGCGGGTGGTGCTGGCCGAGCCACGGCGTCGTGCCGTAGGTCCAGCGTGCTGCTGTCATGGTGTGTCAGCCTTTCCCTCCGGTGCCTGGCGGCGCCGTCGTCACTTGATCTTGCGCACCGGGATGATGGCGAGGGCGGCGATGACCACGGAGACGACGCTCATGATGAACAGGGCGTCGTAGCCGGCAGTGATGGCCACGACCTGGCCAGCCACCACCGGGGCAAGCATCTGACCGATGTTGGTGGCCACGTTGGCCACGCCAAGGTCGCGGCCCGCGGCCTCAGGGTCGGGCAGGACGTCAATGAACAGGGCGGTGTCCACGGCCATGTACATGCCGTAGGCAGCAGCCATGCCGATGTAGAAGACGTAGAAGATCGGCAGGCTCGGGAAGAGCAGCGGCAGGGCCATGAGGGCCGCGATGACGATCGAGGAGCCGATGACGAAGGGCTTGCGGCGACCCACCTTGTCCGACCAGCGGCCGGCCACGAGCATCATGAGCAGCTGGCCGGGCAGAGCGGCCGAGGACAGCGTGGCGAAGGTCGTGTTGGCCTCAGAGGCAGACAGGGCCGGCTGAAGGTGGGACTGGAGGATGTAGAGGACGAAGTTCGAGATGGCGGTGTAGCCGAAGAACATGAAGAAGCGGGCGATCCAGGTCCAGCGGAAGTCGTGGTCGCGCAGCGGGATGGTGTAGCCCTTGAAGAAGGAGATCCAGTCGAACTTCTCCACCTCCAGGTCCTTGGAGGAGCGGTCCTTGGCAAAGGTAACGAACAGGAGCGCACCGATGACCACGCCCAGGGCGAAGACGAAGTAGGTGTCCAGGCCAAGAGTGTTGAACAGGATGCCGGCGATGATGCTGCCGCCGGTGAAGCCCAGCATCATGCCGATGCCGGACAGGCCGGAGACCAGGCCCACTTTGTCCTGGGGGACGCGGTCCGCCACGGTGGTGGACAGCGGGGCCTGCATGATGTTGAGGGAGACCTGACCCACGGTCCAGAAGAGCGTGAGCATCGCGATGGTCGAGGAGTAGCGCAGGCCGACCATGAAGACCGCTCCGCCGATGGCGCCCATGACGATCCACATAGCGCGGCGGCCGAACTTCGAGCGCCACCGGTCAGAGATGACGCCGATGACGGGCTGGGCGAAGAGGGTGAACAGCGAGCCGATCGACATCATGAGGGAGATCGACTTGGCTCGGGCGCCCTCGTACTGAGCCAGGAGGTCCAGCAGGTGCTGCTCCTCGCCGGTGGCAGTCGCGGTCCCGGCGTCCACAGCCTGGCGCAGCTGGGTGAGCTGCTGGACGTCGTTGACGGACTGGACGGTGGTGCCGTCGAAGTAGTGCTGGAACTCGATGGTCTGGACCGAGTTCGGCAGGAGGATGCCGGCCATCGCCGCGTAGCAGGCGAAGAGGAAGAGGGAGGAGATGATGAAGGAGATGACGTACTGGATAAAGGGGCGTCCACCCAGGTACTTGGCGGAGGTGCCAGGACGAGTCGGCTCTTCCAGCCGGGGATCTGCTGCGGCGGTGCTAGCCATGAGGCCTCCTTTGGCCGTGCGGGCGGATTAACCGTCCGGTCATTTTTATTCGACAACGATTGAAGCAGCTTTGTGAGCGTTCGTCAATGACCGCTGGGCGAGGGCATTCCAGGATGGTTCGTGCATTCGGTCACAGTGTTGGTTGTTGGGCGCCGAAGGGTCCATGGTGGCAGGCAACGCTGCCTGGGTGGCGCCGAGGTGGCGCCGGGGTGGTGCTGCCGGGGTGATGTTGCCGGGGCCATCAGGTGCCGTCGTCCCGTCGCTTGAGGTCCTTAACCCGCTATGCCCACCTCACCGGTCCCATGAATCCGTCGGTTTAGGCCTTGGACCGTCGATCTCCGTGCTTGCCGCAACCGAAGCGACTGTTCCCGGCCTAAACCGACGGGAGTGGGGGGAGAGTGGGGGAAGGTGTGGGTTGGAGGGAGGAGCGGGGGTGGGGGAGGAGTGGATGGGAGGCAGTGAG
>OKJI01000052.1_pt1 | contig 34306 bp, 27 predicted proteins | sample 1614861 | NCBI WGS metagenome assembly OKJI01 (sample SAMN04436974, study PRJEB24849) | human gut metagenome | biome: human gut; feature: NICU; material: stool | host: Homo sapiens | place: USA: Saint Louis, MO | collected 2010-03-24
ATGCAGGCGCGCGGGCCCCGGCTTCTGTCCAGGCCGTTCCGGGCACCCCGCGCCCTCGCCGGCCGGAGCGGGCCCGGCGGGGGAGGGGAGCGTGCGCGCAGCGAGAGAGTTTCCACAGGCCCGAGCCAGGACCACCCCTGCGCGCCCGTCCTACACTGGGACGCATGACTGAGTCCCTTGAGCAGATGACGGCGAGCACCGACTCCGGCCCTGGCGAGCCCGGCCGCCCGCTCTCGGACCCGTCCACCGGCGTCTCGACCGGTACCGCGGTGCTAGAGCGCGAGGAGCTCCAGTCCACCGACGACGGCGACGCTGACCGCTTCGCCCACTACGTGCGCAAGGACAAGATCGCGGCCGCAGCCGCGACCGGACGCCCCGTCGTCGCCCTGTGCGGCAAGGTCTGGACGCCCGGGCGTGATCCGTCAAAGTACCCGGTGTGCCCCACGTGCAAGCAGATCTACGAGCAGATGCGTGAGGGTGGCGACTCCGGCGGCAAGGGACCGCGTTTCCCCCGCTTCCCCTTCTCCCGAGGCGGTCAGTGAGCGGCGCGCGTCGCAACCAGGCAGCGAGCAACCCGACCCAGCCTTCTATCTTCGCCGCGGAGACGATGCCGCCGGCCTACCCGCGTCGTGCCGCCTGGGGCACGGCGGGGTCACTGCGCGCCTGGCAGGCCGCGGCGCTGAAGAAGTACCTGGAGACCATGCCCGAGGACTTCCTCGCCGTGGCCACCCCAGGCGCTGGTAAGACCACCTTCGCGCTGCGCATCGCCACCGAGCTGCTCAGCACGGGTGACGTTCACCAGGTCACCGTCGTGTGCCCGACCGAGCACCTGAAGTACCAGTGGGCGGAGGCCGCCGCACGCGTCGGGATCCACATCGACCCCTCCTTCACCAACAGCCAGGGGGCTCTCGGCTCCCGCTTTGACGGCGTGGCCCTGACCTACGCGCAGGTAGCGGCGAACCCCAACCTGCACCGTGCCCGCACCGACGCGCGGCGCACGCTGGTCATCATGGACGAGATCCACCACGGCGGTGACGCCCGCTCGTGGGGAGACGCCATCCGCGAGGCCTTCGCCCCCGCCCGGCGCCGGCTGGCGCTGACGGGTACGCCCTTCCGCTCGGACGAGTCGACGATTCCCTTCGTCCGCTACGTCGAGGAGACCGGCGGTATCAAGCGCTCGCGGGCCGACTACTCCTACGGCTACTCCGATGCCCTGCGCGACGGCGTCGTGCGCCCGGTGATGTTCATGACTTACTCCGGCGAGATGCGCTGGCGCACCAAGGCCGGTGACGAGGTGGCGGCGCGACTGGGTGAGCCCTTGACCAAGGACCTGGAGGCCCAGGCCTGGCGTACCGCGTTGGACCCCAAGGGGGAGTGGATCCCCTCAGTGCTGGCCGCGGCTGACCAGCGCCTGACCGAGGTGCGTCGTCAGGTCCCTGACGCCGGGGGCCTGGTCATCGCCACTGACCAGGCCAAGGCCCGCGCCTACGCCAAGCAGCTGCGCCAGATCACGGGCGAGGAACCGACCGTCGTCCTGTCTGACGACTCGGGCGCCTCCAGCCGGATCGAGACCTTCTCCGCCTCTACCGACCGCTGGATGGTTGCGGTGCGCATGGTCTCCGAGGGCGTGGACGTACCCCGCCTCGTCGTCGGCGTCTACGCCACCTCCACCTCCACGCCGCTGTTCTTCGCTCAGGCGGTGGGACGCTTTGTCCGCTCGCGCTCACGGGGCGAGACCGCCTCAGTCTTCCTGCCCTCCGTGGTGCCGCTGCTCAGTCTGGCCAACGAGCTGGAAGTGGCTCGCGACCACGTGCTGGGTAAGCGGTCTTCCTCCCAGGAGGACGACCTGTTCGGCGCCTACGCCGAGGACCGGCTGGTGGCTGAGGCCAACCAGGACGCCAAGGCCTCCGACGACCTGCTCGGCGGCTTCGAGGCGATGGACTCCACCGCTGAGTTCGACCGGGTCCTCTTCGATGGCGGAGAGTTCGGTACCGGCGCCATGGTCGGCAGCGTCGAGGAGCAGGAGTACCTGGGGCTTCCCGGGCTGCTGGAGCCTGAGCAGGTCACGGCCCTGCTGCGCCAGCGTCAGGACCGCCAGATCGCGGCGCAGAAGCGGGAGTCAGCGGCAGCGGCCAAGCGGCGCGCCAACTCCGGTATCGACGACGCTCGGCGCCGCCAGGCCGCTCGTAAAGAGCTCTCGCAGCTGGTGGCCGCCTGGGCCAGGCGCTCGGGGCAGCCTCACGGTGCGGTTCACAACGAGCTGCGACGTGTGTGTGGCGGCCCCGAGATCGCCCAGGCCTCCACCGAGCAGATCGAGAAGCGCGTAGCGACGCTGCGCCGCTGGTTCGTCGGCAAGCGCTAGCCGCGCAGGGTCTGACGGCCATCCAGGTCCAGGTGACGGGTGGGCACGGCCGGCTCACCCTCGGACAGCCTCCAGGCGTCGTAGGGCAGCTCGGCGCGTGAGGCCCGGTGCCGCTCGGCGGCAGCCTGGAGCGCAGCCGGCCCACGGTGCTCCTCGTTGACGACGCCGTCGCGCACGAGCTCGACCTGCAAGGGGCGTGCTCCGGCATCGTGCAGGGCCGCCAGGGCCTCGCCCTGCTCGCGTGCCGAGACCACCAGCTCCTCGGCCGCTGTGCCGGTGGCGTCCAGGACGCGCCCGGCCCACTTGCGGCCGCCCACGGTCGACTTGCCTCCGGTGGAGAACTTCGCGACCTCCTGCATGACGCCGTCGGCGTCGGCGCGCTCGACCAGCTTGTAGACCAGGGCTGCGGTGGGGCGCCCGGAGCCGGTGACCAGCTTGGTACCCACACCGTAGGAGTCCACGGGGGCAGCCCCCAGCGCGGCGATGGCGTACTCATCCAGGTCATTGGTGACCGTGATCTTCGTGCTCGTGGCCCCCAGGGCGTCAAGCTGCTGACGCGCCTTGAAAGCCTCGGCGACGAGGTCGCCGGAGTCCAGGCGCACCGCTCCCAGTTCCCCGCCGCCGGCGCGGGCAGCCTTGACCGCCCTCTCGATACCGCGCTCGATGTCATAGGTATCGACCAGGATCGTCGTGTCGTGGCCCAGTGAGGCGACCTGGGCGGCGAAGGCCTCCTCCTCGCTGTCATGCAGGAGGGTGAAGGAGTGGGCGGAGGTGCCGACGGTGCGGATGCCGTAGCGCATGCCGGCCTCTAGGTCGCTGGTACCGACGAAGCCTCCGACGACGGCGGCGCGGGCCGCAGAGACGGCAGCGCGCTCGTGAGCACGGCGGGCACCGAAGTCCACGCAGGGGCGCCCGTGGGCGGCGATGACCATGCGCGAGGCGGCTGAGGCAACGGCGCAGTCATAGTTGTAGATGGACAGCGCCAGGGTCTCCAGGATGCAGGCCTCGGCGAAGGTGCCCTCCACGGTCAGCAGCGGGGAGCCGGAGAAGTAGCACTCGCCCTCGGCGTAGCCGCGGATGCTCCCTGAGAAGTGGTAGTCACGCAGGTAGTCCAGGGTGGCGTCGTCGACGACGCCGGTGGCGTGGAGGAAGTCGATCTGCTGAGGCGTGAAGGTGAAGCGCTCGATGGCGTCCAGCAGCCGGCCGGTGCCGGCGACCACTCCGTAGCGCCTGGATGAGGGCAGGGCTCGGCCGAAGATCTCGAAGACGCTGTGGCGCTCGGCGGTGCCGGCGGCCAGCGCCCCCTGGAGCATCGTCAGCTCGTACATGTCCGTCAGCAGTGCCGTGGAGGTCACCGCCGGAGCGTGCTGGGGGTCGATCGGGCTACCGGTGACCGCGTTGCGCGGAGTGGCCTTGCTGGGAGTCATGACACCAACCTAGTCCCCAGGCCCGCACGACGCACGAGACCGGGTCAGGCCGTAGGGTCAGGCGGCGGGCCAGGCTGCGGCAATCGTGTCTGACCCTCTCGATACCCTGGAGCCATGTCAGCCAGTGCACCCGTCGCCTCGCCCGACACCCGCGAGGACTCAGCCACCCAGCGCCTGGAGCGCTGGCGCACCGTGGTCCACGACGATCCGGTCAACACCATGGACTACGTCGTGTGGGTCTTCCGCAGCTACTTCCGCTTTCCGCTCTCGCTCGCCCACCAGCGCATGATGCAGGTCCACACCACCGGGCGCGCCATCGTCTCGCGCGGGCCTCGCGAGCGCATGGAGGTGGACGTCACCGCCATGCACTCCTACGGGCTGCGGGCCACGATTGAGCCCGACGGCGAGGATCCTGAGGGCGCTGAGGGGGAGGCGGGGGCCTGATGCAGCACTTCGTCCCTGCGACAGGAGGGTGGGAGAGCCTGGTGGAGGCCTGGGAGCGTGAGCTGATTGCGGGCCTCCTGGAGCAGGTGCTCTTCGTCCTGACCTCTCAGGGCGGGCCGAGCCAGGAGGCGCACAGACCGGGAACCGGGCAGCGCAGCGGTGAGAGCGAGCGTGACAGCCAGATCCTGGCCTCCCTCGACTTCGCGATGGAGGATGCCGCCGGGCAGTCCCGCACAACGCACTCGCCCCGGGCCGACGCGGAGCTCACGCCCCTGCTGGAGGTGCTTCTGCCGGAGGCCTCAGAGGACCCCCTCACCGCCGTCGAGGTCGCCTCGATCACCCGTGAGCGGCTGCGCTCCCTCAAGGTTGAACGGGCCCGGATCGTCATGGCTCAGCTGCGCGAGCCAACCGGCCAGGGTGCGAGCGTGCGGGTGGAGGCCGGCACGGAGCAGGACTGGCTCGGGGCGCTCAATGACCTGCGCCTGGTCCTGGCCCAGCGCCTCGGGATCGAGGACGCCCAGGCTGCCGAGGACGTCCACGCCGTCGCCTGGGAGGACCCGCCGCAGGAGGAGAGCGAGACCGAGCGCTCGCGGCGGGCGATGTCGATGGTCTACGACATGCTCACCTGGTGGCAGGAATCACTGCTGACCGTGCTGCTTAGCGGCGATGGGCCCGCCTAGTCTCGAAGGCGTGAATGACGCACCGATCGGGATGTTCGACTCCGGCGTCGGCGGCCTGACGGTAGCGCGTGCAGTCCTCGACCAGCTGCCGGGGGAGCAGGTGCTCTACATCGGGGACACCGAGCACTCCCCGTACGGGCCCCGACCGATCGACGAGGTCCGCGAGCTGGCACTGGCCGTCATGGACGAGCTGGTGGACTCCGGGGTCAAGATGCTGGTCATCGCCTGCAACACGGCCTCTGCCGCGGTGCTGCACGATGCCCGCCGTCGCTACACCCTGGGCAAGGGAGTGCCGGTGGTGGAGGTGATCCACCCCGCTGCCCGCGCGGCGGCGAGGGTGACGCGCAACGGCCGGATCGGGCTCATCGCCACCCAGGGCACGGTGGACTCCCGGGCCTACGCCGACGCCCTGGAGGCGGTTCCCGGCGTCGAGCTGCTGTCTACTGCGTGCCCGGACTTCGTTGAGCTGGCCGAGCGCGGCGTGACCACCGGGCCACAGGTGATGTCTCGGGCGGAGGAGTACCTGCTGCCGCTGCGAGAGGCCGGGGTGGACACGCTGATCCTGGGCTGCACCCACTACCCGTTGCTCATCGGCCCGATCTCCTACGTCATGGGCGAGGACGTCACCCTGGTGACCTCGAGCGAGGAGACCGCCAAGGACGTCTACCGCGGGCTGGCCAGCCAGGGCCTGCTGCGTGATCCCGACGCCCCGGCCCCGGTCCACGAGTTCCGTGCCACGGGTGACCCAGAGTCCTTCGCGGTCCTGGCACGTCGCTTCCTCGGCCCGGAGGTCACGCACGTCACCCGCTCCGGCCTGGGCACTGACAGCCCGCTCGGTGGCTCCACCCACTGACCCCGTCCCCTACCCCTTCCCATCCAAGGATCCTCATGAAGATCACCGTCATCGGCTGCACCGGAAGCATGTCTGGTCCGGACTCCTCAGCCTCGAGCTACCTCGTCCAGGCGCGGGGGATGTCAGCTGAGGGCACCGAACGCACCTACTCGGTGGTCCTGGACCTCGGGCCGGGTTCCATGGGGCAGATGCTGCGCTACATCGATCCGGCAGATCTCGATGCCCTGGTCATCTCCCACTGTCACGCCGACCACATGGTGGATCTGGTAGGGATGCACGTCTTCCGCCGGTGGAACCCCGCTGGCGCGCTGGGCCCGGTGCTGACCATCGGTCCTGCCGAGCTGCCCGCCCGTCTGCGCGGGGTGGACGGCACGAGTGAGGCGGAGACCTATGCCACCGAGTTCACCTTCCGTACGGCGGTGCCGGGGCAGAGCATCCAGATCGGACCGATGACCATCACCCCCTTTGAGGCTCTTCACCCGGTGGAGGCCTACGGCTACCGCATCGAGGGACCGAGTCAGTCCCTGGGGCAGGACGGTGTGCCGACGCGTGCCGCGATGGCCTTCACTGGTGACACCGACCTGACCGAGTCGATGATCGACATGGCTGACGGCGTGGATTTCCTCCTGGCGGAGGCGGCCTTCGTTGAGGGACGGGATACCGTGCGCGGGATGCACCTGACCGGCAAGCGCGCTGGTGAGCTGGCTGCGGGCACTGCCGGCCAGACCCCGCGCCGGCCGGTGGGGCACCTGGTTCTCACCCATATCCAGCCATGGACCGATCCGGGTGTACCGCTGCGCAATGCCGCCCACGTCTTTGACGGACCGCTGGAGGCGGCAACGGCAGGCGCGAGCTGGGAGATCTGAGATGGCAGGTGAGGACTCGCTGGAGCCAGGCACAGGCCGGGCCGGTGCCCAGGCAGAGGAGAAGGGCGCGGTCCGCCGTATCTCCTACACGCCTGCGGTGCCCGATGGTCCGGACTGCCCCTGGACCCGTGACCGACGCACGCGCTGGTGGCTCGTGGTCCCGGCGGACCTGCTCGCCGTCGTCCTCATCGCCTTCTTCGCCGCTGCCTGCGTGCATGACACCTCGCAGGCGCCTGAGCTGCTCGTCGGGGGCATCATCTCCCTGCTTGCCGGGTGGGTCGCCGCCTGGCTCCTGGCCCGCCCATCCGATCACCTGGAGACGGCCGGTCGCGACGGCGCGAGCGTCGTGGTTATGACCTGGCTGGTGTGGGTGGTCGCGCGCCTGGTGGCAGGAGCCGACGGCGTCCTTGGCTTTGCCCTCATGCTCGCCTGCTTCATGGTCATCGTCATGGGTGGCTGGCGGTGGCTCTACGGCTTCGCTAAGGCCCAGGAGTCGTTGACGCCCAAGGCGATCCAGCGTCGCCTGGACGCACAGGAGGCGGCTGGCTCGCAGTCCGGCGCGTCCCAGGAGGACGAGGACTAGCCCCCCGCCGCTACTTGCCCGCCACCCTCGCCATCGCGACCGTGGTTTTGCGTGAGAAAACGGCCCCTACGCGATGCGTAGGGGCCGTTCCCGCACAGGAAACCACGGTCCTGAGGGCACCTGGGCGGGGTCAGGCCAGTAGATCCGCCAGAACCGGTGCCAGGTCCCGGAAGGCCTGGCCGCGGTGGGAGATGGCGTTCTTCTCCGCCGCACTCATCTGCGCGGTCGTCCGCCCGGCTGCGCCCGGCCGGTCCTCCTGGACCGGGACGAAGACGGGGTCGTAGCCAAAGCCTCCCTCACCCAGCGGGGCCGTGAGCAGGCGCCCCTCCATCGAGCGCTCCACCACCGTGACGGCCGGAGCCTGGTCCGCAGTGTCCTGGGCTGCCGGGGTCACTAGGACAGCGGCGCAGGTGAAACGGGCCGTACGGTGGGGATCGGCGATGTCGGAGAGCTGCGCGAGCAGGAGCTCTAGGTTGGCTGCGTCGTCGCCGTGATGGCCGCACCAGCGTGCCGAGAAGATCCCGGGTGCCCCGCCGAGCACGTCCACGCACAGGCCGGAGTCGTCAGCCACTGCCGGCAGGCCCGTGGCCGTGGCCAGCGCTCGCGCCTTGAGTTCAGCATTGGCAGCGAAGGTCAGCCCGTCCTCCACGGGCTCAGGAGCCTGGAGCGCGGCGGCAGAGATGATCTGCTCCGGTGCGAGGCCGGGGACCAGCGGCGTGAGGATTGCACGCAGCTCGGCCAGCTTGCCGGGGTTGTGGGTGGCGAGCACCAGCCGGGCGCCTGCGGGCACGGTGACCTGCGTCGTCGTCATCGCGCGCCTCAGGCGTCCTGGCCCGAGCGGACGGTGAAGGGCTCGTCGGACGGACCTGCCAGGACCGCCTTCTGCAGCTCGGCCAGCTCGCCGTTGCCCTTGGTAGCCAGGTCCAGCAGCGCGCAGAGCTCGTCCCGGTTGAAGGGGGCGTGCTCGGCCGTACCCTGAACCTCGATGAACTTGCCCGCACCGGTCTGGACGACGTTCATGTCCGTGTGGGCGCGCACGTCCTCCTCGTAGGGCAGGTCCAGGCAGGGAACGCCGTCGATGATCCCGACGCTGATGGCGGACAGTGAGTCAGCAATCACTGGCTTGCCGGCGCGTGGGCTGATCAGTCCCCGCTCAGTGCCCCAGGCCACCGCGTCGGCCAGGGCCACGTAGGCGCCGGTGACGGAGGCGGTGCGGGTGCCACCGTCGGCCTGCAGGACGTCGCAGTCCAGGGCGATGGTGTTCTCACCCAGGGCCGCGACGTCGACGACGCCGCGCAGGGCACGGCCGATAAGACGGGAGATCTCGTGGGTACGGCCGCCAACCTTGCCTCGCACGGACTCTCGGCCCGAGCGCTCGGAGCCGGCGCGCGGCAGCATGGCGTACTCGGCGGTCACCCAGCCCTCGCCGCTGCCCTTGCGCCAGCGGGGGACGCCCTCAGTGAAGGATGCGACGCACAGGACGCGAGTGCGGCCGAACTCGACCAGGACGCTGCCCTCGCCGTGCTCCTGCCAGCGGCGGGTGATGGTGACAGGGCGCAGCTCATCGGTGGCGCGCCCGTCCTTGCGGGTGAAGGTGGATGTAGAAGTCACGCCTGCAGCCTACCCGTAGGCCGCAGGCGAGCAGCAGGCTAGGCAACGCAGGCGGGTGAAGGTAGACGGGGGGAAGGGGATACGGGGGCGCAACCTTGAGCTGCGCCGGCGTCATCACTCACACGGACAACACGCCCAGGTCTTGATCGGCCGCGCACGGTGACGGACACGGACCTGGGGCATGCCTGGGCCAAGGCGTCGACGCTGCCGGCGTCCTCGCTCCGGCCCCTGCGTCATGCCACGAGGCGGGCTCGGTTGGTGCGCGAGATGGGACTCGAACCCACACGTCATGGACACTGGAACCTAAATCCAGCGCGTCTACCAATTCCGCCACTCGCGCTCGCGGGACAGCCTAGCGGTTCACGGCCCGAGCACCGAACTGGGCCGCAGCGCGCCCGAGCGAGAGCGAGGCTGGGGTTGTGGCGGCGCGAAACAGCGGACCGATGTAAGTTTGTCCGTGAAACCAATTGGGTGGTGGCAGGGTAGGCTCATGCCATGGCACGCAATGACGCCCCAGGCACACGCACCACTGACCTTCTTCCCCCTCTTCCAGACCTCGCCCATGAGCTGGCTGCCGAGGCCGGTGCCGCGGCGGGCTCACTCGACCTAGCCACGCTCGTTCCCGACCCGCAGGACGCCCCGGTCATCCGCTGGGGAATCCTGGGCGCAGGGGGTATTGCCGGCAAGTTCGCCACTGACGTCCCCAACCTGTCCTCCGGGGTCATCGCCGCCGTCGGCTCGCGCGAGGTGTCCAAGGCTCAGGCCTTCATCGACGCCCACCCGGGCACGACCAAGGGCGGACCTGCACGCGCTCACGGCTCCTACGAGGAGCTCGTGGCCGATCCCGAGGTCGACGCGATCTATGTTGCTACCCCGCACATGTTCCACGCTGAGCACGCGCTGACGGCGCTGCGAGGCGGCAAGCCGGTGCTGGTGGAGAAGTCCTTCACGATCAACGCCCCCCAGGCTCGCGAGGTCCTCGATACGGCACAGGAGCAGGGCCTGTTCGCCATGGAGGCGATGTGGACGCGCTTCCTGCCTGGGCAGGTCGTCCTGCGCGCGCTGGCCTCCAGCGGCGCGCTCGGCCAGATCCGCAATGTGCGGGCCGACCACTACCAGGTGCTGCTGCACGTGCCGCGTCTGGTGCGCCCGGAGCTGGCCGGTGGTGCACTGCTGGACCTGGGGGTCTACCCGGTCTCCTTCGTCCACTCCCTGCTGGGCAGCCCGGAGTCGATGCGGGTCCTGGGACGCCTGAGCCAGGAGGGCGTGGACCTGGACGAGGTCGTCGCCATGGGCTATCCCGGTGCGACGGCGGTGGCCGGTGCCGGCATGGACAGCGTCGGGACCAACACCGCCCAGGTCCTGGGCAGTCGGGCGCGGGTGGACCTCGGGCCGTGGTTCTTCGCCCCCACCACCGTCACCCTGGCACGTCGCGGGCAGGATGGCAGCGAGGTCAGCGCCACCTGGGACGCCGCGGTGCCCGGCGGCTTCCAGTTTGAGGCGGCGGAGGCGGCGCGTTGCATCGCTGCCGGCCGTACCCAGTCCGAGATCATGCCGTGGTCGGCGACCATGCGGGTCATGGAGCTCATGGATGAGGTTCGCCGCGATCTCGGCGTGGTCTACCCCGGCGAGCAGCCCGCGGCCTGATCCTCTGCCTGCGGCCTGATCGCCCAGGAGACGAGGCGGGGCGCCGTCGACCTTGTCCGAAAGGCCGACGGTGCCCCGCCGCACGTGGTCAGTCAGTCCAGGCCGAGCTCCTTGCGTAGGCGCCCCACGTGTCCGGTGGCCTTGACGTTGTACTTGGCCAGCTTGACGGCACCGTCCTTGCCCAGCACCACGGTGGAGCGGATGACGCCGGTCAGTGTGCGGCCGTAACTCTTCTTCTCGCCCCACGCGCCCCAGGCCTCCATGACCGAGTGGTCAGGGTCGGAGAGCAGGGGGAAGGGCAGGGACTGCGTGGCGGCGAAACGCGCGATAGCGGCCTGAGAGTCAGGGGAGACGCCGACGACGCCGTAGCCCGCCTGCTCCCACGCGGCCAGTGAGTCGCGGAAGTCGCAGGCCTCCTTGGTGCACCCCGGGGTTGAGGCGCGCGGGTAGAAGTAGACGACACAGCCCTCGCGATGGTTCCTGAGGAGGTCTGCCAGGTGCACCGGGGTGCCGGTGGCGTCTGCGAGGGTGAAGTCAGACGCGGCCTGACCGGGGGTGAGCTGAGGCATGGTGGTCTCCTGTGAGTCGGTGACTGTCCATGGTAGGGCGAGGCTGCTGCCTGGCTGGTAGCGGCGCTCAGGCCGCCAGGGCGAGAGCGTCGCGAGCGGCCTCGAAGCGCTCCAGCGCCCGCTCCAGGCGGGAGGGGGAGGCGTCAGCCGCCAGGGAGCTCAGCTCGGCCTGTGCGGCGCTGTACTCGCGCTCGGCAGCCTCTCGCAGGTCCTGGTGCATGTGCATCGTGTTCATCATCAATCTCATCATCCTTCTTCAACATCACGGCCCCGTAGGGCCCCTCTGCGCTGGGAGTGAATGGCAGGTCGGTCCTGCGCCCAGCATGTGTGGTCTGGTCCGGTCCTCATAGCCCGCACGAGGCGGGGGAGTGCCCGGGATGGCATGGCACCTGGCGCGGGTTACGCAGCTCAGGCACTGCCGACGCAAGGATGAACGCTCGAGGTAGCCACCGGTATTCCATGGGGTGACGAGTCAGCCTCGGACGCGTGAACACTGGGGGTCCTCGATCTTTCGATGACCTCGGAGCAGAAGTGCTCACGATGACTGCTGATGCTTTCCGGAGAATCCGGTGCATCACGCAGCAGCCTTGCGTGGTACCCCCTCAGGGACTCGAACCCTGGACACCCTGATTAAGAGTCAGGTGCTCTAACCAACTGAGCTAAGGAGGCGTTGGTTGTGGAAGCGGCTCCGAAGAGCCTCTTCCGTGGTACCCCCTCAGGGACTCGAACCCTGGACACCCTGATTAAGAGTCAGGTGCTCTAACCAACTGAGCTAAGGAGGCATGTCTCGAAGCGCCTGAGCGCCCGGCGACGGAGGAAGACTTTACGTCGCCGGGGCGCCGGCGTCCAATCGAAAAACCGCAATTCTGCGCGAATGTGCGAGAAGTCTCAGCGCGGTGGGGCAAGGTTGCGGGTCAGCGCGCGGCCGGGTCCTCGGGATGGTCACTGTGCTCGCGCGCCTTGCGCTGCCGCTCGACGTCAGCGATCCGCGCCTGGTCACGTGCCGAGAGCTGCGTGCGGCCCAGCGGCGTGCGGGAGGCCTCGGAGACCTCGCGCCGTCCGGGCTGGGTGATCCGCCCTGTCCGGGTGAACTCGCGGTACTGGGCGAGCTGGCGTGCCTGGTCCTCGTCCAGCCCGCGCCACAGCGGCAGATCGAGCTTCTTGCGCTCGCGCACCCGCACGCCCACCTGCCAGCCCATGAGGAAGATGAGGACGACGACGGCCCCGGCCAGCAGCGAGCGCTCGCCAACCAGCCGGGCGACCGTCCCGCCGGCCAGGCCCGCGACCGCAATCGTTCCTACGACGATGCCCAGCATCGACAGCCAGTAGCGCTGAGACGGGTTGAGCCTCATGACGCCTGCCCCGAGGTCTCGCGGCTGTGTGCGCCGTCGAACGACTGTGAGAGCTGGGTGGCGAAGAAGTCGGTCGCCTCGATCAGCGCGGACAGCGTCTCCGGCTCGGAGAAGGCGTGCCCGGCGGTGGGGGAGATGCGGAGCTCGGCCTCGGGCCAGGCGCGATGCAGTGCCCAGGCCGTGCCGATCGGACAGCACATGTCATAGCGGCCCTGGACGATCACCCCCGGGATGTGGTGCTCGGCCAAGAGGCGGGCGCCCTGGATGAGCTGACCATCTCGCATCCAGCCCTGGTGGTAGAAGAAATGATTCTCGATGCGCGCGAAGGTCACAGCGTAGCTGGGGTCCTGGACCTCGTCGAGATGCGCCTGGTCCCTCAGCAGGGTGGAGGTCGCGGCCTCCCAGGTGGTCCAGGCGATGCCCGCAGGCCCGTGGACGGCGGGATCGGGGTGGGACAAGAGCTCGTGGTAGCGCTCGATATAGCCTCCGGGCTCCACGTCCTCGCCCGCTGCGGCCACGTAGTGCTCCCACTCGTCGGGCCAGACCATGTCCGCGCCGCCAGCCTCGTAGTACCAGTCCAGCTCTCGCTTGCGCAGGGTGAAGATGCCGCGCAGGACCAGGGCGAGGACCCGTTGCGGGTAGGTCTGGGCGTAGGCCAGGGCCAGGGTCGAGCCCCAGGACCCGCCGAAGACCAGCCAGCGATCAACTCCCAGGTGCGTGCGCAGCCTCTCCATGTCCTCCACCAGGTGCCAGGTGGTGTTGGTGGACAGGTCTGCCTCCGGCTCCCAGGCGTGAGGCAGGGAGCGCCCGCAGCCTCGCTGGTCGAACAGGATGATCCGGTAGCGCTCGGGGTCGAAGACCTGCCGGTGGGCGGGGGAGCAGCCGCCGCCAGGGCCGCCGTGGAGGAAGACGGCGGGGATGCCGTCCGGGTTCCCGCACTCCTCCCAGTAGATCTGCTGACCGTCACCGACGTCGAGCATGCCGGTGGCACGTGGCTCGATCGGCGGGTAGAAGCTGCGCAGCGGATGGGAGGGGACGCCGTCGTCATGCACGGTGGGTGCTGTCATAGGCGCTATTGTGACCCATCCGGCTGCGGCCGAGTGTCGCCTCAGCCATATCGGCCTCGTGCGGCCGCGGCGGAGGCTGTGAAGACGGTACGGTTGCCGGGTGACCAAACCGATCGTGACCCTCGCGACCTGTGCTGACTACCCCGAGCTCGACGTCGACGACCAGGCCCTGCCTGACGCGCTGGCCGAACGCGGCATCGAGCCGCGTATCGCCGTGTGGAACGACCCGGACGTCGACTGGAACGAGGCCGGCATCGTCGTGCTGCGCTCGGTGCGTGACTACGCCAAGAAGCGCAACTACGAGTCCTTCCTGCGCTGGGCGCACTCGGTGCCACGCCTGCTCAACCACCCCGCCGTCGTCGACTGGAACTCGGACAAGCACTACCTCCAGCGCATGAGTGGTCACGGGGTGCCCATGATCCCGACCATGTGGCTGGAGCCGGAGCGAGGCTTCTCCAAGCACCAGGTCCACACCCGCTTCCCGGCCCACGGTGACTTCGTGGTCAAGCCGGCCGTCTCCTCCGGTGGACGCGGCACCGGCCGTTACACGGCTACCGACGCGCGCTCGCGCTCGGAGGCCATCAACGACGCCATGCACCACCTGGGGCGCGGGCGCACGGTGATGGTCCAGCGCTACCTGGAGGAGGTGGACCGCAAGGGTGAGCTCTCCCTGGTCTACTTCAACGGTGTGCTCTCCCACGCCGTGGAGAAGGCCCCGATGCTTCACCCCTCCTTCCGTTCCACCGATGAGGTACACGAGGAGATCGTCACCGCCCGGGAGCCCAGCGAGCAGGAGTGGCTGTGGGGCGAGCGCGTGCGCAAGGCGATCCACGGCCTGATCAAGGAGACCGCGGGACGCGACATCCAGCTGCTGTTCAACCGTGTGGACGTGGTCTCGGACGGGCAGGGCGGCTTCTACCTCATGGAGGTCTCCCTCATTGACGCCGGTCTCTACCTGGGATCGACGCCTGAGGCCCTGACGAACTTCGCTGACGCGATCGCTCAGCGAGCCTTCTGGTGAGGGCCTGCGCCTCGACCCCGTCATGGGTGAGCGTGAACGCCCATGACGGGAGACAATGAGTCCATGCGTACTCTGCTCAACCTCATCTGGGTGGTCTTCGGCGGCTTCTGGCTGTTCCTGGGCTACCTGTTCTTCGGCGTGGTCGCCTGCGTCTTCATCGTGACGATCCCCGCGGGCGTGGCCTGCTTCCGCATCGCCGGGTACGCCTTGTGGCCCTTCGGGCGCTCCGTGGTGGAGAGGCCGGGCGCCGGGGCGATGAGCGGGCTGTCCAACGTCGTGTGGTTCCTGGTGGCAGGCCTGTGGCTCGCCATCGGGCACGTGACGACGGCGGCTGCCCAGGCCATCACGATCGTCGGGATCCCGCTGGCCATCGCCAACCTCAGGATGATCCCGGTGACCTGCTTCCCCTTCGGCAAGGAGGTCGTTGACGGAGGCGGCATCCTCTGACCCCGCGCGCCGGGTTCCTGGCCCGGGCACCCGGCCGCTTTCCTCGGCCACTGCCGCGCGGGTCGTGGACGTGAGCTGGCACGTGGGAGAGTAGCGGTGGGACCGCCCCAGTGAGGCTTAGTCCTGGGCCTCCAACGGGGCGAAGGAAGCTTGCGCGACGGTGGCCAGATCGGCTGGCGCCAGCCGCACGCTGACCCCACGCCGGCCGCCGGAGACGATCACCGAAGCCGCGTGCTCGACCGAGGCATCGACGACCACTGACATGCGCCGCTTGAGGCCGAGCGGGGAGATCCCGCCGACGACGGAGCCGGTGATGCGCTCGGCGTCAGCCGGCGGGATGAGAGCTGCCTTCTTCATCCCCAGCGCCTTGGCGGCGTGCTTGAGACTGAGCCGGTGGCTGACGGGCAGCACGCACGCCCCGACCTGGTCGCCGTCGCCGACCAGCAGGGTCTTAAGCGCGAGGTCAGGGTCTACCGCGAGCTTGGCCGCCGCTTCCTGCCCGAAGCCGGTCGTGGAGCGGTCTGAGTGCTCGTAGGTGAGGACCTCGTGCGCCACACCCGCCTTGTCCAGGGCGAGGAGGGCCGGCGTCGCTGCGCCGGGCTGGGACCCGCGGTGCTTCTTGCTCATGGGCAGACCCTAGCGCTGGCACGCAGGTGGCCGATCTGCGTGCCAGCGCTGGCGGAGTATCAGGCGCTCAGGTGGTGACGGCCGTGCCCGAGCCGGACGCTCTTGCCTCCGGGCAGGCTCACCCTCGCCGTGGCGCCCACGGGGACGACGACGTCGAGGCTGAGCGTGCCGTCGTCGTCGGTTCTCCAGGAGGAGGCGGCCCAGCCGAAGGGCGTGCGGTGGACCGACTCGGCCCAGCTCAGGCCGCCACCAGGCTGCGGGGCGACCTCGATGACCCGGTAGCCGGGCTCGGCCGGGGTCAGGCCGCCGACGACCTGCTCCAGCCACGCGGCCACCGCGCCCAGCGCATAGTGGTTGAAGGAGGTCATCCCTCCGGGGTTGATCGAGCCGTCAGGCAGCATCGAGTCCCAGCGCTCCCAGGTGGTGGTCGCGTCCATCGTGACGGCATAGAGCCAGGACGGGCAGGAGGTCTCCATGAGCAGGCGGTAGGCCTGCTCGGCGTGCCCGGTGGCGGACAGCGCGGCCGTGAGCGCCGGGGTCCCGGCGAAGCCCGTGGCCACGTTGCCGCCGCTGGCCTCGACCAGCTCGGCCAGGCGCTTGCCGGCCACCGCGCGACGCTCCTCGTCCCCGGCCAGGTCGAAGGCGATGGTCAGGGCGTAGGCCGTCTGGGTGTCGCTGCTCAGGTGGCCTACGCCGTCGGTGTAGCGGGCCCGGAAGCCCTCGCCGATCGCGTCAGCGAGCTGGCCGTAGTGCGCTGCCTCCTGCGGCTTGTCCAGGACCTGGGCCCACTGGGAGACGATCCTGGCGGAGTGGGCGAAGAAGGCGGTAGCCACCAGGTGCGGGTCCGTCATGGCCTGCATCGGGGCCTCCGGTGGGGCGGAGGGATCCAGCCAGTCGCCCAGCTGCATCGAGCAGTCCCACACGTGGTCCTCGCCTGCCAAGGAGTCGACCAGGTCCACCCAGCCCTTGGCCGAGTCGTACTGCTGGCGCAGCAGCCCCGTGTCCGCGGTGGCGCGGTAGAGCTCCCAGGGCACGACCGTGGCAGCGTCGCCCCACACAGCGGCAGGCGTCGGCGGGGTCCAGAAGCCGCCAGGAATGACCGGGACGTACCACGGGACCGTTCCATGAGCCTTCTGCTCGACCGCCAGGTCCGTCAGCCACGAGGAGAGCAGGCCGGTGCAGGAGTAGTGGAAGGCGGCCGTGGGAGCGAAGGCCTGGATGTCCCCGGTCCACCCCAGGCGCTCGTCTCGCTGGGGGCAGTCGGTGGGGATGGAGACGAAGTTGTCACGCATGGACCAGCGGGAGTTCTCGTGCAGGCGGGTGACCCGCTCGTCCGAGGCGGCAAAGGCACCCAGACGTTCCATCTGCGTGTGCAGGACGACGGCGACCAGCGCCCCGTTCTCGATGGCGGCCTTGGCCTCGTCGGCTCTGCCCGGCCACCCGGTGACGTCGACGTAGCGGAAGCCGTGGATCGCGAAGGCCGGCTCCCACTCCTCCAGGCCGTCACCACGCAGGGTGTAGACGTCAGTGGCCTCAGCCTCGCGCAGGGTCCGCATCCCCAGCTCGCCGCCGTCGAGCACCTCGGCGTGGCGGATGGTGACTGACTGGCCGGCTGCGCCGCTGACCTGCATGCGTACGCGCCCGGAGATGTTCTGACCGAAGTCGACCAGCAGGCGCTCGGGCGAGATCTCGATGACCTTGCCGTTGAGGTCGGCGGTGCGCCGCTCCATGACCGTGACCTCGACGGGGCGCAGGACCTCGGTCGCGCGCACAGGCGCGTCAGAGGGCATGACCAGGCGCTCGGCGTCGCTGGCGCCGACGGCGATCGGCCACCAGCCGGACTCCTCGAAGCCCGGGGCGGACCAGCCCGGGGTGGCCAGTCGGGCGTCGGCTTTCTCGCCGTCGTAGAGGTCAGTGAACAGGATCTCGCCGACCCCCGCCTTCCAGGAGGAGTCGGTGGCGATGACCTGGCGAGTGCCGTCGGCCAGGGTGACCTCGAGCTGGATGAGGGCGGCGACGTCGTCGCCGTAGAGGTTGCGGTAGCCGCCGTCAAAGCCGATGTGGCCGCGGTACCAGCCGTCAGCGAGCTGGGCGCCGACGGCGTGGGAGCCGCTCCCGTCCCCGCGCGAGGTCAGCAGCTCGGTGACGTCGTAGGTGCGGGCCACGATGCGGCTGCCGTAGACCGTCCAGCCGGGGACCAGCTCGTCGGCTCCGACCCGCTGGCCGTCGATCTCGGCGCGGATGAGGCCGTGGGCGCTGACGTAGGCGCGGGCCGCCACGACGGGGCCGCTCAGCGTGAACTCACGACGCACTCGTGGGGGACGGCGGTCAGCCAGCGGGTTCTCGGGCCAGGCGGGGCCCACAGGCAGCGCCTGCCAGTCACTGGGCTCCAGCAGGCCGACCTCGTAGACCACGGGGGAAGACCATGGGCTCGTCAAGGTCGGCGAGGTCTCCCGCTGATCGTCCGCCGCTGAGCCCGAGACGCGCACGCGCAGCACGACGCGCTCGCGGGAGGTCAAGGGCTGGGCGGGCCAGGCGGCCAGGATGCCGTCGGCTGTGGCAAGGGGGAGGACTTCAGGGGTGGCCAGGGGCGTGCCGGCGGCGTCAGTGCGGGTGACCTCTAGCTCGGCGCTGGTGGCCTTCCACCCTGCCGGCGCCGTGGCGATCTCCCATGACAGACGTGGGGCGGTCGCGGCTCCGCCCAGGACGTCTCCGGGCAGGTACTGCTCGAGCTTGAGGTGACTGGGGGCCGCGAGCGGGCCGACGGGGTCGGGCAGGTTGGCGGCGCGCAGCTCAGGCTCGGGCGTGAGTGGCCGGATGGGGAAGAGGGTGGTCATCGAGCTCTCCGTTCGTCATTGAAGCGATTCAATTCTAGGGTGCAGGCTGAGGCTGGTCAATAAACGCGATGAGCGGGAGGGGCGTCTTCTTGCCTGGGCGCCTGAACCTGACTCGTGTGGCTCGGATGATATTCGCTAGTGAATCATCATGCTCACGGGGGTGTTCCGTGGCATGGTGGGGCCATGCGCTCCTTGCCCTTTCCCACCGCGGTTCGCCCTCGCACGATCATCACCACGGACCCAGAGCTGGATGACCTCAACTCCATGATCCGGCTGCTGACCTACGCCAACGAGATCGACATCCGCGGCCTGGTCTACGCCGGCTCGCAGTGCCACGTGGCCGGAGACCCGCAGCGCGGCATCGCGCCCTACCGCTGGCCCGCACCGGGTGAGCGGGGGCATATCGACCAGGCGATCGACGCCTACGCCCAGGTTGAGGACACCCTGCGCGTCCATGACCCGCGCTACCCGAGCGCTGCGCACCTGCGCTCCCTGGTACGCACCGGCAACATCGCCGCCGAGGGTGAGATGGAGGAGGAGACCGAGGGCTCGGGCCTCATCGCCGACTACCTGCGCGAGATCGCCCTGACGCCGGACGGCGCTACTGAGGATGACGCGACCCGGCCGCTGTTCATCCAGGCCTGGGGAGGCATCTCCACCATCGCCCGCGCGCTGCGCAGCGTGGCCGAGGAACTGGGTGGCCGCGAGGACTGGGAGGGGCTACGCCAGCGGATCGTGGACCGGGTGGTCATCACCTCCTTCGGTGAGCAGGACTCCACGCTGGACAGCTACGTCCGGCCGCAGTGGCCGGGACTGGAGCACCGCGAGGTAGCTACCGAGACCTGGGGCTATATGACGCGTGGTGTCCTGGCCCCGGCCGACTGTGAGCTCGCCTCAGCCCGGTGGACTGAGCGCAGTATCAGCTCGCGAGGTCCTCTTGGCGCCGCCTATCGGGTGTGGGGAGATGGCCGGCAGATGGCCGCGGGCTTCGATCGCGAGGACTACTTCTGGATCCAGGGCAAGGACGGGGCCGAGCTGGCCGCTGAGGGCTACGCCGTGTGGTGCCCGGTACAGGAGGCTGGTGCCTTCATCTCCGAGGGAGATACCTCCAACTTCCTCCTGCTCGTGCCTAACGGGCTGTCAAGCTGGCAGGACGCCACCTACGGAGGCTGGGGCGGGCGTCAGGCGCCTCACCCGGAGCACGCCGACACCCTGACCTCAGACATGCGCTTCCACCTGCCGGATCTGCCGGGGATGCCCGAGCTGCCGCAGCCGACCTGGCCACCCCTGGTCGTGGACCACGACGCCGAGGGGGAGGCGCCTGCGGAGTATCACGCCACGCGCTGGTGGCGTGCAGCCCAGCACGACTTCGCCTCCCGGCTGGCTTGGTCGCTCACGTCCCGCTTCGAGGACGCGAATCATCCACCGGTGGTCAGCGTCGTCGGCGGGCCCTCGCGCGAGCAGTGCCCGGAAGGCGGGCTGCGGCGTGCGGTCCGGGCTGGCGAGCGGGTACGGCTCCAGGCTGAGGCCGCCGATCCCGACGGCGATGCTGTTGCCCTGCGCTGGTGGGCCTACCCCGAGGCGGGGCCGAGGCCCTGCCCGGTGGCTCCTGAGCTGGACGACGACGGCCAGGGCGGCGCCGTCGTCTCGGTTCCGCAGGAGGCTGAGCCTGGCCAGGAGATCCACCTCGTGGTCGAGGGGACGGATGACGGCGTGCCGGCGCTGACGCGGTACCAGCGAGTGGTGCTGGTGGTGGGTTAAAGGCTGTAGCTGGCCACTTCGGTCGCACGGGCCGGCATTTCTTCAGCCCCGCTGAAGCAGGTGGAAGTCCCAGCTGAAGACCTCGCCGTCACTGGCTCCCTCGGGCGCCTTGGGCCCGCCGTAGGTGCGGCCGGCGTGCGAGCGTGCCCACGGCTGCCAGCCGGGGTCACCGTCGCGGAGGAACCTCACCCAGTCGGCGTGCGCCACCGTGGCCAGGGCCTGGGGACGCTGCGGGCCCTGGACGCCGTCGGCGTGAGGGTGGTCCAGGCAGTCGAAGACGAAGGGAATCTCCTGGCAGTGCCCGGCCAGGCCCGCGCCCGGTCCCGGGAGGGTCGAGCCCCAGGCGAAGTCGTAGAGCCAGGTCCGTCCTGCTGCCCCTCGGTCCGCGGCGCGCAGACGAACCACCTCTAGCGCGGGCAGCCGGAAGAGGTAGTCGGAGATGACTTGTCCCGCACCCACGAGATCGGCGTCGGGGCGTCCCGCCAGCTCGGGATAGGCCGCGTGGAAGGCCTCGACCTCGGCCGGCTCCAGTCCGGCTTCAGCCAGCAGACGGTCCACGCTCACCTGCTCCGCACCACCGCACAGCCGTGCCAGGGGCTCGGCCAGTGCGTGACCAATGAGCGTCATCTCATGGGTCACCCCGCCAATGAGCAGTGGGACCTGACGACCGGCCCCGGCGCGCACCGCCTCGAAGGTCGCCTGTGGCAGGACCTCGCCGTCGACCACCGGCATGAAGGTACGTGACATCGTGCGAGGAAGCCGCAGGAAGGGCGCCAGCCCTTCAGGCCCCAGGTTGATATCAAAGAGCGGGAACTCGGTGCCCAGCGTGGCTGCGACGTCGAGCACCTCCTCCTCGCTCAGGCTGCGCCAGCCGGCCAGGGTGGCTGGCACGCCAGCGATCTCGGCCCCGCGCGTGGCTACGGCACGAGCATCGGCGAGAGTGGCCGCCGTCGTCCCACCGGACTGGCAGATCGCGGCGCTGAACAGGCCGCGAGCGCCCGGAGCGGTCAGCAGCGCGAGCACGCTCGCACCGCCCGCGCTCTGACCGGCGATGGTGACGCGCCCTGGGTCCCCGCCGAAGGCCGCGATGTTCTCGCGAACCCACTCCAGCGCCATGACCTGGTCCAGGATGCCGCGGTTGACCGGCGCGTCAGAGTCCGGCACCCAGCCGAAGCCGTCCATGCCCAGGCGGTAGGACAGGCTGACCGTTACCACGCCGTCGCGGTTGAAGGCGGCGCCGTCGTAGTACGGGCTGTTGTGGCTGCCGGCGAAGAAGCCGCCGCCGTGGATCCACACCAGGACCGGCAGCCGGGCCTGTGAGGAGGGATCGGGAGTGAAGACGTTGAGGTTGAGGACCTCCTCACCGCTCACGCTGGGCTCAGGGATCGCGGTGGTCACCCCGAAGGGACGACGCTGAGGCGTGGGGCCGGGCAGGGCCGCCTCGCGTACGCCCTGCCAGCGCTCGGCGCGCACGGGTGCCATGAAGCGTCGCGGGCCCACCGGCGCCTGAGCGTAGGGGATGTTGTAGAAGGCAGCCGAGCGGTCATGGACCGCCGTGGCACCGGGCGGGAGTGCGACCTGACGCCAGACCCCACGCAGGCTCCCGGCCGGCGCGCTGACCACGGGGCCCGTCTCGCCGGTGGGGACGGCGATCGGGGTGGAGGCGGGGTGGATCGCCCAGGCGGGTGATGCCGTGGTGGAGTGGTCGGTGAGCGGTGACTGGGTCATGGCAGGTCCTTGTCAGTGAGCGGCCAGGTTGCGTCGGTGCTGGGGTGGCCGACGACGCCGCGCTCCCCTGTAGGAGGGCGGCGCCGTCGGATGGCTGCCTGTGAGCAGTGCGTGCTAGACCGTGGTGTAGGTCAGCGACCTGATACGGGTGCGGCCGGCGAGCGCGCGCACTCCGATCATGCGGCCGGTAAAGCCACCGGCCACCTCGCTGGACAGGAAGCGGCCGTCCAGGCGGCCCAGCTCGTGGGCGCCCTCGTCGTCGCTCAGGCCCAGGAGGAGGGTGTCAGGCACCTGCGAGCCGAAGAACCCGGGCTCGGGTGGCTCGGCTCGCGCCCACAGGCGCACCGGGCCCGCGGCCTGGAGCACCGGGCCGAGCTGCTGGGACAGGTCCAGGACCGTGGCGACGGCACGGACCTGGCCGTCCTGCCATCGCACGGCCACGTGGTGCTCAGGGGAGAGGTAGACGCACAGCTCGACGACGGCGCCTGCCTCCGGTTCCAGCAGCGCCTCGGCACGCCACTGCTCGTCGCGCACGCGGGCGCACAGCAGCGGCGCCGGGAGGGCTGCGTTCTCCGGGCCGGTCATGGCGAGGACACCGTCCTTACCCCGGCAGAGCGCGGCGCGTGCCAGGCCGCCGGGGGAGACCCAGCGGTCATCCAGGTCCCAGGGCTCGTCCCCGCTGGCCACAGGGCCTGCCGGGCCGGCAAAGGCGTCAGTGAAGGAGCGGTCCGTGGCCGCCTCCTGGTCCCGCACGGCCCGGTCGTAGCGGGACTCGTCGACCTCGGGCCAGTCCCCGTCCCAGTCCACGCCAACCACGAAGGTCTCGCGGCCGTTGAGGTGGTAGCCGGGGAAGGGCTCACGCTGGCGGATACCCAGGTGGACCATGGCGAAGCGTGTACCCTCCCAGGCCTCGTCGCCCTCCAGCGGCACCAGGTCGGCGTGACCGGTGGCCTGGACCGGGTGGTCGGTTGAGCGGTGGGTGAGGACGGGATTGGCCGGGTGAGGCTCCCACGGCCCGGTCAGCTCGCGCGAGCGGGCCATCGTCACGCAGTGCCCGACGCCGGTCCCGCCCTCGGCCAGCAGCAGGTACCACCACCCGTGACGGCGGTAGAGGTGTGGCCCCTCGGGGTCGCGCATGCCTGTTCCCTGCCACAGGGCCACGGGCTCGCCCAGGCGCCTGCCGGTGGTGGGGTCGATGGGCACGGAGGTGATCGTGGAGGTCACGGCGCCGTCGGCGAAGGAGACGGCCCGCCAGGTGAGGTGACAGGTGCCCTCCTCGTCCCAGGCCAGGTCCGGGTCGATGCCGGGAGTGTCGGGCACCAGAACGGGGTCGGACCAGCCGGCCTCAGGGTCGGTGGTAGTGACGATCCGCTGCCCCATGGGCTCCTGGCCCATGTTGGTCACCACCAGGTAGAAGGTGCCCTCGTGGTGGCGGATCGTGGGGGCGAAGGTGCCCTGGGAGCCGGCGTCGCCCCGAGGCAGTGGCAGGGCCGAGGGGCACTCGTAGGCGTGCCCCACCTGCTCCCAGGCCACGAGGTCGCCTGAGCGGTGGACCGGGACGCCGGGCAGGTACTCAAAGCTGGAGCTGGCCAGCCAGAAGGTTCCCTCCGCCCGGCAGATCGAGGGATCGGGGTAGAAGCCGGGCAGGACCGGCAGGGTGTTGAGCGCGTTCATCGCCGTTTCCTTGCTGCTGTGGCCTGGCCCAGGGATGCTGGGCCAGGCCACAGGTCGTTAGGTTCAGGACTGCTGTGCCGCCGGGACGGGGGCCGCCTGGGAGGCGACCTCCTCGATCACCGAGTCGAGGGCGGCACGCACCTTCTCCAGCCCCGGCACGAAGCCGTAGACCGTGGCGGCCCCGGGTAGGACCTTCGCGGTGGAGTCCAGCTCGTGCTTGAGCATGCGAGTGAGCGTGGAGGCCGGGTCCTGTCCGAACATCGGGTGCGCACCGGAGACAGCCTCAACAACGCGCTCCCAGACCTGGGGATCATCGATAACGTCACGCACGGTGAGGATCGGGCGCTGGGCGGCCTCCAGGGCAGGGACGGTCACAGTCCACTCGTGCAGCCCGTGACCCACCTGGACGCACTCGCCACCCGGCAGGCAGACCTCGGCGCTGGCGCCCACCGGCACCTGGAGGCTCAGGTGCAGGGTGGTCCCCTTCAGCTCCCAGGAGGTGCGGGCGGTGCCCAGAGGAAGGCGTCGCACCACACTGGCGCAGGTGAAGCCATGGCCCACCTGCGGGGCTACGCGCAGCTGGCTGCCGCCGGGGCTGACCAGCTCCAGGCCAGCCAGGTCGGTCAGCAGCCACTGGGTGACCGCACCCAGGGCGTAGTGGTTGAAGCTCGTCATCTCCCCAGGGTTGATGTCCCCGTTGGGCAGCATTGAGTCCCAGCGCTCCCAGATGGTCGTGGCGCCCATCGTGATGGGGTAGAGCCAGCTCGGGCAGCCCTTCTCCAGCACCAGACGGCAGGCCGTGGCCGCCTGGCCGCCCTTGACCAGGGCGATGGGAACCAGCGGGGTGCCCACGAAGCCGGTGGAGATACGGAAGGAGCGCAGACGCACCAGGTCCGCCAGGCGCCGGCCCGCGCTGGCCACGCGCCGCGGGGTGTCCAGCAAGTCCCAGGCCAGGGCCTGGGAGTAGACGGTGGCGCAGTCGGACATGACCATGCCGTCAGCGGTGACGTAGGCATCGAGGTAGGCCTGGCGCACCGCGGTGGCCAGCGCCTCGTAGTGGGCGGCGCGCTCGGTGTTGCCCAGGGCCTGGTAGGCGCGGGCGGTGATCTGCGCGCTGCGGGCGAAGTAGGCGGTGGCGACGACGTCGGTGTCCGCCTTGGCAGCAGCAGCGTCCTCCGGCGGGGCGTCGGGGTCGAGCCAGTCGCCGAACTGGAATCCTCCGCGCCACAGGTGGCTGGCTCCGGCGACGTCGTCGATCCCGTCAACGAAGCAGGCCATGGCCTCCACCGAGCTGGCCAGCAGGCCCAGGTCCCCGGTGGCCTCATAGGCGGCCCAGGGCACGAGCGTGATGGCGTCGCCCCAGGCGCAGGTCAGCTTGTTGCCCTCCAGGACGTTGGGGGAGACCACCGGCAGCGCGCCGTCGGGAGTCTGGGCCCAGGCCAGGTCCTTGACCCAGGAGTCCAGGAAGGCGGAGGCGTCGTACAGGGACAGTGAGGTCGGGGCGAAGGCGCCGATGTCCCCGGTCCAGCCCAGGCGCTCGTCGCGCTGGGGGCAGTCGGTGGGCACAGTGATGAAGTTGTCGATGGTGGACCAGCGGGTGTTCTCCACCAGCTTGGTCACCAGCGGCTGGGAGGAGGAGAACCAGGCGGTGCGCTCCATGCCCGCCGAGACCACACGAGCGGTGATCGAGGCGGCCAGCGCAGCGTCGTCACCGGGGAAGCCGTCGACCTCGACGTAGCGGAAGCCGTGCTGGGTGAGGGTGGGGGCGAAGATGTCCTCGCCGCCGGACAGCGTGACGCGATCCGTCGCCTCGGCATTGCGCAGCGGCCTGGTCCCCAGCTCGCCGTGCTCCATGACCTCGGCGTGACGCAGGGTGACGACCTGGCCTGCCTCGCCGTGTGCGGCGAGGCGGACGTGGCCGGTCAGGTTCTGGCCAAAGTCCACCACCGTCTTGCCGGCGGGCGTGGTGAGGACCTCCACGGGTGCGACCTCGCCGATGACCGTGGGCAGGGGCAGGGTGGTCGGTTCCAGCGCGGCCTCGGGAAGGTCGAGCACCTCCACGGCCGTCTCGGCGGCCTGATCGCCCAGGGCGGGCAGACGCAGATCGGTGGACTGGCCGTTGTACAGGTCGTTGGCGGTGATGTTGGAGGGGCGGGTCGCCCAGGTCGAGTCGGTGGCGATCGTGGTGCGCTCGCCACCTTCGCTGCTCAGCTCCAGCTGGGCGGCCAGCCAGAGCTGGTCACCGTAGACGCACTCCTTCATCAGCCAGGTCAGGTGCCCGCGGTACCAGCCGTTGCCCAGGACGACGGCGAGCTCGTGCTCGCCGGGGGTCAGGGCAGAGGTGAGGTCGTGGGTCTGGGCGAGGAAGCGGCTGCGGTACTCCGTCCAGCCGGGGGCGAGCTCGTCGCTGCCGATCTTGACGCCGTCGAGGTAGGCCTCGTAGGTGCCTCCGGCGCTCAGGTGCAGCCGGGCGGCGGCCAGGGACTCGGTGACGGTGAAGCGGCGCACGAGGACGGGAGCGACGTCCGCACGCTGGTTGCCAGGGGCGGTGATCGCCTGGGCGGTCCAGTCAGTGCGCTCCAGGAGCCCTGTCTCGACGACGGCGGGCTGCGACCAGGGTGAGAAGACGCCGTCGTCCCCGGCCACGCGTACGCACCAGGTAGCGCGCTCGCGAGAGGTCAGCGGCGTGGTTGGCCAGGCCTGGAAGAGGGAGGAGGGGGAGGCGAGGGAGACCACCTCGGTCACCGGCTGGGAGCCGACGACGGCGCGGGCGATCTCGATCTCGGCGCGTGCCTGGCTCCAGCCCTGGGGCGCGCAGGGCACCTCCCAGGACAGGGACGGGGTGGCGAAGGTGCCGCCGAGGACCTCGGCGCCGGCGCGGTGGTGGTCCACGCGCAGGCGTACGGGGGCAGCGAGGGTCCCGACGGGGTTGGAGAGCTCGGGCGCCGGGGCGTCGAGAAGAGTGGGGTGGTCAGACATGGCGTCCTCCGGATCGTCCTTGAACCGTTTCATATCGGTGTGAGGCACTGTAGGCACGTGCTTGGCGCGCTGTCAACGCTCGCGATAGGGTGGGCGTGAGCGCGGGGTGGGAGGCGTGGGGTGGGGTGAGTGTGTGCAGGGCGGTCGGGCGGATGCGTGGGCGGTGCTGGCGTCTTAGGCGCGCAGGCGCGAGACGGCGTCGGTCATGACGGCGGCCATATCAACGGCCGGGTCAAGTAGCCACTCCAGCTGCACTCCTTCGATGAGTGAGGCGAGTGCCAGTGCGGTCAGATCCAGGTCGAGGTCGGCGCGGATGCGTCCTGCGGCCTGGTCTGCAGCGAGGTCGGCGCGGATCGCGGAGCGGAAGCGGTGGGTCAGGCCGACGATGTAGTCGTGTGCGGGGTGGGAGGGGTTGACTGCCTCTGCTCGCATGACGGCGTCGAGCTGGATGAGCCCGCGAATCGTGGCGTTGTGCGCCATGACCTGGGGTAGGGCGTCGAGGAAACCGTGCTGGGCGAAGAGCTCGGCCCGCCAGCTGGCCTCAAGCTTTTCTCGGCGGGTCAGGACGGCCTGGAGGATGGCGTCCTTGGTGCCGAAGTGGTGGCGCAGCAGGGTGTGGCTGACGCCGACTGCCTCAGCGATCTGGCGCAGTGAGAGCCCTTGGAACCCTTGATCGGCGAAGACCTGCATGGCGGCGTCGACGATCTCGGCGCGCCGTCGCTCCCCGTTGGCGTAGCGGGTGCGCCCGTCTGGGGTGGCGATGGGGGAGGGGGTGGGCTGGAGAGCGGGTGCTGTCTGCGCGGAGGGCTGCCCTGCGGTGGGGGTGTGCCTCGGTGATGGTGTGCTTGGCATGGTCCTCGCTCCCTGTCTGGAACAGTCTAGCGAGTGAGACATGTTCCACTCTGGTTGAGATGTAGATCTCGACCAAAGTGGAACATGTTGTGTATGGTGTGGGCACGCAGCGACCGCTGCGCCCACCAGCCGGCCATAAGCCGGCCTCCTCATCTCAAGGACGATCGATGAGCACCACTTCCGCACCCCGCCCGGACGACGTCGCCGACGACGTCGCTCCCGCCGTCGTTGATACCCAGGCTTCCCAGGACGCCCCGGACTCCCCGGACGCCGAGTACCAGGCCATCACCCGTAAGTTCGGCAGCCCCAAGCGCACGGTCTGGCTGGTCCTGATCGCCGCCATCGGTGGTTACATCATGATGATGGGCATGGGGACGGCGTTCCAGCTGCGCCTGTCCGTCATTGACAAGGACCTGGCGACCCTCGTCTACTCGCGGGCCACTTCGCTGTCCGCCCTGCTCATGCTGGCCGTCGTGCCCATCGTCGGAGCGCTGTCTGACCGCACAATCTCGCGCTTCGGACGCCGTCGGCCCTGGATGCTGGGTGGCTACCTCGTCGCGCTGGCCTGCTTCTGGCTCATCGGCACCTCGACCTCGTCGCTGGTGAGCATCGTGGCCTACATCATCGGTATCGCTGCCGCCCAGGCGGGATTCAACGCCTACTCCACCATCCCGGTCGAGGGGATCCCCGGGAATATGCGTGCTCGCGTCATGGGGGTCATGGGCCTGTGCGGCGCGCTGGCCATGAGTGCCGGCTCCTACCTGGCTGGCGCCCTGGTCAAGGTCAGCTCGGTGGCCCTGATGACCGTGCCGGCCGTCCTGGCCCTGGTGCTTGCGCTGCCCCTGTTCCTGCTCTACAAGGACCCGCAGCACACCCGCGAGGAGATCCCCTCCGGCGGCATGCTCTCCATGTTCACCCATATGTTCGTCAACCCCGTCAAGCACCCGGCCTTCGCCTGGGTGTGGGTCTCCCGCTTCCTTGCCGGCTCGGCGATGGCGGCCTTCCTAGGGTTCTTCGTTCTCTACCTCATCGTCGGGCTCGGCAACGACCCCGCCTCCGCCGGTGCTATCGCCGGGCGCCTGTCCCTGATGAGCGCCCCGGTCTCGATCATCGTCTTCACCGGATCGGGCTGGATCGCGGACAAGCTGGGCATGCTCAAGCCGCTGGTTGCCCTGGCCTCAGTCATTATGGGCGTCGCCCTCGTCATCGCGGCGACCTCGGACTCCCTGACCGGTTTCACCGTGGCCTGGATGCTCTTCGCTGTCGGCCAGCCGATGTACCTCACGGTGGACCTGGCCCTGTGCGCCAAGGTGCTGCCCAGCGAGGCTGACGCGGGCAAGGACATGGCCGTCTTCGGTCTGGCCCTCAACCTCGGCAACGTGCTGGTCCCGGCGATCGCCCCGACCCTGCTGGGGCCGGACTCCACCAACTACCCGCTCCTGTGGGGCGTGGGCACCGGCTTCTGCGTCCTGGCGGCGCTCATCATGCCGCTGGTCAAGGGCGTGAAGTAGGTAGGTAGCGGGCCGCGGGTGCGCCGTCGCCAGTTCCTGGTGGTGAGCCGGCAGCCATCTGCCACTGGTAACAATGAAGGACATGAAAGGACAGATCCTGTGACAACAGCTTCGGCGCCCCAGGCGGCAGCCGCTCCCGTCTTCCCCGAGGGCTTCTTGTGGGGGACGGCCACGGCCTCCCACCAGGTTGAGGGTGGCAACACCAACAATGACGTCTGGCTCTACGAGCACGTCAGGCCCACGATGTACGCCGAGTCGTCCGGTGATGCCTGCGACCACTACCACCGCTATCGCCAGGACATCGCGCTGCTGGCCTCCCTGGGGCTGAACTCCTACCGCTTCTCCCTGGAGTGGAGCCGTATCGAGCCGGCAGAGGGTGAGTTCTCCGAGGTTGCTCTGGAGCACTACCGTGACATGCTGCGTGCCTGCCACGAGCACGGGCTGACCCCGCTGGTGACCTACCACCACTTCACCTCCCCGCAGTGGCTCATTGCCCGCGGTGGTTGGGAAGACGAGGAGACCCCACGGCTCTTCGCTCGCTTCGCCCGCAAGGTGACGCAGGAGCTGGGCGACCTGTTCGACATTGCCTGCACCATGAACGAGCCCAACCTTGCTGTGCTTCTGGGGGAGCTGGGCCTGGCTGAGCGCGACGGTGTCGACCGCGAGAAGAACCCAACCTGGGTCGGCGCTGGCAAGGCGCTGGGGATCCCGGCGAGCAAGGTGGCGGGCTTCCAGCTGGCGGCCACGGAGAAGGCCTTTGAGATCAAGTGCGCTGCCCACAAGGCGGCCGTCGCGGAGATCAAGGAGGTCAAGCCCTCGATGAAGGTGGGCTGGACGCTGGCCAACACCGACTTCCACGCCGCCCCGGGGGGCGAGGAGCGCGTGAGGCGCCTGGTCGAGGAGAGCAACCTGCGCTACCTGCGGGTCAGCGAGGGGGACGACTTCGTGGGGCTGCAGACCTACAACCGAACGGTGCTGGGGCCGGACGGCCCGGTGCCGCCGGCGCCGGACGCCGTGGTCAACCCGCAGGGCGAGGAGATCTGGCCCTGGGCGATCGGCGCCGTCGTCCGCCAGGCCTGGGAGACCGTCAAGGTCCCGATCATCGTCACCGAGAACGGGCTCAACACTGAGGATGACTCCCAGCGGGTGGACTTCCTGCGCACGGCGATCACGGAGGTCGGCAAGGCGATTGCTGACGGGGTGCCGATCTCGGGCTACATGTGCTGGTCCGCCATGGACAACTTCGAGTGGGTCTTCGGTTATGGTCCCAAGTTCGGCATCATCGCCGTGGATCGACAGACTCAGGAACGGACGCCCAAGGCGTCGGCTCGCGTGCTGGGGGAGATCGCGCGGTCCAACGGTGCGGTTCTCGCTGACTGAGTCGGCTGATCCGGCTGAGTCGGCTGATCAGACTGAGTCGGCTGATCTGACTGAGCCGGCTGATCGGGCTGCTGGAGGCGACGCGGCGCGGGTGGCCACACCTGCGCCGCGTCGCTTGAGGTTGAGGCCGTCTGTGCTTGGCAGCCGTGGTTCTGTTGCCGTCCCCCTGCCGCGTCGCTTTAGGTGGTGAACAGTCGGGTCCCATGCTCCCAGCGCCTGGATCGACTGTTATGGGCCTGAAGCGACGGTGGGGTGCGGTCCGGGACTTGGGACTGTGACGTGTTGTGGAGTCGCTTTAGGCGGTGAACAGTCGGTTCGGTGGTGAGTAGTGGGGGTGGTCGACTGTTATGGGCCTAAAGCGACGAACATACGGCGCCGGGGTGTGGGCGGCGACCCTGGCGGCTCAGTGCGGCAGTAGCGCCACGCGGAGGGACTTAGGTCCTTGTTTGTTGGAGGCTGTTGGTCTCGAGCGTTAAACCGTTTCAATTTCTGTGGCGTTCCTCCTACCTTTCCCCGCAATCCCGCGGCATATTCCAGGCATGGCACCTGAAGACAACGCTGTCGCTGTACCGGGACCTCGCACGTCCTCCACCTCGACTTCTACCTCCAGCTCTACCTCCTCTGCCTTCTCCACCGCTGCCCACGCCCCCATGGACCCGACCTCCTGGACCAGTCCGCAGCAGGTGCTGGCGGCCTTCCGCGAGCACTCCGCCGATCCTTATCCTGACCGCATCGAGCCAGACCACATCGAGCCAGACAGTCTCGGCACCGACCACCTCGCACAGCAGGATTCCCACCAGGACGCGGTGACCTGGCTGTACCACCCGGCCGATTATCCGGCCGCGCTCCTGCACGCCATCGTCATGCGCGGGCGCGCCGCAGCCACCAACGTTGACTACGCCGACACCTACCGCCGTCCCAGCCCAGTCCTGCACCTGCGCTGCCACGCAGACCACCTGCGCCTGCTGGCTCACGGGGACCTGGAGCCCGCGGAGGGGACGACGGCGACTCTGGGCCAGGACGGCTGGTGGGAGCTGCGCGGCCACGGCGTGCTCGGCGCGCGGCTCACGGCGCCGCTGGCGGCCGACGGCACGAGCGAGGGAGCAGCCGTCGGCCTGGATGGCCGCGCCGTGCAGGCAGAGGCCCGGGGCATTGAGCTGAGCACCGACGCCACGAACTGGCTCGCCCCACGCTGCGAGCATGGCGCGCTCCTGCCCGTCCACCTGGCCCAGGAGCCCACCGTGCTCCTGCATCCCACCCAGCGCGCCGACGGCGTGTGGGACCTGGGGACCCAGGCGCTGGGCTGGCCAGTCATCGAGCTGGCCGGGGTAGGGACCGTACAGCCTGGCAGTGACACAGGCGCGGCAGTCACCCTCGGCGTGGGGGAGTCTGTGGCCGAGTCCGGCTACGATCCCGAGGTCGCAGAGAACCGGACCGACCTCGTCCCTCGTGCTGGTGGTGGATGGACGACGGCGCAGGCAGTGGCCGGCCGCTATCTGCGCCTTAGCGGAGAAGCGGTCGGGCAGGCCCGCCTGATCGGCTTCGAGGCGATGATTCACCCGGTCGCCCGGCGCGGTGCCTTCCTCAGCTCCGACCCCGTCCTCAATGAGATCTGGGACCGAGCTGCCCTGACCCTGCGCCTGTGCACCCAGCGCCTGGTCATTGACGGGATCAAGCGCGACCGCATGCCGTGGGCTGGTGACCAGGCCCTCAACACCCTGGCCAACGCCTACGCGCTGGGGGAGGGGCAGGTGGTCCTCGACGGCCTGCGCGCACTCGGCTCGCCCAGCGACGGCCTGGTCAACGGAACGCTCACCTACTCCCTGTGGTGGATGGTCAACGCCGCAGAGGCCCGGCGCTACCTCGGCTTGGATGACGCCCTGGACGAGCTCGCCCAGGGGGCCGAGGACCTGCTGGAGCGTCTGTCCGCCCGGATCGACCCGGCCAGTGGGGTCCTGCGCGGTGACACGAGCGAGGAGCCGACCTGGGTCTTCGTCGACTGGGGCTATGAGGTAGCTCGCGACGCCCTGCCCACCTCCCTGCAGCTGCTGTGGTACTGGGCGCTGCGCTGCGTGATCGCCCTCCAGCGCGAGGCGGGTGGGCGTCACCTCTCACGCGCCGAGCACTGGCAGGGGGTGTCCGAGCGCGTCGCCTCGACCCTACGCGAGCGCGGGTGGGACGCGCAGGCAGGGGCGTGGGCGGACTACCTGGACCTCCCGGGTGACGGCCAGGGAGGAACGCCGACCGCCTACCCCCAGCTCCTCGCGCTGTTGTCCGGGATCACGCCGGCTGTTGGCCCTCACGAGGCGGCGGGCCCGGTCCAGGGCGGACAGGCCGACGGCGTCGGCGGCGTCGAAGGCAGTGTGGCGGCGGGAACGGTGGCGGCCCGGCTGGCCCCCTCCCAGACCCACACCCCCTTCATGCGTGGGATGGCGCTGCGGGCGCTACATACCCAAGGGCTGGACGAGCGGGTGGTCACTCACCTGCGCCAGGCCTGGGGAACGATGCTGCACGAGGAGACCTCCACCTTCTGGGAGGAGTTCCCCGGCGCCGGTCCCACCCCGTGGTCCATGTACGGCCGCCCCTTCGGCAAGAGCCTGTGCCACGCCTGGTCCTCCGGCCCAGCCACGCTGCTTCCCCAGGCAGTCCTCGGCCTGGAGCCGACGGCGGCCGGGTGGCGCGAGGTCCGCATCGCGCCGTCGCTGGGGGACCTGAGCTGGGCGGCTGCCGTGGTGCCCACCCCGGCCGGGGACCTCGCCGTCGTCGCAGCAGGGGGCCAGGTGCGAGCCTGGCTGTCCGAGGGCGTGGAGCTGAGTGCGGATAGCGTCGCAGATATCGAGGTCCTGCGCTCGTGAGCGCGAGGCCAGCAGGCTGAACCGCTGGGAGGCCGAGGGAGACCGAGCCGGTCCCCTTGGCCGCTGAGGGCTCCTGGCAGGCGGGCGCCGTCGGTCACCAGGTAAGAGGTAAAAAAATGAAAATAGCTATTGTAGGTTCAGGTAATGGTGCAGTAACTGCTGCAGTGGATATGGTAGATAAAGGTCATGATGTACGATTATATTGTCGTAACGAATCTATTAGTAAATTTGATGTCGCCCTAGAAAAAGGTGGCTTTGATTTTAATAATGAGGGAGAAGAGAAGTTTATAGAGTTTACTGATATTAGTGATGATATGGAGTATGTTTTAGATGGTGCAGACATTGTTCAGGTAATTATTCCTTCATCATTCATTGAATATTATGCTAAAGTGATGTCAAAATTTGTGACGAACGACCATCTCATTTTCTTTAACATTGCTGCTTCAATGGGTTCAATACGATTTATGAATGTATTAGAAGATCGTCATATTGATGTCCATCCACACTTTGCAGAAGCAAATACATTAACATATGGTACACGTGTTGACTTTAACAATGCTAAAGTAGATTTATCTTTAAATGTTCGTCGGGTGTTCTTTTCAACATTTGATCGTAGTGAGTTAAATGAAAGTTATGAAAAGGTATCTAAAATTTACGATTATCTTGTAAAAGAAGAAAGTTTACTTAAAACTAATCTTGAAAATGGTAACCCAGAAGTACATCCTGGACCAACATTATTGAACGTTGGACGTATTGATTATTCAGAAGAGTTTTCTTTATATAAAGAAGGCATAACAAAACATACTGTGAGATTATTACATGCTATTGAGATAGAACGTTTAAATTTAGGGAGAAAATTAGGTTTTGAATTATCGACTGCCAAAGAATCACGTATTCAAAGGGGTTATTTAGAACGGAAAGACGAGGATGAACCGTTAAATCGTCTTTTTAATACTAGTCCTGTGTTTTCTCAAATTCCAGGACCGAATCACGTTGAAAACCGTTATTTAACTGAAGATATCGCATATGGATTAGTATTATGGTCTAGTTTAGGACGTGTCATTGATGTCCCGACACCTAATATCGATGCTGTTATTATGATAGCTTCAACTATTCTTGAACGCGATTTCTTTGAAGAGGGCCTCACTATCGAGGAATTAGGCTTAGATAAAT
>OKJI01000056.1_pt1 | contig 33287 bp, 36 predicted proteins | sample 1614861 | NCBI WGS metagenome assembly OKJI01 (sample SAMN04436974, study PRJEB24849) | human gut metagenome | biome: human gut; feature: NICU; material: stool | host: Homo sapiens | place: USA: Saint Louis, MO | collected 2010-03-24
TCGGGATGGCGAGCGTGAAGAACTTCCATCATCCGGGAGACCTCGACCCCTACCCAGCCACCGACGCGCTCAACCGACTACACCCTCGTTCGTGAAGAGCCGGTTAAGCAGGAGATGTTTGGCGACGCCCTGGAGGAGGTCGCCAGACTCATGCTCGGGCTCATGAAGCAGGGGCAGGCCGCCGACCTGTCCACCCTTGAGGTGCAGTGGCGCGACCCGGCCACACCGTCCCAGTCCGCATACACGGCGGCCATGCTGCAGGCCCAGGCCCAGGGCGTGATCACCTCCGCCACCGCCCGGGACGCGCTGCGACTGACTCCCGAGCAGCAGGCCCGGGAGGACGCGGCCGCGCACGACCAGCAGTCGATGGTCGGCTGATCAACTACGTCACTCAGGAGGGCTGGTGTCCGTCTCCACCTTCCGGGCCGCACTGGACGCTATCGTCCGCCTGTTCCGCGCTGACGCCGCCAGGGCCGCCCAGGCGGTGTCATCCGTCAGCACAGCGGGCATGAGTGAGGCGGAGCGTGTCGCCGTCCTGGACGCTGCCGGACGCGCCTACCGCTCCTACCTGGCTGATGCCGTCACCATTGGGCGCCACAGGGCCTGGGCCGCGGCACTCCTCCACCTGGAGGACCAGGCTCGCACCCAGGCCGGCGCCTCCGCGTTCCTCCCGGCGGAGCCCCGCTACGACCCGTCCCTGGTGCGCGACGAGATCCGCGCCGCTGGCGGTCCTGTCATCGCGCCCACGACTCAGCAGAGGGCTACTACGGCCCTGATATGGCACGTGGAGATGGCGGCCCGTCAGACCGTCGTGGACTCGGTCGACACTGACCTCGGCCGTGAGAAGGATGACGAGGGTCAGGAGAACCTGACTCGCTCAGAGCGCCGCTGGCTGGAGGCGCAGTCGCAGGCTGCAGCCGAGGAGGACGCGCAGGACAGTCAGGAGCAGGCTGCGCGCCTCGCTCAGGCCCGCCAGATCCTGGACGACGCCGGAATCACCTACGACCTGCCCACGGACCAGACGGGTAGGACGATACGCCGGCCCTTCGCATGGGCTCGGCTGCTGCGCCCGTCCGCAGACAGGCCCGCTTGTGGGTTCTGCATCGTGTGCGCTGCACGCGGCCCCGTCTACTCGTCGCTGGAGGCGGCGCTCACGAGGGACGGATCTAGCCTGGAGCGCTACCACGACAACTGCCGGTGCGTGGCCGTGCCTGTCTACAGCTCCCGCTCCTGGCCGGGCAAGGAGGACTGGGAGCGTCTGGCCGACAAGTACGACGAGGTCGCCGCCTGGAAGGTCACGGACGACACCGGCAGCAAGGTCGTCGAGCACCGCCTGTCAGGGGCTGAGATCCGCACAGCCCTGGATAGGTGGAGCCGAGGAGACCGCAGCGAGGAGAAGTCGTTTGTACGTGAGGCTCGCCGGATCGGCGCCCACCCGCGCCTGCCCGTCCGCCAGGACACCCCGATAGACACCGACGGCAACCCGGTGGAGGTCCTCCCGTCCCAGATTGGGGAGATCACCGTCGACACGCCAGGGGTCGACCACATCGTCGAGACGCACGGGAAGGGGGCGCGGCGGCCAGGCAAGACCGAGTTCGAGACGTCCAACCCCGCCGCGATCGCCCAGGCCATCCACAACACGGTCCACGACCCGAACGCGACGTGGGATCGGTCCGGCGACAAGTACGTTGTCACGTCGGCGCACGGTGGCTACCCCGTCCAGGTGAACCTTCGAATCGATCTCCCCGACCGCCCTCTGTGGACGGGGTACCCTAGAGAATCAGACGAGTACCCGAGAAACCCGAAGGGAGGAGCGCCATGATCACCGAAACCGACGAGGAGATCGACCTGGCTGACAGGCTGTGGGCCATAGCCCACAGTCACCGCCCGGACGAGTACGACCCGGCTGGCATGTCTGGCGAGCCCCCAGTGGATATCTCCTTAGCGATCTCCGGAGCTCAGATGGGGTGGTTCACCGTCCCCCGCGAGCTCGTGGAGCAGGCCGCCGCGATCTACTCCACCAGGGACGACTTCTCCGCGCGAGCGGTCATGCGCGACATCAGGTCCGTGCTGGAGACCCTGCCCCGATAACCGTTCTTGCTCCTGGAGGGTCCCGCCTGAGGCAGGTGGGGCCCTCCAGGCGTATCACCCACACCACCGAGCTGCTTGAAGAGCATGAGCTGGACTTCCTTGAGGCCTTCGAGGCGATCGGCGAGCGCGTCCAATGGATCCCCCGAGGTGACCCCGACCCGAAGCGAGGCAGGCCACCGACAAACGACTTTCGATGGCTGACCAATGGCCTAGTGGTTTGCGAGCTGAAGAACAGTAAGCCGAAGTACTCATCAATCGCGGACAGGATCGATGACGCGGTCTCAAACGCTCGCGACCACGCGACGCCGGTCGTTAAAGACCGGTTCATCATCCACATCGACCACAGGCTGACGCCAAAACTGCTCAACCAGCTGAGAAACTACAACCTGAACCGGGCCGATGCCGCAATCCGTCAGCTCTGGGTCTTCGAGATCCGAAGCAGGACTCTCACCGAGGTGAGTCTCCGAGCAAAGTATGGCGGGACTAGGCCACCGCGTTCGTAGCGGCCCGAAGGCTGCGGCCCGTTATTTCAGGGCTGGCGACGGATTCGTCCCGCAAGCACAGTCTACCGCTCCAAGGAGGGCGGCACCACCCACACAGCCCTGTAGGCGAGACGCCTGCGGGGTTCTCTCATGCCCAGGAGGCACCCACCATGGCAGACGACGCCACCCAGACCACCGACGCTGACGTCAAGGAGGAGCCCAAGCCGACCCCGCCCTGGGGAAGCGACGAGGACTTCAACCCCGACAAGGCGTGGACGCTGATCCAGAACCTGCGCTCGGAGGCCGCCACCATGAAGGCTGCCTCGAAGGAGCTTCGCGAGAAGGTCGACGCCCTGCCAGGTAGCGGCACCCGCAGTGCTTCAGGCAAGCGAACAGCCGTGGGCCACGCGGGCCACGCTATCCACCGTCACTGTGAGCCCATGCCACGAGGCCCACTATGTCAGAAGGCTCCACAGGCCCTAAACACGTCGACGGCGAAACTCTTTAGCGAGACGACGCAACGCTCCGAAAACCCACAGACTCATACAGCGCAATCGCCGGATGATTATCGCTGTCGACCCGCAGCCCGATTGCCCGACCTTCCGGAGTGTTGGTGATGAATGCGCTCAGAAGCTCACGCCCAATCCCCTGACCCCGATGACGTGGGTCAACGAAGAGGTCGATGATGAAGACCTGATCGCTGACGTCAGGCCAAGGCGGCGAGTCAACACCCATAATGCAACCAACGATGCCGTCGACACCGTCGCAAACGAGATTGAGATCCGGACGGTACTCTCCGTACTCCCCGTCGAGCGCAGCCAGGACATCGGCAATCGCCTCGTCCTCGTCAGCTACGGTGCCTAACGGGTAGCTGCGGAAGTACAGGCTCCCCGCCGCAGCCACGTCCTGGCGACTGAGATGCCGAAGCGTCGTCAAAGCGTCTTTGACGCGAGGGACTTCCTCGCGTCGTAACGACATGGTGAGCTGCATGGACGCGCCCTCCCCGATACCTCCGGTAACTGAGCTGAAGTCAGGCTACCGGCAGTCTTGATAGCACTGCGACGGTACTGAGGACGAATAGCGACAGGCTCCGGCGCCTAACCCCGCCTCCGGTTGGCCGCCGCCATGGCACGCGCGGCCTCACGCTTGTCCTGGGCCTCGCGCAGGGACTGACGCTTGTCCCAGTCCTGCTTTCCTCGTGCCAGGGCGATCTCGATCTTGGCCCGCCCGCCAATGAAGTACAGCTCCAGCGGCACCACGGTGTAGCCCTTGGCCTGGACCCGCTGAGCCAGGCGCTCCAGCTCGGCACGGTGCAGCAGCAGCTTGCGCTTACGCCTGGGCGAGTGGTTGTTCCACGTGCCCTGCAGGTACTCCGGGATGTGCGCCCCTTGGAGCCAGGCCTCGCCGTGCCGGTCGATCTCGATCCAGGCCTCAGTCAGGGAGGCACGCCCCATCCTCAGCGCCTTGACCTCAGTACCGGTCAGGGACAGACCCGCCTCGTAACGGTCCTCAATGAAGTAGTCGTGACTCGCCTTCTTGTTGCGGGCGATGGTCTTGTGGGCGTCAGAGGCGGCCTTGGCCCGCTCCCCCACGGTGGGCTTCCTCGGTCGGTCCGTCTTAGCAGCCATGCGCGTCTCCTTTCCTCGTCGGCTCACGGCGCGTACAGGCGCAAGAGCCTAGCCTACGCGGAGCAGCACCGCCCACGAACCGGCTCAGAAACCGGGCAGCGACATCGGGTTGACCGTCGAGCCGTTGATGTGGACCTCGAAGTGGACGTGGGGCCCGGTAGCTCCACCAGTCATTCCCGTCAGCCCAATCTGCTGTCCCTTGGTCACGTTGACGCCGCTGCCCACGGAGTAGGCAGACAGGTGGCAGTAGATGATGACCACGGACTGGCCGTTGATCACCCCACCGTTCAGGATGATCCCGTTGCCGCAGGTTGCGCTCTGGAACTGCCTGAGCGAACCCGAGACCGCTGCGTACTGCGGAGTGCCCTGAGAGGCCACGAGGTCAACTCCGGCGTGCAGCCGGTAGACCCCCGTAATGGGGTGAACACGGTAGCCGTATGAGGAGGCGACTGTCAGCGGCCCGGTGATCGGGTGACCAATCGCGCCGCTCCCAAGGTCCGCAGCCGCAGCCGCCCCGGAGGAGGCACCTGTGTAGCTCGACGACGCACGGTTCTGCGCGTCGATCGCCGCAATCGTCTGAGCTGCTGCAGCAGCGTCAGCCTCCGACTGACGCACCTGCTCCTGCAGCCCGGCCTTCTGGGACTCCAGGCTCGCCGCGGCCGACTGCTTCTGGGAGGTCAGCGTGGCGACCTCGTCGCGCTTAGCCTGCGCCGCCGTCGCCGCCTCCTCGGCAGCCGCCTTGGCCTGGTCCGCCTGCTGTGCCAGGACACTGACACGCTCTGTCACGGCGTCCTGACGGGCCTTGCGGTTTGCGTCCTGTGCCCGCTCCTGCTCAGCCGCTGCCAGCACCGACTCCTGAATCCCAGAGGCGATCTCCATCGTGGAGGCGCGCTCGCTGAGATCCTCCACCGACTCAGAGTCAAGCACGTAGGTCCACGAGGTCAGGGAGGAGTCGCCCTGGTAGGTGGACACCACCAGCGAGGCGACGGCGTCCTGGTGGGCGCTCGCCGTGGCAGCCGACTCCTCCGCCTGGCTCGTCAGGGTGTCGAGATCCGCCTGCGCCACGGACAACCGATCCGCAGCGGCCTGCTGCTCGCGCTGCTTCTGGGCCAGCGTGGCCTCCGCGCCGTCCAGCTCGGTCTGGGCCGAGCTCAGCGCGGTCTGTGCCGCCTGCAGGTCCAGGTAGGCCTGCCCCAGCTCCGCGGAGACGCCCTCCAGCGAGGCCGTCAGCTCAGCCGTGCGCTGAGTGGCCTGCCGCTGCTGCTCGACGGCGTCCGAACGCTCGTCCGCAGCCGCCGGAGTGCTCGTGGCCACCACCGGCGCCAGCGCAAGAGCGAGGGTGCCCAGTGCAGCGGCCGCGCCCAGGCGAAAGCGCCCGGGACGCCGTCGCCCCGCTGAGGCCCCGGCGCAGCGCTCACTGCTCAGGAACGAGGTGCGCTCACCACGGTGCAGGCTGTTCATGATGATCAGACCTTTGTGTACTTCGACAGCGAGAAGGCCGAGGATGCCGCGGCCAGGACGATCGCGGCTACCAGGAGCAGCGGCGCCAGGCGCAGTACGTCGGACGTTGAGATGAAGGCAGTGGTGAAGCTGATGGACTGCGCCAGCCACTGCTCGATGATGTAGCGCACGCCGGCCCACAAGCCCCCGACCGCCAGCAGGGCACCGACCAGGGCAGCCAGTGCCCCCTCCAGCATGAAGGGCAGCTGGATGAAGAGGTTCGAGGCACCCACCAGGCGCATGATGCCGGTCTCCTTGGAGCGGCTCATGGCGGACAGCCTGATCGTCGTCGTGATGAGCAGGACCGCCGCCACCGCCATGATGGCGGCCAGACCACCCGTGATCCACGAGGCGCGGTTCATCACCAGGAAGAGCGGTTCCAGGGTGGCCCGCTGGTCAACCACGCGCTCCACGCCGTCGCGCCCGGTGAACTGCTCGGCAACCACCTGGTACTTCTCGGCGTCAATGAGCTTGATACGGAAGGACACCGGCATCATGTCCTCCGTGGCGTTACGGCCGATGTTCGTGCTGCCGTAGGCCTTCATGAAGTTCTGGTAGGCCTCGGCCTTGGACTCGATCGTGTAGCTCTTGACGTAGGGCTTGAGCGCGTCGGAGTTGATCAGGTCCTCGATCGCGTCGATCTGCTCCTCGGTAGCCTCCCCGTCCGCGCACTGCGCGTAGTTGGACGAGGGCGGGCACATGTAGACACTGACCTCGACCTTGTCGTACCAGTCGCCCTTCATGGTGTCGATCTGCACCTGCAGCAGGGCCGAGGCCCCGACGAAGAGGAGAGACACGAAAGAGACCAGGATGACCGAGATCGTCATCGCCAGGTTACGAGTGAGACCCTTGAGGGTCTCGGACATGATGAAACGGAATCGCATGCGAGGTCTCCTTCAGCGGTCCGAGCCGTAGACGCCACGGGCCTGGTCGCGCACGACCTCCCCGGCCTTGAGCTCAATAACGCGCTTGCGCATCTGGTCGACGATCTCGTCGTCGTGGGTCGCCATGACCACGGTGGTGCCCTGGCGGTTGATTCGGTCAAGCAGACGCATGATGCCCACCGAGGTCGAGGGGTCAAGATTGCCCGTGGGCTCGTCCGCCAACAGAAGCTTGGGTCGGTTGACCATGGCGCGGGCGATCGCCACACGTTGCTGCTCACCGCCGGACAGCTCATGGGGCTTGCGCTGCTCCTTGCCGCTCAGACCCACCAGGTCAAGCGCCTCCGGAACAGCGGAGAGGATGTAGTGGCGAGGCTTGCCAATCACCTGGGAGGCCAGCGCCACGTTCTCCATGACGGTCTTGTTCTCCAGCAGGCGGAAGTCCTGGAAGACGAATCCCATCTCCCGGCGCAGCTGCGGCACCTTCCAGGTCGACACCTGGGACAGGTCCCGGCCCAGGACGTGAATCCGCCCGGAGGTGGGGCGCTCCTCACGCAGGGTCAGGCGCAAGAAGGTCGATTTGCCCGAGCCCGAGGCCCCGACGAGGAAGACGAACTCGCCGCGCTCGATCTCGATGGTGACGTCGTCGAGCGCAGGGCGTGCGCCTCGCTTGTAGACCTTGGACACGTGGTCGAATCGGATCATCGTCTGGTGCTCTCCTAGCCGACGCGGGCGCGGCCACGCCCAGTCCTGGCCACCGTAGCGAGCCTTCACCCATGACCACACGCAGACACGCGGGCGAGCGGTGTGGCGAGGGCCGCTCACCATGGCGTAGGAACAGCCCTATGACGTCTCCCTCCTCTGACCTGCCACGCCTGGACGAGGTCGTTGACCTCGGCTCCTGGTCCCGCTTCCAGCCGACGCTGGCGCGTTTCCTCGACGACGCCCCCTCCCATCTCGGCAACCTGACGATTCTGCTCACCGCTCCGGAGCCGGTAGTCACGCCGGAGTCGCTGCACCAACGGTGGGGGCTGCGTTCACTCTTGCGCCGAGGTCCGGCGTTAGTAGCCTCCCAGGAGGTCCCCGGAGTCGTCCTGACCACCCGGGCCGACGGCGTCGAGGTCGATCTGCCGATCCTGGACGCCGCCGGCGCGGTCCTGCTGCCGCCCCAGGCGCAGGAGGACCTGCAGGCTCTCGGGTGGCAGCAGCACACCGACGTCCTGGCACGGCTGCTGCCCGATGGCGCCAGCGCGGCGCAGGCCGTGGCCCGGGTCCTCATCGAGGTGCTGGAGGTCCCCCACCCCGCTGACCTCGACCACCTGGTGACGTCTATGGACTGAGGCGGGCTCACACGAGGACGTAGGCCGGCTGCGCCATCACCTCCGGCTGGCCACCGGTGGCAGGCGATGCGGGCTCGGCGTCCTGCACCGGCTCCCGCTCACTGACCGGGCCCTCCTCGCTCGGGGCGTCGCCGGCCTCGAAGGCCTCACTTCCCGGCTCCGGGGCCTCGCCGCGGGTCACCTCCCACGGATCCGCTGGGCTGGCGCCAGTCACCTGAGGCTGCGAGGGTGCCTCGCACCCGCCTGCCTCGTCCGCCGCGCAGCCGGTCTCACCGGCCGACGGCGCAGCCTCACCTTCGCCGGCCTGCCCCGCCTCGCCGCTCGCGCTGGCCTCGTCGGCTGAGTCTGCCGAACGAGTCAGTGGGGCAACCTTCATGAAGAGGCTTTCGCCGCGTGCGAGGTCATGCCCGCCGGTGGAGACCGTCAGGACGTTGGTGTAGCCGATCGTGCCGTTGTCACGTTTCCAGCTCTCCTGGGTGAAGCGCCCAACGAGCACCACAGGATCCCCCTTGCGCAGGCTCATGGACAGGTTGCGGGCGAGTGTGCCCCACGCCTTGGCCGTGAACCAGAGCGTCTCTCCCTGCCGCCAGTCCTCGCCGACCCGGAAGGTCGGGGTGGTGGCCAGGCGGAAGTGGCAGTAGACGCGCTCGTTGGCTGTGCGTACGAGGGTCGGGGTGGTGCCCAAGACTCCTTGGACGACGATGTCGATCTGACGGGACATGGTGGCTGCTCCTTTGGCTCCGCGAGCCAGCCGTGCGCTGGCTCACACCCCACCGTGCCCGCTCAGCCTCAGCCGGCGCCACCGGGCCATTCGAGCCCTGTGGACGAGGGTGTCACGAGGGGCGCCTGTGGAGCCCGAGCAGCCCTCAGCGCTCCAGCGCCTGGCGCAGCCGACGGTGCCTGTCAAGCACGCCAGAGGCCGGCTCGACCAGCCCACGTGCCACCACGGCCTCCACCCGCTCCCGCACAGCGCAGGCGTAAGCCTCCGCCTCCGTCTGGGCGCGACGGCGTCGGGCCGCACGGGCCCACCACGCCGCGCCGACGGCGAGGACGGCTACCACAGCCGACATCCAGACGGCGCCGCCCGTCAGGACAGCGGCCACCACCCACACCCCTGCCAGGACGAAGGCAGCCAGGCCGCCCCACCACGCCAGGTCGATCCCCGCCGAGCGCGAGGCCGGCAGACGGACCGAGGCCACGGCCTCGGCGGTCTGTGCTCCTAGCGCGTCAGCCGAGGCCACGGCCGAGGAGACCGAGCGCGTCCACACCGAAGGCATGCCCTGCGTGGTGTGGGTCAGCCACCGACTACGCGCCGCCTCGACCGCAGAGCGTGCCGGCGGCTCAGGACGGGCCAGCGCAGCCGGCACCGCCTTAGCCAGGTTGAGGCGGATGGAGTCCGTGACCACGGTGGCTCCCGAGGCCTTGATCAGCGTGTCCAGCAGCTCGACCCTGGGCGCCTGCGTGATCTCGACCGGCCGGGCCGCAGCCGCGGGAAGCAGACGGGTGGCGATACGGTCCATCTCCGCCGTCGCCGTGCGAGCGGCATTGGATTCCCGCTCCACCCGGTCCAGCAGGATCTCACGCACGGCGGCGAGGTTGTCCCCCCGTACTGCGGAGACCGGGAGCACGGTGACGTCCTCCAGGCCGTCTGCCACCAGCAGGCTGTGCACATCATCCATGAGACGGTCGCGGCTGCCCTCAGGCAGGGTGTCGACCTGGTTGACCAGGATGAGCATGTCCTCCTGGCGGGCACCCAGTCCTCGAAGGTATCCGTCGTGCAGGGCGGAGTCGGCGTACTTCTGCGGGTCCAGGACCCACACCAGCACGTCAGCCAGCGGCACCAGCCGGTCCACCTGCAGGGCGTGGGCCGCCGTGACCGAGTCGTAGTCGGGGACATCCAGCAGGACCAGCCCGGCCAGCTCGTCCTGGTCTGAGCCGTCCAGGAGGGACTCCCGGCGGATACGCCGTTCTGGGTCCACCCCGAGGAAGGTCAGCAGCGCAGCAGCGTCATCGCCCCAGGTGCACGCCGCGGCCCGTGAGGTCGTGGGCCGACGCGCACCGACGTCAGCGAACTCCAGCTGTGTCAAGGCGTTGAACAGCGACGACTTGCCCGATCCCGTGCCCCCGAAGAGCGCGACCACCGTGTGGTCCACGCCCAGGGCCAGACGCTCGGCCACCAGGTCCAAGGCGTCCCTGGCGGGAATGGCCAACGAGGCAGGAACCTCAGTCGGGCACTCGTCCAGAGCCTGGCTAAGCGCCTCCAGACGGGCCTCAAGACGCTCGGCCGGACTGATGTCAGTAGCGGTAGCAACCATCACTCGCCTCCTGGGCTGACAAGGGGAGCCAGCTCACCCGCGCGTAGACGCAGCGAGGATGCCAGCGAGGTGTCAGGCACGAGGCTGAGGGCTGCGCCCTGGGGAACCGCCTCGTGCAGGGCCTGTACCAGAACCTGGGCAAGTCTGGCACGCGCAAGCTCCAGCTGCTCAGCCAGTCCCAGACGCCTGGCAGCCTCAGCGCTGCCCTCCACTCCTGCCGCACCCGCAAGAACCAGGTCCGTCACGGCGTCGCCGTCCAGTCCCTTGATCGGCTGTACCGCCGCGGTGAGCGCGGCGCGAGTCTCCTCGCTCCACCGCACGGCCGCCTCGTGCGGACTCATCCCGGACCCGAGCAGCCTGCCGGCAGCCTCCTGGGCGCCAGCCTGCGTCCACTCCGCAACGGCCTGGCTCACGAGCTCGGTCTGCACGGCAGACAGCTGCAGCTCGATCACCTCCCGCAGGTCGCCGGCCAGCTGGGCCAGCGCCGCGGCGCGAGCCTTGACCTTGCGTCCCATCCAGCCTCGGCGCAGGGCCTTGCCCTGGGCCAGCGGTGCCAAAAGCGCCCCGGTCGAGGCCAGCGTCACCCACCTGGTCGCGGGCGCGCCCTCGCCGGCGGTACGGCGCTCGACGTACTCGCGCAGCTGGGCCTCTGCCTGGGCCACGAGCTCCTGGCTGTGGTCTTCCAGGCCGCGACCAGCAGTGTCCTGGGCGTCAACGGCGTCAGCCAGCTCCGTCAGATCCGCGCGCAGCCCCGCCCACAGGCTCTTGTCGGTGCGACGCATGAGGCCAGCAGCCCGGTGCCGTCCGGCGAGCAGGCTGAGCCAGTCGTGGACCTCGGCCACCATGTCAGCGGGAAGCAGGCCCTCATGCGGACCGGCGTCAGCGACGACGAAGAAGGGCGCCTCCGACAGTCCGAGCGTCTCCAGCCGGCTGATGAGGTCACGGCGAACCTCCGGCAGTACCTTGGCCGGAGCCCGGTTGAGCACCACGGCGATCGCCGTGCCACGGCCGGCTGCGTCCTCCAGGGTCGTCCAGGGAGTCAGGTCCCCGTAGCGGGCCGCCGTGGTGACAAAGAGCCACAGGTCTGCGGCCTCCAGCAGCCGCGAGGCCAGCGCTCGGTTCGCCTCCTGCACCGAGTCCAGGTCCGAGGCGTCAATGAGAGCCAGGCCTGCCGGCACCGACTCGGAGGTGACCACGTGGCAGACCTCCGCCACAGGGTGGTCCTGGAAGGCCTCGGCGTCCTCAGGGTTGACCACGAGCACGGGCGTGCGCGTGGTGGGCCGGAGCACTCCGGCCACCGAGACCTCGGTACCCAGGACGGAGTTGACCAGGGTGGACTTGCCCGCGCCTGTTGAGCCACCGACGACGACGACGGCGGGAACGTCCGCGTCCTGCAGGCGCGGCAGGACGTGGTCGCGGATCTGCCCGGTCAGGCTGGCGCGCAGGCGACGGGCCTGCGCCACGCCGTCGGCCTCCAGGGTGAGGTCAAGGCCGTCGAGGTCGTGAACCGTTTGAGTCAGGATGTCGATCAGCCGCCCACGGCTCAGCGCCCAGGGGCGATCGCCCTGTCCTGCAGGGGAGGGGAAGACGGTTGAGGCCATGGTCCAAGATTAGGGGACAGCACGGACGTTAACGGCATTGACCCCACCTACCGCCCGCTCGGGCCGCCCGAGGATGGGATCATGACCCATCATGTGCCCGGGGCCGCCAGCCCTCTGCGGAGCATCACCGCGCAGGACCGGACTGGTGTCGTCCCGGTCCACGGTGGTGCGCCTGCCGCTCACGGGCAGGATGAGTCGTGGTGCCCCCGCCCGGACTCGAACCGGGAACCTGCGGATTAGAAGGCCGATGCTCTATCCATTGAGCTACGGAGGCGGCAGGCAGCCCAGGACGGCTACCCGACTGGGAAGGATACCAAGCCGCACCGGCCCCGTGACGCCGTCGTCCCACGGTCAGGTACCTGCCCGCCCCGACCGGCGGGACGGGCGCGCGTAGACTGCGGGACCGTGAGCCGACAGATGACAACTTCTGACCCCCTGGTATGGATCGACTGCGAGATGACCGGGCTCGACCTTGGTAAGGACGCGCTCATCGAGGTCGCCGTCGTCGTCACCGACTACGAGCTCAAGCCGCTGGGCGAGGGCATCGACGTCCTCATCAAGCCCCCGGCCCAGGCCCTGGAGCAGATGAATGACTTCGTGCGCCAGATGCACACCTCCTCCGGCCTGCTCGACGAGCTCGACGGCGGCCTGACCATGTCCGAGGCCCAGCGCGTGGTCCTGGACTACGTCAAGTCCCTGGTCCCCCAGGCCCGTACGGCGCAGCTGGCTGGCAACTCCGTGGGCACGGACAAGACCTTCCTCGCACGCGACATGCCCGAGCTCATCGACTACCTGCACTACCGGATCGTGGACGTGTCCTCGATCAAGGAGCTGGCCAAGCGCTGGTACCCACGCACCTACTTCCAGGCCCCGGAGAAGCACGGCGGTCACCGCGCCCTGGCGGACATCCTGGAGTCCATCGACGAGCTGCGTTACTACCGCGCCATCCTCTTCCCTGCTGGAGAGGGCCCAAGCTCGCAGGAGTGCAAGGCCGCGGCCGAGGAGATCCAGGCTCACCCGACGGCGTCGCAGGCCTAAGTCGGCTGCGCCCTGCGGCACCACCGAGCGCAACGTGACACAGTGCACGGCTGACAGTTTGGTAGCACCGCCAGCGAGCCGATAAAGTACCGACTCGTTGCGGCACGTCCGCAGCAATGGTGGCTGTAGCTCAGTTGGCAGAGCGCTTGGTTGTGGTCCAGGAGGTCGCGGGTTCAAGCCCCGTCAGCCACCCCACCGAGAGATGCCCGGTATTCCAACGAATACCGGGCCTTTCACTTGCCCTTGCTAGGATTGCCTTACCCCGCTCGTGAGCACATTTTGAGCACACTCCTAAACGCCGGTGCCCCTCGCGAGGGCGTCGAGGGCGTCGGCTACCGCGTCGAGATCATCCGGGAAGAGGTCGGCATAGGTGTCCAGCGTCATCGCCGCTGAGGCGTGACCCAACATCGTCTGCACGGCCTTGACGTTCGCCCCGGCACTGATCGCCAGCGACGCCGCCGTGTGCCTCAAGTCGTGGACCGTGAGCGCCGGGAAGTCCCGATCACCCGCCCTCAGCTCGCACTCCCGGTACTGGTCAAGTCCGAGGGCATCCCACACGGCGGCGTCGATCACTGCGTTATCGGCCAGTACGGGCGCGCCTACGGCCCTCAGACGCTCTCTCAGCGCTTGGAGCGTGCCAGCGTCGAGAGTGCCGGTCTGAGGGGCTTCTAGCGCCCCCTGGAGCGCCGTAACGGCGGTACCGGCGACGGCGGAGGCGGGGGTCACGCCACGGTTGCGCAGGTTCGCCGCCCGCACCTGGCCCCCGGCGGGCGAGGTGAACAGGTACTCCCCCGGTCTCCTGCCCTCACGCGCCCTCTCGACGACGGCGGCGAGGAAGCGGGGATACGGGACGGAGCGGGTTCCCGCGCCGGTCTTCGTCGGCCCCTCCACGATCTTCCCGCCCAATTCGCTGGCCGTCTTCGTCACGGACAGGCGACGGCGCGCGGTGTCAGCGTCGGACACCCTCAGAGCGGCCAGCTCGCCTACTCGTAGCCCGGTCCAGGCGAGAACCTGGATGACGTCATGCCACGGCCCGGCGGCGTCGGCCAGGCGCGCGACCTGTCTGGCGTCGAGGTAGGCGCGCGGTCGTGGTGCGCGCTTGGGCAGGGTGATTCCGTCGCAGGGGTTCGATGCTAGGGCGCGGTCGGCTACGGCGGCGCGCAGGAGCCGGGAGAGGATGGACACGCACGCGCGGACGGTGGAGGGGGACAGTCCCGCGCCGGTGAGTTCCCCGGCCCACGCTTGGACCGCTGAGGGCGTGACCCGTCCGACTTGGACGGCACCCCATCGGGGCAGGACGCGGGAGTTGAGCAGCGTCGATTCCGTGTCCCATGTTTTCGGGCGGACGACGGCGGGCCTTGTCTCAGCCCACTTGTCGGCCAGCGTCTTGACTGTGGTTCGCCCGGCGCGCGGTGAGACGTATTCGCCGCGTCGCATACTCGATTCGTTGTCTTCGAGCCATTGCTTTGCGTCAATCTTGCGCGTGAACCCGCGTTTCATGGTCTGGCGGCCCTCAGGGGTCCGGTAGCGGACCATGTAGCGGCGTTCGCCGTCTTTGGTGCTGTAGGGCTCAATCGTCGCCATCGGGCTCCGGTTCCATAGTGGCGTGCATCATCTCTAGTGCCTCTGAGATGACGCCCCTCCTCACAGGGTCGGCCCATAGGGAGAAATCGACGCTTTGCGTTTCGTCATCAACCAAGAAGTACCGCGCGAGGTTTTCCACTCCCCCGAGAATGTGGATGAAGTCCAGGTTCAAGGCAAGACACAGTCGCCACGCTTCATCAAGCGTCATCGGGCGGCGTCCGGTCACGAGCTGCCACGCCCTCGTGCGTGTAATGCCCGCTCGGCTCGCAAGCTCTGAGGACGTAACTCCCTGGTCCTGCTGCTCATGGGCGATGGCGAACGCGAAAAACTCGTTGATTGGTCCTACTTCGAGTGCGCCACCTGCCATAGCCCCACATTCTCGCACACATACGTGAACACGTACACCCAATAGCGTGACCCAGCTCACGCTGTTCACGTTTGTGGATTCACATATGTGGACGTATCGTTGAGGCATCCACATACGTGGATGGCACGAAAGGAACCAACTATGCCCACACCGTTAACTAGCCCGCCTACCCGAATGCTCACCTCCGAGCAAGCCGCCAAGTACCTGGGCACCAACACGCACACTCTGTCCTCTTGGCGCTACAAGGGCGAGGGACCGACCTACGTCCGGATGGGCGGGGGTATGCGCGGGATCGTCCGCTACCCGCTCGACGCCCTGGAGGACTGGATCAAGGCGCACACGATCACGCCGGGGGCGCGCCGATGATCGCCACCGCTCAGGACGTGCAAGCCGCCGTCACCATCGCGGCCGTGGCCACCGCCGGAATCGTCATCGGCGCTGTGTGGCCCTACGTCCTGGCCCTCGTGGCCATGGCACTACGGACAGCGGGCGCTACTGGCCGGACAAAACGAACCGCCGGAACAAGGCCCGTTCCGGCGGCTCAGACACCCAACAACAAGAACAAGTACTGAAGGAGTGCTTCAACCATGATCGACAACCAGAACCCGGACGTCAACCCCGACGACCTGGACGACATCGACGAGGAAGGGCCCTGGGATGAGGACACCTACCCGCTGATGAGGTGGCACCGTGCCGGTGACGGCACCGTGGACCTTATCGACATCCTGGCCGCCCCGCTGAGCCTGCAGGACGTCCGATCTATCATCCGGACCCTGGAGCGGCTCGCGGAGGACCTGGCCGGTGAGCTGAAGGAGTGCGAGCCGTGGTGCTCGCGCATCCACGCCCCTAGCGAGCCGTGCTCGCGCGTCTACGGTTACGCGGACACCGAGCAGAACCCGGAGGCCCGTATCGCCCGGGAGGCGACGAGCGCGGGGATCCTGCGACTTGTAGGCCCCACCTATCACGAGGTGGCGGCGCTTGAGGGCGGGGAGCTGAAGGCTGCTGTGCTGGGGTTCATGCGGGCCGCGTACGACCTTGACGGACACGCCCGCGACCTTGAGGCCCGTCTGAAGGCGGGTGAGGCGGCGTGAGCGCGCGCATGTACACCCCACCAGAGGACAACGCCATGGCCACCTACCGGGTTGACGGGGACCGGGTATTCCTCAACGTCACCAGTGAGGGCCTGTACTCCACGGGCGTGCGTAGCCTGATCGGGATGCTGTCCCACATCGCCCGCCGCATGGAGGCAAGGGCAGGTGAAGCAGCGTGAGTCTCGTCTACTGCCTGGTAGTCCCCGACAAGGACGTCAACCCGCGTTATCTCGCGGCCCTGACCACTTCAGGGATCACGATAGGGGTACGCAAGCAGGGCGTATTCCCCTTTGAGAACATGTGGAGGCCGGGCGAGTACCTGTTCGACCTGGCTACCGCCCACGTCCAGGCCGGGAAAGTCATCCGGGTCGCTGTACCGAAAGACCTGCCCCTGAAGGAGATGACGCGCGTAGCCACAGGCTTGTTGCAGATCGACTCCCACCCCAAGGTGATCGGGGCGCAGCTTGAGAAGTCCAGGGCGTGCAGCCGTCACGACGGCTGCCGCCTGGCAATCATCGGCGCACCAGCCGGGGACTTCCTGGCCTCCGACGCTGAGCGCCTGTGCGCTGAGGCTGACCGTGGCTCCGTCGTGGCCACGACGACCAGCACCACCATGGAGGTGGCGGCGTGAGTCAGTCCCTGCGTGAGGCGGCCACCGCCTACGCCGTCGCCGGGTGGCAGGTCCTGCCCTGCCACCCGGCGGGGGACCGCGCCAAGTCCCCCATGCTCACCCACGGCTTCAAGGACGCCAGCACCAGCCCCGAGGCGGTGGCTGCATGGTGGGAGCAGTGGCCCACGGCCCTGATCGGGCTCGTCGTCCCGCCCGGGGCTGTCGTGGTGGACATCGACCCGCGCAACCTGGAGGAGGGGTCCAACCCGTCAACCGTCCTGGACGACCTGACCGGCCCCCTGCCCGACACCCTCACCTCGTGGTCTGGCCGAGGTGACGGTGGCCGCCACCTGTGGTTCGCTGCCCCCGCCCTGCCAGAGGGCAGGAGGTGGCGCAACCCGGCCCCCGGGGTGGACGTGAAGTCACCCGGTCGCGGCTACGTGATCGCCCCACCCTCCCCCCACCCAGCCACCGGCCAGCCCTACAGGTGGCAGGACACGGCCACAGGCTACGCACGCCTACCCCTGCCAGCCCTGAGCGCCCTGGCCCCCTCAGACGGCCAGGAAGGCCCCCAGCAGCCACGTAGAGGCCCGTTCGCCCTGCCCTGGCAGCCGGGCACCCCCGCACCCCCTGTGGGGCGTGGAGGCAACCTGGAGGCCCGACGCCTGGCCGGGATGATCCGCACCCTGTCCACCACCAGGCAGGGGGAGCGAAACAACACCCTCAACAACTACGCCTACGCCGTCGCACGAGAGTTCGACCCCGCCAACGTGGAGGCAGCCCTCGAACGGCTGGCACAGGCCGCCTACACGGCGGGCCTGACCGAGCCCGGCGTCAGTAACACCATCCGCTCCGCCAAGGACGGGGCCAAAGGAAGAACCAAGCCATGACCGCAACCACCTTCCAGGTACCACCAGCACCACCAGAAGCCCCCTACCCCTGGCCCTCACCACCGACCACCTGGGAGCCTCTCGACCTGGCCCCCATCGTCAACGGTCTGAGGGACGGCACTATCGCCGCCCCAACCCACGAGATCGGGGCTATCGGGGAGTCCGCCTACCTCCTGACCCTAGGGCGCGTGTCCACGCTCATCGGAGGGCCAGCCTCAGGCAAGACGTGGACCGCCCTCCACCTGTGCGCCGAAGTCATCTCCGAAGGCCACACCGTCGTCTTCATCGACTGGGAGGACGACGCGAGAGGCATCACCTCCCGACTCCTGGACCTGGGAGCCAACCCGGCGGACGTGACAGAACGGTTCACCTACATCCACCCAGATGAGCCCTACAGCCCGCAAGCCTCACAGGCCCTCACCGACACCGTGACCAGCCTGCACCCACTCCTCATCGTCCTGGACTCCACAGGGGAGGCCATGCGCGCCGACGGGGTGGAGCAGAACAGTGACGGCGAGGTGTCCGCGTGGTTCGCCCGGCTCGCCCGTCCCCTGGCCGACACAGGCCCCGCCGTCCTCCTCCTGGACCATCAGGCCAAGAACAGGCAGGAGAAGGACTCTTCACGCTACGCCATCGGCTCCCAGCGCAAACTAGCAGCCGTCAACGGCACCGCCTACATCCAGGACGTCAAGGCCCCCTTCGCCAAGGGCAAGGCCGGGCGGGCGAGCCTGACGTGCTCCAAGGACCGCATAGGCGCATGGCGCAACGGTGAGACAGTCGCAGAGGTCAGGGTCACCCCGGCCTCACGCCCACCGGCCTACCCCGACGGCCACCCCGTGGACGTCGCCCTCACTCCCGTGCAAGGGGAGGAAGCGGGGGCGGTGTTCAGGCCAACGGTACTGATGGAGCGCGTCTCCCAGACCTTGGAGAACGCGGACGTGCCGCTCAGCGTCAATCAGGTGGAGAAGCGTACGACCGGCAACAGGAAGGCGGTCCTTCACGCGCTGACCGTGCTCGTGTCTGAGGGGTACGTGACCACGCACCCCGGCCAGCGAGGCAGCACCACACACTCGCTAGTCCGCCCCTACCGAGAGGTAAACGATCCTCAGTCAGACACCTTCGTGGCCCCGCTCAACCCCTCCCTGGAACCGGGGGCTTCACTGGTTCCCCCTTTCTATAAGGGGGGGAACCAGGAACCAGTCACCCCAGGGGCTAAGGAACCGGTGAGGAATCAGTTAGAACCAGTCCAGCCCAGGCTCCTTCCTTTCCTTGTCTCCGCAACGGAAAGTGTCCAAACATCTAGGGCCAGTGAGGCAGGAACCAGTCAGGAACCAGTGAAGGGTGTCGAGGTGACTGGTTCCTTGACTGGTTCCCCACCCTCAGAGGGCGTCTACTGCCCCCACGGTGGCCCTGTCGGCATGTGGTGCGTCCAGTGCCCGGGAGGTGTCGCCACCGCCGCATGAGAACCGTCCTCAACAGCGCGGGCGTGCCCTGCGTCCCAGACCCCGACGACACCCGCGAACTCACCCGACTGGTCACCATCACCGGGGCGTGGTGCACCGTCTGCCACCTACCCCGAACCCCCTACAGGGGGAGCCCGGACCACCACCCCACATGCCAACCAGACAGGAGCACACCATGACGCACAGGCACGGCGCCGGACGCACCCGCAAAACCAGACGCTCCACCCGCCACCCCATGGCAGACCCCGGCTACCTACGCCGCTACTGGGACCTTCAGGGGCCAGCCCTCGCCCGCTACCGGCGCGCCTTCAATACCTACCAGGACAAGATCAAGGAGGAAGCATGACCGCCAACGACACCCCCACCACCGACACGGCACAGGACACCACCAACGCCCCCGTACAGGACGCACAGGCCCCCAGCACCCCCGAACAGGACCCCACCCCACAGGAGGCCCCACAGGCCGGTCAGGAACGCCCCAAAGGCAACGCCGAGGCCGCCAAGTACCGGGTGAGAGCACGTGAGGCGGAGACAGCCCTGGAAGACCTCCAAGGCCGCTACAACGCCCTGCTACAGTCCAACGTTGAGGCAGCCTTACCGGCATGGATGCCCAAGGCCGTGTTCAACAAGTTCGAGACCAACCCCACCCGCTTCCTGTCCAAGGACGGGGCGGTTGACGCCAAGGCCGTCCAGGACAGGGCAACCAGCCTCGCCGAGGAGATCGGACTACCCACCCACTCCCCGCTCAAACCGGACCCCGCACAGTCCCCCGCCGCCGTCGAGACCGGCGAAACATCCTGGCTCGACGTCCTACGTAGACGATAGAATGACAGCCAGGAACCCCGCCCACGGCCTGGAGCCGTGACAGGAGACTCCAGCCGCCCCCAGCGGGGGCAGCATGGGACGGCCAGAGGCCACCACGCACAGCAGTAACGCTCACGTGGTGGCCTCTACCTATCTCCCACGGCCACCACCTCACCGAGAGGCAACAACCATGGCCGAAACCATGACCACCAACGGACAGCCCTTCGCCTGGATGCCGCAGAGCATCGAAGAGCTCGTCGTCCAGCCCGTCACCCGCGAGTCTGTAGCCCTGATCGCCGCCGGAAGCACCCGCCTGAGGCAGGACTGCGACGGCTTCCGCGTCCCCGTCGTCACCAAGGACCCCGTAGCCGCATGGGTCAAGGAGGGCGAGGAAATCCCCCTGTCCGGCTCCAAGGTCGCAGAAGTCGCAGACCGCTTCCACAAGGTCGCAGGCCTAAGCGTCCTCAGCCGCGAACTCGTCCTTGACTCCTCCCCCGACATCGCCAAGCAGGTAGGCGAAGGACTGGCACGCGACATCGCCCGCAACATCGACACTGCCTTCTTCGGCAAGCGTAAGGACGGGGACACTACCGCCCCCATCGGCATCGCTGAGGTCCCCGGCACCGGCACCGTCTCAGCCGGGGGAAAGTGGACGAACACGGACGTGTTCATCACCGCCGCCTTCCAGGCACAGCTAGAAGGAGCGTCCCTGTCCGCCTTCGCAGCCAACCCCGCTGACGCCATGGCCCTGGCACAGATCAAGGAGCAGGCAGGCTCACAGCGCCTCCTCCTCAACCCCACCCCCACCGCCGCCGCACCCCTGACCCTGGCAGGCGTACCCCTGTACGTCTCGCCCGCCATCGAGGAGGGAACCATCTGGGGGCTGCCCCAGAACCGGATCAAGATCGGCGTACGCGAGGACGTCGAGCTCACCCGCGACGAGTCCGCGTTCTTCACCTCAGACCGTATCGCCATCCGCGCCACCATGCGCGTAGCGTTCCTCTACCCGCACCCCGCCGCAATCCAGAAGATCACCAAGGCATGACATGCATCGCGATGCATAAACACCCCGGGTGTAACCCCTCCCTAGCGGCCTCCGGGTCGCTCCGCGTTTAGGCGCACAGATTATCCCCGAGTTTTCAAGTCGATTTGAGCCCCCAGGGGTGCATCTTTATGTACGGGCTTCCGGGGTGCACAACCTGGGAAGGGGGTGCCAAAACAGGGCCCCGGACAGCCACCAAGCCGTCCGGGGCCCTGTCTCATACCCATGGAACAACGCACCCCCACCCTAACCACCCCCACCGACACAAATCAGGGGCGGGGTGAATCGCTTGAAGTCCCGGCCTTGTCCTGGCCTGTTCGTGAACACATTTTGAGCACACTTACCCCCGAAACAGGCCTATACGGGTGCATCTACACAACGCGGTTTCCGTTGGAATCGTGCGGAATCGTTGAAATGGCGTAGGGGTCCGGCTTGGTTGTGGTCCAGGAGGTCGCGGGTTCAAGCCCCGTCAGCCACCCCACCGAGAGATGCCCGCAACCGCAACAAAAAGCGGCGGCGGGCATTGTTCATTCCCAGGCCGGTGAGGACCACCGTCACAGCCGCGAGCGCACAGGCTTTGGCAGACTCGTCCTATACCCCTTTCCCGCTGCCTTGCGAGGATGCGCCCATGCAACGCCGAGACTTCATGCTCATGCTCGCCGCCGGCACCGCCGCGGCTCTCACCTCCTGCTCCTCCCAGCCGCAACCCAGCTCCACTTCCTCACCTTCCACCCCGGCGACCACTGCCTTCTCGACGCCCTCCCCCTCCCCCAGCTCGACGCCGTCGGCCACTCCCACGCCCTCGCACGGTCCGCTGTGGCTCCAGGACGGCCCGCCCACCCTGCCCGCGCCACAGCCGCCCTCAGGGGTGCTCACGGGCCTGCCTGAGGCCGTCGGCAACACCGTGGCCATCACAGTGGACGACGGCGCAGACGCCTCGGTCATCGACGCCTACCTCGACTTCGCCAAGGAGTCCGGAGTGCGCCTGACCTTCTTCGTCACCTCCTCCTACCCGGGGTGGGTCGACTGCAAGGAGAAGATGATGCCGCTGGTGGAGTCCGGCCAGGTCCAGCTGGGCAACCACACAGTGACCCACGCGGGCCTGACCAAGATCAGCGAGTCCGCCATCATCAAGGAGGTCTCAGGCTGCGAGTCCTTCCTGCGCGACACCTACGGCGTCACCGGCGCCCCCTTTGTCCGCCCGCCCTACGGCTACCGCAGCGCCTGGACCGATTCGGTGTGCGCTTCCTTGGGGTACACCTCCCCCACCCTGTGGTACGGCTCCTTCGGCGACTCTGGGCTGCTGACCGAGGAGGTGCTGCTCGGCGAGGCCCGCACGTGGCTGCTCGCCCAGCACATCGTCATCGGCCACGCCAACTTCCCCACGGTCACGCACCTGTACGGCCAGATCATTGAGATCCTGCGCGAGCGCTCACTGCTCACCGCCACGCTCGACGACGTCTACTTCGGTCCCGGCCACGACCGGCACGTGTGACCCAGCGCCCCGGGGGCCTGCGCTAGCGCGGCTCGACCCCGGCCCGCAGCAGCCCGACGACGTGTCCGTCAGTCAGGGCCTCCCAGCTGGCCTCGATGATGTCAGTGCCCACGCCCACGGTTGACCAGCTGCGCTCGCCGTCGGTGATGTCGATGAGTACCCGCACGATCGCGTGGGTTCCACGCTCAGAGTCGAGGATACGGACCTTGAAGTCAGTCAGCTCAAAGGCCCGGATCTCGGGATAGGCCGTCGCCAGCGCGTCACACAGGGCGTGATCCAGGGCGTTGACCGGGCCGTTGCCCTCGCCCAGCACCGCCAGGCGCCGTCCACCGACCCACATACGCACCGTGGCCTCAGAGTCGGTCACTGTTGCGCCGTCCTCCGGCAGCATCTCCTGCCCGGCGGCCGGCCTGGCTGTGACGCTGGCCCGCCAGGACTCGACCCGGAAGTACTGCGGGAGCTGTCCCAGCGCCTGGCGCAGCAGGAGCTCGAAGGATCCGTCTGCGGCGTCGTAGGCGTATCCCGCCGCCTCGCGACCCTTGACCACCTCGGTAACCCTGGCCAGCAGCTCCTTGTCCCCTCCGGTCTCGATGCCGAGCTCACGCGCCTTGAGCTCGATCGAGGCGCGTCCTGCCATCTCCGAGACCAGCATCGTCATGGTGTTGCCCACTCGCGCAGGGTCGACGTGCTGGTAGAGGTTGGGATCAACCTTGATGGCGCTGGCATGCAGCCCCGCCTTGTGGGCAAAGGCCTTGCTGCCGACGTATGGCAGGCGTCCCGAGGGTGCGCGGTTGGCGATCTCCCCCACCGTGCGTGAGACCGCGGACAGCTCCGCCAGTCGCCTGGCTCGTTCCTGGCTGTCCCCAGCAAGCGCCTGGTAGCCGGTCTTGAGCTCTAGGTTGGCGATCAGCGTGAGCAGGTTGGCGTTGCCGGTGCGCTCACCGAAGCCGTTGACACATCCCTGCACCTGGCGTGCCCCGGCCTCCACCGCCGCCATCGCGGCCGCCACGGCCAGCCCGGAGTCATCGTGGGTGTGGATGCCGACGACGCAGTCCTCGTGCCCCGCGGCGTCCAGCGCCGCGCGCAGCCGGGAGATCTCGGCGGCCACGGTGCCAGGCAGGCTGCCGCCGTTGGTGTCGCAAGGAATGACGGCGCTGGCGCCCGCACGCGCGGCCGTCAAGGCCAGCTCGATCCCGTAGCGAGGGTCGCGCGCGACACCGTCGACGTAGTGCTCCAGGTCCACCATGACCTCGCGGCCCGCCGCCACCAGCAGCCCGACCGAGTCGGCCACCATCCGCAGGTTCTCCTCGCCGCTGGTGCGCAAGGCGCGCTCCACGTGTGCCGGGTCTGACTTCGCCACGATGGTGATCACCGGGGCGCCGGAGTCGAGCAGGCCACGCAGCTGCGGGTCCTTCTCAGCCGCCGTGCCAGGGTGGCAGGTCGAGCCGAAGGCCACGAGCCTGGCAGTAGCCAGGCTGAGCTCGCTGGCCGCCCGAGCGAAGAACTCGGTGTCCTTGGGAATGGCACCGGGCCAGCCAGCCTCGATATACGTCACCCCCAGGTGGTCCAGGATCCGGGCGACGGCGAGCTTGTCCTCGACGGTGAAGGAGACCGACTGCTGCTGGGCGCCATCGCGCAGCGTCGTGTCATAGGTGGCGACCCTTGGCGTCAGCTTCATGCCAGTCGGTACATCCAGTTGTAGGGGTCCTCCAGGCGGCCGTACTGGATGCCGGTGAGGCGGTCATGGATCTGGTGAGTGACCTCCTGGCCCTCGATGCGTACGTCGAAGCCCTCGCCCTTGAGGTGCCCCAGCGGCACGACGACGGCTGCGGTGCCGCAGGCGAAGACCTCGCTGACCTTGCCGGACTCGATATCGGCCAGGAGTCCCTCCAGGGTGATCGTGTCCTCCACGACCCTGCGACCGGCGTCAGTGAGCAGGCGGATGATGGCCGAGCGCGTGTTGCCCTCCAGGATCGTGCCGGTCAGGTGCGGGGTGCGCACCGTGCCGTCGGCGTCGACGACCATGATGTTCATGCCGCCGAGCTCCTCGAGGTTCTTCTCCGTCACGTCATCGAGGAAGCACACCTGGTCGCAGCCCTGGGCATCGGCCTCCTGCTGAGGCAGGAGGCTGGAGGCGTAGTTGCCACCGGTCTTGGCAAAGCCTGTGCCGCCGCGGCCAGCACGGTGGTAGTTCTGGGACACCCAGATGCTGATGGGCTGCAGGCCGTGGGTGAAGTAGGCCCCGGAGGGCGAGGCGATGAGGTAGTAGTCCACGACCCCGGCGGCGTGGACGCCGAGGAAGGCCTCAGAGGCGAACATGAAGGGCCGCAGGTACAGCGACTCGCCGTCGCCCTCAGGCACCCAGTCCGCATCGGCCCGTACCAGATCGACCAGCGAGGCGATGAAGTCCTCCTCCGGCATCTCGGGGAGGGCCAGACGCCGCGCCGAGACGTTCATCCGGGCGGCGTTGTAGCGCGGGCGGAAGGTCCAGATGGATCCGTCGGCGTGGCGGTAGGCCTTGATCCCCTCGAAGACCTCCTGGCCGTAGTGGAGCACCGCCGCGGCCGGGGACAGACTGATCTCGCCGTAGGGGCGCACCTCGTGCCCGCCCCATCCCTCCTGGCGGGTCCAGCGCGCGTGGGCCATGTGGTCCGAGAACACGTGGCCAAAGTGCAGGTCGGTCAGCGCCTGGGCGCGCTCAGCGTCGCTGGCGATGCGCGCGGGGCCCGTCAGTGGGAAGCGGCCGGCGAGCTCGTCGGCCTGGGGAACCGGGACCGCGGCGGCACGTGCCAGGGGCGTCTCGAGGGAGCTGGTGACGGATGCAGCGGTCTCAGTCATGACGTTAAGGCTACTCCTGAGCCCACTGTCCGGACTGTGGATTCTCACATTTTGATCTCACGATGACGGCGGAGCGGCCACCAACCCGGTGCCGCTCCGCCGTCATCACGCATCGTGAGGGCTCGTGCCCGAGCCCCCGACCCGACTAGCCGCGCAGGGCAGCCACAATCGCGTCCCCCACCTGGCTGGTCGAGCGCACGAGCGGGGCTCCGGCCTCGTTGGCCTCGGCCCGGGCAGCCATGTCAGCCTCGACTGCCGCGCTGACGCGCGCCGCCTGCGCGGGGCAGCCGATGTGCTCCAGCAACAGGGCGACGGCGCTGATGGTCGCCGTCGGGTCCGCCTTGCCCTGGCCCGCGATATCGGGGGCGGAGCCGTGAACCGGCTCGAACATCGAGGGGAAGGTGCGGTCCGGGTTGATGTTGCCCGAGGCGGACAGTCCGATCCCCCCAGTCACCGCGCCAGCCTCGTCCGTGATGATGTCACCGAAGAGGTTGTCCGTCACGATGACGTCGAAACGGGAGGGATCAGTGACCATGTAGATCGTGGCGGCATCGACGTGGCAGTAGTCCACCGTGACGCCCGGGTACTCCTTGCCCACCGCCTCGACCGTACGCCGCCACAGGTGCCCGGCATGGACCAGCACGTTGTGCTTGTGCACGAGCGTGAGGTGCTTGCGGCGGGACTGCGCCTGCTCAAAGGCGTAGCGCACCACGCGCTCGACGCCAAAGGCCGTGTTGACGCTGACCTCGGTGGCGATTTCGTGCGGGGTGCCCACACGCACCGCTCCCCCGTTGCCGCAGTAGAGGCCCTCAGTGCCCTCGCGCACAACGACGAAGTCGATGTCCCCCGGGTGGGCAAGGGGGGAGGGAACGCCTGGGTAGTAGCGCGAGGGCCGCAGGTTGACGTAGTGGTCCAGGGCGAAGCGCAGACGCAGCAGCAGGCCACGCTCTAGGACGCCAGAGGGGACCGAGGGGTCGCCGACGGCTCCCAGCAGGATGACGTCGTGAGCCTTGATCGCCTCCAGGTCCGCCTCGGTCAGGGTCTCGCCGGTGCGGTGCCACCGGTCCGCCCCGAGGTCGAAGTCGGTGGTGACGACGTCGACGCCACTGCCCTCCAGGGCTGCACGAAGGACCTTGAGCCCCTCCGGGACGACCTCCTTGCCGATGCCGTCGCCAGGGATGACGGCGAGCTTGACGGTGCGCGTGTGCTGAGCCTCAGTCATGCCCACAGAATAAGCAAGTGGTCACCATCCGGACGAAGAATCTCAGATGGTGACCACTTGAGATGGATGTCAGGATGGCAACGAGCCCGAGCCAACGCCAGCCAGCTCAGCGCGTCGCCATCTCCTTCACTCAGCGAGCGACGGAGCCCTCGTGGTAGTCCTTGTCCACCTGGGCGCGCCAGGCGAACATGGAGCGGACCTCGCGGCCAGTCTTCTCGATCGGGTGGGCCTCGCCCTCGGCGCGCAGCTTCTTGAACTCGGGCGCGCCGGCGGCCTGGTCATCCATGAAGCGCTTGGCGAAGGAGCCGTCCTGGATGTCGGCCAGGACCTCCTTCATGTGCTCCTTGACGTCGGGGGTGATGACCCGCGGGCCGGAGACGTAGTCGCCGTACTCGGCGGTGTCCGAGCAGGACCAGCGCTGCTTGGAGATGCCGCCCTCGTTGATGAGGTCCACGATGAGCTTCATCTCGTGGCAGACCTCGAAGTAGGCCATCTCCGGCTGGTAGCCGGCCTCGACCAGGGTCTCGAAGCCGTACTGGACGAGCTTGGAGACGCCACCGCACAGGACGGTCTGCTCACCAAAGAGGTCGGTCTCGGTCTCCTCACGGAAGCTGGTCTTGATGGCACCAGCGCGAGTGCCACCGATCGCCTTGGCGTAGGAGAGCACCAGCGGCCAGGCCTGGCCAGAGGCATCCTGCTCGACGCACACGAGCACCGGCACCCCGCGGCCGGCCTCAAACTCACGGCGCACCGTGTGACCCGGGCCCTTGGGGGCGACCATGATGACGTCGATGTCGGCAGACGGCTTGATGTAGCCGAAGTGGATGTTGAAACCGTGGGAGAAGAGCAGGGCGGAGCCGGCCTTGATGTTGGGCTCGATCTCCTCGGCATAGAGGGTCGCCTGCACCTGGTCGGGAGCCAGGACGGTGACGACGTCGGCCCATGCCACGGCCTCAGCGATGGGCTTGACGGTCAGTCCAGCCTCCTCGGCCTTGGCAATCGAGGACGAGCCCTCACGCAGGCCGACGACGACCTCGACCCCGGAGTCACGCAGGTTGAGCGCGTGCGCGTGTCCCTGCGAGCCGTAGCCGATGACCGCGACCTTCTTACCCTGGATGACGGACAGGTCTGCGTCGTCGTCGTAGAACTTCTCAGCTGCCATGATGGTGCCTCACTTTTCCTTGAACTGGTCGGTAATGGATCGAGGGCCGCGCGAGATGGCGACGGCGCCGGACTGGACGATCTCCTTGACCCCGTAAGGAGCCAGGGCCTCCAGCAGCGCCTTGACCTTGGACTCCGAGCCGACGGTCTCGATGACCACCGAGGTCGGGCTGACATCAACCACGTGCGCGCGGAAGAGGTCGACGATCTGGAGGACGGCGGTGCGGTTGGAGTCGTCCGTGTGCACCTTGATGAGGTAGAGCTCACGCCCCACCGAGGTCTCAGGATCCAGCTCGACAATCTTGAGAACGTTCACCAGCTTGTTGAGCTGCTTGGTGACCTGCTCCATCGCAAGTCCCTCAGCGTCGGCGATCACCGTGATGCGCGAGACGTCCTCGTGCTCAGTCGGGCCGACTGCCAGGGAGTGGATGTTGAAGCCGCGGCGGGTGAACAGCGCGGAGACGCGCGTGAGCACGCCAGGCTTGTTCTCCACCAGGACGGACAGCGTGTGCTTCTCGCTCACGGTCTCACTCCTCTTCCCACGTCGGGCTCATGCCCTTGGCGTACTGGATATCGTCGTTGGACACCCCTGCGGCCACCATGGGCCACACCTGAGAGTCCGCCGAGCAGATGAAGTCGATGACGACGGGCCGGTCATTGATCGCGTTGGCCTGGGCAATGACGTCGTCGACGTCCTCCAGGCGCTCACAACGCAGTCCCACGGCCCCATAGGCCTGCGCCAGCGTGACGAAGTCAGGGACGCGCTCCGTACCCGCCCCGGTGTGCAGGTCCGTGTTGGAGTAGCGCTGCCCGTAGAAGAGCGTCTGCCACTGCCGGACCATGCCGAGCGAGGAGTTGTTGATGAGCGCGACCTTGATCGGAATCTCGTTGAGGGTGCAGGTCGCCAGCTCCTGGTTGGTCATCTGGAAGCAGCCGTCACCATCGATGAGCCACACCGGCCGCTGCGGAGCGCCGACCTTGGCCCCCATGGCCGCCGGCACCCCGTAGCCCATCGTGCCAGCGCCAGCCGAGGTGAGCCAGGAGTGCGGCTGGTTGAACTCGAGGTAGTGCGCGGACCACATCTGGTGCTGGCCCACGCCGGTGACCCACACCGTGTCCTCGGGCGCCAGGCGCGCCAGGTGAGTGATGACCTCCTGCGGCTGGAGCAGGCCGTCGTCGGTATCCGTCCAACTCGTGGGGTAGGTGGCCTTCGTATGCGCCACCTCCGTGAGCCACTGATCGATCTCGACGCGCGGCTCTGCCGCGAACTGATCACGGCAGGCGCTGCTCAGGGCCGGGACAACGTCCTTGAGGTCGCCCACGATCGGCACGTCCGCCTCGCGGATCTTCGAGATCTCTGCAGGGTCGATGTCGACATGGATGACCGAGGCGTGGCGGGCGAAGGTATCCGGCTTGCCGGTCACGCGATCATCGAAGCGCGCCCCCAGGCAGATCACCAGGTCCGCGCGCTGGAGGGCCCCGACCGCGGCAACGGTTCCGTGCATGCCAGGCATGCCCAGGTTGAGGGGGTGATCGGTCGGCATGACGTCCAGGGCCGTCAGCGTGGTGACAAAGGGGGCACCGACCAGCTCGATGAGCTCGCGCAGCTCCTGCACCCCCACCCCAGCTCGGCTCAGTCCGCCGCCAAGGTAGAAGACCGGGCGCTCGCAGGAGGCGATGACTTCAGCGGCCTGGGCAACGCGACGCTGGTTGGGCTTGCCAGGCAGGGCGTACCCCGGCAGGTCCAGGCTCTCAGGGCGCACGTAGTGCGTCTTGTCCTCCTGCGCGTTCTTGGTGACATCGATCAGGACCGGGCCAGGCCGTCCGGTCGAGGCCAGATGGAAGGCTTCGAAGACCCGAGCGGCCACCTCGTCCGGTGAGGTCACCAGGAAGGAGTGCTTGACGAAGGGCATCGTGGCGCCCACGATGTCCGCTTCCTGGAAGGCATCGGTGCCGATGGCCCGCGTGCCGACCTGCCCGGTGATCGCGACCATGGGGACGGAGTCCATGTGGGCGTCACCGATGGCGGTGATGAGGTTGGTCGCCCCCGGCCCGGACGTGGCCACACAAACCCCCACCCGGCCCGTGACCATGGCGTAACCCTCGGCAGCGTGGCCTGCACCCTGCTCGTGGCGCACCAGGACGTGACGAATCTTCTCGCTGGCAAACAACGGGTCATAGAACGGGAGGATGGCCCCGCCCGGCATGCCGAAGATGTCCGTGACACCAACGTCCTCCAGCGCGCGCACAAGCGCCTGGGCTCCGGTCATCAGTTGCCGTTCCTGGGCCATGGAACCGTCGTGACGCTCCATCGGCTGCCCTCCTGTCGGTCCGAGGCATCCGCGAGTCCGAAGGCTGCTGCCTCCGGCTAGGGCCAACGGTAGAGCATTCCACGATGCGAGTCACCTTCCGGACAAACAATCTCAAATGATGGAATCACGAGTTGTGGCAGATGAGCGTCCATGTCGCCGACGACGGCCACCAGGCAGTGCCGTCCCAGGCATCCACAACGAGTGCACCGTCACAGCCGTCTCTGTGTTCTCACGGACTGAAGTCCGCCATTGTCCGAGCAATCCGAGTGGGACAATCGGCCTGTCCCATCCAAGCTCTGATGCACGCTGCAACGCAGCACCGTGAAAGGCTGGCGCACCATCGTGGTCACCGGACTCCTGACGCACCTGGCAGACAACCCCGTCCTCGTGCTCTTCCTACTCATTGGCCTCGGCATGCTCGTCGGGCATATCAAGATCAAGAGGGTGAGTCTGGGAGCCGCCGCTGTGCTGTTCGCCGGGATCATCCTGGCAGCCTGGGGCGTGTCCCAGGGCGTGACCATCGAGGTCCCGGCCTCGTTGGGAACCCTTGGCCTGGCCATCTTCACCTTCGCTATTGGCGTTCAGTCCGGCCCGAACTTCTTCCACGTCATCCGCACCGCCGTCGGCCCGCTGGCGCTGATGCTCGGGGTCTTCGTCGTCGCGGCAGCGGCCGGCCTGGGAGTCGGGCGCGCGCTCGGCATGGACTCAGCCCTCATCGCCGGAACCTTTGCGGGCGCCATCACCAACACCCCCGCACTGGCGGCGGCAGGCAACGCCGCCACCATGGCGGGCAACCCCGACGGCGTCGCCGTGGCGACGGTGGGCTACGCCGTCGCCTACCTCTACGGCGTCATCGGCATGCTCTTCTTCTGCCTGCTGGCGCTGCGCTACCGCCGCTCCGACAAGGACAAGCCCTCTCCCCTGGTCAACCGCACGATTCGCGTCGAGCGCGATGATTCTCCCCTCATCGGTGACATCGCCGAGACCATCTCGGGCGAGCTGAAGTTCTCCCGCCTGCGCCGCGGTGAGAGCGGCCCGATCACGCGTCCTCGTCCGACCGACCGGGTCAACGTCGACGACCTCGTCACCGTCGTGGGCACCCAGGACGCCGTCAACCAGGTCATCAAGGCCCTGGGCCACGGTTCGTCCCACTCCCTCATCGAGGACCGCCGCTACCTCGACTTCCGGCGCATCACGGTCTCCGACCCCAAGCTCGCCGGCCACACGGTGGCCGAGCTCGGCGTCGATGAGAAGTTCGGCGCGACGATCTCCCGCGTGCGCCGCGGTGACACGGACATGGTCGGTACCCCTGACCTCGTCCTCCAGCAGGGAGACCGCGTGCGCGTAGTCGGCCCCACCAGCCGGATGAAGGAGATCTCGAAGTACTTCGGCGACTCCTCGCGCGGTCTGTCCTCGATCAACCCGGTCGCCCTGGGCATCGGGATGGCGATCGGCATCATCATCGGTGAGTGGAAGTTCCTGACCCCCACGGGGGCCACCTTCTCCATCGGTTCGGCTGCGGGCACGCTGCTCGTGGGTCTCATCTTCGGCAAGATCGGACGCATCAAGGGCTTCGTGACAGCCCTGCCCTTCACGGCGACGGCGGTGCTCGCCGAGTTCGGTCTACTCGTCTTCCTCGCCCAGGCAGGAACCAAGGCTGGTGGCCAGATCGCTAACGCCTTCACCGGCGGCGACTGGTGGAGGATCCTCGTCACTGGCTTCGTCATCACGACCATCGTGGGCTTCGGCCTTTATGCCTCCATGCGGTGGATCGTCAAGATGGGCGGCACACGCCTATCCGGTCTGCTTGGTGGAGCTCAGACCCAGCCCGCGGTACTCGCCTTCGCCAACGAGCGCACCGGCGCCGATCCTCGCGTCGCGCTGGGGTACGCCATGGTCTACCCGGTGGCCATGATCGGCAAGATCTTCGTCGCCCAGATCCTCGGCGGCCTGTAGACCTTCCGCAGACAGAACAAGGGGCCCCTCGCGATGGCGAGGGGCCCCTTGTTCTGTCTCGTTGCCTGTCAGGAGCGGCCAGGCTCTGAGGCGCTGCCGTGGGAGGGCAGCAGCGCCGCGACGGCCGAGGTCGGAATGTCATGGCGCCAGCGACGGTCCGTGAGGATCCTGGCCATGGCCAGCCCCACGCCGATCGCCGTGATGACAAAGAAGACCTCCGCCAGGTTAGTTGCCGCCACTCCGACGGCCGCGTTGGCATCCACCGTCTGGTCGTTGAGCGCCGAGATGGCACGGTAGAAGGGCACACCCGGAATCATGATGACGACGGCGGGCACGGACAGGGCCACACGCGACAGCGAGGCACGCGAGACGAAGGCCTGCGCCAGCAGACCAATCGTCACGGCCGCCAGGCCCACCGCCAGCTGCCAGGGCACGCCAAACTCGTCAATAAGCAGAAGACGCCCGGTGTTGGCCAGTGCGCCAACCGTTGCGGCCAGACCCGCGGCCTTAGGACCAGCGTTGAAGAGCATCGCGAAGCCGTAGGCGGCGATGAAGGAGCAGAAGATCCGCAGACCGTACAGCAACAGCCCCTCCGGGTTATAGGTGTAACTCGCCTCGACGTCCCAGTGGAAGACGAAGGTCACCGTCCACACCGCCACACCTGCCGCGGCCATGACCAGCATGACGTAAGAGGCGCGAGAGATTGCCGAAGAAAAGTCCTGGCGCACAAGATCCAGCATCGCCGTGACCATCGGGAATCCCGGGATCAGGAACAGGATCGCCGAAATGATGCCGCCCTGGTGGTTGCCGTCGATGAGATCGAGAGCGCCCAGCAGAGTCACCAGCGCCATGTAGACCGAGGAAGCCCCCACGCCACACACGATCCAGGTGAAGAAGTGCTGGAAGTGCCGCTCCAGCATCTGCCGGCGAATCACCTGGCCAAAAAACGCCGCGAAGAGCACCGCAAGGCACTCCACCCAGCCACCCTGGTTGAGGAAGCAGAACCCCGCACACGCTACTCCTGACGCCGCCGCGTTAGCGAAGACGCCGTAGCGGGCGTGCATGTGCTGCACCTCGTCCAGCTTCTTGTCCAGCTGCTCGACGCGCTCGTGCTGACGCAGGTCGTGGACGATACGCCGCAAGGCCTCGAGACGGTCCACGTTCACGCCCACACGGCGTACCTCCGCCGTCTCAGTACGGAAACAGTCCCCCACGTAGGAGGAGGTGACGATCTCCGTCATCGTCACTGTCGCCTCGTGCCGGTCCAGACCGACGGCCGCCGCTGCCTTGGCCATCGAGGACTTGACGCGGTAGGAGCCCGCACCGGCAGCCAGCATCATCGTGCCTAGCCGCAGGACCACCGCAGACTGAAGCATAAGCCGGTCGGCGTCGAGCGCATCATCGGGATGAATGGGTTGTTGATGGGAGTCATAGGGCTTCGTCACCCGGCCATCATCCCTGATGGCCCCCTGCCTGGGCTAGCGTCGTGAGTCCCTGCTCGGGGTGGTGTTGTGCACGGTGGTGGGTGCTTGGTGGGGTGTGGGGAGGCCCCACACCATGCCGTCCCTTGGGTGGG
>OKJI01000074.1_pt1 | contig 30924 bp, 26 predicted proteins | sample 1614861 | NCBI WGS metagenome assembly OKJI01 (sample SAMN04436974, study PRJEB24849) | human gut metagenome | biome: human gut; feature: NICU; material: stool | host: Homo sapiens | place: USA: Saint Louis, MO | collected 2010-03-24
ACATCCGTGTAAAATTAGGGTTAATTTTTATGAAATTTTATGGATATTCGTTATGATTCTGTAAAAAAGTAATACAGTTTTCTATTTTTATGGTTGCTGTTATAATTTACTTCTCTTGGTGATTTTTCAAGAAGTTCCCATGTATTTTTTTCTAATAAAATGTATAATAGAACTATTCACTATCTTAAGTCTAAAGTCAGGTGGTTATTTAATGAAAACAATTTTTTCTGGTATTCAGCCCAGTGGTACTCCGACAATCGGAAATTACATTGGTGCAATGAAACAATTTATCGAATTACAAAATGAATACAATTGTTATTTTTGTATTGTGGATGAACATGCCATTACCGTTCCCCAAGAACCGCAAAAGCTACGCCAACAAATTCGTAGCTTAGCAGCTCTTTACCTAGCGGTTGGTTTAGACCCACAAAAAGCAACAATTTTCGTACAGTCTGAAGTGAGTGCCCATGCAGAAGCTGGTTGGATCATTCAGTGCAATACTTCTATTGGTGAGTTAGAGCGAATGACACAATTTAAAGATAAATCGCAAAAAAATGGTCGTGCTGGCGTAAGCGCTGGTCTTTTAACATACCCTCCATTAATGGTTGGTGATATCGTGTTGTACAACGCTGACTTAGTGCCAGTCGGAGATGATCAAAAACAACACTTAGAATTAACACGTGATTTTGTGGAACGCTTCAACAAACGTTACGCCCAAAAAAATCAAGAAATTTTAACGATGCCTGAAGTAAAAATCGCTGAGCAAGGTAGTCGAATTATGAGCTTACAAGAACCAACGAAAAAGATGAGTAAGTCCGATACAAATGTGAAGGGCTTTATTTCAATGCTTGATGAGCCAGCAGTGATTCGCAAAAAAATCCGCTCTGCTGTAACTGATTCAACTGGTGTAATTGAATATAATAAAGAAGAAAAGCCTGGTATTACTAACTTACTAAATATTTATTCTGCTGCGACAGGTCAAACTGTTGAGGAACTTGTTCAAGCATACGAAGGCAAAGGCTATGGAGACTTCAAAGCAGATTTAGCAGAAGCAGTAGTTGCCTTATTAGAACCTATTCAAGTGCGCTACCAAGAGCTTCTAGCTTCAGAAGAATTAGATATGATTTTAGATGAGGGCGCAGAAAACGCTCGCCTGGTAGCCAACAAAACACTTCAACGAATGAAAAATGCTGTTGGTTTGGGAAGAAAAGTTCGGCGCTAACTAAACATAATAAAAACCCGCGAAGTTTTATTCGCGGGTTTTTTTATGTTCTAAATTGAGCATCGTACAGCCGACGATAGTGACCTCTTTGCGCGTACAAAGTTTCATGTGTTCCATCTTCTAAAATTCCTTGGTCACTCACTACGATTATTCGATCAGCATGTTTAATCGTTGCCAGTCTGTGGGCAATAATTAATGTTGTTCGCCCGTCAGCTAACGAGTTTAATGACTCTTGAATCACTTGCTCTGTTTCTGTATCTAATGCAGAAGTCGCTTCATCTAGAATTAAAATCGGCGGGTTCTTCAAGAACATTCGCGCAATTGCCACTCGTTGCTTTTGACCACCCGATAATTTCACGCCACGTTCGCCAATAATTGTGTCCAAGCCATCTGGCATTAGCTGAATTACATGTTCTAAATGTGCTAATTTCACCGCTTGTTGAATGTCTATTTCTGTAGCATTTAAATTCCCATAAGCAATATTTTCTCGTAATGTTCCAGGGAATAAAAACACATCTTGTTGAACAATTCCAATTTGCTTACGTAATGAAGCCAAGGTCATTTGCTGGATATTTCTACCGTCAATCGTAATTTCACCACTACTCACTTCATAAAAACGAGGCAACAGATTGCACAAGGTCGTTTTTCCTGAACCACTTTGTCCAACGAAAGCAACGGTTTCACCAGGTTGAATTTTTAAATTGATATGGTCTAAAACTTTTGTGCCATCTTCATAAGCAAATGAAACATCTTTATAGGCAATCGTTCCTTCTAAATGTGAAACAGCAACAGCTCCTGGCAAATCTTTGATGGACGGTTGTTTGTCCATTTCTTCCGTAAAACGTTTAAAGCCAGCAAATCCTTTGGGATAACTTTCAATCATATTGTTGACTTTTTCAATCGGCCGAATAAAAATATTGGCTAATAAAATAAATCCTACAAACTGACCTTCTGTAATTTCTCCTTTAATTGTATAATACGCACCAAAAATTAATGAAAATAAATTTATCAGACGAATTAATAAGTAATTATAGGCGGAACTGACACCCATCACTTTATAAAAATATAATTTCGATTTTCGATACATTCGATTTAAATAATTAAACTGTTTTCGTTCAAATGGTTCATTTGCAAAAGATTGCGTGACACGTATTCCACTTACTGACGCTTCAATCCCAGCATTAAATTCACCTAAATTATCGTAAATATCCGTATTCGCTTTTGTCATTTTTTTATTAAAATAGCCTAGCGCAATCGTGATAAATGGCAATAAAATAAACGTAGCGATGGCTAATTTCACGTGAATGGTTAACATTAATAAAAAAGAACCTGCTAACGTCATAATCGTAATAAAGACGTCTTCTGGACCATGATGCGCCACTTCCGAAATTTCAAAAAGATCAGTGGTCAAACGGCTCATTAATTTCCCTGTTTTTTGATTATCATAATACTCAAACGGTTGTGTTTGCAGATGTTGATATAATTCTTCACGCATATCTGTTTCAATATTCACGCCTAACATATGACCAAAATAAACCACAATAAATTGTAAAAACGTATTGATTATATAAAATGCAAATAAGCCCGCACTAGCTAATGCAATGAGGCGAAAATCTCCTTTTGGCATAATCTTATCAATTACTTGGTTGACTGCTACTGGAAAAGCCAACTCTAACAGCCCCGCAAAAACGGCACACCCAAAATCCAAAATAAATAATCGACGATACGGCCGATAATACCCAAAAAAACGCTTTAACATAACTCCCTAACTCTCCCCCTTCATTCTCATTCATTATACGGAAAAAGACTGTCTCTTGCAAAATTCTAACTTATATCAGAACATGTGTTATTTAAGTAACTTTGACTCAAAATCATTTTCACAAACTTTTCATTATCAGAATATTTTTTCATTTATCGTTTCCATTTTTTCGGTAAAAATAACTATAATTGTCTTTTCCCACAAGGCTTTGATTTCTGTACAAAACCTTGAAATACAGTGAAAAATACTCTATTTATTTGTGAAAATATCGGCTACAATATAACATATGAAAAGTTTTGTAAAAAAGTTAAGAGGTGCACTTGTTAAATGAGAACCATTGTTTTTGATGTTGATGACACGCTGTACGATCAGCAACAACCCTTTCGAAATGCGATGACTAAAATTTTCCCAAACGTTGCGACAGAGGATATGCATGAATTGTATCTTCGTTTTAGACACCACAGCGATGAAACGTTTCCGAAAGTTTTAGCCAATGAATGGTCCCTAGATTTCATGCGGTTTTTCCGGATGAATGAAACATTAAAGGATCTAAACTATCCAGGAATTTCACAAGAAGAAGGAAAAATTTTCCAACAAGTTTATGAAGAAGAATTGGATAATATTACGATGCATCCAGAAGTTACTAAGCTTCTTGATACTTTACAAGAGAAAGAAATTCCGATGGGGATTATTACAAATGGTCCAACAGACCATCAATTTAAAAAAGTTAAACAATTGAATCTTGAAAAATGGGTTCCAAGCCAAAATATCATTATTTCTCAAAGTACGGGTTTTCAAAAACCTGAAAAGGAAATTTTTGATTTAGCCTGTAATCAATTTTGTATGGAACCTGAACATACTTTATATGTTGGTGATAGTTATGACAATGATATTGTAGGCGCACGTAATGGTGGCTGGCATTCTCTTTGGTTTAACCACCGCTCTCGTGAACTACCAAGTTGCCAACCTGCATCACACCTTGCAGAAGTCACTTGTTTCACCGAACTTTGTCCGACTGTGGAGAAATTATTTAATCTTTAAAAAAAAGCCGCTCTTCAAATTGAAGAACGGCTTTTTTTTATTTATTTTTTTGTTTTTTCAGACGTAAAATGATGAACAGGCAGATTATCAGTAAAAGGATCAATAAACCGATTAAGAGATAAATAAGTTTAGATTCCGTTTTTTTGACGGTTACATCTTTCTCATTAAATGTTTCTGCTTCCTCTTTTGAGATTGTAAATTCTTTCGTAAATTGCCATTTTTTTCCTGAGCCTTCCACAGTCATTGCCAATACATACGTCCCAGCTTCCATTTCATTTTCTTCATAAGGAATAGGGAAATTAAAAATTGAATTGGGCGCCATTTGCATATCTTCTTGTTCTTTCTCTAAAATAACGTTATTTGTTTTCTTATTTTTAACATTTGCCGTTACTTTCATTGATTGAAGATAGGCTGCTTCATGGTTTAACAGTGTTGCAGAAATAACACTGCGCGCATTTCTTTGTGTCGGTTCAACTTTCTCTAAAGACAATTCTGGTTGTACAACTGTTTCATTTTCTCGAAGTAAAACAGCTACTGTATAGGCATAGCGATTTTCAATTGCTAAGCCGTTTGTATTTTCTTTTTGCTTGTCTTTCGTTTCATCGACTTTTTCACTAAACGTGATCCCGCCCGCTAGTTGCCCTGAAAACTCTTCTTTAGGCATCTTCACTCGCAATTCAACTACTTTTTCACTTTTAGCAGGCAATTCAACACTCTCACCGCCGTCTTTCAGTTGAATGATTTCTGATAAATCTGCTGGTGCAGATTTATCTAATGCTGTCAACGACTCGCCATATTCAATCACTCCGTTGCTGTTTGTTGTGGCCGACTTCACACTAACATCAATCACTAAATTTTCATCTGTACTATTGGCCGCTCGAACTTTCAAAATTTGTTCTTGGTCTGGTTTCATCATTAAATCAAAATATGTTTTTGTTTTATCTATTTGGTTTTCTGGAATTTCTGTTTCAACACTAAATCGTAATTCTGCTGCTGAGGTTTCAATCCCAAAAGCAAAGAAATAAAAACTTAGGATCATCAGAATAAAATATCTATTTTTCATTTCGCTCTACACTCCATTTCTATGTAAAGGAGAAAGGCTGAGTTCCCCTCTTCCTTTCTCCAAAAAGGTTCTTTTTATACTGGCGTATTAGCTAATGTCCAAGTAATTGTTGTTTTGTAGGCATCATTTAATTTAACTGATTTACCTGGCACTTTTAATTGAACATCTTTCATTACTTGACGGCCGTCAACTTCAGCAATTGAACTAGCATTGCCGTATAAGTATGACCATTTCCCAGCACCTTGATCTGTTGCAGCTACCATCACGTTATGACTTTCACCCACTGTACCAAAAGTTACGCTCGCTAAACTTGTTGGTGCAGCGCTTTGTCCTGCTGTCACAGCTGAAGCATTTTGAAAGACAATTTCAGTTCCTTCAAGTGTCTGACCTTTTGTAGCAGAAGTAAATGCAGAATTTTGTTTTTCAGATAAAGTCCAGCCTTCTAAAGTTCCACGATTATCTGTAATTTGAGCAAATAATGGACCCGTTTTTTCAACATTATTTTTATCTTTTAAAACTTGTGCTGATGCAAAATAGATTTCATCTTTTGTGCTGATGATATTTTCACCAAAGTTTAAACTTGAAGCATAGTCCAAGGTTAAGGGGCCTGTAGAACCTTCATCAACTGGTTTGTCAGGATTTACTGGGTCGATAGGTGTCACAGGATCTTTGCCGTCTTTGTCTTCTGGATCCACTACAGGATTTTTGCTGTTGGGATCTTTTTCATCTGGTGCTTTAAATTTTACAATAGCATCTGTGTCGCGATTAGCCACTTCCTCTGCTTGAACTGGTAGTGTGCCTACCGCGATGGTTGCTAAAATTAAGCTGCTTGCGATGGTCATTTTTTTCATGTTAGTGCTCCTTCTCTTCTATTGTTATAGTTTCAATAATTATACGCTTGGTAAATCAGCGATTGTCCATGTTAAAACAGTTTTGTATTGAACAGCATCTTTTGGTGTTGCTCCTGGTACAGTTAATGTGATCGCTGTATTTTTATCTACGCTTTCACCGTCAACTTCCACTTTTTCAATCCCACCGAACGCACTAAGCCAAGTTCCAGAACCTTGACCTTCAGCGGCAGACATCACATTTGATGAATCACCAGCTACTAAAGTTACTTCATGCGCAGTTGGTGTGACTGCTTTGGAATTAGACACTGCTTTGTTTTGACTTAATTTAATTTCTGAACCGTCTAAAACTTTATTTAATGTTTCTTTTGTCGCTGTTAATTGTGTTTCTTGTTTAACTGTTAAGGCCCAACCGGCATTCGTTCCGCGTTTGTCGGAAATTTGTACATAATTTGGTTTAGGATTAGTCAAATCAGGACCAGAACCGTCTGCCAAGAAAAAGTATTGTGGATTTGCATAATATTTTTCATCTTTATTTGAAATTTTATTTTTGCCAAAGTCTAAACTAGAAGCATAATCGATACTTAGTGGACCAGTTGTTCCTTCATTTGGCTTATTGCCTGTGTCTGGTGTCGTTGGGTCAAAGGGTTCAACAGGTTTTTCGGTATCTGGATTCACTGGATCGACTGGTTTGTTGATAGAGGTATCCGGCGTAAATTCTACGATGGCATTTGATTCATAGTTTTTTTCTTCTGCATTCACTTCTGGTGCAATAGCCACGCCTAAAGTGATAGCGGGGATTGTTGATAAGATAATTTTTTTCATTTTATTGTTCCTTCTTTCTTTTTTTTAAAATAAAACTAGCCATAAAGATGACTATTATTCCGAGATAATTAAACATTTGTTGCTGTTTAGTACCAGTTCGAGGTAAGAAGCCTGAGCCTTTTTGATCAACCGTTTTACTTGTTGAATGCTTCAATGATTCTCCACTCACTGCTGGTATTGCTTCCGACTGCTTGGAGAAACGCTGTGGTATCTTACCATCTGGTTTTTCTTTGTTGGCTGGTGGCTCATACTCGCCATAAAAAGAAACTTCTGCATTTGTCGGATAGGCATTTGTTTCAGCAAATACATCAACTGATGAAATCAATCCTAATAGCAATACACCGCTAACTATTTTTTTGATAAGACTCACCCCCTATTTTGCACTGCCATCAGGTACGTCCATCAAGTGCCAAGTTAGTTTTGCTTCGTATTCTTCTGCTTTGGCCGTCCCTCCAGGAACAGATAATAACAACTCTTGGTCATTTTCTTTCCATTGATCAGAAATATTTGTTTCTTGATGTCCATTGACTTGGTTGTGAACAAGAATCGATTGGCCTTCTGGAATGTCCTGTAAGCGATGGTTGGTTCTAAATTTTAAAATATTCGGCAACGTAGCACCTGATTCAGATTTGAAATCAGAAGTAACGGTTAGTGCAAGCGACCAATTATTCCCTGTTTGACGAGTATCCCGTATCACTAATGGTTGATCCATGGAAACAATTGGATATTGGGTCGTGCTACTAGCGATTTGCAGCTCATTCCCAAAGGAAATCGCTGTGGGTACCGTTTTGAACCTGACAGAGCCAACCACAGTGACTGTTAGCGCTAATTCATCAATCTTGTAGCCTTTATCATAGACTTCCACGACCAACTGCTGTTTTCCATAAGTTAGTTCTGGTAATAACAAGGCTTTTTCCTTAAATGTTTTAGAATTAGTGGTTGTTTCATCTGCTAATTTCTGGATTTCTTGGCCCTCTTTTTTGACAATAAATTGTAATCTATTCCCAGCATCGACATCTTGCCAATAAAAAGGCAGGGCTGTTTTTTGAAAGTCATCAATATCGATTGTTTTTTCCATCGACTTTTCTATACGCTCTTTTGACCAAGATAGTTTCGTTTCACTTAAGAAAACTTCTTTGACAGGTTGAACGACTGTTCCAGAAAAGTTCCCTAAGTATGCTTTATCTGTTGATTCCCAGATATAAGAAACGCCTTCATGAGCTTTGGGTAAATTCCATTCAAACAGTCCTTTTGTGGCATCGTAACTTCCATAAGGGCTAATCGTCAGCGGTGGAAATAGTTGACCATCACGAGATACCACCTTATTTTTTAATTGCAGTGGTTTCCCAGCAATATAATCGACAGAAGATAAGATAATCATTTGATTAGATACATCTAGCCCTGTAATGGCCGTTAAGCCTTTTAACGGACTGATATCTGAAATTTGATTTTCTCCCACATCTAAAACTGTTAGATTGAGTGTTTTCTCTAACGGTGCCAAGGAAGAAATTTGATTGTTTCTTGCATACAGTACACGCAGATTAGGAACAGTGCTTAAAGCTTCCAGACTAGCAATCGTTTGATTCATAATACTCAACTCTTCTAGACGTGGCTTATTCGCCAAGGGCGCAATTGTTTTTAATTGATTATTTTCCACATAAAGACGGAGTAGGTTATTTGCTTCCGTAAGCCCATCTAAAGTAGCAATCTGATTATTGGCAGCCCAAATGGTTTCTAAATTACGAAGAGAACGAAGCGGGTCGAAGGAAGTCACTCGATTATTCGGCGTGATTTTTGACGGATGATCTGTCGTATTTTGGATACTTAAATTTTTTAAAGCAGCCATTCCTTCAAGTCCATTTAATGTCGTTAATTGATTGTTCTCAACATACAAGCCTTCTAAATTAATTAATCCTGCTTGACCTAACGGACTAAGATCAGCTATTTTATTGTTTCTCATATATAAAAAACGTAATAGCTTAAATTCACCTTTAGCAAAAGGACTCAAATCTGTTACATTGAGTGAATCTTGAAAAGATAATTCTTCTAAGTTTCTTAGGTATTGAACTCCTTCCACATTAGAAACAACGACATTTTCTAAAATAACTTTATTCAGTTTATCCAATTCTGCTTGGGTGACAGTATTAGAGGTCCGAGATTTGCTTAACTGTTTTCTGATATTTTCCGCAAAGGCTGGATCAGGAAATAGTGTACTGATAGGCGTCGCTTTATCTAAGACAGCACCTGCGTATAATTGGGGCATCATCAGTTGTGCTTCCGTTATCACTAGTGCTTCATTTGGCGGCTCTTCACTTGTTTCAACAGTCGTTAACTCTTCTGATTGGGGAATCTCCGAACTACTGGTTGCTGAATTTTGCTCTTCTGCCGATGAAGTTTCTGGAATCTTTTCTTCTGAAACAGATGAAACATTTTCTTCACTGGAGGATGCGATTGTTTCGGTCGTTTCGGCGAAAGTTGTTACAGGAAGTAGCAAACTATTAGCCAAAAGTAAGGCACTAACTGCGGAGATGCACATTTTTTTCATAAACTTCACCTCCTGATATTTTCTTAATTATAGTGAATATCAACTGAAAATGGGTTCAATTACGACAAACTGTCCAAATTAATTTGTATAGACAAGACAAAGAGCGCCAAATAGGGTTTTCTACCCCTATTTGGCGCTCTTTGTCGCTAAACACAACCAGAATGTATTATGACAAATTCTCAATTATGCCTAGTTTTCTTTTATTTCTTTTAAACTATCCTCTATTTTTTCCAATTGCCCAGCAAAAAATTCTTGTTTGGCTTTTGGTAAAAACAATGTGATAGATAAAAGGATTTGTTCTTTAAAGATTGACCAATCTGCGAATATTTCTTCATTGGTTAAAATCATTTCTATTTTTTCTGCTATTTTTTTCCAGAGGATCATTCGCCAGTTATTTTCACCCACTTCATATTCTTTAAACATGCTTAATACATGAAGAATATGGGGAACATTTTGGCTGACAATCGCCGCAAATAAAAAATCAATAATTACTTGCTCGATAATTTCTAGCGAGCGAATATCAATAATTTCCCGCTCATTGACAGATTGTAGTACACGAAAAAGTAACGAAGTTGGAAACGGCTGCAAGCCAACGTTTTTTTGTAATGCTAAAAATTTCAAATTAAAAATAGTATACACATCGGCATTAATTAATCGTTCCAGAATCTGATTTTCTAATGCAATAAATTCCTCTTTTGTCACAACCGTTTGAGGGTTAAAAAGATATTCCAACGCCAACATCGAATACATTACTTCTTGCTTTCCTAAAGCAAAAGACGATTTATCATAATACGCCCGATAATCTGCAACGATTCGACTACTTTCTTGAAAATTTTTACTAAAGATTGCTTGATTAAACTGCTCCTTAGCTAAAACTGTTTTGGACATTGGCGTTAATTTTTCTGTCATTTCCATCGGCGAAATAGACAAGATTTCGACAATAATGGCTAAATCCGAAATACGCAATTCACTATTTCCTTGGACAAAGCGTTGATAACTTCGACTAGAAACACCATTTTCATCAAAGACACGCAGAGGAATATTTTTTCCTTTACGAATCCGTTCAATTTCTTCACCTAGCGGCCGATATTCCATATATTCTTTTTGTTTCAAACGAATTACTCCATTTCTCTTTAAATAAGGTAGCAACTAAGTTGAACGGCTATTCTCCAATGCTTAAAATTGTGCGAATATCTTCTTCCGTCATTTTCGCTAATTGCTCTTCATTTCCTTGAATCACTTTTTGGAACAGCTCGCGTTTTTCTTGCTGTAAGGAATTCATTTTTTCTTCAACCGTTCCTTCTGCAATCATCCGCCACACTTCAACAACCTTTTTTTGTCCCATGCGGTGCGCCCGACCAGCCGCTTGTTCTTCGACTGCGGGATTCCACCATAAATCGTATAAAATAACTGTATCTGCACCAGTTAAATTTAGTCCGGTTCCCCCTGCTTTCAATGAAATTAAGAAGACATCTTTTTCTCCTTCATTGAAGGCATTCGCCATCGTTAACCGATCTTGAGGCTTCGTACTTCCTCGTAAATAAAACGTCTCTAAGCCTAATTCATTCAATTCTTTTTCTAAGATAGAAAGCATGCTTGTGAACTGAGAAAATAATAGGACACGACGATTGTTTTCTTTGGCAGCCACTAAAAAGTCTTTGACTTGTTCCACTTTGCCAGAACCTCCCGTGTAATCCTCAATAAACAAACGCGGATCGCAACAGATTTGTCGTAAACGGGTCAAGCCTGCTAAAATACTCATGCGATTTTTCTTGAAGGTCGCCTGATCCATTTGACTAACATCTGCTTGCATTTGTTTTAGATAGGCCAAATAAACCGTTTTTTGTTCTTCTGTTAAGACACTGTACATATTATTTTCAATTTTTTCTGGTAAGTCTGCGAGCACCGTTTTCTTGTCTCGTCGTAAAATGAATGGTTGAATCATTTTGGCAATTTCTTCCGGCTTAATTTCTCGAAAGGCTTTTTTGCCTGGGAACAATCCCGGTAAGATCATTTGGAAAATTGACCACAGTTCATCTAAATTATTTTCAATTGGTGTGCCACTTAATGCAAAACGTTGTGGTACTTTTAAACTTTTTAAGGCTTGCGCCGTTTTAGTCCCACTATTTTTAACCATTTGGGCCTCATCTAAAATCAAATAGCCGACACGCATTTCCTGATAAAGCTGAACATCTTGTCGCATACTTGCATAAGAAGTAATCAGAATATCTTCGGTGCTATTTTGTAAAAGCGCTGCTCGTTCTTGGCGGTTGCCAGAAACCACTTGAACATTTAAGGTTGGCGCAAAACGTTTGACTTCGGCTAACCAGTTATAGGTTAAACTTGCAGGAGCGACAATCAAAGCTGTCCCTTTCAAGCGCTCTTCTTCTTTTTCCGAAAGTAAATAGGTAATGGTTTGCAGTGTCTTCCCTAAACCCATTTCATCAGCTAAAATACCGCCAAATTGATAATGGCTAAGCATTTTCAGCCATTTATAACCTGTTTCTTGGTAATGGCGTAACGTTGCTTGTAAGGTTTTGGGGACTTGCGCTTCAAAGTTTTCTGGATGCGTTAAATCCGTGACCATTTTTTTAAAGGAATCTGAAAAATGTGCCCGCTCGTTGTCTTCTAATAAACTTTCGATCATGAGGCCTTGGTTTTTGGGCACATGAATGACATTGTCTTCTTGATGCATATTTTTTCGCAGCTTCGTTAAAATTGCACTTGTATGGAAAAATTCCTCTGAGTCAAAAGCAAGAATTTCACCACTTTTTAACGTATAAAAAGCATCATTACGTAGCAGACTAGTCAATACTGCATCGATTTCGGTTTCATCAATGCCAGTGACATCAAACCGAATATCCAACCAAGAATCCCCTTCCGCAACTTCAATCGTTGGTTGATGATGCTGGGCATCTAAATACAATTCCCGTAATTTCCGTCCCATCCGAACTTCTCCTAATTGACGGAAAGCTGGTACTTCGGCTTTAAAGAAATAATACAAGGACTCCCCAGCAGGTAAGACTTTTTCAAAGCCTGTGGTTGTTTGCTGATAGGCAAACTGTTGAAATTGCTGCTTAATTGCTGTTTCTTTTGCTTTATCTCGAACGATTTCTTGATTGACTTCAGGTAATTGAGCATATTTCGGGTTTGTCGAGAAAATGACTTCTCCATAGTGATAGTCAATTCGAGCATTAATCCGACCTTTAATTTTCTTAAAAATAAAGACTGCTTTTAAAGGATGATGGACGACTAGTTCTTCAACTGATTCTTCAACAGACACTCGACCAATTTTTTCCAATAATGGTAACACTTCACTAAATAAATCAGAAACTGTTTCTTTTTCATAAATAATTGACGGCTCTTCCAAGCGTTTCATTAATTGAAGTAACGTGGTGTAGATGGCTTCCTGCTCTTCTGTTAGTAAATAAACCGTTTGATCCGCAATCGCCCAGTGATAGTGGGCTAGAAACGTTGTAATAGGATTCTGAATAGTTAATTTGAAGCTTTGTTCCTCGGTTTTTTGCACTGTAAACGTAAGTGGCAAACTGGTTTCTTTGAACGTTAGATAGCGATACTTATGAGTTTGATTGGTTAATATAAACTGACCCGTTCGATTCATTTTTTCAACTAACGATTGACTGCGATCAATTGGTAATAATAGATAACGTTTGTCGATTTTCCCTTTAACTTGAATACCGTTTGCACCTAATAATTGGCTGGTATGATAAATTGCCGCAAGTTCTGTTAAAATTTCTTGAATCTCCATTGAAAAAGAATCATGTAGCAAAGTAAATTGGTGTTGTTTATTCACCATAAAAGTCATTTCCTTTTCATATGCTTGTAAAAAATCACCAATATTTTTCACAATATATGTTTTAGGTTTGGTTCCTTCTAAACCAATTTTTAAAGAAAGACCAATCGTTGATAATTCTGGATAGTAATTATTCGTTTCGATCACATCTAAATGAAATTCTAAACGTAAAGGCTGCAAGGGAACTTCGGCAGAAGCTTTGCTTAATTTGGCAAAGCCTTTGGTAAACATTTCAGCTGTTGATCGATTTGTTTTCTCAAAATTGACTGTTTGATTCGCTTGAATAATTCTTGACACGCCTCGTTGTTTCAGTGCCAGTTCAACTGCCACTGTATGCTTGCAATAGCCATGTTCCATCCAATATTGACATTCACAAACATCTTGTTCTTTGGCGGTACCATCCAATTCAACAAGATAAAGTTCTTCCCCTAAAACCTCAGACAACCAGATCCTTTTTTCTGGATTTTGAACGATAGATAAGACCCGGCCTTCTTGCATATATTCGCGCCCTTGTTCAACGATTCGCTCTGGAATACTCCATTTCATCGACTCACCTCCTCTTCTACTAAGCTAGCTGATAGTGAACGGTACTTTGACCATTCCCATTGCTTTTTATTTGTAATTGTTGTGGAATTCGTGCTTTTAATTCGCCAATATGACTAATAATCCCAATCATGCGGCCTTCATTTTCAATCGTTTCTAACGCCTCCATTGCCATTTCCAATGCTTCTTCATCTAAGGAACCAAAGCCTTCATCAATAAACAACGCATCAATTAAGACTCCGCCTGCTTGTTCTTGAATCACTTCTGCTAAAGAAAGTGCCAAAGCTAACGCTGCTATAAAACTTTCTCCGCCTGATAACGTGTGAGCGCTGCGTACCGTCCCTGAATTGTCATCATAAATATTGATTTCTAGCCCCGTTTGATTCCGATAACTGCCTGCTTCGTGATTCAATTCAAATTGATAACGACTATTGGTCAGGCGGTCTAAACGCTGATTAGCGACTGTCAGCACTCTTTCTAAATACGTTTGTAACATATACCGTTCAAAACTAATTTTTTTAGGATTATTGCCATTCACCGTATCTGCCAACTGCTGTAGTGCAGCAATTTCCTCAAACTTGTCTTCAATTGTTGTTCTTTGCGCATTAATTTCTTGAACCAACTGTTGGTTATTCAGCATTTTTTCATGCAGTTGATAGTATTTTTTTTCTTGTTCTTCAATTTGTTGTGTTATTTGTTCAATTTCTGTGGTGATTAAAGATAATTCTGGGAACGTATCACTAGATAATTTTTTCTCAATTTCAGCGAGTTGGATAGTCAGTTGGGTTTGCTCTTGTTCAAATAAAGCAATTTGTTCTTGCTGACTTTCTAGTGTCGGTACCTCTTTCAACCACTCCCTCAATTGGTCCTCTGTCACGCCTTGTTCCGTTAAAACTGCCTTTAACTGACTCTCAAGTTGTGCGACTGTTTGTTGAAGTGTTTGTTGTTCTTTCTCCAAATGCGTCAACGTACTTTCAAGGATCATTTCTTCTTTCTTCAAGGTTTCTCCTTGTGTCGTCACGTTTTCTTTTTGACGTTCAAATGCAGAGAGTTCTTCTTGAAGCAAAGTTTGTTGTTTGGTCATTTCTTCGTATGTGACGGTTGCATCCAATAATTGGCTAGCAATCATTTGCTGCTGGATAGTGATTCTTTCCAGACTTTGTTGCATTGTTTCTACTTGTTGTCGGAGCACTTCAAAGCGTTGGGAATTTTCAGCTACTTGTTCTTCTAGTTCCGCTAGATGGTCCTTTTCGACTGAAATTTCCGTTAGTTTTTGTGCTATTTGTTGTTTTTCTTTAGCTAATTGCGACTCAACTTCCGCAATTTCTGCAGGTGTTACTTGTGAAAAAGTTAGTCCTGTTAACGGCAACTGCAAGTCAGCAAACTGCGCTGCTAATTGTTCTTGTTCCTCAGTATATGCAGCTTCCTGTTCTTGTAATTGGCTTTCTTTCTGTTGCTTTTCCGCCCCTAATGCAGAGAGCGTTTCAGTAAATCGTTGAACCGTTTTTTCAACTTCCGTTAATTCCCGTTCCGCTTGATCAATCTCTTCTAAGGAAACTTCTTGATGAGTTTGTTGTTTTGGATGTTCTAAAGAGCCACAAACTGGGCAAGATTCCCCCTCTTCAAGTAACAAGCTTAATCGTTGGATTTGTAAAGAGGCCCATTGACTTTTCTTTGTCTGCAACTTCGCTTCTTCGGCGCTTTTTTGTTGCTGTTCAACAGCAAACCGTTGTGTCAGCTCGTGCAATTCCCCTTGGTTTTGACTAATTTTTTGCCAAGCTTTTTGATTTTTTTGCCAACGTTCTACAAAATTTTGCCAATGATCTGCTACACTAGAACATTCAAAATTTGCTTTTTCAAGTGTTCCTTCTTGTTCAATAAATTGTTTGGCTGTCGCCACTTTATCCGCTAATGTTGTTTTTTCCTGTTGGCAAGATTCATACTCTTTTTGAATGGCTTGATAATTGGCTTGTTCTGCTATTTGTTGTTGGGCTAACTGTTCATATTCTTGGTATTGTGGTAATTGACGTTGAATCGTTTGAAGACGTTCTTGTTTTTCAGCAATCAATGGTTGTTGTTCTTCCAACTCACTCATGATTGCTTGCCAATCTGTCAATGCTTGTTGCGTTTCCATAAGAGCTTGTTGTTTGGACTTTGTTTCTTGCTCTTTTTGTTGTTTTTCGCTTCGTTTTTCAAAGACTTTTTCAGCTAAAGATTGCTGTTTTTGGCTCCATTTTAATTGCTGAATCTGTTCCTTTAGCCGCTCAATGACGGTTTCCTGTTCAGCTTGTTTTGCTTTCTTTTCCAGTAATTCTTCTTTTTGCTGTTGCAAGTTTTGTCGTTCTTCAATAGCATAACGAACTTGCTCTTTTGCTTGTTTGGCTTGTTTTAAGGTTGCAATTTGTTCTCTTTCAACTAATAGTTGTTGCTGAGCCTCTTGTTGTTGGCTTTCTAATAATTGAAGTTTTTCAAAAAGTGTCATTGTCGGTTCAGGTTCTTCTGACCAATGCAACTGTTCTGTTTTCAGTTCAATTTTTTGCTGGGTTTCTTGAATCTCTTGATTGGCAATTTTTAAGCGTTCTTTTAAATTTTCGCTGAACAACTGATACAATTCTGTTCCGAATAAATTACGCAAAACCTTTTCTTTTTCATCACTTTTAGCAATTAAAAAAGTCCGAAACTCTCCTTGTGGTAACAATACAATTTGAGCAAATTGATTGGCATTCAAATGCAATAATTCTTGAATGAGTTCGTCCACTTCGCGTCTTTTAGAATAGGCTCGTAGTTCTTTCCCTTGAGCATCTTTGACAATTAAAGAAATTTTGGCACTTTGTTTACGGACTCCTGTGCCACGTTTTTTAAAAAGTTCTTGTTCGGGAAGGCGGTTCAGTTCATAGAGATACTCGTTATGTTTAAAAAGCAAAGTAACTTCAGTGGCTTCTGAGGGGTCAGCAAATGTGGAACGCATTTCTTTGCCTAAACGTAATTTCCCAGAACTTTCACCAAACAAAGCATAGCTCATTCCATCAAAAATCGTTGTTTTCCCAGACCCTGTTTTTCCACTAATTAGAAAAAGTGAAGAATCTTCAAACTTCGTAAAATCAATGGTTTCATTAATATACGGTCCGAAGTTTTTCAATGTTAAAGATAATGGTTTCATCCTGTTACTTCCCTCTTTCTAATTGATTAAGTGTACTCAGTTCTTCTTGGACCCATTGTGCTTGTTGTTCTGTCAAGGCCTCTCCTGTCACATCGTTAAAAAAGTCATGCAGATGTTCTTCTGGTGAACGTTGTTCTATTTGTACCACTTTTTTCTGATTTCCGTTGCTTGTTTCTCGACCATTCAAACGTTCCAGCCCAATAATTTTGGGGTAAATTTTTCGCAATTGATTCATCATGTTGGGAATGATCGCTCGGTCAGTTAATTGGACATGTAAATAATTTTCCCGATTCACTTCTTGATAAAAAGCGGGATCCGTTAACTGCTGAAACGAGCCCGTCAATTGTTGAATGTCTCGCAATGGTTTCAAAGCACGGAATTGAAAATGAACTTCAGCTTCTGTTTCAACAAGCCAAACACCCTTTTCTTGTGTCATTTCTGATAAAGAAAATTTTACAGGCGAGCCACTGTATCGAGCATTAGGTGCCTGCAACGCATTTTTTCCATGTAAGTGGCCCAACGCGACGTAATCAAAAGGCTCTAACAAAGCCGTCGGTACAACATCCAAACCACCCACTGTTAATTTTGTTTCAGAATCAGTTTTTTCACTGCCAGCGACAAAAAAATGACTAACTAACACCTGTTTTTTGTTGGGAAGAAAAGATTCCTGCATTTTCGCGACAACTTTTTCCATCGCCGCCTGAATCGTTCGAATCGTTTCATCTTCAAAATATAAGCGAGCCGCAATCGGTTCAAAATAAGGCAACAAATAAAATTGGGTATTGTCGATTTCAATTGGTTGAAAGGCTTGTTCTAAACGCGTATTCAAATGAAATTGCGTTTGGTTAAACCAAGGGCCTCCTGTTTCTAAACGAGTGCTGCTATCATGGTTTCCCGAAATAGCTAACACGGGTAAATGCTCTTTGAGATTCATTTGAATCATCATTTCATTAAAAATCTCGACTGCTTCAACCGCTGGAACAGAGCGATCATACAAATCTCCAGCGATCACAACAGCATCCACTTGCTCTTCTTTCGCAATTGCTAAGATTTGTTTAAAGGCTTCCCTTTGTTCTGCCAATAAATCAAAACCATGTAATTTTTTGCCAATATGCCAATCTGCTGTATGTAAAAATTTCATTTTTTCACCGCCTAAAAAAGTCCTTCTTATTATTATAACAAATTTCTGGTATTTTTTAAGAAAATCGGACAGAAGAATTAGATTTTTAACAAACTTTTTTCTTAACACAAGAAAAAAGACAGGGAGCATCATCTTTTGATGAGACTACCTGCCAGTAACATTCCTATTTTGTAGCGGTTTGTTTTATTCTTTTTCTGTTGATTCATATTTAAAAGTTGGATCAATTTCTTTATCTAACTGATCAAATGCTTCTTGCATCCGACGTTCCACTTCAGCTAAACCGTCTTTATCCATTTTTTTAATATCGCTAATATCGATTGGCTCCCCAAAACGAACCGTTACTTTTTTACGTTTAAACAACTCTTTTAAAGTTAACGGACCTTGATAAACAGATGGCACGATAGGTACTCGCCCCATTTTAGCAATCAAGGCTACCCCACCTTTTAATTCTGAGGAATGACGCGTGCCACTGGGGAACATAATCAAACTTAAATCAGAATTTTTTAAAATTTTGACAGGTGTTTTAATCGCGCTGGGACCGGGCTTCTCACGATCCACCGGAAACGCATTCGCATGTTTTAAAATGAAACGTAAAACAGGATTTTTAAACAACTCTTTTTTTGCCATAAAGCTAAACTTCTTAGGACTGCCAGCAACAGCTAAATACAGCGGTTCCCACCATGTTCGATGCGGCGCAACTAAGACATAGTTTTGGTCTTTTGGTAATTTTTCTTTATTTTCATAATGTGCATTTCCATTAATCACAAATAAAATGACGCGAACCACGCCACGCATAAATGTAAAAAACATAATTTTCTTCCTTTCTTCTCTCCGCTTTCTAGTATGCCGAAAGCTCTACCTTTTGACAAGCTTTTTTTACGTCTATCAATTAGAGAAATAACATGTTCCTACTAATCTAGGGAACAGATTTTGTCATACGGGTTTAAAAGTAGTATAATACATGAACAATCAGATGAAAAGTTGGAGGTTCTTAATCTATGTTATTATCCGGCGAACGGATTGATCAATTATATGCGGATGATATTAAAATTATTCAAAGCAAAGAAGTCTTTTCTTTTTCCATTGATGCAGTCTTATTGGCTAATTTTCCGCAACTACCAAAAAAAGGCAAGATTGTCGATTTGTGTGCTGGCAATGGCGCGGTCGGCCTCTTCGTTAGTCGGAAAACAGCTGCAAAGATCGACCAAATCGAATTACAACCTCGTTTGGCAGATATGGGTCAACGAAGTATTCTATTAAATAAATTGGAAAAACAAGTAACGATGTATGAACGTGATTTAAAACAAGCGACAGAAGTCATCAAAAAAGATTCTGTGGATTTAGTACTATGTAATCCCCCATACTTTAAAGAACGACCAACTAGCCAAAAAAATCCAAACCCGCACTTAGCGATTGCCCGTCATGAAATTCACACGTCTCTTCAAGAAGTGGTCACTGTGTCGGCGGATTTATTAAAAACAAATGGTCGCCTCGCAATGGTTCATCGTCCTGATCGTTTCCTGGATATTTTACATGCCATGGAAAACGCCAATATTGCGCCGAAAAAAGCTCGGTTTGTTTATCCGAAGCCAGGCAAAGAAGCCAATGTTTTACTAATTGAAGGCATTAAGCAAGGCAAAAAAGACGGTTTTCGTGTGTTACCACCTCTTTTTACATACAATGAAAAGAACGAATACGAAGCAGAAATGAAGGCTATGCTGTATGGAGAATAAGAAATCCCATTATTTTTATGTTTTACTTTGCCAAGATGGTTCCTTTTACGGTGGCTATACAACTGAGCCAGAACGTCGATTAACCGAACATAATAGCGGAACTGGTGCAAAATATACACGGTTAGCCAAACGACGGCCAGTCAAAATGATTCATACAGAGAAATTTGAAACACGTAGCGCGGCCACTAAAGCCGAAGCCGCCTTTAAAAAATTAACGCGCAAACAAAAAGAGCAGTATTTAAAAACCTTTCATTAAATGACAACAAGCAAAAAGAAACAGCCATCATTTCATTGATGAAATGATGGCTGTTTCTTTCTCTTTTTAAACTAAGTTCTCGACAAAATGAATAACCATTTCGGCTGATTTTTTCCCAGCTTCATCGATGAATTCGTCAAAGCTTTGAGTTGCTTCGCCATCTGCTGTATCACTCATTGCCCGTACAACTAAGAATGGAATATTGAACTGTGAAGCCGCTTGGCCAATTGCTGCGCCTTCCATTTCGCAAGCTAAGGCTTCAGGAAACTCTTTCTTAATTTTGGCGATTTTCTCAGCGCTATCCACAAAAGTATCTCCAGTAACAATCAATCCTTTACGAATAGCTAAACCAGTTTTTTCAGCAGCTTTCGCAATTTCCATCCGCAAGTATTCACTTGTTTCAAAATACAAAGGTACACCACCAGGCAATTGTCCATAGGCATAACCAAAACCAGTGACATCAACATCAAAGTAAGCTAATTTGTCTGCAATGACTAAATCGCCGACTTTTAGTCCTTCACCGATACCACCAGCAGAACCGGTATTAATCACCATATTTACGCCATATTGATGAATCAATAAAGTCGTGGTCACAGCTGAGGCCACTTTACCAATTCCTGAACGAACCACAATCACCTCATGTCTTCCTAACGAACCAGAAACAAATAAAGCGCCTGCTCGTTCCCATGACATCGTGTCTGTCAATTTTTCTTTTAGAATTTTGACCTCTTGATCCATTGCTCCAATAATTCCAATTTTCATAGTGATTCCTCTTTTCTATAAATTCAAAACGATATATGCCACAACGGCTAATAAAATCGCTACAATAATAATTGCCTTGTTTAACCAAGTACTCCGTTCTCGACGCTTCGAGTATTCTCCTACTCGTGACTTGTTGATCGGTTTTTGTTTTTTCTTTTCTTTACGATAAAACGTCGAAATTTCTTTTTCTTTTCGCTTATACGCTTTTTCCACCAGCTTCTGCTCTTCTTGCTGACGACGTTCCGCTTCTTTTTCTTCTGCTTCTCTGCGTTTGCGAAGCTCTGTCCGAGTGACTAACGGACCTTTGCTCATTGCGTGTCCTCCTTAAACTGTCTCTGCAGTAAATACAATTCCCAGTATTGTATAGCAAAAAGTGTTTTGGCATCACAAATCGTGCCCTTTGCCACTTCTGCTTTGGCTTCAGCTATTGTTAGCTCGTAAAGTTCCAAGATTTCATCTTCATCTTGAGGACGCGGATTTTCGACTTTCTGCAAATCCGTTGCCAAATAGAGAGCCAATTTTTCGTTAGCAAATCCTGGTGACAGATACATTGAATTTATGTAGGTAAGCTGACCTGCACGATACCCAGTTTCTTCTTCCAATTCCCGCATAGCCGTCGTTTCCAGTTGATTTTCTTCTCCAGGATCAATTTTTCCCGCTGGAATTTCTAAAATCACTTGTTCCAAGGGTTTTCTAAATTGTTTAACTAAGACTATTTTTCCTTCTGCGGTTAACGGAATCATAGCTACTGCGCCTGAATGAAAAACCAATTCGCGTTTAGCTGTGCCGCCTGTCGGTAAAGCCACGTCATCCAAAAAAACATCAATAATCTTTCCTTTAAAAATTTCTCGACGTTGAAGTGTTTTTTCTTCGAAGTCCTCATAATTTAACATATCTTTCACCAACCTTTCTTGTTTATCATACCCTAAAATGATAAAAATCGCACCCCTTCTTCTCTAGTTAAACCCTTTTCAAAGAAAAAAATTTATTGCTTTAGAAAAAAATTACATTTTCGAAAAAAAATAGACATAAAAAATTCACAACTTCCTTGTATTATTTAAGCATACCAACAAACAACCCTAACAAAACACTTTTTCATTTTTAACTCCTTTCCCGTCCTACCCCCAATTAGGACGGGTCTTTTTTTGCGTTTTATACTTTTTTTCTTAGGATTTCACTAAATCATAAAATACATCTTCCGCTGTATGTCTTTTCTCTCACAGAGTATGCTAAAATAACTATTGTAACGAGAGCTGACTCTTTCGAGGATTAGATAGATAGGAGGAACTATATAAATGAACAAATTAAATACAAAATTACTGATTGGCTATATTCTTTTAGGAGCCTTAATCATTGCTGTCGCTAGAGAATATGGCTTCTTCGCTTTTGTGATTCTGGTAGGCTTTTTAGTATTCGTTCTCTATCGAAAAAAGAAAAATGCCGCCGACAAGAGCGATCAAATGCCTTACTTAACGAAAGATAAAGAAGCCCATTATCGTGAGTTGGGGTTATCTCCACAAGAAATTGATTTTTTCAGAAGTACAATGAGCACAGCCAAAAAACAAATCATACAATTACAAGAAAACATGAATCGTTCAACTAAATTACGGGCGATTGACTTACGTAATGATACAACGAAGGTTTCTAAAGCTCTGTTTAAAGAGTTAGTGAAAGAACCTAAAAAGTTACACTTAGCCAATCACTTTCTCTACACACATTTACCAAATATCGTTGACTTAACAAGTAAACATTTAGAAATCGAACAACATGAAGTAAAAAACAAACAAACGTATGAAAAATTAGAAGAAAGCGCACAAATCATTGACCAATTGTCAAAATTAGTTAAAAATGATTATGAGGAAATCGTTTCCGATGACTTAGACGATTTAGATGTCGAAATGTCGATCGCTAAAAGCAGCTTGTCGAAAAAAGCTGCAACTGAGGAATCACCTCAAGTAAACGAAGACCAGCAATAATCATTAGGGAGGAAAAAAAATGACTGAGCAACAACCCAAAGAAACAACATCTGTAACCAATACATTGGACGATTTATTAAATAATCCATTTTCATCAATGGATGAACTAACACCAACGCAACAAAATGAACTATCTGAGTTAAAAGAACAGCAAGCAGCTCCTCGTTTAATTGATAAATTACCACAAGAACGTCAAGCCCAAGCAAAAGAGTTAGCTTCAAAAATTGACGTTCAAGATTCACAAGCAGTAATTACCTATGGTTCAAATGCCCAAATCAAACTTGGCGAATTTTCGCAAGCGATGTTAAACCACGTTCAAGCACAAGACATTGGTCCTGTTGGTGATTCACTGACCGATCTAATGTTTCGTTTAAATGAAGCCAATCCCAATGAATTACGTGCTGGCGAAGGCAACTTTATTCAAAAAATGTTAGGTAAAGTCAAACAATCCGTTTACGAAATTACCGCCAAATATCAAAAAATTGGTGCGCAAATTGACAAAATTGCTGTCAAATTAACCCATGAAAAAGATGGTCTTTTAAAAGATAATGCCATGTTAGATCAATTGTATCAAAAAAATAAAGATTATTTTGATGCCTTAAACATCTATATTGCCGCTGGGGAATTAAAAGCAGAAGAACTACGGACGCAAATTATTCCTGAAGCCATGAAAAAAGCGGAAGAATCTGGGGATCAAATGGATGTCCAAATTGTTAATGATTATAACCAATTCCTAGACCGTTTAGAAAAAAGAACCCATGATTTACGCTTGGCTCGTCAAATTACGATTCAACAAGCCCCACAAATTCGTTTAATCCAAAATACTAACCAAGCTTTGGCTGAGAAAATTCAATCATCGGTGAATACAGCGATTCCGTTATGGAAAAACCAAGTAGTCATCGCCTTGACCTTACTCCGTCAAAAAGATGCTGTGACTGCTCAACGTCAAGTCTCTGAAACCACCAATGACTTACTGAAGAAAAATTCAGAAATGCTAAAAATTTCTGCAATTGAAACAGCAAAAGAAAACGAACGTGGCCTAGTCGATATTGAAACATTACAAAAAACACAAAATGATTTAATTGAAACTATCCAAGAAACATTACGTATTCAACAAGAAGGAAAAGAAAAACGCCAAGCTGCCGAAATCGAACTTGGCCATATGGAAGAAGATTTGAAAAATAAATTATTAGAATTAACACAATAAACAACGTTTAGAACAAACTTCTTATAGTACAAGCCCGGGACAAAAATCAAAAGTGATTTTTGTCCCAGGCTTGCTTTTCTTTTTACGCTTGAATATTGTATTTCAGCCACTTAATGATACAATAAAAGAAAACCATGTTTCTTTTTGAAAGGAGGAGCAATTGTGCCACAATTTGCTTCTAAAGCCGAAGAAAAAAATTATTATGAACGCCAAGCTAGCTTAGCAGAGTTTTTAACTTGGTATCATCAACAAGAATTACCTGAATATGAAAAACCCTCTTTAACCGTTGATATGGTTCTTCTTTGTTACAACAAGGAAGCCGATCAATTGAAAGTCTTACTGATTCAACGTAAAGGTCACCCCTTTAGAAACTCATGGGCGCTTCCTGGCGGTTTTGTTAATCGTAACGAATCTACTGAAGATAGTGTTTTAAGAGAAACAAAAGAGGAAACTGGTGTGGTGATTTCTCAAGAAAATATTGAACAATTACACAGCTTTAGTCGCCCAGATCGTGATCCTCGTGGCTGGGTCGTGACAGTCAGCTATTTAGCTTTTATTGGTGAAGAACCTTTAATTGCTGGCGACGATGCCAAAGAAGTCCACTGGTTCAATCTTGAACGGCATGGTCAACACATCACGTTATCTCATGAAGATGTGGAAATTACTTTAGACTTGAAAACAGCGGCCTCTCTTGGTAAAGATACATTAGCCTTCGACCATAGTGAAATTATAATTAAGGCGTTTAATCGTGTTGTTGATAAAATGGAACATGAACCGCAAGTGCTTCAAGTCTTAGGAAAAGATTTCACCATTACGGAAGCCCGTAAAGTTTTTGCGAAGTTCCTCGGCGTTGATTATCGTAGCATTGACCATTCAAATTTTAAAAAAGCCATGACACAATATTTTGAAGAGTTAGGTGAACGTCCCGTTGGCATTGGCCGCCCTTCAAAAATTTACCAATTGAAAACAACAACAGGTTTCTAAGAGGAGGGAATATTTTTTGACTGTTTACTTAAGAAAAGCAGAACCTTCTGATTTGCCTGACATCCTTGCTATCATTGAAGATGGACGCCGCACCTTACAAAAAAGTGGCATTCCCCAATGGCAAAACGGCGATGGCCCGAATCAAGAAATTTTAGCAAAAGATATCGACCAGCAAACTTGCTATATTTTAATGGTTGAGGATGCCTTGGCAGGCGTTGGTGTTTTATGTTCGGAGATTGATCCTGCTTATGAAGCGATTTTTAATGGTTCTTGGCAACCTCATTCTCAAACTACGTATACGGCAATTCATCGTGTTGCTCTAAAAAGTTCCTTTCAAGGTCAAGGACTGGCTTTGGTGCTTTTGCGCTCACTGGTTACAGCCGCTCGTTTGCAAGGTGCTACTGATATTCGAATCGATACACATCCACAAAATCTCGCTATGCAGCACCTGATTAAAAAAGCTGGCTTTGTTTATCAAGGTGACGTGATTTTAGATGTTAACGATGGCGAACGTTATGCTTATCAGATGATATTGAAATAAAAAAGTTAGGGATAACTGCCAGATTGACAGCTATCCCTAACTTTTTACATCTTATGAACACTATGAGCGCTTTGAATGCCCTCACAGGCTTCTTTACAAGCTTGATTAATTAATAAATAAGAGGATTCTTTTTGGCGGATTCCTAATTGATATTTCAATTCATCTGTCACTTGGCAAGATTCACTTAATGCCTCTAACCAGAAAAATACTCCTTCTTTATACGTATCTAATCCTTCTAGCAAGATTTTCGTTGCTTCTTTATCATAATACGGCTCTAAATTTTTACGAAACATCATTTCTTCTGTAAAAAAACGATTCACATTATTTCGGCAAAACATATAAGTGTCACGGCCTCTCCGATGTGCAGCCTGATTACAACCGTATTCTTGAACTTCTTTAGAGATGGCTTTGAAAATTTCGTTGTATACTTCAATTCTTTGCATAATTGACAAAATGGTATCTGTATAACTAAACATAACTCCTTGCTCCCTTCCCCTTCTAAGTAACAAAAATTTGCTTGTTACTTTCATTATAAAGGGAATGTTGGGTTTATATCAAATGATACGCTGTTTCCTTGCTAAAATCCTTCGTTTTTTCCTTAGAAGAATAATAAGTAAGCGGATTATTTAATCTGTTATGTTCGGATTTTCTACACTTGGAAAATAAATTATTTTATAAAGCCATTTTCCGTTTTAACTGATGGCAACGGGCCGGTCTGTGTATTGCCAGGAACACCAATATACGTATTGCCGTTGATGGAAGTCATTTCGTTTTCCTCAGCTGCTTCATCTTGAACGGTATAATCACTTTGATATAAAAATTCACCGTTCGTATGGAAGACATAGCCGTCTTGATCTCGTTCATCTGGCTTTTCTAAATTTAAAGACACACGTAATTGATGACGGACATTTTCAATACTATCTGGATATAGTTCAACCATACTGCGCCCTTCATTACTAAAAGTGCGCCAGTCAAAAGAAAGCTGTTGTTTATCATAATTGGTCCAAGTCAAACCTTCTTTGACTAAATGAGTCAATTCATTGGAATCCACATCAGTTTGAATGTTTCCATTTAACGAATCAATAATGTCCATTATTTTCATGATTGATTGACCAGATTTCAACTTGTCTTCAACTGCTTGAATAATTTCTTGTTGTCGGAATCCACGCATAATATCGTTATCGCTATGTCTTTCACGAGCATAAGATAAAGCTTTCGTACCATCTAAATGCTGTTTCCCTGCATCAAAATGAATGGATCCTGGCCCGTCTTTGGTGACACCATCAAACGCCTGCTTGACATTGACATCTATGCCACCAACCGCATCAATTAACTTAATAAAAGATAAAAAGTTAAACACAACGTAATGATTGATTGGAATATTCAATAATTTCTCAACTGTGTTAACAGAAGCTGTTGGTCCATCGTAGGTATAGGCAGCTTCAATTCGTTGCATCCCTTGGTAATTTTTCGCATCAATTTGAACAAAACTATCCCGTGGCAAACTTAAATAGGTTATTTTCTTCGTCTTGTTATTCACGGTAATCACCATCATAGCATCAGTCCTAGTTGTGCCTAATTTCCGTTCAATTGTATTGTCTAGCCCCATAATCAAAAACGATTGACTATCTTTATTTTGCGCTTCATTATAATCATTTTTTATGGGAACATAGCCTTTATCAATTGTTTTCTTTAAATAGCTACCCGCTACAGCAAAGTATGCTGAGCCGACTGTGACAAAAAACAAAATGATGACTAAACTAATTAAGCTGATTTTTCGCTTCCTACTCATTGGCTGTACTTCCTCTCTCTTGAAAAGTCTCCACCATCATTACTACTCCTCTAAGCAGACAAGAGACAAGTCTATCTTACCAGTCCCTTTCAAAACTAAACATAGCAGAATTTATATAGGGGTATAACCTAGAGGAAACAAAAAAGAGGGGCTTGTTTGTTAAAAAGCCTCTCTTTTTTGTTATTTTTTTTCGTGTTCTTTTTTGAACAATTCCACCATTTTTTGCTGTGGTTTTGGAAAAACATACTCTGAAAATTGTTGTGCTGCCACCCACCGCTGCGACTCTAGTGTGGCTAATTCGCCTGTATTTCGGCCATAAAAGACTAAGATATGCCATTTTAAATGACTGAAAATATGAACGACTTCGCCTAAGGCACGTTTTTGCCAGACAACTGTTTCATAGTCCGTAAAAAAGTTGACAGGTTCTTCAGCGACCAAAGGCTCTGTTACAGGCTCTAACTCTAAAGTTAATTGTTTTTCCGTTTCTGCTGGTTGCGCCAGTTTTTGCAATTGTTGAAATTGTTTTTTGCTAATTTCTTCAATCGGAAACAGCCACATATTGGCTAACAAACCGGTTTCAGGGCGTTGTTCTAATAAAAATTCTTGCTTTTTATTTTCAATAATAGTGCCGACATAATACACATCTTTCGGCTTAACTTTTTTTGATTTGACTGGATAAGCGGTCATTTTATCTGCCTGATAGGCCGCACAATATTGCTGAAGCGGACAGCTTTCACACTTAGGTGAAGTTGGGGTGCAGACGGCTGAGCCTAGATCCATTAAGGCTTGATTAAAATCCCCTGGACGCTCACGATCGATGATTTTAAGCATCGCCGCTTCAAATACTTTACGACTACTCGCTTTTGCAATATCTGCATCAATTTCAAATAAACGGCTCACTACCCGCATGACGTTACCGTCAATTGCTGGTTCGGGGAGATTAAAGGCAATACTGCCAATCGCACCAGCCGTATAGGGGCCGATTCCTTTTAAACTCCGAATATCTTCGATTGTGTCAGGCATTTTCCCACCAAATTCTGAAACAATCTGTTGCGCTGCCACTTTTAAATTACGCGCTCGTGAATAGTAGCCTAACCCTTCCCAAGCTTTCAACAACTTATCATCTGGCGCTTCCGCTAAATCTTGAATCGTCGGAAACCATTCCATAAATCGATAAAAATAATCAATGACTGTATCTACGCGAGTTTGTTGTAGCATAATTTCAGAAATCCAAATACGATATGCATCTGTATTCGCTCGCCAAGGTAAATTGCGTTTTTCTCGTTCATACCAAGCTAAAAAATCTTCCTGGAATGAACTAACTTTTTCGGGACTCCACGCCTCCCAAGGCTCTTTATTCGTCATGTTCTACTTCCTTTTCGCTAATAAATTGCTGAATCAAATCATAGTCAAACCCTTTTTGAAATAAGCTTTGTTTGACTTTTTGGACTTTTTTAGAAAAATCAAATCGCTGATTGGCACGCCATAAACGTTCGCCTTCCTTGTCTAACGCTTGTTGTTCTTGTTCTTCGTCCTTTTCAAAAGCTAAAGATTCCAAAGCTAGATCAATGATTTCATTTGTAAAGCCCTTTTGCATCAGATGCAGACGCGTTTTCTGAAGTGCATCTTTAAAACTTTTAGTTCGATAGCGTTTCATGGCTTTTTCTGCAGTTGCTGTGGCAACATTAAGCTGTTCATCTAACGTATAAAAGGTCAAGCCATGCTGAATATCTTCTTCACTAATGCCTTTTTGCTTTAATTGTTGTGCCACATTTCGTGGTCCTTTATCACTGGTTCGCATAGCTGTCCGTACGTAACTTTCACTAAAAATTGCATCATCCAACAACCGCAGCTCTTCTAAACGTTGAACGATTTTTACTCGATCTTCAGGTTCAATTTCTTTCTCTTTTAAATAAGTAAAAATCTCTTTCTTTGAACGTAATTGATAGCTTAAATAATTCATCGCCATTTGTAACCCGACATCATAAGAACTGGCTTTTTTTATTTCTTCTATTAAAGTATCTGATAACTCTTGGCCTTTTAGCAGACGCTGCCGTACTAAAATATCTTCCGAGACACGCAGTTTTTCGCCTGAAGATAGCCAAAGTAGATAAAATTCACCTTTATCTTTACTAATTCGTGTGATTGTTGTCATCTTATTCTCCTGCCCCTCTAAATCAGAACATATATTCTACTATACCATAGAATCCTTGGAAGCCAAATAAATAAAAATGTGCTAAAATGGGAGGAAGTGAAAAATGTAAGATGACTAAAGGATGAAAGAATATGACCCAACAACTAGTAAAAAAAGGCCAACAAATTTCTTTAAAAATTAAACGATTAGGAATTAATGGCGAAGGTATCGGCTATTATAAAAAATTAATTATTTTCGTTCCTGGGGCGCTACCGAAAGAAGAAGTGACTGCCACGATCACAAATGTTACACCCAAATTTGCTGAAGGAACCCTTCAATCTGTCAAAAAAGCTGCTAAAGATCGCGTGGTCCCTCCTTGTCCTGTCTATGAAACATGTGGCGGCTGCCAACTACAACATTTAGCCTACAAAGCACAATTAGACTTTAAAAAAGATTTATTAAAGCAGGCGCTTAACAAATTTAAGCCAGTCAATTATCAAAACTATGAACTACGAAAAACAATTGGGATGGAGAATCCTTGGAATTATCGAAATAAAGCCCAATTCCAATTACGCCAAATCGATGGCCAAGTAGAAGCTGGTCTCTATCAAGCTGATTCACATCAATTAGTACCGATTGATAACTGTTTGGTCCAACAGCCTGCGACAACCAAGGTGATGAATACATTAGTTGATTTATTGAATGACTTTCAATTACCAATTTATGATGAACGTAAAAATAGTGGTATCTTTCGAACATTAATGGTTCGAGTGGGCATCCAAACTGGCGAAGTCCAAGTAGTGTTCATTACACAATCGAAGAAATTTCCACAAAAAGAAAAAATGGTTCGCGCAATTAATGAACAATTACCAGAAGTTGTTTCTATTATGCAAAATGTCCAAAATAAAAAAACCTCTCTAGTAATGGGTGATGATACCCTTCACTTATGGGGCAAAGAAAGCATTGAAGAACACATTAACGACGTTGTCTTTGATTTATCGCCGCGAGCATTTTTCCAATTGAATCCAGAACAAACGGAAGTTTTATATAATGAAGGAATCAAGGCCTTAGATTTACAACCAAACGAAACTGTTGTTGATGCTTATTGTGGCGTCGGGACCATTGGCTTAAGTTTAGCGAAACAAGCGCATCAAGTTCGTGGTATGGATACCATTCCCGCCGCAATTGACGATGCTAGATTCAATGCAAAACGACTTGGTGTTACGAACACACATTATGCTGTTGGAACAGCTGAAGACTTATTACCTAAATGGTTCAAAGAAGGCTTTAAACCTGATGCCATTGTAGTTGATCCCCCACGGACTGGTTTGGATCGTAAATTATTAACGGCCCTTTTGAAACAACCACCTAAGAAAATGGTGTATATTTCTTGTAATGTATCCACGTTAGCACGTGATTTAGTTCAATTAGCCAAAGTATATCAAGTAGACTATTTACAATCTGTTGATATGTTTCCACAAACCGCTCGTTGTGAAGTTGTCGTAAAATTAACGAGAAAATAAAAAAAGGAGCGTGGGACAAAAATCACTTTGGATTTTTGCTCCACGCTCAAAAACT
>OKJI01000078.1_pt1 | contig 30373 bp, 24 predicted proteins | sample 1614861 | NCBI WGS metagenome assembly OKJI01 (sample SAMN04436974, study PRJEB24849) | human gut metagenome | biome: human gut; feature: NICU; material: stool | host: Homo sapiens | place: USA: Saint Louis, MO | collected 2010-03-24
CGAACACTTCATCAACGGACTACCCCTACAAAAAGCCGCCATCAAAGCATTCTGAAAGAGTCCATAGCTCGGTCTACCGCTTCTAGTTACGTTTCAGGTTCGGCGACAGTCCTCCTTCTCCCGGCGAGCGCTGTTCTCTCAGCCGGAGGGCACTTTCCGTCCTGTTGACGGGCGTCTTGGCGTGTTCACCGATCCGCCAGCTATCGAGGCAACGAGTCACTTTTGTCGTGACAGGCGGAGGTGCGTCATCACTCGCCTGGCCACGATGCTGTGACGCCTCCGCGCTCCACAAGCCCGATGCTCAACTGACGCGATGAGGACGAAGTGCTGAGGGCAAATGCTCAGTCCGACCGACTCTTACACACCACCGCATACCTCCGTTCTATTGCTGGACAGGCACGTGAGACCACGTAACCGTCTATCCAACCGTGGGTTTGTCTTCACCCCACGAGGTCAAGACTCACGAGCAGTTCTTCATCGCGATCGCAAAGCCGTCACTCTTGGCATTCCAGGATCCTTCATTCAGCCAGGCTTTGGATCGAGCCGCTCCTGAATTAGTGCTCGGAATTGGCAGCAGGAAGAGGCGTCGCCAAGCGATGCTTGGCGACGCCTCATGATCAAGTCCTTCCTATTTCATCCCACTGATCATGATGGACTTGATGAGCCACCGTTGGCACAACAGGAAGAGCAGGAGCGTAGGAATCGCTACGATTACTGCAGCAGCCGCGATATATCCCCATTGAGCACCATATTGACTTTGCATAGATGAGAGACCCTGCTGCACCATCCAGTTTCTCTCATCAAGCAAGATCGTCTTTGGCCACATGAAGGAGTTCCAGTTCGCCAAGAAGAACAGGACCGCCAACGAGGCGATCGTCGGCCTTACGAGCGGAACGACGATGGTCGTGTACTTCCGCCAGTATGATGCGCCGTCTAGGGTCGCCGATTCCTCCAGCTCTCGCGGAATTGAGAGCATCACCTGACGTAGAAGAAAGATCCCATAGGCATTGAAGATACTTGGGATGATGACACCTGCCAACGAGTTCAGCAAGCTCAGCTCTCGAACGATCAGGTACAGCGGAACCAAGATGACAGGCGTTGACACCATTAATGTAGCAACGATGACATTCAACATCACCATATTCCCCCGGAACCGCAACCGTGCCAACGCATACGCCGCCATGGTGTGAAACACCAACGCCACTACTGTCACAACCACGGAGACAAACCCCGTATTGAGCATGTAGCGAATCAGTGGCATCTCAAACAGAACGTACTTGAAGTTGTCAAACGTTAGCTCTCGGACCCCAATAAAGTACGCATCATTCGACGGCTTGAAGGCAGTGACAACAAGCCAGACAAACGGAGCTAGAAAAAGTACGCCAACAATCCATCCCGCGGCCGTTCGCCACAGATCCCTTCTCCCCCTTGAGGTGGCAGGTTTCCGATTAGTCTTCATGGAACCTGCCCCCTCGAGTTGACGCGAAGGATGCGATCACAGCAACCATCAGCATAAGGACCAGCAACAGGGTTAACGCAGAGGCATATCCAAGATCATTGTACGTAAACGCCTGTTCGTAGACGTAGAACGGCATCGTCAACGTCGCATTAGCAGGGCCTCCAGATGTCAGGATGAAGATCATATCGAAGGCCTGCACACCGGCGACACACCCCATGATCGAGGTCAGGATGATGAAAAATGAAGTGGGACGCAACATTGGCAAGGTGATAGACACCAAAGTCCGCCACCATCCAGCTCCATCGATCGCTGCAGCGTCATAGTAGTCCTGAGGAATCCCGCCAAGCCCTCCAAGAAACAGAAGCATGACATATCCGGCCTGGCTCCATACTGTAATGAGAACAACTGTGAACAGGGCGAAGCGAGGATCGCCAAGCCAACTCACGTCGCTCAACCCGAAGGGCCGCAAGGCGCTTGGAATGAGCCCGGTCTTGTCATTGAGAAGGAGCTGCCAGATCAGCGAGACAACCACGAGACTCAGCACGTAGGGCATGAAGATGAAGGTCCGGGCGATATTGACACCCTTGAACTTCTTCTCGAAGAGGAGCGCCAGCCCTAAACCGGTAACGAAACTCAGAGGTACGGTCATTGCCGCATATCCGAACGTCACTAATAGAGACTTCGGAACCTTAGGATCAGCGAAGAGACGCTCGAAATTGTCCAGACCAGCAAAGCTGACCTTGCCAAATCCATTCATGGACATGAAGGCAAAGACAAAAGAGATGATGATCGGAAGCACGACGAAGCATGCCAGCCCGATTCCATCCGGAGCAAGGAACGCCCAGGCGGCTCGTTCCTCTTTCTTTCTCCGTAGGCTACGAGAAATGGGATTCCCGCGCATCGAGGACGCCCCATCAGTATGAGATCTTGACGCCGTCATAAGATTCCATGTACTTCTCAAGCGATGCCTGCGCCGCTGAGACCTGCTCCTGCGCGTCCTTGCCCTCCAGCGCCACAGCCTGCAGCGCATCGGAGATCGGCTTGTATACCTCCGGTGGGAATCGGGGCTCAGAGACACCTGTCGGATAGATCTCGTCAACGAACTTCTTCATGTGAGCCTCTTCGTATTTGCCTTGCTGCTCAGCTGCTTCAAGGACCGACTTGCGAGTCGGGAAGTTTGACTTGGCTCCAGCAGTCCAATCCACGAGGCGCTGAATCTGTTCCTTTTCTTGGCTTGCCAACGCCCAGGTCACGAAGTCGGCCGCACCGTCCGGGTCCTTCCCCTCGGCGTTGACAGCGAAGCTCCATCCTCCAACGATCGTGGTTGGAGTACCCCCATCTGGAATCGGGAGGGGGAACACGTCGTACTCAAAGTCGGGGAGGTTCTGGGCCATCTGGGCAATTCCCCAGATACCCGACTGCTGCATGGCCACGTTGCCGGAGCCGAGGTTGGTGTTGACCTCGCTCGCACCTGCGCCCTGGGCCTGCTTTGGAGCCAACCCACCGTAGATGAGGTCCTGCCACAACTGCATAGCCTGAACAGACCCTGGATTGTCGAATGCCGGTTTCCCATCGGCATCAAAGACATCGTTCCCGGTCTGCCACAGGAACGGATACCACGTGAAGTTCTCGTAGTAGGACGGTGCAGGATCCACCATGGCACCAAACTGACGGTCAGTTGTCAGCTTCTCCGCAACCGCGACAAACTCCTCCCAGGTCGTCGGAATATCACCCTCGGACAGTCCCCCAGCCTCGAACGCAGCTGGGCTGTAGAAGATGGCGAGAGGCTCTGCATCCATCGGAATCGCGTACAGTTTGTCGCCATCCGATCGCGACTCCAGGAAACCTGGAGTGAAGTCAGCCCTGACTGAGTTATCGAGCTTGTCACTCAGGTCCCGCAGCACACCGCCGTTCGCATATCGCAGGAAGTCACCTGGCGACAGCAGAAAGACGTCCGGTCCCTCGCCCGAGGTAAATGCGGTCTGAAGCGTGCTGCCATCCAAGTAGGTCTGGGCAGGCATGTACTTGAGGCTGACTTGGAAGTCGTTATTAGCGTTCCAGTCTGAGATCAGTTTCGTCATCCACTCCGACTCAGCGCTACCAGATGGATTCTCTCCGTAGAAGTTCCAGAAGGAGGCGGTCCCTGAGTTGGAAGCACCTCCGCCCCCACACCCCGAGAGTGCAACGCTTCCTGCGGCGGCCGCGCCAAGAGCGAGCATGCTCCGTCGCGACAGATATGGCATGTTCATGTTGAGCTCCTCTTCGCCATTGAAATGGTCGATCCTCGCAGTCGGTCGAGTAATCGATTACAACGATTCTGCTTGACGACTTGACCCTTGTCAAGTACGTCACAGAGGCAAGATCGCGAGTATTCGACAAGACCTACTCATGCGTCACTCTGCCTCACCCTCCTACGAACCGCACAGACGAGAAGACTGCCTGGCATCGTTTCCTACTCAACAAGGCTCGTAGCAGGTCGGCGCCACGACTTCCGCGAGAAGACTCGGTCCATCACCAAGGTACCGAACGATGACACCACGACCCGTCTCTGCGAGAGCAAAGAGGTCTGTGTCGGCAAGTCAGGAGCGAACAGCGCCTCTTCCTACCTCGCGTGACCTCACTCGGCCCGTGCTCGCGCTTCTTGCTCTCTTGACCATCGCCGTCGTGCTAGCCCTGCCTCGGTGCCGCTGGCGCGCCGCCCACGAGGGCGGAGGCCTTATCGGGTGTGGTCTCTCTTCAGACTCAACAACAAGTTTGTCCTCATCTCTGCCTCGGTGAAGCAGGTCGACGGTGTCTGGGCAGCGTGCCACGGTCGCCAAAGCCGTCTTGCGCCCTCGCCCACCTCATTAGAACGTGCCTACCCGATGCGCCAGCGCCTGCCCGATTACTACGTGCGCTACCCGGCACGCAGGGCACGCAGCAATCACCCACGCACGTACCAATCACCAAAGCGCCCCACAGGAGCCCCCTGCGCTCCCGGTCTGCCAGCTGCAGACACAGGCACAGGCACAGCCGCGGGCACAACAGCCGCAGGCGCAGCAGCCTCGGGCACGACGGCCCCATGCGCCCGGAAGCCACACGCACGCCAGCAAGACGAAAGCCCAGGCTCGCAAGCCTGGGCTTTGGTGATCGTGGAGCTAGGGGGATTCGAACCCCCGACCTCTTCCATGCCATGGAAGCGCGCTACCAACTGCGCCATAGCCCCGAGATGGGCGTCCACCCTCGCGGGCGACGCGGATAACTCTAAGGAAAAAGGCCCGCACAGAGCAAATCCGCACCGCGTGCGGTACCTCACCCTCACGCGAGGAAGGCCCCGATCGCCCCCTGTCCCTGCTCGCCGGATCCAGCAGCCCCATCAGCACCGGCCGCCTGCCCGCCACCGGCGTTCCAACACACAAGGGTCCACCCAGGCGTGCGCGAGCCAGATCGCAGCACCGCGTGGTGGCAATTGTCCAGGCCCCGCAACCCGAACCAGCCTCCCGGGTCCAGGCCCAGCATGTACGTGGTGCCCAGAGTGATCGCAGCACCATGAGCCACCACGACGACGGGGCCGCGCCCCGTGCTCGCGCCGATGGTCCCCTGAGTACTCTGAGCCTTCTCCTGCTGCCCAGCCAAGCGTTCTAGCGCACGTCCCACGCGCTGGGCTGTGTACGCACGCGTCTCCACGTCCAGCCCTTCAGGGTCCTCCCCCGCACGCCAGCGGGCGTACTGGTCAGGCCACCTGGCCTGGATCTCCTGGCGAGCCAGCCCTTCCCACTGACCGAAGCTGCGCTCAACCAGCGCCTCGTCGCTCTCCACCGGCAGACCGGTCAGCGCCGCGAGGCAGGCCGCCGTCGACTGGGCACGCTCAAGCGGCGAGGAGACGATCCGGCTCGGGGACAAGGCTGCCAAGGCCGGCGCCGCAGCACGCGCCTGCGCCAGCCCCGTCTCGTTGAGGCAGATATCAACCTGTCCCTGGACGCGCCCGGCGACGTTGTAGTCCGTCAGCCCGTGGCGCCACAGGATGAGCTCGCTCACCGCACCGAGTCGGCCGCGCCGCCCTCAGCCGCGCCCGAGCCTGCCAACACGTCAGCGGGCAGCTCCACGAGCGGGCAGTCCTTCCACAGCCGCTCCAGGGCGTAGAACTCCCGGTCCTCGGTCTGCTGGACGTGGACAACGACGTCGCCGTAGTCGACCAGCACCCAGTGCGCCTCCTCGAAGCCCTCGCGCAGCTTGCGCTTGGCTCCGGCCTTGATCATCGCCTCGTCGACGGCGTCGACGACGGCACGCACCTGCCGGTCGTTGGCGGCGGAGACCACGAGGAAGACGTCCGTCAGCGCCAGGCGCTCAGAGACGTCGATCGCGATGATCTCCTCAGCCTTCCGGTCAGCGGCCGCACGCGCGGCGGCGATCGTCAGCTCGATTGCTTCGGGGGTGGCAGGCACGTGTCTTCTCCGTGTCGGGGTCGGTGGCCAGGTAGTCGGTCAGGACAGCAGCAGCTCGAGCTGCTCAAGCGATGGCAGATTCTCAAACCCCGGCGCGGCGCTGGTGCCCGTGTTGCGCCCGAGGTAGAACCACAGGAGGGTCCCCACCACCAGCACGACCACGAGGACGAGCAGCGCAATCAGGAGGTGGTGGATCAGCGGGCGCCCCTGCCGTCCCTGGTCCTCAGCCTCCCTGGCGCTGGGGACCTCTGCCCAGTCGGGCTCAGGCGCGTGGGCCCAGGCGTCCTGCGCACCATCGGCAGCACGGTGGGAGTGGTGCGACGGCGCCGCGGCGGGAGCCTGCGCATCCTGCGTGTGAGAGGGCGAGGCGTCATCCTGACGCAGCGCCTTCCACTGCGGGGTCTCGATGGTCTGGCCCTCCCCCATCACCTGCACGGCACTGAGCTCACCGGTGGAGGAGTCCACGGTCCGTACTCCCTGCACCGAGGCAGGGATACGCACGATGGGGCGGCGCGTCGGCGTCGTCGGAGCCGCAGGCTCAGGTGACGACGGCGTAGCCGCCTCCAGTGCCGCAGCGGGCGCCTGCGCAGGCTGGGCTGCACGGTCCAGAACCGATCGACGCTCAGGAACCGAGGCCGGCTCGGCCACGGCAGGGCTCGCGGCGGTCGGCACCGCGTCAGGCCGGTCGGCAGCAGGAAGCACGCCCGTGGGGACCTCGGCGAGAGCCTCCTTCTCAGCGGTATCCGGTCCCGACATTGTCCAGGCAGCCTCGGCAGCGACAGGCTCCGGTGAGGCCGCGGACTCAGGTGCCTGGTCCTCAGCGGGGACCGCGGCGTGGGTCCCGGTGGCGGACAGCGAGGGGACGTCGACGTTGGGCTGGTCCGCCAGCGGGTCCTGCAGCGCCTTGGCCTGCTCCAGGGTGATCTCTCCGGCGTCAACCGCTGCGCGCAGGGCCTCCGCCTCCTCACGCAGGCGCTTGAGCTCACGTCGGGTCAGCAGCGGCTGCTGGCCAGTGAGCAGCGCCTCACGCTCAGCCTGTCGCTCTGCCTGTCGGATCGCTCGCCGGGAGCGACGCGGCGCGGCACCGTCCGCCTGATCCAGGTGACCAGTCTCGCTGTGCTCACTCACCGTTGTTCTCCTTCCGAAGAGACTGCGACCGCGCCACGCGCGCTGTCATGGAGGGCGTCGGCCCTGCTTGCTGACTCACACGATAGAGCCCGTACTTACGGATGTACTGCACCACACCGTCAGGAACGAGGTACCACACCGGTGCCCCGCGCCCCACGCGGTTACGGCAGTCAGTCGAGGAGATCGCCATCGCCGGTACCTCGACCAGCGAGACCCCGTCCTCAGGCAGACCAGGATCGGCGAGCACGTGACCAGGACGGGTCACACCGACCAGGTGCGCCATGTTGAAGATCTCCTGGTTGTCCTTCCAGGTCAGGATCTGCGCCAGAGCGTCTGCACCGGTGATGAAGAACAGCTCAGCACCAGGATACTCGGCGGCAATGTCCCGCAAGGTATCGATCGTGTAGGTGGTCCCGCCCCGGTCGATATCCACCCGCGAGACCGTGAAGCGGTTGTTCGAGGCCGTGGCGATCACCGTCATGAGGTAGCGGTGCTCGGCGGCCGAGACCCGCCGGTCCCGCTTGAAGGGCTGAGCCCAGGTCGGCACAAAGATGACCTCGTCCAGGTCGAAGACGTTCTGGACCTCAGAGGCCGCCACGAGGTGACCGTGGTGGATCGGGTCGAAGGTGCCGCCCATGATGCCGATGCGCAGAGGTCGGGAACCCTGGTCCACGTGTCTTCCTCCCGCTTCAGCCAGGTCCGTCAGGCCTGCTGTGCTGCTCGATCCCACCGCGCCGGACGCGCGGATGGCCCCATCCTGCCACGAAGCGCCCTCAGGGGCGCACATGCCCCTCTCCCTCGACCAGCCACTGGGTGGTGGTCAGGGCCGCCAGACCCATCGGGCCTCGCGCGTGCAGCTTCTGGGTGGAGATCCCCAGCTCGGCTCCCAGGCCCAGCTGGCCTCCGTCAGTAAAGCGCGTGGAGGCGTTGACCATGACGACGGCGCTGTCCACACCGGCGGTAAAGCGGCGCACCACCGCCAGGTCCTGGGACAGGACGGCCTCGGTGTGTCCGGTGGAGTAGCGGCGGATGTGCTCGGTGGCCGCATCGACGTCGTCAACCACCCGCACAGCCAGGTCCAGGCTGCTGTACTCGATCGCCCAGTCCTCCTGGCTCGCCGCCACGAGCAGCTGGCTCGCACCGGCTGCCACGGCCTCCTGCTCAAGGATCTCGCGCGTGGCGTCATCGGCGTGCAGGACCACGCCACGCTGCCACAGCGCGCGGGCGGCCTGAGGCAGGTAGGTAGCGGCCACCTGACGGTGGACCAGGAGCGTCTCAGCGGCGTTGCACACGCCCACGCGCTGTGTCTTGGCGTTGACGATGATCGCCACCGCGTCCTCCAGCACCGCCGAGGCGTCCACGTAGACGTGGCAGTTTCCTGAGCCCGTCTCAATCACCGGCACCGAGGAGGACTCCACCACGGCCTTGATGAGCCCGGCCCCGCCTCGCGGGACCAGGACGTCAACGAGCCCGCGCGCCTGCATGAGCGCACTGGCCCCGGCGCGCCCGGCCGGGTCCACCGTGGCCACCAGCTCCGGCGGAAGACCGGCTGACTCCAGCGCGCCGCGCAGGGTCGCCACGATCGCCGCGTTGGTGTGCTCGGCCGCGTGCCCACCGCGCAGCAGGACGGCGTTGCCGGACTTCAGTGCCAGGGCCGCGACGTCCACGGTGACATTGGGGCGGGCCTCGTAGATGACGCCGACGACGCCCAGCGGCACGCGCAGGCGACGCACCCGCAGCCCGTTGGGCAGGGTCTGGCCATCGATGACCTGGCCAACCGGGTCTGGCAGGCTCGCCACCTCGTGAAGGGCCGAGGCGATCCCTGACAGACGCTCTGAGGACAGGGCAAGACGGTCGACCAGCCCTTCCTTCATCCCCTCCTGGCGCGCACGCTCCAGGTCGACGGCGTTGGCCGCCAGGATCGCAGGCTCCTGCTCGAGCAGGGCCAGAGCCATCGCGGCCAGGGCGGCGTCCTTGACCTCACGGGTCGCCCCAGCGACCTCACGCTGTGCCGCGCGCGCCGAACGAGCCAGCGCGGCGACGAAATCAGTGGCCTGGGAGGGATCGAGGGTGGGGTCCGCAGTCATGGGTCCACCCTAGAAGACATGCGCTACACAGCCGAAACACCGGGTGCTCCGCGCCCTGCCAGGCGCAGGGGTAGCCACCAAGGCGCAGTGCCCGGGGGCGTGCCTCAGGCCCCTAGCCCGTGCGGCAGCTCGGCGAGGTCGTCGCGGTGGACCACCGGAGTCACGTGGTCCGGGACCTCTCCCCCGCTGCGACGCGCCTGCAGGACCTCGTCCAGCTCTGCGGAGGCGTACCGGCAGATACCTCGCGCCAGCACGCCGTCGGGCCCCACGACCTCAACGACCGCACCCGATTCGAAGTTCCCGGCCACCCCGGTGACCCCGGGTAGCAGGAGCGACTTCTTGCCCACCGTCAGGGCCTGGGCGGCACCGGCGTCGATCAGCACCCGTCCCTCAGGCACCGAGGCGTGCGCCATCCACAGGCGGCGGCTGGGGCGGTGCGGCCCGGTGGCCGAGAACCAGGTCCCCAGGTCCGCCGGGACTCCGTCGGTCCCCAGCAGCCTCACGGCGTCGTCAGCGCTGGCAATGACCGTGTCCGTGCCTGAGGCGCAGGCGATGGTGGCTGCCTGCAGCTTGGTGCGCATGCCTCCCGTACCCAGGGCGGATCCGCGCATGTCAACGTTGACGCCTTCCAGGTGCGTGACGTCGGGAACGAAGCGGATCGGCGTGGCTCCCGGTGTTCCGGGCTTGGCCGTCCACATCCCGTCGACGTCAGTGAAGAGCACCAGGACGTCCGCGCTGACCAGGTGGGCCACGAGCGCGGCCAGGTGATCGTTGTCCCCGAGGCTGAACTCGGCGTTGGCCACGGCGTCGTTCTCGTTGACCACCGGCACCGCCCCCATGGACAGCAGGGCGTCGAAGGTGGCGCGCACGGTGCGGTAGTGACGCCGTACAGCGACGTCCTGCGCAGTGAGCAGCACCTGGGCGGTGACCTGGCCGTAGGCGCTCATCGCCGTCTGCCAGCGAGAGACGAGCCGGCCCTGACCCACGCTGGCCGCTGCCTGAAGCAGGCGCAGCTCGCTGGGGCGCTCATCCATCCCCAGCGCTGGCAGCCCGGCTGCCACCGCGCCGGAGGAGACCAGGACAACGTCGTGACCGCGCCTGCGCAGCCCGGCGATGAGCCGGGTGAGGATGTCGATCCGGTTGAGGTTGAGCCCACCGTCCTCACGGGTCAGGGAGGAGGATCCGACCTTGAGCACCAGCCGCGCGCCAGCCGGCAGCGCGGTGGGGCGGGTGGTCGCGGTGTACCCGGCGTCCTGCGTGCTCACTGGTGCTCCTCCTGCCAGGACGGATCGGTCCACAGGCCCTCAGCCGCTTCCTCACGCAGCTGGCGCCGCGCTTCCTCCTTGGCGTCCATCGAGGCGTGGTACTGCTCGCGACGCTCGACGTTGGTGCGGCGGTGGTAGTCCTCCACGCGCACGTCCGTCCCACGCGCCCCCAGCAGCTCGGCCCCGGCGGTCACGGTGGGCTCCCAGGTGAACAGGACACCGCCCTCGATCTCGCCGATGAGCACTGAGTCGCCAGCGTGGGCGCCCGCGCGCACCAGCTCGTCCTCCACCCCGGCGGTGGCTAGCCGATCAGCCAGGTAGCCCACGGCCTCGTTGTTGGTGAAGTCGGTCTGGCGCACCCAGCGCTCCGGCTTGTCCCCGCGGACCTGGTAGACCTGCCCCTCGCTGGGGTGCTGGATGAGCGCCACACGGGCCACGGCCTCACCACCGCGCCGTCCCACAGCAGCCGGGCGGATCACCGGGCGCTCAGGCGCGGCGATCTCAGGCTGGGCAGCACGGGCGGCCTCAACCAGCTCCGCCAGCGCGAAGGACAGCGGCCGCAGCCCCGTGTGGGCGACGGCGGAGACGGTGAAGACCCTCAGGCCCCGGGCCTCGATGTCCTCGCGCACGAAGTCGGCCAGCTCCTCGGCCTCCGGCACGTCCACCTTGTTGAGGACCACCACGCGTGGTCGTTCCATGAGCGGAACCCGTCCGGTCAGGGACGGATCTGACTCCGCCTCGCCCAGACCGTCGGCGTAGGCCGCCAGCTCGGACTCGATCGTGTCCAGGTCGCTGAGCGGGTCGCGTCCCGGCTCCAGCGTGGCGCAGTCCAGCACGTGGACGATCACCGCGCAGCGCTCAATATGCCGCAGGAAGTCCAGTCCCAGGCCCTTGCCCTGCGAGGCGCCGGGGATGAGCCCGGGCACATCGGCGATCGTGTAGCGGGTGGCGCCGGCCTCGACCACACCCAGGTTCGGAACCAGGGTGGTGAAGGGGTAGTCGGCGATCTTGGGCCGAGCCGCGCTCATGGCGGCGATGAGCGAGGACTTGCCGGCGCTGGGGTAACCCACCAGGGCCACGTCCGCGATGGTCTTGAGCTCTAAGACCACGTCCAGCCGGTCCCCCGGCTCGCCCAGCAGGTGGAAGCCGGGCGCACGCCGCTTGGAGGAGGCCAGGGAGAAGTTGCCGCGGCCGCCGGTCCCACCGGCTGCCACCACCACCCGGTTGCCGGCCTCGACGAGGTCGGCCAGGACCTCGCCCTCAGGCGTCTTGACCACGGTGCCGGCGGGCACGGGCAGGACCAGGTCCTCGCCGTCGACTCCTCGTCGCCAGTTACCCATGCCCGGGGTACCGCCCTTGGCGCTGCGGTGTGGCGAACGGTGGTAGCTCAGCAGCGTGGTGACGTCCGGGTCAGCCACGAGGATGACGTCGCCCCCGTGACCGCCGTCGCCACCGTCGGGGCCGGCCAGCGGCTTGAACTTCTCGCGGTGGATCGAGGTGCAGCCGTTGCCACCGTCGCCTCCAGCCACGTGGAGGACCACTCGGTCGATGAAGCTAGGCATGTCTCCTCCTGGGGACGACGGCGGGGCGCGGCTAGCAGCATGAGTCGCGCGAGGCTGTGGTGAAGGTCAGGTTAGACGCCGCGAGGGCGGACGGCCGAAGCCGTTCGCCCTCGCGAAAGCGTGATGTGTGTCAGGCTCAGGCCTGCGCAGCCACAACGTTGACGACCTTGCGGCCGCGGTGCGTGCCGAACTCAACGTTGCCGGCAGCAGTGGCGAACAGGGTGTCGTCGTTGCCACGGCCGACGTTGTTGCCGGGGTGGAAGTGGGTGCCGCGCTGGCGGACGATGATCTCACCGGCGCCGACGAACTGGCCGCCGAAGCGCTTGACGCCCAGACGCTGAGCGTTGGAGTCACGGCCGTTGCGGGAGGAACCAAGACCCTTCTTGTGTGCCATGTCAGGCTTCTTTCTGTCGAGCTGATGCGTTCAGGATGCCGCGTGGGCGGTCACTTGATCGCGGTGACCTTGACGGCCGTCAGCTGGGCGCGGTGACCCTGGCGCTTGCGGAAGCCCGTCTTGTTCTTGAACTTGAGGATGTTGATCTTGGGGCCCTTCTCGTCGCCGATGATCTCGGCCTTGACGGAGGACTTGGCCAGGTCGGCAGCAGCGGTGGTCACCGCGTCGCCGTCCACAAGCATGACGGGGGCGAGGGTGACCTCGTCGCCGATCTCACCGGCAAGCTTGTCGACAACCACGACGTCGCCGACGGAGACCTTCTCCTGACGGCCGCCGGCCTTGACGATCGCGTAGACCACTTGAATGCTCATCTCTGTCGAAATCTTCGGACACACCCTGTCAGCGCGTGGCGCTCGGCGGGGCATGTCTCCTGGGCAAGGTGCGAGACGCACCGGCGGATTACTTTATGCGATCCGCCCTGGCTGGCCAACCTGAGCAGGCCCGTGACGGCTGTGTTCTTCCGCACGGTCCTGCCAGGTCGGTCACCTTCCGGGCAGTGCGCTCAGTCCTCGGACTGGCTGTCGCCCTGCGCCGCGGAGTCCTGGGAGCCGGCAGCCTCGGCCTGCTCCGCAGCATCCTTGTGGGCATGCTCGGCGGCCGCCGCGATCTGGGCCAGCGCCCCGCGGACTGCAGCGCGCGTGGCGTCGTCCGCGACGTCGTCGGCGTCCGGGCCCTTGCGTCCCCGGCCGCGCGACTTACCCGACTCGCCCTCACCCTTGCCACGACGGCTCTTGGACGCGCTGCGCGAGGCGGAGACGGACATATCCGCCTGCTGGTTCTCCACGGGGTTGTCGTGGACGATGAAGCCGCGCCCACCACAGCACTCGCACGGGGTGGAGAAGGCCTCGACCAGGCCCTGTCCCACGCGCTTGCGGGTCATCTGCACCAGCCCCAGGCTCGTGACCTCGGTGACCTGGTGCCGGGTGCGGTCGCGTCCCAGGCACTCCACCAGACGGCGCAGCACGAGGTCACGGTTGGACTCCAGGACCATGTCGACGAAGTCGATGACGACCATGCCGCCAATGTCGCGCAGACGCAGCTGCCGGACGATCTCCTCAGCCGCCTCGATGTTGTTGCGGGTGACGGTCTCCTCCAGGGTGCCGCCAGCACCGGTGAAGCGCCCGGTGTTGACGTCGATGACGGTCATCGCCTCGGTGCGGTCGATGATGAGCGTGCCGCCGCTGGGCAGCCAGACCTTGCGGTCGAAGCCCTTGGCGAGCTGCTCGTCGATGCGGTGGGCGCTGAAGACGTCCTCCGGGCTCACCCAGTGCTCCAGCCGGTCGGCCAGGTCCGGGCTGAGCTCGGTGACGTACTCCGAGATCGTCTTCCAGGCGTCAGGACCCTGGACGATCAGCTTGCGGAAGTCCTCGTTAAAGACGTCCCGCACCACACGCACGGCGAGCTCGGGCTCCCCCTTGAGCAGGACGGGAGCGCGGCCGGAGCCGGAGAGGATCTGCTTGGACTTCTTGTCGATCGCTGCCCACTGGGTGGCCAGGCGCTCGACGTCAGCCCGCAGCTGCTCCTCGCTGGCCCCCTCGGCGGCCGTGCGCACGATGACGCCGGCGTCGTCGGGGACGATCCGCTTGAGGATGCCCTTGAGGCGGTGACGCTCGGTGTCCGGGAGCTTGCGCGAGATACCGGTCATGGTGCCGCCGGGCACGAGGACGAGGTAGCGCCCGGCCAGGGTGATCTGGCTGGTCAGACGTGCCCCCTTGTGACCGATCGGGTCCTTAGTGACCTGCACCAGGACCGTGTCCCCGCTCTTGAGGGCGTCCTCGATCCGGCGGGGCTTGCCCTCCATGCCAGCGGCGTCCCAGTTGACCTCGCCGGCGTACAGGACGGCGTTGCGCCCCTTGCCCAGGTCCACGAAGGCGGCCTCCATGGAGGGCAGGACGTTCTGGACACGGCCGACGTAGACATTGCCGACCATCGAGGTCTGGGTGTGGCGGGCGACGTAGTGCTCGACGAGCATCCCGTCCTCCAGGATGGCGATCTGGTTGAGGCCGTCCTGCTCGCGCACGATCATCTGGCGGTCCACCGACTCCCGGCGCGCGAGGAACTCGGCCTCTGTGACGATGGGACGACGACGTCCTGCCGCCCGCCCCTCGCGGCGGCGCTGGCGCTTGGCCTCCAGACGGGTCGATCCTTTGAGGGCCGTCACCTCGTCACGCACGTCGCGACCGGAGTCCGAGCGTGAGCGGGAGCGACGACGCCGGCGCCGACGGGAGCTGGCCGAGCCCTCCTCACCAGCGCTCTCGGTGGTCTGGCCAGGCTCCTCGGACTGCGGCTCGGAGTCCTCACGCTCCTCGCGCGCGGCCTCCTCCTCAGGCTCCGAGCCCTTCTCGGTCTCGGAGGCCTCCGCGCGGGAGCGGGACCGACGTCCGCGCCCGCCACGACGGCGCTTGCGGCGCCCGTTGGTGGAGTCCTCCTGGTCCTCGGTCTCCTCCTGGGAGGCCTCATCAGGCTCGGCCGGTGCGGACGCCTCCTCAGGCTCCGGGGCGTGCTCGGGGGCCGACTGGGCCGCCGTGGCCTTACGGCGACGGCGCCCACGCTTGGCCGGCCGGCTTTCCTCGGCCTCCGGCTGAGGCTGGGCGGCATCAGCAGGGGCATCCTGCTCCTCGCCGTCCTCCTGCGGCTCAGGAGCGGCCGTCGGAGCCGCCTGGGCGGCCGTGACCTTACGACGACGGCGGGCACGCGTGGGGTCCGGGGCCTGGAAGAGCAGCGAGGCAGCCGGGAGGAAGGCCTCGGCCTCCTCGTCCTCGTGCTGGGCCGGGCTCTCCTCGACGTCGTCGTCCTCCTCGTCCTCCTCGATCTGGTCAGCCGAGGGTGCCGAAGGAGCGGAGGAAGCAGAGTCGGCGGACTGCAATGCGTCCTGCTCCGCCGTCAGCGCGGCCACCTCGGCGGCCGGCTCCTCGTCAGAAGCCTCCTCAACGTCCTCGGGGGCCACGATGGTCTCAACCACCGGGGCGGCGTCCGAGGCAGCCTGGACGGCCATCACCCGGCGGCGACGGCGCGTCGTGCTCCGGGAGCGGGAGACCACCTCCTCCTCGTCCTGGGACGAGGAGGCTGCGGGAGACGGTGAGCCTGGAGCCACCGGAACAACCTCATCCTGAGGCTGCGGGGCTGGGGCAGGTGCGGACTGGGTGGCAGTGACCTTGCGTGAGCGACGCGGGCGGCGCGTGGTGGCGCCGGTCTCCGGCTCCGCGGCGGCGACCGGCGCGGTGGTCTGCGATTCCTCCTGGGCCGGCTTGGTCTGCTCAGGTAGGTCGGACTCGGTAGCCTCGGCGCCCTTCGCGGAGGCCTTCGCCTTGGTCGAGGCCGCAGTCTTACGGGTGCGAGTGGTCGTGGTCTTGCGCGTGGAGGACTTGCTGCGAGAACGCGCCTTGGGGGCTTCCTCCGCCGCGCCCTGCTCGGGCTCCTGGGGGTCAGCCGTCTTGTCGTCCTTCTCGGCAGCCTCGTCCTTGTCGGACGCGGAGGAGGTCTTGGTGGCGGTCTTGCGCGAGCGCGTCGTCGTGCGACGGGTGCGCTTGGCAGGGGCCTTGGCGGGCTCCTCGGCGGCAGCCTCCTGCGAGGCTGCCTCCTGGACGCCCTGGGGCTCCTGCTCGTCAGCCGACTCGACCGAGCTGTGGTCTGAGGTTGTGGTCATGGTGCGATGCACTCTCCGGGCACCGCGGTTCTCGTCGTACCTACGAGACCGCGGCACGGTCATGCTCCGGGGCGGAGCAGAAAGTCTGCGTATGCGCCTTGCGGCGCCGGCCGTCGTCGTCACCCTCACGCGTCGGGACCGCAGCAGCGCTCAAGGCGGCGCAAGGCTCCCGGACGGGGTGGACCACGAGGTTCGGACACCGGGGGCCGGTACGTGACACCCGGGGCCACGGCGAGTATCCCACACTCACCGCCTCCCACCCACCTCATGACCACCCCGCAGCCATCGCCTCCAGCGGAATCGCCCGGCCTTTCAAGGACTTCAAGGCCTAGGACCTTAGTCCCCACGTCTCTCGCGCCCAAAGTCCCAGGGGTCGAAAACGCGGGCCTACCTGACAGAAGTCAGAAAAGCGTCACAACACAGGCGTACCAACGATGCCGCTTTGACGACACTGCGTCACACCGACGGCTACACTTGACCTGTGTCACCGTGACCTCGGTCCCGGCAGCCCTATTGAAGTCATCACTCCCTATGAAAGGTGGCGCTGGTGGTTCTCACACCCTTGGCGCTGGACTCCCTCGATCTTGCTCGTTGGCAGTTCGGCATCACGACCGTCTACCACTTCATCCTCGTCCCCCTGACCATTGGTCTGGCCCCGCTCGTGGCGTTGATGGAGACCCTCTACAACCGCACCGGCAACAAGCAGTGGCTCGTGGCGACCAAGTTCTTCGGGAAGATCCTCCTGATCAACTTCGCCCTGGGTGTGGCCACCGGTATCGTCCAGGAGTTCCAGTTCGGAATGAACTGGTCTGAGTACTCCCGCTTCGTCGGCAACATCTTTGGTGCGCCGCTGGCCTTCGAGGCCCTCCTCGCCTTCTTCCTTGAGTCCACCTTCATGGGCCTGTGGATCTTCGGCTGGGACCGCCTGTCCCCCAAGCTGCACAACCTGTGCATCTGGATGATGGCGATCGGCGTCAACATCTCCGCCCTGTTCATCCTGGGGGCCAACTCCTGGATGCAGCACCCGGTGGGCGCCAAAATCGACCCTGACACCGGCCGCGCCGTCCTGGACGGCGTGGGCGGCTTCTTCGCTGTCCTGGGCAACCCCCTGCTGTGGACGACCTTCTTCCACACCATCACCACCTCCTTCCTGGTGGCTGGTGCCATCATCCTGGGCGTGTCCGTGTGGTGGATGACCAAGGCCGCCAAGGCCACGCAGGACTTCGAGGCTCGTCAGCAGTGGCGCCGTATGACCCGCTTCGGCGCGATCACCATGGTCATCGCCGGCGTGCTGTGCATGTTCTCCGGCCACTTCCAGGGCCAGCTGGTCGTCAAGGAGCAGCCCGCCAAGATGGCTGCCGCCGAGATGCTGTGCGAGACCGCGCAGGGTGCCGGCTTCACCATTGCAGCCTTCGGCTCGTGCGAGGACGGCAGTGCCAGCCACGTCGTCACCATCCCGAAGGTCTACTCCTTCATGGCCACCAACAACCCCAACGCTGAGGTCATGGGCCTGAAGGAGGCCCAGGAGCTGTACGCCAGCAACTACGGCACCACGGACGTGGCCGGCAACGAGATCGACTACACCCCCGACGAGATGACGACCTTCTGGACCTTCCGCGCGATGATCGTGCTGGGTGGCCTGAGCGTCCTGATCGGTGTGGTGTCCCTGTGGCTCATCCGCAAGGACCGGCTCATCACCTCCTCGGGCTACGGCAAGCTGGCCCTGTGGTCCATGGGCCTGCCCTTCCTGGCTTCCACCTTCGGCTGGATCTTCGCTGAGATCGGCCGTCAGCCCTGGGTCGTCGCCCCCAACCTGGCCTCCTTCGAGGCCGGCGACCCCGTCGCTCAGGTCTACATGCTGACCCAGAACGGCGTGTCGACCGTCGTCTCCTCAGGCACCGTCCTGACCTCGATGGTCATCTTCACCCTCCTGTACGCCGGCCTCGGCGTCGTCTGGTTCATGCTCCTGCGCCGTTACATCCGTGAGGGTGTGCGCACGCAGACGGAGCAGGGCTCGGCGGCCTCGCAGGAGACCGGCCAGGCCGCTCCTGCTCTGTCCTTCGAGTACTGAGCCGAGAGAAGAGAGAACACACCATGACGCTGCTTTCCATCCTCTGGTTCATCCTCATCGCCGTCCTGTGGATCGGCTACCTCACCCTTGAGGGCTTCGACTTCGGTGTCGGCATGCTGCTCAAGATCCTCGGCCGCAACGAGCAGGAGCGCCGAGCCATGATGAAGACCATCGGCCCGCACTGGGACGGTAACGAGGTCTGGCTGCTCACCGCTGGTGGCGCCACCTTCGCCGCCTTCCCGGAGTGGTACGGCACCCTCTTCTCCGGTGCCTACCTGGTCCTCTTCCTCATCCTGCTGTGCCTGATCGTCCGCATCTGCGCCATCGAGTGGCGCAGCAAGATCAACTCCCAGAAGTGGCGTGACAACTGGGACTGGGCGCACACCGTCTCCACCTGGCTGCCCTCCATCCTGTGGGGTGCCGCCTTCGCCAACCTGGTCCAGGGCATGAAGATCGAGGTCGTCGAGGTTGCCACCGGCAACGTCATCCCGGCCGAGAACGTCCCCTCCGAAACCCTTCTGGCTGGCGCCTCTCACGAGCTGACCGGTGGCTTCTTCAGCCTGCTGACCCCCTTCACCATCCTGGGTGGTCTGGTCACCTGCTCGCTGTTCCTGACCCACGGCGCGCTCTACACCGCGCTCAAGACCGCTGGTGACCTGTCCGCCCGCGCCGAGGCCTTCGCCCGCAAGTCCGCGATCGCCTCGACGGCGCTGACCGCCGTGTGGGCCCTGTGGGCCCAGCTGGCCTACTCGCTCAACGCCCTGGCCTGGATCCCGCTGCTCGTGGCCGCGGTCTTCCTCATCGCCTCGCTGCTCATGACCTGGGCTGGGCGTCAGGGCTGGGCCTTCTCCCTCCACTTCGGTGGCATCGCCTTCGCCGTCGTCTTCATCTTCTCGGCCATGGCTCCCAACGTCATGCGCTCGTCGATCGACGACTCCTACTCCCTCACGATCGCCCAGGCCGCCTCCGATGACGTGACCCTGGCGATCATGACGGTCGCCGCGATCATCTTCGTGCCGGTCGTGCTCTTCTACACGATCTGGGGCTACAAGGTCTTCTCCAAGCGCGTCAGCGCCGAGAAGATCGACCCCAACGAGGGTGGTCTGCACCCGACCAAGGTGCGTGACTCCGCTCAGCCGGAGGCCGCCGTCGGATACTGACGGACCTGGCGGTCTCCTAGGCCCTGAGCCCAGAGCCGTCACCAGAACGGACCCGCCCGTCATCCAGTTCAGTTGGGTGGCGGGCGGGTTCCTTTCGCCGTCGTTTCAGGCCCTCAACAGTCGGTTCCCTGGCGGGGAGCATGGGGACCGACTGTTGAGGGCCTGAAACGACGAGGATGGACGAGGACCAGGGTCCTACCCCACTATCCTGGGACGGTGAAGCCACTGGACCCCCGACTCATGCGCTACGCACGCTCGGCGCGCCGCTATATCGTGCTGACCGCCGTCACCGGGCTGGCCACCGCCGTCCTCGTCGTCGCGCAGGCCTTCCTCATCTCCCGGGTCATCTCCCCCGTCATCACCGGTGAGTCGACGGTGTCCCAGGTCCTGCCGTTGGTGGGCGTGCTCGCGGTCGTCGTCATCCTGCGTGCCTTCGTGCTCCTCATCCAGGAGGTCCGCGCGCACCGGGCGGCAACCGGCACCATCATCGAGCTGCGCCGGCTGGTCATCGAGCGGGCCGCGGCCCTGGGACCGCGTTGGCAGGCCGCCCACGGCGCCGAGACGACGACGCTGCTCACCCGAGGCATGGACGACCTGGAGCCCTACTTCACCCGATACCTGCCCCAGCTGCTCATGGCGGCTACGGTCACGCCGCTGACAGGCCTGGTCATGCTGCTCCAGGACGTCCCCTCCACCATCGCGGTGGTCCTGACCATCCCGCTCATCCCGATCTTCATGATCCTCATCGGCAAGATGACCCAGCAGCACTCCGCCGACCGGCTGGAGGCCATGGAGCGTCTGGGGGCCCAGGTCCTCGACCTCATCGCCGGCCTGCCCACGCTCAAGGCACTAGGACGCGAAATCGGACCGGGGCGGCGCGTGCGTGAGCTGGGACGAGCCTACAACCGCACCACGATGGCGACGCTGCGCGTGGCCTTCCTGTCCGGCGCGGTCCTGGAGTTCCTCACCACGCTCTCGGTCGCCATCATCGCCGTCGAGGTCGGCTTCCGGCTCCTGTTCGGGCACATGGACCTGGCCACCGGGCTGCTGGTCATCATGATCGCGCCTGAGGTCTACCAGCCCCTGCGCCAGGTCGGCTTCCAGTTCCACGCCTCAGCCAACGGCATGGCGGCCGCGCAGGCCGTCTTCGAGGTCTTGGAGGCCCCCGCCCTCAGCTCCGGCACGCTGCCCGCTCCCCGCCTGGAGGACGCCAGCATCGAGCTGGAGCACCTCAGCGTCGCCGCTCGCGGGGCCTGGGCACCCCACGACCTGAGCGCCACGATCCGTCCGGGCCGCCTCACGGCACTGTCCGGGCCCTCCGGCGCTGGAAAGACCACGACCTCCCAGGTCTTCCTGCGGCTTTTGGAGCCTGAGCAGGGCCGTGTACGCGTCATCAGCGCCGACGGCGCCGCACAGGACCTGGCCGAGACCGAACCCACGAGCTGGTGGAGGCAGATCTCCTGGGTTCCCCAGCGTCCCGTCCTCCTGCCCGGCACCATCCGCTCCAACCTCATGCCCACCGACGACGTCTCCTCCCCGGATCACGGCGCGCACGCCCCGGTTCCGGCGCGGGTGCTGGAAGCCGCTCGGGTCACCGGCTTGAACGAGGTGATCGACTCCCTGCCCCAGGGCTGGGACACCCCCGTCGGCCACGCAGGAACCGGCCTGTCCGTCGGTCAGCGCCAGCGCCTGGCACTGACCCGGGCCCTGGTGTCCACCGCTCCCCTGGTGGTCATGGACGAGCCCACCGCGCACCTGGACGCCGCCAGCGAGGCGCACGTGCTGGATGGCCTGGCTGCGCTGCGTGCCTCAGGACGCACCGTCGTCGTCATCGCCCACCGGTCCAGCGTCCTGGCCCTGGCCGACGACGTCATCACCGTCTCCAGCGCTCCCGCGCCGCAGGCCGGGCTGACGGCCAAGGACGATGGGAGTCCTGGCTCGGCACCTGCCGCCACCGCCCTCACTGACGCTGAGGAGGCCGCCCGATGAGCCTGTTCCTTCACCGCGACGAGCGACGAGCGCTGCGGCGTGCCCTGTCCCTCCTCGAGCTCGACGGCGGCCGTGTGGCCCTGTCCGTCCTCACCGGTGCGCTCGGCCTGACCTCGGCCGTCGCCTTGTCCGGCGTCGCCGCCTGGCTCATCGCCAGGGCCTCTCAAATGCCCGACGTCGTGGCTCTGGGAGTCGCCCCCGTCCTGGTACGCCTGTTCGGTGTCTCCCGCTCGGTGCTGCGCTACTGCGAACGCCTGGTCTCCCATGACACCGCGTTGCGCGGGATGAACGCCTTGCGGACCCACCTGTACGAGATCCTGGCCTCCTCGCGCACGGACATGGTAGCGAGCCTGCGCCGCGGAGACGTGCTCTCCCGCGTGGGCACCGACGTCGACGCCGTCGGGGACCTCGTGGTGCGAGGCTTCCTGCCCGCGGGTGTGGCGGCCACGGTCGGCCTGGTCACCAGCGTGGCGATCGGCCTGGTCTACTGGCCGGCCGGACTCATCCTGGCTGCCTGCCTCATCCTGGCGGGCGTGCTGGGCCCCATGGCTACGATCCGATCCGCCCGCGCTGCCGAGCTTGCCCGGCAGGAGCAGGCCACGGACCTGTCCGCGACGGCACTGACCGCGATCGACGGCGGCAGCGAGCTGAGCGTGGCCGGGCGGATGCCCCACCTGCTGGCCGATCTGGACCGGGTCGAGCGCCACCTGGCCGCCACCCGGGACAAGGCCGCCAGGCCTGCCGCGGTTGCGGCGGCCGTGGACACCCTGGCCATGGGGCTGGCTGTGCTCGGAGCCGTCCTGGTTGGTCTGCCAGCCGTCGCCGCGGGGACGCTGGGACCGGTCTGGCTCGCCGTCATCGTCTTGGTCCCGCTGTCCGCCTTCGAGGCGACCGCCAACCTCGGACCAGCCTCGGTCCAGCTGGTCACCTCCGCCGGCGCCGCCGTGCGCATCATCGAGCTCGTTGACCGCGCCGAGGCCACAGCGCTGCCCACGCCGGACTCCGCCCAGGGCCCTCGGCTCTCATCGCCCAGCCAGGGTGCCTCCCGTCTGCGTGCGCGCGGCCTGGCCGTGGGGTGGCCCGGCGGCCCGGTGGTGGCCGAGGGGATCGACCTCGACCTGGGACCCGGTGACCGCCTGGCCGTGGTGGGCCCCTCCGGCATCGGCAAGACGACCCTCCTACTCACCCTGGCTGGCCTGCTTCCCCCGCGTGCAGGCGAGCTGACCCTGGACGGCGTGGTGCCCTGGTCCGTGCCCCGTGACCAGGTGGCGGAGCGCGTCACCCTCACCCAGGAGGACGCGCATATCTTCGACACCTCCGTCCTGGAGAACCTGCGCGTGGCCCGCGGCACCGTCACGCCGCAGGAGGCCACGGCGTTGCTCCAGCGCGCTGGCCTGGGCACGTGGCTGGCGACGCTGCCCGAGGGACTGGACACCGTCGTCGGCACGGACGCCACCGCACTGTCAGGCGGGGAACGACGTCGTCTGTTGCTAGCGCGCGCCCTGGCGGCTCCGGCCCCCCTCATGCTCCTGGACGAGCCGGGTGAGCACCTGGACACCGCCACCGCTGACCAGCTGGTGGCAGACCTGCTCACAGCAGACTCCTCCCGCGGAGTCCTGCTCGTCACCCACCGCCTCAGTGCCCTGGACTGCGCCCACGAGGTCCTGGTCCTGGGGACCCAGGCCCGTGGCCCGGCACGGGTGCGGGCCCGCGGCACCCATGCCTGGCTGAGCGAGCATGACGAGGGCTACCGTTGGTCGTTGGAACAGGAAGGAGCGGGACGTGCCTGAACAGCACACGCCCCAGCACGCACCGCACGCCGCTGGTGTCATGGTGCCGGGGATGCCCTCCACCGATCTGCTCATGTCCTTGCCCTCGGTGCCCAGCCCGGAGGACTCCTCAACCTTGGGCGCGCTGACCTACGCCGTGCACCTGGACGCCCTGGGATCCACCAGGAGCCACCGGGTCGCCCAGCCGCTGGAGGAGACGACGGTCGAGCTGTTGCGCGCAGCCCTGCGTCTGACCAGCTCCTTGCGCGTTCCTGACGCCCTCAGCCGCCTGGTGGACTCCGCCTGCTCACTGACCGGCGCGACCTGGGGCACGATCGCCGTCGAGGACCGCTCCCGCACCACCGGGCAGCCCAATGACCCGGTCACCGCCGGGTCCGCCACGGCCTCACCCGAGCACCTCCAGGCGCTGCTGGGAACGGCCAGCTCGGAGCAGGAGGTCGTCGTCGTCAACGAGCTCATGGGCTCCTCCGCCTTTACCGGCGCGATCGAGGGCGAGGACCCGGGCTCCGTGCTCTCCGCTCCTCTCAAGGTCCATGACCGGGTCTACGGGCGGCTCTACCTGTGCGACAAGCCCGGTGGCTTCGGCCCGGCTGACGTCACCACCGTGGCCACGCTGGCTGAGGCCGCCGCCGTCGCCGTGGAGAACTCACGCCTGTACCGGGTCGCGCGCAGCCGCGAGCAGTGGATGGCCGTCTCCCAGGAGCTGACGACGATGCTCCTGTCCGGCGCCGAGCAGGACGACGCCCTGACCCTCATTGCCCGGCGGGTGCGCGAGGTCGCCCACGCGGACACGGCCGCCCTGGTCCTGCCCAGCATCGGCCAGACCTGGGTGTGCGAGATCGCCGACGGCGCCCACGGCGCTGACCTCATCGGCACCTACTTCCCGGCCGAGGGACGTGCCCTGCAGACCCTGTCCAACCAGACCGGACTCATCATCCCTTCGCTGCACGAGCTGTGGGACGACTCCCAGCTCCAGGTCGAGGCCCTGGCCCGCTTCGGTCCGGCGCTCTACGCCCCGATGATCCACCGTGGCAAGGGTGTGGGTGTCATGCTGCTCCTGCGCGAGCAGGGAGCCCCGCTCTTCACCGCCCAGGACCTGGAGATCGCTGAGCTCGTCGCTGGGCAGGCGACTATGGCCTTCGAGCTGGCTGACGCCCAGCACGCTGAGGAGATGGCGCTGCTGCTGGGCGAGCGCAACCGGATCGGTCGGGACCTGCACGACCTGGCGATCCAACAGCTCTTCGCCACCGGGATGCAGATCACGGCTGCCAAGGACCGGCTTCAGGCTGCCTCGCAGCAGGCGGGAGCCACCCAGGTGGACGTGGACGCCGTGTGCCAGGTGCTGGAGTCCTCGCTGGCAGCCGTGGACGACTCCGTGCGCCAGATCCGATCCATCGTCCGCTCGCTACGTGACCGGGACGAGGACGTCAGCCTCGTGGAACGCCTGCGCCGTGAGGCCTCGCTGGCCCGCACCTCGCTGGGCTACGCCCCTTCCCTGCTCCTGAGCGTGGACGGTCGCGGGCTGGCCCAGGCACCGCGCGAGGCCGAGGACGAGCTCATTGACGCCGTCGACGCCGCGGTGGAGCCTGATATCGCCGATGACATGGTGGCCGTGGTGCGTGAGGGGCTGAGCAACGTGGCCCGCCACGCCCACGCTTCCTCCGTGACCGTTGACATCAAGCTTGAGGGCGTGCTGCCAGCCGGCTGCCTGGAGCCCGAGCCAGGTCAGGAGGAGCCCAACGACGCCGCGACGGGCAGCTCCGCGCCCTTCTCCGGTAGCCCCGTCGTCGAGATCGTGTGCCGTGACGACGGCGTGGGGGTCGATCCCTCCGTCACGCGCCGCTCAGGAACCGCCAATATGGCCGAACGCGCTCGCCGCCACGGCGGCACCTTCGTCATCGGGCCACGAGCCAGGTCCGACGGCGGACGCCGCGGGACCTGCTTCACCTGGCGGGTACCGCTGGCCGAGCCGGCTCAACCGCGTCAGGTCCGGTAGCCCGGATACGCGTGTGGCCGCCCCAGCTGGGGCGGCCACACGCGTCCAGGTACCCAGGCTCAGTGGTTGCGCCAGCCCGAGGCGCGCTGCCCGGCCACCCAGGCGGCTACCTGGGTGCGGCGCTGCAGGCCCATCTTGGCCAGGAGCGCGGTGATGTGGTTCTTGACGGTCTTCTCCGCCACGCCCAGCCGCTCGCCGATCTCCCGGTTGGACAGGCCGTCCCCGATCAGCTCCAGGACCTTGCGCTCGGCGTTGGTCAGGTCAGCGGTGGGGTCGTCATGGTCAGCACGGCGACGAGTCACGGTGCGCTCGTCCAGCAGGACCCGGCCCGCGGCCACCGCCCGGACGACGTCGGAGATCTCCGCGCCGTGGACGGTCTTGAGCAGGTAAGCACGTGCCCCGGCCTCCAGAGCCTCCGCCAGTGCCTCGTCGTCGTCGAAGGAGGTCAGCACGATCGGCAGGGCCTCCCGCACCGTCTCGCGCAGGTCGTTCATCACCTCGATCCCGGTACCGTCAGGAAGCTGAAGGTCCACGAGCACGACGTCGGGGCGGACCAGCTCGGCACGGCGTACCGCCTCAGCGCGGCTGCCGGCCTCAGCGACGACGTCGAGGTCGTCTGCACGATCAATGATCTCAGCAATGCCGCGCCGGACGATCTCGTGGTCGTCCACGATCATGACGCGGACCTGCTCGGTTGAGGAGGGAGTCGGCATACGTGAGAGAGTACCAGCGCTGGGGACCAACGTCACAAAAGCCGCACCGCTTCCTTTCAGCATTCCCGCCCAGCAGCAGAGGAATCAGCTGCTGGTACCCCACCTGCGCTGGCACCGCGGGCAGAAGGTGTGGCTCCTGGCGCCGATGACCTGGCGCTGCATGGTGGCACCGCAGCGGCGGCACTCCTGACCGGCGCGCCCGTAGGCCTCAAGCTCGCGGGCGAAGAATCCGGCGGCGCCCTCGGCGTCAACGTAGAGGGCGTCAAAGCTGGTGCCGCCCACCTTCAGCGCCCGGCGCATCACCTCGGCGGTGGCCTCAAGGAGCCGGCGCCCGACCCGTGGACCCAGGCTGCGGCCGGGCGAGGCCGCGTGGACCCGAGCTGCCCACAAGCCCTCATCGGCGTAGATGTTGCCGACCCCGGACACCAGCTCCTGATCCATCAGCAGAGCCTTGACACCTCGCCGTGACGAGCGCATCCGCGCCAGGACCCCGTCAAGGTCCACCGCGGGGTCCAGCAGGTCTCGCGCGATATGCGCCGCGTCCTGCGGCAGGAACGGTTGCGGTGATCCTTCTCCCCCGCTCGCTCCGTCAGCCGTCGCCACCATCTCGCTCAGGCGCAGGCCCCCGAGCATGCGCTGGTCCACCAGGTCGAGCGCGGCCCCAGCCTGCGGGTGTGGGTCTGCCTCACGCGAGGTCAGGTGGAGACGCACCCTCAGGTGCCTGAGCCGCACAGACAGGTCCCGCACCAGGCTCGGCGCGCGGGTCGCGGTCAGGTCCACGCGGGGCACGGACGGGTCCGCCACGACGGCGTCAGCAGCGGGCGCGTCGCCCACAGAGCCCGGCTCCTGGCCGCCCGCGCTGGTTGCCGGTCCTGTGCCCCTGACCAGAAGCTGCCCGCTCATCCCCAGGTGGGCGGACAGGGCGCGGCCGTCATCCAGGGGCAGCCACAGGAACTTACCGCGGCGCACGGCCGCTTCCAGCCTGCGCCCGGCCAGGCCCCGGATGAAGGCCTCCACGCCGCCCTCCTGACGCCGCAGCGCACGAGGCTCCAGGACCTCGACTCCCGTGACCACACGGCCGACGAGGTGGCGCTCCAGGCCCCTGCGGACGGCCTCGACCTCAGGAAGCTCAGGCACCCGCGCCGCCGGCAGGGCTGGACTGCCCGGTCGACAGCCCCAGGTCCGCTCGCAGGGCCTCGGTCGCCCCGGGGATCTCCAGCCCTCCGTCACCGTGAGAGGCAAGGATCGAGGCGTAGGCCGCCTCAGCGGCGTCGTGCTCAGCGACCTTCTTTGAGCTGCCGGTCCCCTCTCCACGCTCCTGGCCGTCGACGACGGCGACGGCGGTGAAGACGCGGGCGTGATCAGGACCCACGCTCGTGACGCGATAGCTCGGGCTGCCCAGGCGGTGCACGGCGGCCAGCTCTTGCAGGCTCGTCTTCCAGTCCAGGCCTGCGCCGCGCGAGGGGGCCGCGGTGAGGAAGCGGCTGACCAGCCGCAGGACAACCTCACGTACAGGCTCCAGGCCGACCGTGAGGTAGGTGGCGCCGATGAGCGCCTCGACGGTATCGGACAGGATCGAGTCCTTGTCCCGCCCGCCGGACAGGGCCTCGCCCTTACCAAGCTTGATGAACTCACCGAGTCCCAGATCCCGGGCCACGCCTGCCAGGGCCGGCTCGGAGACCGTGGCCGCTCGCATCTTGGCCAGCTGTCCCTCGGGCACCTCCGGGTGGTCACGGAAGAGGTCCTCAGTGACGATGATCTGCAGGACGGCGTCCCCCAGGAACTCCAGGCGCTCGTTGGTGGGCAGGCCACCGTTCTCGTGCGCCCAGGAGCGGTGGGTCAGCGCCAGGTCCAGCAGCGGGTCCTCGATCTGACAGCCCCAGCGGTAGACCAGCGACTCCACGTCCGTACGGGCCGGCGGAGCCGTCCTGCGAGAGGGCTTGTGCGAGCCTCGGGACATCAGGCCTGCTCCTCCTGACTCTGCTCGCCCGGCTCCTCCAGCAACGCGGACAGAGCCGACCAGCGCGGGTCCAGCACCTCGTGGTGGTGGTCCTCGGGAAGGTCGTCCAGGCGCTCACCGCACTCTTGGCACAGGCCCGCGCAGTCCGGGCGGCACAGGGGGCGGAACGGCAGGTCCAGGACCAGGGCATCACGCAGCGCCGGCTCCAGGTCCAGGCTCGTCTCCCCCACGAGGAAGAGGTCCTCCGCCTCCTCGTCCCCTTCCTCCTTCTGGGCCGCAGCGGCCTCGGGCAGGAAGTAGAGCTCGTCAAAGGTCACGGTGCGGTCCTCGTCCAGGTCGCGCAGGCAGCGCACGCACTCACCGTGGACGTGGACGTCTGCCTCCCCGCGCACGAGCACGCCGTCGTCCATGGAGGTCAATGAGGCAACCAGCGTCATCTCGCTGCCCTCGGGCACGCCGACGACCTCCGTACCCAGGCCCGTGGGCGCAGGCAGGTCGAGGCGGACGTTCTTGACCGAGCCTACCGCGCGCGGCAGGTCCACGATGTCGACGACGAGTCCGGTCACGGTTTCCTCCTCATGGTCCCGGTCCGGGTGCGGACCTTGCGGTGCGAATCTACCTGCCCGAGCCGGTCACCGCCGCCCGAGCGCAGCCTTCTCAGCGCTGGGCGGAGGGATCCACGGACCAGCTGGCTGACGAGCGCAGGGAACGCCGCGAAGGCTCGGGGCGCTCAGCCTCGGTGTGGCCGGGACCGTAGCCCGTGGAGGCCCGGGACTCCAGGCGCCCAGCCAGGACCTCACGTCCGGCACGCACCTGCTCGCCGATCCGTCCCAGCTCGATCTCCAGACTGGCCAGCGTGCGGTCGCAGTAGTCGTCAGCCCCGTGGCGCAGCTGGGCGGCACGCTCCTCGGCGGCGGCGATGATCGCGTCCGCACGGTCATTGGCCTGGCGCACGACGTTCTCCGAGGAGACCAGGCGCTCAGCCTCCTCGTGGGCGTGGCGGATCAGGCGCTCGGATTCCTTCCGTCCCTGAGCCGCGACGGCGTCGGCGTCCGCCACGATGTCCTCGGCCCGGTGCACCGCGCGTGGCACGGCCCGACGTGCACGGTCAATGAGGTCGAGGGCCTCCTCACGGTTGACGATGGCGGAGGCACTCATCGGCATGGTGCGTGAACCGGAGATGAGGCTGTCCAGCTCGCTGAGGATCGCGAGCAGGTCGTCACCGGCGTCTGGGCTGGTGGTCACGAGTTCTTCCTTCCTTGAGGTGGCGCAGGGTATCGGTGGGAGGGCGCGAGGCCTGGCAGGCAGGCAGCCTCAGTCCTGCCCCAGCTCCTGACGCAGGGCTGCGGCGACGACCGGTGGGACCAGGGCCGAGACGTCTCCTCCGTGGCGGGCGACGTCCTTGACCAGGGAGGAGGAGACGTGGGCGTGGGCCGGCGCGGCCGCGAGGAAGACCGTCTCCGGGCCCCCTAGGTCCCGGTTGAGCAGTGCCATGGGCACCTCAGCGTCCAGGTCCGTGCCGTTGCGCAGGCCCTTGACGATCGCGGTGGCCCCGCGCCCACGGCAGTAGTCAGCCAGCAGTCCAGGCACCAGGTCCACCTCGGCACCAGGCAGCTGCGCCAGGGCCTGGCGTGCCAGGCTCAGGCGGGTCTCGGCGTCGAAGAGGTGATGGCCTGACTTGGCGGCGTTGTGCGCGATGCCGACGACGACCCGGTCAAAAAGGGTCAGGGCGCGTGCGACGACGTCGAGGTGCCCCGTGGTGATCGGGTCGAAAGAGCCAGGGTAGACGGCGAGGGTCATGGCGTGAGGGTATCGCCCTGCCCGGCTCGTGGGTGGCCCCGCGCCGCTGCCCGCCTCACTGTGGCCGACGGCGCAGCCGGGCCCGTCCTCTCCCCTCCTGTCACGGCCCTGCCCGCCTCGGGGACCGGGGCGGGCAGGGCCGGCAGGCTCAACGATCGAGGCGTCCTCAGCCGCGCTGGACCCCGATCCAGGCGTCCAGGACCACCGTGCGCGCGGTAGCGGCGAACTGCGGGCGGGTGTCAGGGCCGCACGAGCGGGTGCCGATGCCGTGGTGCAGCCCGTCCAGGTGGAGCCACAGGTGCTCGTCCTTGTTCAGCTCCTCCACGTGGTTGGCCGCGGTGAGGTTGTCCAGGTGCCAGGCAGACAGGGAGAAGGCAGGAGCCCCGTGCGTGAGCACCATGAGGCGCAGCGGCCCGGCCTCGTCCTGACCGGTGAGCCACAGGCTGCGCAGACCCGGGTGGGTGCCGCCCTCCTGGGGCCGTACCTGCATCTCCCACAGGTCCTCGATCTGCCCCTGGAACACGCCGTGGCGCGCTGCCAGGTCCATGTCCGCGTAGGAGGGTGCCGGACCTGTCCCCGACCAGGTGGCCTTCTCCAGCCCGGCCGGCAGCCCCAGGCGGATCCCCAGACGCGGCAGGACGCTAGGCAGGGGCCCCGAAGGCTCGATCGTGGTGCGCATACGCAGCCCGCCACGCTCGGCGGTGAACCGTGTGGTGACGTCCAGGCGCCACTGCCGGCTCGGTGCGCCCGCGCGCGAGCGGACGGTGACGGCGTCGTCGTCGATCTCAATGCCGCAGGACCGCTCGCGCAGCAGGTGCAGCCGGGCCTCGCGCCACCGGTCAGCCGAGGAGGGGGTGCCCCACGCGCCG
>OKJI01000095.1_pt1 | contig 26536 bp, 16 predicted proteins | sample 1614861 | NCBI WGS metagenome assembly OKJI01 (sample SAMN04436974, study PRJEB24849) | human gut metagenome | biome: human gut; feature: NICU; material: stool | host: Homo sapiens | place: USA: Saint Louis, MO | collected 2010-03-24
CCGGTGCTGCCGCCGTGAGAGGGCGGTGTCCTAGGCCGCTAGACGAACGGGGCCTTGCATATTCACTTATGCCGAGAAAAAGAAATCAGTCACATGAATTCGTCAGGATCACTTCAGACTCAGCTGACCGAATTCCTTCGCTCTCGCTGGGGTACCAGGACTCGAACCTAGAATGGATGAACCAGAATCACCTGTGTTGCCAATTACACCATACCCCAAAGAATGGTGCTTCCCGGGCGGTGGCCCGCTCGGAGCAGCGGGAAGTAATTTACACGCGAGCCCACATCAGGGCAAACTGACAGCGCGTGAGTACAGACACATAGAGAATGGGGCGGCATCCCACGGGACGCCGCCCCATTCTCCAGGCTCGCGCCTCAGCCCAGCTGGCTGCGCAGCGCACGCAGACGCACCAGGCTGGAGTCCTGACCCAGGATCTCCATCGACTCAAACAGCGGCGGGGAGACCTGGCGCCCGGTCACCGCCACGCGCAGCGGTCCGAAGGCCAGGCGAGGCTTGATCTCCAAGCCCTCCACGATGGCGGCCCGTAGGGCCTCCTCCAGCCGCTCCGTTGTCCACTGCTCCTGCGTCAGCGGTTCCAGGGTAGCGATGGCGGCGTCCAGAACGGCCGGCGCGGAGTCCTTCAGCTTGGACACCGCCTTCTCATCGAGCTGGAGCGCATCGTCACTCACGAAGAGGAAGCCGAGCATGTCTCGGGCCTCCCCCAGCAGCTGGACGCGGGTCTGGATGAGCGGGGCCGCCGCGGTGAGCACCTCCTGCTCGCGCGCGCTGAGCTCGCCGAAGCTCGCTGCGCTGACCAGCGGGTGGGCCTGCCAGTCGGGGTCCGCCGGGTCGGGGTAGACATCCGCCAGGTAGGGCACCAGCCGGTTGCGGAAGTCCTCAGCCTCAAGCAGGCGCACGTGCTCAGCGTTGATCGCCTCGCACTTCTTGGGGTCGAAGCGGGCTGGGTTGGGGTTGACGTCGTGGACGTCAAAGGCCGCCACGAGCTGCTCGGGAGAGAAGACGTCCTGGTCCTTGGACAAAGACCATCCCAGCAGGGCGAGGTAGTTGAGCAGGCCCTCGGGGATCATGCCGCGGTGGCGGTGGATGAGGAGGTTGGACTCCGGGTCACGCTTGGACAGCTTCTTGTTGCCCTCCCCCATGACGTAGGGCAGGTGGCCGAACTGCGGCATGACGCTGGCGCGGCCGATCGCCATCAGCGCCCGGTAGAGCACCACCTGGCGCGGCGTGGAGGACAGCAGGTCCTCTCCGCGCAGCACGTGGGTGATCCCCATGGCGGCGTCGTCAACGGGGTTGACCAGGGTGTACAGCGGGTCACCGTTGGCGCGTACCACCACGTAGTCCGGCACGCTGCCGGCCTTAAAGGTGATGGGACCACGCACGAGGTCGTCGAAGGTGATGTCCTCCTCCGGCATCCGCATCCGCAGCACCGGCTCGCGCCCCTCAGCACGGAAGGCCGCCTTCTGCTCCTCGGTCAGGTCCCGGTCGAAGCCGTCATAACCAAGCTTGGGGACCTCACCGCGCGCCTTGTGACGCTCCTCGATCTCGGCGGGGGTGGAGAAGGACTCGTACAGGTAGCCGGCCTCCAGCAGCTCGGCTGCCACCTGCTTGTACAGGTCCATGCGCTGGGACTGGCGGTAGGGCTCGTGCGGGCCGCCCTTGCCCACGCCCTCGTCCCAGTCCAGGCCGAGCCAGGCCAAGGAGTCGAGGATGGCGTTGAAGGACTCCTCAGAGTCACGAGCGGCGTCAGTGTCCTCAATGCGGAAGACGAAGGTGCCGCCGGTGTGCCGGGCGTAGGCCCAGTTGAACAGGCAGGTACGCACCATCCCCACGTGAGGGGTGCCGGTGGGAGAGGGACAGAAGCGGACGCGGATGTCGCTGGAGCCAGGGGCCGGGACGGCAGGGCTGGCAGCGGTGGAGGTCTCAGTCATGATGTAGCCCAGCCTAGTCTCCTGCAGCAGACGACGACGCAGGAGCGCCTGTGCCTCCGCGCACCTGGACAGGGCGCGCCACAGCTCCCCCGTTCGTGTCCCACCCTTGTCCTAGACTCGGTTCCATGACCACTGCTGCTCACACCACCTCGGCCGTTTCCGTCCCCAGCTTCGACCTGGCTACCACCGTCGCTGCCTGGGATGCACTGACCCCAGCCGAGATGCGCCGCCGAGGCTCGCTGAAGTGGAGCCAACCGGGTGAGACCATCGGCGCCTGGGTGGCGGAGATGGACCTGGGAACCGCCCCGTCAGTCTCCGCCGTGCTGCGCCGCGCCGTGGACACCGGGACACTGGGCTACATGCCCGCGTCCCTGGCGCAGCAGGCGCGTGAGGCCACGGCACGCTACGAGTCAGAGGTGCTGGGATGGCAGGTGCCGGTGGAGCGCATCAGCCTGCTCCCCAATGTCTTGTCCGCCCTGGGCGCCATCATCGAGTACCACACCAGGCCCGGATCCGCGGTGATCGTGCCCACGCCGGCCTATATGCCCTTCTTGTCGATCCCCGGGCAGCACGGGCGGGAGTGCATCCAGGTGCCCGCGCTGCGCACCCCTGCCTCCGCCGCCTCGGGGACCCCAGGCTGGGCACTGGACCTGGAGCCGATTGAGTCGGCCATGGCAGCAGGAGCCGGCCTGCTGGTCCTGTGCAACCCGTGGAACCCGGTGGGTCGGGTCCTCGATCCCGCCGAGCTGGACGCCGTCGCCGCGTTGTCCACCCGATACGGCGTGCCCGTCTTCTCTGATGAGATCCACGCGCCCCTCATCGTGGATCCCGCCGCGCGCCACGTCCCCTACGCCTCCCGCAAGGGCGCGGACCCGGACCTGACCTTTACCGCGACTGCGGCCTCCAAGGGCTGGAACGTCCCCGGCCTCCACTGCGCCCAGCTCATCGCCAGCGGCCAGGCCCGCCAGACCTGGCAGTCCCATCCCCTGTCCGCTGCCCTGGGGCACGAAGCCGCGGCCCTGGGCGCGGCAGCGGCCGTCGCCGCCTTCGACGAGGGCCGGCAGTGGAACCAGGCGGCCCGCTCCTACATCCACGCCAACGCCTCCCTGGCTGCCCAGCGCCTGTCCGCGGTGGAAGGCGTGGAGATCACGGTGCCAGCAGGCTCCTACCTGGCGTGGGTGGACTTCTCGGGCCTGCCGCTGCCTGAGGGCGAGAGCCCTGCTGCCTTCTTCACCCGGGAGGCCGGGGTGGTGATGAATGACGGCGCCGCCTTTGGTCGGGGCTACGAGTCTTACTGCCGTCTCAACCTGGCTACCGGCCGCGCGATCGAGGAGGAGACGCTAACCAGGATCGTCGACGCCGTCGGCCGGCTCTAGCCGCTCGCTCGCGCGAGTGTGCAGGTAGACCCATGGGTGTGCAGCCCGAAGCTGCTCACCGGTCGCGATACCTGCACACTCGCCCCGCAGGGGGCATCACGCTCGTCAGCGCCGACCTTGAGGGTGCGCTGTGACCTGTCCTAGGCTGCCCCTTATGCCTGTCTCGCCAGACCACGCCAAGGACGGCGTCGTCCCACCACTTCGCAGCAACCGGGACTACCGGCTCCTGCTGACAGGCTCAACGCTCTCCTCGCTGGGCAGCGGCATGCTCTCGCTCGGGATCATGCTGCTCATCGTCGACCTCACCCACTCTCCTGCCAAGGCAGGCCTGGTCGCGGGTGCCTACGGCGTGGGCCAGTGGGTCATGATGCTGCCGGCCGGAGCCCTGTGCGACCGCTGGAACCGCAAGCGGGTCATGGTGGTCTCCGCCCTGGTCTGTTCAGTCGTCCTGGGCAGCATCCCCCTGGCTGACGCTCTTGGCGCCCTGACTTTTCCGCACATGCTCGTGGCCGGCGTCCTGCTCGGCGCCGCCGGGTGCTTCTACTCCCCCGCCGAGCAGGCGGCTCTCAAGCGGATCGTCCCGGCTGAGCAGATGGGGACCGCGCTCAGTCTCAACCAGGCTCGCAACTCACTGGGCGGCGTGGTGGGTAGCCCGGCCGCTGCGGCACTGTTCTCTCTGTCCCGCAGCCTACCGATGGCGGTCTACGCCGCCCTGTCCCTGGCTGCCGTGGCCTGCGCGAGCCTGGTACGCACGCACCTGCCGGCGCTCTCCAGCGACCCGGTCCGGCTCAGAGGGCTTATCGACGACGTCGTCACCGGCATCCGGTGGGTGTGGAAGGCGCGCGCGATCCGGGACATGGTGCTGTGCGGCATGGTGCTCAACCTTGGCCTCAACGGCATCTTCACCACCGCGCTCCTCGCTCTGCAGCTCGACGGCACCTCGCCCCAGGCGCTCGGGCTCATGGACGCCGGCGTCGGCGTCGTGGGGATCCTGGCAGCGCTGGCCGCGCCCTGGGTCCTGCGCCAGGCACGGGTGGGAGGCATCGCCGTCATGACGATCTCCGTGCTGGCAGTGATGGGTCTGGCAATGCCGCTGCACCTGAACGTGTGGTGGATCGGTGGTCTCTTCGCTCTGGGGGAGCTCGCACTCATCCCACTCAACGCCGGCATGGGTGCCTACCGCGTCCACATCACGCCCGACGCCGTTCAAGGGCGCACGTCCTCAGCGGCGTCATTCCTCTCGCTGGCCATGATGCCGCTGGCCAGCGCCGGCGCTGGGCTCGCGCTGGAGCACCTCGGCGCGACCTGGGCGCTCCTGCTCTTCGCTGCGGCGCTGAGCCTGGGCGGGTTCGCCTGCGTCTTGTCCCGGCCGATCCGCTCGATCCCGAAGGTAGCGGACCTGGCAGACGTCCCCGAGGTCAGTATCTAGCGGCGTACCACGGGGTTGCCGAAGCCGCCGATCCCCTCGACCTCGACCTCGACGCGCTGCCCCGCGCGAATCTCTCCGACCCCGGCCGGTGTGCCCGTGAGGACCACGTCACCGGGCAGGAGAGTGAAGATCGAGGAGACGTAGGAGATGAGCTTGGGGATCGAGGTGATCATGTCCGCCGTCGTCCCCTCCTGGACCACCTGGCCGTCCACCCGAGCCCGTACCACGGCGTTCGCCGGGTCAAAGCCTGCCTCACCCGCGGCAGCAGGCTCGGGGATCTCGATCCACGGGCCGAGCGGGCAGGAGGTGTCAAAGCCCTTGGCACGCGCCCAGGTGGCGTCCAAGCGCTGGGCGTCGCGGGCGGAGACGTCATTGGCCACTGTGTAACCCAGGATCACGCGGCTCGCCTCGCTGGCAGGCACGTCCTTGGCCAGGGACTTGATGACGACGGCGAGCTCAGCCTCGTAGTGGACCTCGCTGGACCAGGTGGGCAGGACGATCGGCACGTCCGGGCCGATCACGGAGGTGTTCGGCTTGAGGAAGACGATGGGCTCGGCTGGCGCCTCGCTGCCCATCTCTGCGGCGTGGGCGGCGTAGTTCTTGCCGATGCCGACCACCTTCGAGCGCGGGATGACCGGGGAGAGCAGTCTCGCGTCAGCCAGCTGGACCACCTCGCCGGTGGCCTGCGGGACACTGTAGAGGGGGTCGCCCTTGAGGACCACGAGGCGGGCGTCAGACTCCCCGGAGGGAACGACGTCGTCAGCGGGCAGCCCCTCGACGATGCCGTAGCGGATCTCGTCCCCGGTAGCAAAGCGCGCGATCTTCATGCCCTGAGCCTAGCGCCTGGTACGCGCACGCTGCCGGGCAAGGCCGGCCAGTGTGCAGGTACGCCCACGAGTGTGCACTCCTAGGGTGCGCACTCGTGGGCGTACCTGCACACTCACGAGCCAGGAAGGGGGCTCAGGCCCCCACTGAGGCGTGGTTGCCCGGCGACGCAGGCTCCTCCTGGCTCGACGGCGCCGCCCACACGTCACCCGGCAGCTCACGAGGCAGGTAGGGGTTGTCCGTGGACACGAAGCGGATCTCCTCAATCTCCCCTGCCACCAGGGCCTTGCGCTGGGCCTCCCAGTCCCGCAGCACCCCGAAGCACCACTTGCCCAGCAGCACGATCGCGACGATATTGATCACCGCCATGACTCCCATGGCGATGTCCGCCAGGTTCCACACGAAGGTCAGCGAGGACACAGCACCAATGAAGGTCGCCACGAGGATCACTGTGCGCAGGCCGTAGTGCTTGGAGCGCCCGCGCAGCAGGAAGTCCATGTTGACCTCGGCGTAGGTGTAGTTGCCCAGCAGCGAGGAGTAGGCGAAGACGAAGACGATCGCCACCATGAGGTACTGCGCCCAGTCCCCCAGCTGGGAGGCGACCGACGCGCTGGTCAGCGTCGAGGCGCCGTCGGCCTGCGCCGTCGCCGGGTCATAGACGCCCGAGAGCAGGACGATGAGGGCAGTGGCCGTGCACACCACGAGCGTGTCCACGAACACGCCGAGGGACTGGATGAAGCCCTGGCGCACCGGATGGGACGTGGTGGCCGTGGCCGCGGCATTGGGGACCGAGCCCTCACCAGCCTCGTTGGAGAACAGGCCGCGGCGCACGCCGTTGATCATGGCCGCGTAGAAGCCACCGGCGAGCCCGGCGAAGGCCTGGTTGAGGCCGAAAGCACCCTCGACGATCTCGCGCAGCGCCATGGGGATCGCCCCCAGGTTCATCACCAGGATCACCAGCGCGATGATCGCGTAGACGGTGGCCATGAGCGGGGCCATCCACTCCGCGATGCGTGCCACACGACGGATGCCCTTGAAGACGATCGGAGCGGTGATCAGCACCAGGACCACGGCCGTGGCCCAGGGGCTGACGTCGAAGGTGTCCTGAACCATCGTCGAGATCGTGTTGGCCTGGGTGGCCTCGTAGGCGAAGCCGAAGACGAAGGTGATGATGACGGCGAAGATCGCACCCCAGCGTCGCGAGCCCAGGCCACGCGAGATGTAGTAGGCAGGGCCCCCGCGGAAGGTGCCGTCAGAGTGACGGACCTTGAAGACCTGGGCGAGCGTGGACTCCACGAAGCCGGTAGCCATCCCCACCAGCGCCACGACCCACATCCAGAACACAGCGCCCGGCCCGCCCATCGTGATGGCCAGTGCCACGCCGACGATGTTGCCGGTTCCCACACGCGAGGCCAGGCCGATGGCGAAGGCCTGGAAGGAGGAGATTCCGCCCTCGTGGTCGTCCGCGCTGGAGCGCGAGCCGGCCACCTCGCGCAGCATGGCTCCGAAGAGGCGGAACTGGACCGCGCGGGTGCGCAGCGTGAAGTACAGACCGACGGCGATCAGCGCCCAGGCGAGGAAACCCCCGTAGAAGCGGTCGGAGATGGTCGCGAGCGTATCGGCAGCCGAGTCCAGCGCGCTGGTGCTCACGGTGGTCCCGGCCGGTGCCAGGAGAGTCGGGAGGTAGGAAGTCAACACGCTGTGGGAGGCTAGGGATGAGGAGTAACCGATTGGTTCCTCGCATGTTTCAGGCAGATGACAGGCCGCGTACCTGTCCCCCGCCTGCGCCCAAGGTCACGCGTGCTGACTGGGGCCCGTCCACACGTCCCCCGGCAGCGCGTGAGGCAGATACGCGTTTCCGGGTGCCACGAAGCTCGGTGCCTGCTCAGGACGCTGCGCCCGCTGGTCCTCCCAGTCGCGCAGCATGCCAGCCACCCACTTCCACAGGGCGACGATGCCAGCGAGGTTGAGACAGGCCCCGATCCCCAGCAGCACGTCCGCCAGCGTCCACACGGTGGTCAGGGCCGCGCCGCCGCCGATGAAGGTGCAGGCCACCGCGCCGATGCGCAGAGCCGTGGTCACCCACGCCCGGCGGGTGAGGAAGTCCAGGCAGACCTCGGCATACGAGAAGGCGCCCAGGATCGTGGAGTAGGCCAGGACGATGATGAGCAGGGTCATGGGCCAGGAGGTCCACTCCCCCAGCGTCGAGGCAATGGCGGTCTGGGTCAGGGTGCCGGAGATATCCGTGCTCTGTGCTCCGGTGACACCCGGGGTGTAGACCGCGGGGTCGTTGACGCCGGCGATGAGGATCGCCAGGGCCGTCGCCGTGCACACCAGCAACGTGTCCACCAGGACCCCGAAGGCCTGGATGAAGCCCTGCTGAGCCGGGTGGGCGACGGTTGCCGACCCAGCCGCGCAGGCGGCGCCGCCCAGGCCGGCCTCGTTGGAGAACAGACCGCGGCGCACGCCGTTGAGCACGGCCGCGGTCAGGCCGCCAGCCACACCTCCCAGGCCCGCGCGCAGCTCAAAGGCGCCGGCGAAGATCTGGCCGAAGGCCGTCAGGGTCTGGGCAGGGTGCGTGACGATGATGACCGCCACGAGCAGGAGGTAGACGATCGCCATGAGCGGGGCCATCCACTCGGTGACCCGGGCGATGGACCGCAGCCCGCCCAGCAGCACCGGAGCCACGAGCAAGGCCACAATCGCCGCGCCCCACCACGGGCTCACACCTGCCGCCGAGCCGAGGGCGGCAGTCATGGCATTGGCCTGAACCATCGGCATCGCCAGGCCGTTGGCGATCATGAAGACGACGGCGAAGACGCCACCGACCACCGGCAGGTGCAGGCCACGTGCCAGGTAGTAGGCCGGGCCGCCACGGAAGGTGCCGTCACCGCGGCGGACCTTGAAGAGCTGGCCCAGGCTTGCCTCGGCGAAGGCGGTCGCCGTGCCCACCAGGGCCACCACCCACATCCACAGCACGGCCCCCGGTCCGCCCAGCACCAGGGCGAGCGCCACGCCGACGATGTTGCCGGTGCCCACGCGGCAGGCCAGTCCCACTGCGAAGGCCTGGAAGGAGGAGATCCCGCCCTGTGCGCCGGAGCGTGAGCCCACCACAGCGCGCACGATCGAACCCAGGTGCCGCAGCTGCACGCCGCGGGTGGCGATCGTGAAGAACAGGCCCACGCCGATCAGCAGCCAGATGAGGATGGTGCCGAACAGCCAGTTCGAGACCGTGCCGAGGATCGAGTTAAGGGTCTCCATGGCTCAGGCCTCCGGGGCTAGGCGGTCAGAGCCGGCCGCTGCTGCGCCGTCGGCAGGATGAGAGGCGCGAACGCTGTCCCACACGCCGTCAACCGTGTCACCAGGCAGGAAGGAGTTGCCGTGGCCGTTGAAGACGGGCTCGGCCACGCCGGCCTTGCGCTGCGCCTCGAAGTCGCGCAGGGCGCCCAAGGCCCAGGGCCCGAGCCACACGATGGCCACGAGGTTGATCACGCCCAGGATCCCCAGCGCGATATCGGTCAGGGCCCACACGATCGGCAGGGTGAGCACCGTGCCGGCGAAGGCCGCCGCGGTCAGCAGCAGCCCGAAGGCCTGCTCCGCCCGGCGCTCCCCGCCCAGGAAGTTCACGTTGACCTGGGAGTAGGAGTAGCAGCCCAGCACGGTGGAGAAGACCAGGACGAAGATGAGGACGACCATCGGCCAGGTGGTCCAGGCCCCCAGGTGCTCGACGACGGCCTGCTGGGTCAGCACCGCGCCCACCAGGTCCTCCTTACCCGGCTGATAGGTGTCAGTCGCCAGGAGGATGAGCAGGCCGGTGGCGGTACACACGAGGATGGTATCCACGAAGACGCCGAAGGACTGGATGAGTCCCTGGCGCACGGGGTGGGAGACGGTCGCGGTGCCCGCGGCGTTGGGAACGGTTCCCAGGCCTGCCTCATTGGAGAACAGTCCGCGGCGCACACCGTTGAGGACCGCGGCGAGCATCCCGCCGGAGATGCCGAACAGGGCCTGGTCGGTCCCGAAGGCACCACGCACGATCGCGGACAGGACCGCAGGAATCTCACCGATGTTCATGATGATGACGACCACGGTGATAAGCACGTAGAGCAGCGCCATGATCGGGGCCAACCACTCTGACACGCGCGCCACCGACTTCAGCCCGCCCAGCACGATCGGGCCGGTCAGCAGTACCAGGGCCACGCCCACCATCCAGGGGGCCATGCTCGGCACGGTGGCGTTGATGACGCCGGCCAGGGAGTTGGTCTGGACCATGACCACCGTGACGCCGACGCTGATGATGCACATGGCGGCGAAGATCGAGCCCCACAGCCGCGAGTGCAGGCCGTTCTTGATGTAGTAGGCCGGCCCACCCTTGAAGGTGAAGTCGCGCCCACGCTCCTTGAAGACCTGGGCCAGGGTGGACTCCACGAAGCTCGTGGACATCCCGATCAGAGCCACCAGCCACATCCAGAACAGGGCTCCGGGCCCGCCGGCGACGACGGCCAGTGCCACGCCCGCCACGTTGCCGATGCCCACACGGGCAGCCAGCCCGACGGCGAAGGCCTGGAAGGAGGAGATGCCTCCCTCCGCCCCGGAGCGCGAGTGCGTGATGGAGCGGATCATGGTGCCGAAGTGGCGGACCTGGACCCCGCGGGTGCGGATGGTGAAGTACAGGCCCACGCCCACCAGCAGCACGGCCAGGACGTAGGTGTAGAAGAGGTCGTCAACCTTGTTGAGGGTGGCCTCCAGGTCCGCGGTGGACCAGGTGGGACGGGCCAGGGCGAGTCCAGCGGTGGTGAGAGTCGTCATCAGCGGGCCTCCGCCGTCGTCGTGCTCTGGGCAGCCTCCGGGGCCCAGACGTCACCGGGGACGTCAGCGGGCAGGTGCGGGTTGTTCACGCCGACGAAAACCGGCTCGGCCACGCCCGCCTTGCGCTGCGCCTCGTAGTCGCGCAGCGCGCCGGTCCCCCAGCGGAAGAGCCAGATGAGGGCCACGAGGTTGGTCAACGTCATCACGGCCATGGCGATGTCGACGGCGTTCCACACCACGTCCAGGCTCAGCACCGCACCGGCCGTGGCCGAGACCGCGCAGACCACGCGCACGAGCCAGCTGGCCCACTTCTTGCCGCCGGTCAGGTAGGACATGTTGACGTCGGAGTAGACGTAGGCGGCGATGATCGAGGAGTAGGCCAGGACGAAGATGAGCACGGCCATCGGCAGGACCGTCCAGCCGCCCAGGCCGTGGGAGATGGCCAGGGTGGTCAGCGTTGCCGGGTTGGCCTCGGGCGAGGTCCAGGTCTCGGGGCCGGAGATGAGGATGACGAAGGCCGTGGTCGTGCACACGATGATCGTGTCGATGAAGACGCCCAGGGACTGGATGAGCCCCTGCTGGACGGGGTGGGTGACGGTCGCGGTGGCGGCGGCATTGGGGGCGGTGCCCTGGCCGGCCTCGTTGGAGAACAGGCCGCGCTTGGTGCCGTTGACGACGGCAGCCAGGATCCCTCCGCCCAGGCCGCCTACCAGCGGCTCGGGCGCGAAGGCCGAGGAGAAGATCCAGCCGATGACGCGGGCGAACTCGGTGAGGTTGGTCAGGCAGATGATGGCCACGAGGACCACGTAGATGAGGGCCATCACCGGCGCCATCCACTCCGTCACGCGGGCCACGGCCCGGATGCCGCCGAAGACGACGACTGCGGTGAGGAAGAAGACCAGCGCGGCCACCACGAGCTGGGCGCCGGTCAGCCCGCCGAAGCCTGGCAGTGGGGAGCTCTCGGAGCCGCCGAAGGCCGCCACGAGCGTGCCGGCCACGGCGTTGGACTGCACCGAGGTGATGATGAAGCCACAGGTGATCAGCGTGATGACGGCGAAGACGCCTGCCAGCGTCTTGTTCTTCATGCCTCGGGCCATGTAGAAGGCCGGGCCTCCGCGGAAGGAGCCGTCAGCGGCGCGGGTCTTGAAGACCTGGGCAAGGGTGGCCTCGAAGAAGGCGGTGGCCATACCCACCAGCGCCACGACCCACATCCAGAAGATGGCACCGGGGCCGCCCATGAGCAGGGCGGCGGCCACGCCGAAGACGTTGCCGATGCCCACACGCGCGGCCAGGGAGATGGCAAAGGCCTGGAAGGAGGAGATGCCGCCCTGAGCACCGGAGCGGGAGCCAAAGACCCGCTTGACCATCTCAGGCAGGAGCCTGACCTGCACCCCACGCGTGACAACGGTGAGGAACAGGCCGGTGGCGATGAGGACCCACATGGTGATGTGGGCCGTGATCCAGTCGGCAACACTCAGGAGAGTGGCTGCGAGGGCGTCCATGATCTCGGGCCTTCAGTGATGGGGATGGGAACGCCGCGCATAGTCTCACAATCCGGGCTGGATATTCTCATCCGTCCGCATACTGCCCGATAGGTGGACACATTCTCCGTGCGGACCAGGACAGCAAGCCCTCCATGGCTCCGTCCTCAGCGCGGCTGACAAGCTCTGGGGAGATCTCGGCCGAGCCGTCACTCACCTGTTGTCACGATCCCGGGCGATAGGCCGTTACGACGCACAGTCTTTGATGCTGAGCGTGTCTTTCCAGTGCATCTCAACGACCTCGCTTTCTCATCTGCGTCGGCTCTGGGCAATCACCCGGGATCGTGACAGGTGTCTGCGGAAATCCACGACGCCATGATTCGGAATCGCCGGGCTGTGGGAGCATGGCGGCATGTCCTCCTCCAGCGCGACGCCGACCCTCAACGCCCTGCTCGATTCCCTCATCCCGGCCTCGGACCCGGACTACGTCCCTGAGCCGGAGGAGATCTACCTGGCCTTCAGCCAGTGGGCCGAGGAGACCGGGCGCCCGCTCTACCCCCACCAGGACGAAGCACTGAGCCAGATCCTGGACGGGCGCCACGTCATCGCCGCGACCCCCACGGGCTCGGGCAAGTCCATGATCGCGCTGGCGGCCCACACCGCCTCGCTGGCCCGGGGAGGCCGCTCCTACTACACCGCTCCTCTCAAGGCGCTCGTGAGTGAGAAGTTCTTCGAGCTCATCCGCCTGTTCGGCGCCGACAACGTCGGCATGGTGACGGGCGACTCCTCCATCAATGCCGGCGCTCCCATCATCTGCTGCACGGCGGAGATCCTCGCCAACCAGTCCCTGCGTGAGGGCGAGGCCATGGACGTGGACTGCGTCATCATGGACGAGTTCCACTACTACGCCGATCCTCAGCGCGGCTGGGCCTGGCAGGTCCCGCTGCTGGAGCTGCCCCAGGCACAGATGGTGCTGCTGTCGGCCACGCTGGGAGACGTGAGCTTCTTCGTGACAGACATGAAGGAGCGCACCGGCCGGGAGGTGGCCGTCATCGAGGGCGCCGAGCGACCAGTGCCCCTGGAGATGGAGTACGTGGTCGAGCCGATCGGCGAGCTTCTCCAGCGCCTGGTCCAGCAGCACAAGGCTCCGGTCTACGTCGTCCACTTCTCCCAGAAGGAGGCGATCGAGCGAGCCACCTCGCTGCTGAGTGTGGACCTGGTTCCCAAGTCCCGTAAGGAAGAGGTAGCTGCGGCGCTGGGCTCCTTCCGGTTCGGGCCAGGTTTCGGTGCCACGCTCTCGCGTCTGCTGCGTGCCGGCATCGGGGTGCACCACGCCGGGATGCTGCCGCGCTACCGCAGGCTGGTCGAGCGCCTGGCGCGTGAGGGCCTGCTCAGCGTCATCTGCGGCACGGACACCTTGGGGGTGGGCATCAACGTCCCCATCCGCTCGGTGGTACTCACCTCCCTGGTCAAGTTCGACGGCGCCAAGGAACGCCACCTCACGGCGCGCGAGTTCCACCAGATCGCCGGCCGTGCTGGCCGCGCGGGCTTCGATACCCGCGGTTACGTGATCGTCCAGGCTCCCGAGCACGTCATCGAGAACGCCAAGGCTCTGGCCAAGGCCGGAGACGACGAGCGCAAGCGCCGCAAGATCGTGCGCAAGGCCGCTCCCGAGGGCCGGGTCAACTGGACGGACAAGACCTTCGAGCGCCTGCGGGACGCCCAGCCCGAGACAATGACGAGCCAGTTCCAGGTCACCACCACCATGGTCCTCAACCTCATGGAGCGCGACGGCAATCCCGTGGCCGCGATGGCCCAGCTGCTCTCGCGTGTCCACGAGAGCGAGGCGATGAGGCGCAAGCACGTGCGCCGTGCGATCGATATCTACCTCTCGCTGCGCACGGCCGGGGTGCTCACCCATGTCTCCTCCGCCCAGGCCAAGGCAGACGGCCGTCCCCGCCTGCGTCTGGCGGTGGACCTGCCTGACGACTTTGCTCTCAACCAGCCCCTCGCCCCCTTCGCGCTGGCGGCCATGGACCTGCTGGGGGTGGACTCCCCCGAGCACACGGTGGACGTCGTCAGCGTCGTCGAGGCGACCCTGGATGACCCAAGGCCCTTGCTCTACGCCCAGCAGCGCCAGGCCCGTGGCGAGGCGATCGCTGCGATGAAGGCCGAGGGCCTGGACTATGACGAGCGCATGGCCGCGCTGGAGGAGGTCACCTGGCCCCAGCCCCTGGCCGAGCTCCTGGCGCCTGCGCTGGAGATGTACAAGCAGTCCAATCCCTGGATCGCCGAGTACGAGCTGCATCCCAAGTCCGTGGTGCGGGACATGGTGGAGTCCGCGATGACCTTCTCCGACCTCGTTTCGCGCTATGAGCTGGGGCGCAGCGAGGGCGTCATCCTGCGCTACCTCACTGACGCCTACCGGGCACTGCGCCAGGTGGTCTCTGAGGAGCACCGCACCGAGGAGGTCGCTGCCCTCATCGACTGGCTGGGCAACCTGGTGCGCGCGGTGGACTCCTCCCTGCTGGACGAGTGGGAGGCCCTGGGGGCGGCGCAAGCCGGCCGCGCCGAGCTGGCAGCCGGGATCCTGGACGGCGACCGGCCCGGCGAGGACGACTCGATCGGCGTCGAGCGCGCCTTCGGGGCGGACGAGAACGGCAAGGTCGCCTTCAGCCGCAACCTACACGCCTTCCGTGTGGCGGTGCGCAAGGAGATGTTCCGTCGCGTCGAGCTCATGGCCCGCGACGACGTCGAGGCCTTGGGCCGCCTGGACGCCTCCTCCGGCTGGGGCGAGGACCGGTGGGACGATGCCCTGGCCCGCTACTGGGACGAGTACGACTGGATCGGCACGGACACGGCGGCACGCTCGATCGCGCTGGCTCCGCTCGATGAGGCTCCGAGGCCCGCGGACCTAGCGGCAGCCGGGGTCTCCGAGCGCCTCATCGAGGCTTTTGCCAAGACCGGCCGCACCGTGTGGCTGGCTACCCAGGTGCTGCAGGACCCTGACGAGGACCACGACTGGCGGCTGACCGCGCTCGTCGACCTGACCGAGTGCGACCAGGCGGACAAGGCCGTCATTCACCTGCTGAACGTAGGTCCGCAGAGGTAGGGGCCTGGGTGGACTGGCGCACCACGAGCTCAGGCGCGAAGGTGATGTGCTGGATTGCTGAGCCGTCAGAGAGCAGCAGGTCCGCTGCGGCCCGGCCGATCTCACGCATGGGCTGGTGCACGCTGGTCAGCGGGGTGATGAGCTCGGAGGCGATGGCGACGTCGTCATAGCCCACGATCGCCACGTCCTGGGGGATGCGCAGGCCGCGGTCACGAATGACGCGCATGGCTCCGATGGCCATCTGGTCGTTGGCACAGAACAGGGCCGTGAGGGGCTCGGGATCATCCAGCAGCCGGGCCGCTCCGACCGCGCCGGCGTCCGCGCAGTAGCTCGCGCCCTCGTGCACCGCCTCAACCTCCACCAGGACCTTGTCAGGATCCTCCCCCGCCTCGGACAGGGCCTGGAGAACGCCGCGGCGTCGGTCGACGGACTGGCGGACGCTCAGCGGTCCGTTGACGAAGCCGATACGGCGGTGGCCGAGGTCCAGCAGGTGCCGCACCGCCACCTTGGCGCCAGCGACGTCGTCGCCCGCGACCGTGGACAGCTCATCCGAGATCGCTGGGTGGTCCATGAGCACCACCCGGATGCCGCGGCCGGCGAGCACCGCCAGGTTGTCCAGCGTGAAGGCCGAGGGGGTGACAATGACGCCGCACACGTCCAGGCCGGCCAGCATGCTCATGAGCTCACGCTCACGGTCGGGGTCGGAGTCCGTGGAGCCGACCATGGGCACACGCCCGTCCTGACGCAGCCGGTCCTCAATCCCGCGGGCCGCCTCGGTAAAGAAGGGGTTAGAGATGTCATGAACGAGGACGCCGACCAGTGAGGACCCGCCGTGCCGCAGGCGCCTAGCGGTCTCGGAGCGGACGAAGCCAAGCTCCTTGATGGCAGTCTCAACCCGCTCGCGCGTGGCCTGGGCAACCTTGTCCGGATGGTTGAGCACGTGGGAGACCGTGCCGACCGAGACCTCAGCCAGGGCGGCGACGTCGCGCACCGAGGGACGCGAGGAGGGGGCTTTGGGCGGGGTCATCTCACTCCGATGCTCGTAGGCGCAGGCTCGGGATCGTGGCCGAGGCCATGACGCTGGGCGCGGTCGCGCTGATATAGCGATGCTAGGCGCCGTGTTCAATCTGTTCAATCCTCCGCGGAGGGTACAGCTCTCAGCCACGCCACGAAGATCCTCCACACAGAGACTTGAAACGTTCTAACGCCGGCGCTAGGCTACCCGCATTGATTCGTTTCAAGCCGACTGGTGACCGCCAACGGCAGGCGCCTTCCCGACGCCCCGAGTCAAGACCACTCCCTCACCTCGCACAGTGGCGAGGCGGAACGTCAGTTCGAAGGAGAACTCGTGCAAAACTCAACCCCCCCCCCGACGAAGCACCCTAATCCCTGGTTCGTCGGCGTCGTGTCCGGCATGGCGTCCTACATCGACTCCTGCGCCATCGTCTCCTCCGGAACGGCCCTGACGATCTACCAGCTCACCAGCGGTTACAGCGACGGTCAGGTGGGACTGGCCTCGATGGGCCTGACGCTTGCCATCGCTTGCGGCGCGCTCTTCGGCGGCAAACTGGGAGACAACTTCGGCCGCAAACACGTCTTCTCCGCCACCATGGTGCTCATCGCCATCGGTGCCGCCCTTCAGGTCTTCGCCGGCAGCTTCACCATGCTCATGCTGGGCACCATCCTCGTGGGCCTGGGCACCGGCGCGGACCTGCCGGTCTCGCTGGCCAACATCGCCGAGACCGCCACGGACGAGAACCGCGGCAAGATCATCGGTCTGTCCAACATCCTGTGGACCGTCGGTATCCTCGGCGCCATCGCCTGCGCCTCGATCGTGGGCAACTGGGGCCACCTCGGCGGTCAGATCCTCTACGCCCAGGTCGGCGTCGTCGCCCTCATCGTCCTCCTCCTGCGCCTGCCGCTACCCGAGTCCCACGTGTGGCTGGAGGCTCAGGCAGAGAAGAAGGCAGGCGTGGAGACTGTGCGCGCCGAGCGCTCCCAGCTACGGCTGCTCCTCCAGAGCCCTTACGCCAAGCCCTTCTTCGCCCTCATCTTCTTCTATGCCCTGGTCAACATCCCGGCCAACACCGGTGGCCAGTTCGGCACCTGGGTAGCCGTCAACGTCATCCACATGGACGTCGCCTTCACTAGCCAGCTGGGCCTGATCATGATGCCGCTCGGCTTCATCTGGGGTGTGTGGTTCATGAAGATCGTCGACACCGACAAGCGGATGCCCTACTTCTACGTCGGCGCGTTCCTCTTTGCCGGCGCCTACCTCATCTACCCGATCTTCGGCTTCAGCGTGGTCACCTACATCGCCGTCTCCGTCATCAACGGTATCGGTGGTGGCTTCGCCTTCGAGGGCATCATGAAGGTCTGGGCCCAGGAGTCCTTCCCCACCCTGCTACGCACCACCGCCCAGGGCACGATCATCGCCGTCGCACGAGTCGTCGCCGCGCTGGCAGCCTCGGTCACCCCGCTGCTCCTACGCGCCGGCCCGGAGACCGCCTACGGCGCCCTGGCCGCCATTGCCGCAGTCGGCTACGCCTTCGCGATCTGGGGATTCCGTCACAAGACCCGCAACGAGTTCGACGTCGAGTCCCACACGATCCAGGACGTCGAGGCCGCCGAGGAGGCTGGGGTGGACTTCACCATCTCCGCCGAGCCGAAGGCCTGAGAGCTCCCACCATCACCCCGGCCCTGCTGCTCCACGACACTGTGGAGCAGCAGGGCCGGGGTCCGTCATCTCTGGGCGCTGCCCCGCTTTCCCCGCCCTGGCCTGCCAGGCTCACCCTTGGCCGCAGCCTCATGATGCTGGCGCTCCAGCGCGACCTACCGGCCCGCTAGACAGAGTCTTCACAAACCGAGAATGAGGGCACTCACCACCCCAACCCTCCTTTCGCAACCCCTCCACCGCGTTCGCTACCCGTTCGTGTCCTTCGCGCCCCCTCAGCACGGCCCTCGCTACCCCTCCACCGCGTTCGCTACCCCATCGCGTCCCCTCAGCACGGCCCTCGCTACCCCTCCGCCGCGTTCGCTACCCCATCGCGCCCTTCGCTACCCCGCAGCACGCGCTACGGGGTAGCGAGCAGCACCAAGAGGTAGCGAACACGGGCACCGGGTAGCGACAGACAGAACGGGGTAGCGGTGGACACCAAGCGAGGCAGCAACAAACACGTGAGACAGCAGCAGGCAGGGCGAACACAGGCACCGACCGCCGTCTTCTTGCGATGCCCACCGCCCCGGTCTGTCCTTCGCTACCCCACCACCGCGTTCGATACCCCATCGCGCCTCCCCCCACGAACACAGACTGGGCCTGCCCACATCGATACCGGCGACAACCTCCACGCCCTCGACACTCATGTGCACGCGCCCGCCCCGCGCCGGTGGACCAGCTTCGCGCAAGTGATCCCACACCCACGAGAGAGAGCCGCTCTTCATCACTTGTGAAACGGTTCAATTCTCGCTAACCTGAACTCATCACCGGCCGCCGCAACGCCGCCGTCCACCCCAGTCACTGACGACGAGGAGCCCACCATGACCACCCCCACCCTCTCCGACCTCTCCCCCGAGGCCCGCAGCCTCCTGGAGACCCAGACCATCGAGCTTCCCAGCTGGGCCTTCGGTAACTCCGGCACCCGCTTCCGCGTCTTCACCACCGCCGGCGTGCCCCGCGACCCCTTCGAGAAGATCGACGACGTCGCCCAGGTCAACGCCTTCACCGGCGTGACCCCGCGCGTGTCCCTCCACATCCCGTGGGACAAGGTGGAGGACTACTCGGCCCTGCGCACCTACGCCGAGGAGCGTGGCGTGAGGATCGGTACCATCAACTCCAACGTCTTCCAGGACGAGGACTACAAGCTGGGCTCCCTGACCAACCCGGATGAGAGGATCCGCGCCAAGGCCATTGCCCACCACCTGGAGTGCATCGACGTCATGCGCGCCACCGGCTCCCCGGCCCTCAAGATCTGGCTGGCCGACGGCACGAACTACCCCGGCCAGGACTCCATCCGCGAGCGCCAGGACCGCCTGGCCGACTCCCTGGCCCAGATCTACGCCGGCCTGGACGAGGACCAGCAGCTCATCCTGGAGTACAAGTTCTTCGAGCCGGCCTTCTACCACACCGACGTCCCGGACTGGGGCACCTCGCTGACCCACTGCCTGGCGCTGGGTGAGCGCGCCAAGGTCGTCCTGGACACCGGCCACCACGCCCCGGGCACGAATATCGAGTTCATCGTCGCCCAGCTGCTGCGCCTGGGCCGCCTGGGCGCCTTCGACTTCAACTCCCGCTTCTACGCCGACGACGACCTCATCGTGGGCGCGGCCGACCCATACCAGCTCTTCCGCATCATGAACGAGATCGTCTCCGCCGGCGCGCTGGCCCCCGACTCGGGCGTCAACTTCATGCTCGACCAGTGCCACAACCTGGAGGAGAAGATCCCCGGCGAGATCCGCTCGGCCACCAACGTCCAGGAGGCCACCGCCAAGGCGCTGCTCGTGGACCGCGAGGCCCTGCGGGCCGCTCAGCGAGCCGGAGACGTCCTGGCCGCCAATGACATCTTCGTCGACGCCTTCAACACCGACGTCCGCCCGCTGCTCGCCGAGCTGCGCGAGTCCCAGGGCCTGGCACCGGACCCGATGAAGGCCTTCCTCGCCTCGGGCTACCTGGACAAGGTCCGCTCCGAGCGCGTGGGCGGCACCGCTGCGGGCTGGGGCGCGTGATGAGCGAGCCTCTGCACGTCGGCGCGGTCGACCTGGGCGCGTCCTCCGGGCGCGTCATGGTCGGCACCCTCGCTGATGGGCGGATCACCCTGACCGAGACGCGCCGCTTCGTTAACGGCGCGGTCCCGGTGCCCGCCGACGACGGCGAGCGCCTGTACTGGGACGTGCTGCGGCTGTGGAGCGAGATCCGCGAGGGTCTGCTGGCCGCGGTGCGCGAGGTCGGGCCGCTGGCCGCCGTCGGCATCGATACCTGGGCGGTGGACTACGGACTGGCGCGCGAGGGCGGTGCGCTGGCCGGCCCGGTAGCCGCCTACCGCTCGGCACGCACCCGTGGCGTGCCCGACCAGCTTTTCGCCGCTGTCCCACCTGGTGAGCTCTACGGCGTCAACGGCCTGCAGGTCCAGGAGTTCAACACGGTCTTCCAGCTGCTGGCCGAGCGCCGCGACGGCGGGCTGCCCGACGGCGCACCACGCACGATGCTGCTGCTGCCGGACCTGCTGACCTCGTGGCTGACCGGCACCCAGGTGGCTGAGGTCACCAACGCCTCGACCACCGGGCTCCTGGACGCCCGCAGCCGCACCTGGTCCACTGCCCTGCTGGAGCGCCTGCGCTGCGAGCTCGACCTAGACCTGGACCCAGTCCTGCCACCCCTGGTCGAGGCCGGCACCCAGGTGGGCACGGTCCGTCAGGAGGTGCTTGAGGTCTTCGGGCCAGACGGCTCCCCCACGCCCGTGGTCGCCGTCGGCAGCCATGACACGGCCTCCGCCGTCGTCGCCGTTCCCACCGAGGCTCCGGACTTCGCCTACATCTCGTGCGGGACCTGGTCACTGGTCGGCCTGGAGCTGGACGAGCCGGTACTCACCGAGGCCTCTCGCCAGGCCAACTTCACCAACGAGCTGGGGGTGGACGGCACCGTCCGCTACCTCAAGAACGTCATGGGGCTGTGGGTCTTCAACGAGGCCGTACGCACCTGGCGCAGCCAGGGGCTGGAGATCTCCTACGCCGAGATCGACGCCGCCGCCGAGGCCTGCCAGGCACTACGCACCGTGGTGGACATCAACGACGACGCCTTCTTCGCCCCCGGAGACATGGCATCCCGGATCGACGACTACGCCCGTGCCACCGGTCAGCCCCTGCCCCGCTCGATCGGGGAGTACGTGCGCTGCATCAACGACTCCCTGGCCCTGGCCTACCGCCGGGCGGTGCGTGAGGCCACCGAGCTGTCAGGCCACACGGTCAACGTCCTGCACATGGTGGGCGGCGGGATCCGCAACCGTCTGCTGTGCCAGCTCGCTGCTGACGCCACGGGCCTGAGGGTCCTGGCAGGTCCCACCGAGGCCACGGCGCTGGGAAACATCGTCGTGGCCGCCCGCGGGGCAGGCCTGATCGACGGCGACCTGGCTGCGCTGCGTCGTCTGGTGCGCAGCTCCTGCGAGCTGGCCACCTACCTCCCCGATCCCACGACTGCTGCCCGGTGGGACGAGGCCGAGCAGCGGATCTTCGCCTCCGCGTCCTGAGGCAGCACGAAGGAGATCATGATGACCACGACCACCGGAACCAGGCCGGCACTGACCCGGGACGGGGTCACGCTGGCACCGCTGGCAGGCGGCTTCCTGCCGCCCTATTCCGAGCGCCTCCATCTCATCGCGCACCTGCCCGCGCCCAGCGCCGCTGACCTGGCTGCGATGTCGCAGCAGGCCGGGGGCGCCGAGGACGCAGCCAGCCATCCGCACGGCGCCCAGGTTGATACCGCGCAGGCTGCCACGGGCGAGGGCTCCCCCTTCAGCCCCGAAACCGCCGCGGCGATGGAGGCCTTCAACGCCCCCTTCGGCCAGCCGGAGGCCACTCACGCCGTGGTCGAGGAGCGCGAGGTCGACGGTCCGCACGGGCCGGTCCCGGTGCGCGTCTACCGTCCCGAGCCCGGGTGGGTCCCGCCCGCGCCGAGCCCGCAGACCGACGGCCTGCGCGCCGGCCTCGTGTGGTACCACGGAGGCGCCTTCGTGGGCGGGGACCTGGACATGCCCGAGGCCGACGCTGTGGCCCGGGGCCTGGTCACCCGCACCGGAGCCACCGTGGTCTCGGTGTTCTACCGGCTGTGCAACGACGGCGTCACGCACTTCCCTGTCCCTCACGATGATGCCTACGCCGCCCTGCGCTGGACGGCTGAGCACGCCAGGGAGCTGGGCATCGACCCGGCGCGCCTGGCCGTGGGCGGGGCGAGCGCGGGCGGGAACCTCGCCTGCGGCGTCGCCCTGCGTGCCCGGGACGACGCCGCCGCCACTGGCCGCCCCGCCACCGTGTGGCAGGCCCTGCTCGCCTACCCGGTAGCCCATGCCGAGCACTGGCCAGCCGCCAGCGGCGAGCTCGCCCAGCGCCTGGAGGACATGCCTCAGGTCCTGCGCTTCCCCGCCGACGTCATGGCGATGATGAACGCGAACTACCTGGGCGCTGCCCCGGTCGACGCCCCCGCCTACGCCTTCCCCGGGGACGGCAACGGCAGTGCGGCAGACCTGGCAGGGTTCCCGGCCAGCTACATCGAGAACTGCGAGAACGACGACCTACGGGCCTCGGGCGAGGCCCTGGGCCAGGCGCTGGCGCAGGCGGGCTGCGACGTCGAGTGCGTCACCGCCGCCGGCGTCCCCCACGGCCACCTCAACGCAGTCGGCTCGGCCCTGTCCTCTCAGTCCCTGGACCGCTTCGCGGCCCGCCTGGCGCGCCGCTCCTGACCACTCTTCTCTCGACACACCACCACAAGGAGTCACCATGACCACCAGCCTCTCCCTTGACGAAATCCTGTCCCAGATGGGCGCCGCCGGACGCCGCCTGGACCACATGGGCGCCGTGGAGGCCGGCGCCGGCAACATCTCGGTGTCCGTTGACGCCTCGGCAGAGGAGCTGGGCCTGGCCGAGCGCTTCCCGCAGGTCCACCCCGGCACCGAGCTGCCGCTGGCGGCTCCGGCCCTGGCCGGACGCACCGTGCTGGTCACCGGCTCGGGCTGCCGCCTGCGCGACGTCGCCGCCAGCCCCGAGGCCAATGTCTCGGCCTTCGTGGTGGACGAGGGCGGCCTGACCGGCACCTGGTACACCCACCCGGACAAGGCCTACGTACGCCCCACCAGCGAGTTCAACTCCCACCTGGCCGTCCACAATGACCAGGTGGCCACGCGCGGGGTGAGCTTCCAGGCCGTCATCCACGCCCAACCCCCGTACCTGGTGCAGCTGTCCCACATCAAGGACATCCGCAACACCGCGGACTTCAACCGCCGGATCCTGCGCTGGGAGCCGGAGACGATCGTCCAGCTGCCGCAGGGCATCGAGGTCCTGGACTTCATGGTGCCGGGCTCAGCCACCCTCATGGAGAACAACGTGCGCGCCCTGCGTGACCACGTCATCGTGCTGTGGTCCAAGCACGGGATCATGGTGCGCTCCGACGTCGCTCCGCTGGCCGCCGTCGACAAGGTCGAGTACGCCGAGACCGGCGCCATGTACGAGGTCCGCAACATCACCTCCGGCAGTCTCGGCGAGGGCGTGACGGACGAGGAGCTGCGCGCGGTCATCGAGGCCTTCGGCGTCCAGACAGACCTGTTCTGACCTACCTGCCACCCGGCCCCGGGGCACCTCCTGCCCTGGGGCCACGGCCCGGGCACCTCCAGGCCGGTTCCTACGCCGAGGCACCCAGCCGCCTCTTCACCCCGGAAGTCCTGCGCCTCATCTCCCTTCAAGCCCAGGCACTCTTCCACCCCACAACAGAAACGATTCAAAGGAGAATCACATGACCCTGGTCGACCAGCTGCGCGCCCGTCTGAAGGACCCCGGCATCGAGTACCGCCCCGAGCAGCGGTGGTGGCTCGCCGAGGGCCTGCACACCGACGCCACGATCCGCCACGAGATCGAGCAGGCCCACCGCCTGGGCTTTGGCGGCATGGAGTTCCTGGCCATGCCCGAGGATGGCATCGATGACTCCCGCTATGGGTGGGGCAGCGAGGAGTGGACCCACGACTCGGTCACCGTCGCGCGCGAGACCACCGAGCGGGGTATGTCCTTCTCCTTCACCTCCGGCACCAACTGGTCCAATGCCAACCTGCCCACCATCACCCCCGACGACGACGCCGCGGCCCAGGAGCTCGGGCTCGTCTACGAGGACGTGACAGGCACTCGCCGCGGACCTCTGCCCACCGCAGACCTGTCTGCCTCCTACGACGGCCCGGACATCATCTTCGAGCGCATCCCCGGCACACGTCAGCGCTTCGTGGCCGTGGTCGCCGCCGTCGTCACCACGCCTGAGGACGGTCCTGCGCGCATCGACGTCTCCACGCTGACGAACCTGACGGACCTGGTCACCGGCTCGGGCCAGGAGCGTGAGCTGACCTGGAGCGCACCAGACTCGCGCAGCTGGCGCCTGTTCATCTTCTGGCAGCACGGCACCGGCCAGATCGCCAAGCCCTCGGCCTCGGTCAACTACACGGTCAACTACCTCGAGCGCGACGGCGTGGACGCCGTCATCGACTACTGGCGCGAGGTGGTGCTCACCGACGAGCTCAAGGAGATCATCGCGCGCAACCCCCGCGCCCAGATGTACATGGACTCCCTGGAGCTCAACCTGTCCGGTGAGGCAGGCATGTTCTGGGGGCGGACCGTGGCCGATGAGTTCGCCACCCGCCGCGGCTACGACATCATCCCCTGGCTCCCGGTGCTGGTCAGCCGGGCCCCGCTCATGGCGGTGTCCACCGTCTACACCTTCGAGCCTCTCAACGCCGCGGACGCGGTGACGATGGCCAAGGTCCGCCACGACTACGTCGAGACGCTCACCGACCTCTACATCGAGAACATGCTGCTGCCCTTCAAGGAGTTCCTCAACTCCTACGGCATCTCGCTGCGCTCGGAGATCTCCTACGGCCTGCCCTTCGAGCTGACCCGCCCCGGCATCGCGGTGGACGGCATCGAGAACGAGTCCCTGGAGTTCGGCTCCCAGATCGACGCCTACCGCCTCATGGCCGGCGCCGCGCACCTGCTGGGCAAGCAGTACTCCTCCGAGACCGGTGCCACCACACGCAACCACATGCTCGACCACCGCTTCTACGACCAGATCATCAATACCCAGCTCGCCGCCGGCATCACCAAGACAGTCCTGCACGGCTGGTCCTCTCCGCGCGGGGCCGAGGGCACCACCCACTGGCCGGGCCACGAGGGCATGTTCCCCCTCTTCTCCGAGCGCTTCGACACCCGCCAGCCCGCGGCCGAGTTCTACCCGCTGTGGACCCAGGCGGTCGGCCGCATGCAGTACCTGCTGCGTCAGGGCCGCCCGCGCATCGACGTCGGTATCCTGCGCACCGACCACTTCACGGACAACGGCTCCGGCATGGTCTTCTTTGACGCCGAGGGCCGGCGCGTGGCGGACGAGGAGCTCTACGGCCGCCATTGGATGCGGGCGCGCGAGAACCATTGGTGGGCGGACCTGGGCATGCAGGACGCCGGGTGGACCTACGAGTTCTTTGACGGCTCCTACCTGCTGCGCCCCGAGGTGAGGCTCGGCGAGGGCACCGTCCAACCCGAGGGGCCCGGCTACCAGGCTCTCATCGTCTACCAGGAGGCGCTGAGCGCGGAGGTGGCCGCCCGCCTGGTGGAGGTGGCTCGCACCGGCGTCAAGGTCCTCATCGTCAACGGCGTCACCGAGCTGGCCTACCTGGCGGCTGGCCGCTACACCCACCACGAGCGTGCCGCCTCTCGGACGCCGGGTCTGGACGGACGTGACGAGGAGCTGGCGGCCGCCATGGCTCAGCTGCGCGCGCTGGACACGGTGGCCGAGATCGACGACCAGTCCCAGACCCTCAACGCCCTGAGGGCCCTGGGCGTGCGCGGCTACCACGAGCTGACCCAGGCCAACGAGAACGTGCTCACCTACGAGCGCGAGGACGGCGACCTCCTGCACGTCTACGTCTACCACTACCTCTACGAGACCGGTGAGCCGACCACGGTCGAGCTGCGCCTGCCCGGCCACGGCACCGCCTACCGCCTGGACGCGTGGACGGGCACGCTCACCGAGGTTCCCTCCCGCGCCCAGGGCGAGGACACGCTGGTGCCCGTCAGCCTGCGCCCGGGCGAGCCGGCGATTATCACCCTGGACCGCTCGGCCGCCTCTGGCTCGACGGCGGCGCCCGTCTCCCCCGAGCTCGTCACCGCCGTCGTCTCCCGGACGCCGCAGGTGCTGGCCGAGCTCACGCACTGGGACATCACGGTGGAGTCCTGGGACGCCGGCGAGGATGAGGTCATCGAGGAGGACCGCGGGCTCGGCTACGTCACCCGCGAGGTCGTCCCCCACACCGAGGTCACCGCGATGCACGCCGCCTCTGACCGCCTGGCGCCGTGGTGCGAGCTCGACGGCGTGGGCACCGAGGTCTCCGGGGTCGGTGAGTACCGTGCCACCGTGCGTCTGGACGCGCTGCCCGCGGGCCGAGTCCTGCTGGACCTGGGGAACGTGGGCGGAGGGCTCAGCTCGGTGTCCATCAACGGCTCAGAGCCGGTGGGCGCCGACACCTCCGCACCGGTCGCTGAAGTCACCGGCCTGCTGCGTCAGGGGGACAACGAGGTGGTCGTGAGGGTCTCCTCCTCCCTGTCCAACCGGCTCAAGGCACGTGGCTACTACGACGCCCTGCCGGACGTGGCGCTCATGCTCGCCGGCGGAGAGCCTCGCCCGCACCAGGTCCCACTGCGAGGCTACGGCCTGCAGGGACCGGTCAGACTCGTTCAGGGCTGAGGTAGGCCACCGATGAGGTGACGGCCACTGGCGACGGACGCGGGCGCCGTCGGCCACCAGCAGTACCTGGTGACCGACG
>OKJI01000111.1_pt1 | contig 23736 bp, 17 predicted proteins | sample 1614861 | NCBI WGS metagenome assembly OKJI01 (sample SAMN04436974, study PRJEB24849) | human gut metagenome | biome: human gut; feature: NICU; material: stool | host: Homo sapiens | place: USA: Saint Louis, MO | collected 2010-03-24
GAATATGTGATAGAATTAGGACTGGTTCCCTTTCACTTAACTAATAGATAGGATTTTTTTATAATAGAAAAAGTGAATATATATTGAAAAAAAACAAGTAAAGTCGGAGAATATTCCGATATGAAAGGAATGGAGAGAACAATGACCATCCAATGGTTTCCAGGACACATGGCAAAAGCCCGACGAGAAGTTTCTGAAAAAATGAAATATGTGGACATCGTATTTGAATTGGTAGATGCACGTTTACCTTTATCTTCTCGTAATCCAATGCTAGATCAGATCATTCAGCAAAAGCCTCGGCTTGTTTTGTTGAATAAAGCGGATCTAGCAGATCCACAACAGACAAAGCTGTGGCAAGAATATTTTCGTAAGCAAGGCCACCTTGCGTTAGCTATCACGGCACAAGAAAGTAAAGGAATCAAAGGGCTAGTACCTGCAGCTAAAGAAGCGTTGAAAGAAAAGCGAGCAAGAGACGCTGCTCGTGGGATCAAGCCTCGCGCTATTCGGGCAATGGTGTTGGGTATTCCGAATGTTGGAAAGTCTACGTTGATGAATCGACTAGTAGGCAAAAAAATTGCTCAGACAGGAAATAAACCAGGTGTAACAAAAGGTCAGCAGTGGCTTCGTTTAGGTAACGAGTTGGAATTGTTAGACACACCAGGGATTTTATGGCCTAAATTTGAAGATGAAGAAATCGGCAAAAAACTAGCGCTGACAGGCGCCATCAAAGACCAACTTGTCCATTTAGATGATTTGGCGATTTACGGATTGGACTTTTTTGCCCGATATTATTCAGGAAGAATCAGCGATCGTTATGGTTTGCCAATCGAGCAAGAAGAAAAATTGGCACCGGAATTGCTGATGGATATCACAGCAAAACGTGGGTATAAAGAAGACTATGATCGCGGCAGCGAACTAGTCGTGCATGATATCCGTCAAGGAAAACTTGGTCGATACACATTGGATCGTTGCGAAGAAATAGAGCAAAAAAGCGATGAATGAATCCATCCAAAGTATCAAAGAACGATTGAAAAGCATACAGAGAATAGATGATCCTACACTAGAATCATTGAGAAACGATCCACGCAAAGGCGTACAGCAAGCGCTAGTTTCTTTTGAACGACGATTGAAAAAAGAGGCATTGATCAAGGAAAAATATGAAGAAATGTTTTGCTTTGAAAAACAAGGGTACGCACAAGGTCACCAATGGATTGCCGGCATTGATGAAGTAGGAAGAGGACCGTTAGCTGGACCTGTCGTGGCAGCTGCAGTTATCTTGCCGAAAAATGAGATCATATTAGGGCTGAATGATTCAAAACAGTTATCAGAGAAAAAACGAGAACTTCTTTCTCAACAAATTCAAGAAAAAGCTTTGGCCATCGGGATCGGAATCATTGATCAGCAGGCAATCGATGAAGTGAATATTTATGAAGCAAGTAAATTGGCGATGATCCAAGCAGTAGAAAACTTGTCTATTGCACCAAGCTATTTGTTGATCGATGCGATGACCTTGGATTTGCCTATACAGCAGGAAAAAATAATCAAAGGGGATGCACGATCTGTGTCGATTGCGGCTGCAAGTATCATTGCTAAAGTATATCGAGACCAATTGATGAAAGAATATGACGTGCTTTATCCTGGGTATGGTTTCTCGCATAATGCAGGCTATGGAACAAAGGAACACTTAGAAGGACTTGAAAGACAAGGGATTACGCCAATCCATCGCAAAAGTTTTGCACCTGTAAAAAAATATTTACAATAAAAAACAGCCGCTTTTACGTATCTTATTAAAAAGAGAGACGAAAGGCGGTTTTATGATGTATCAAATAGAAGAGAATTTATTGAAACTTGCTTATGCAAAAGGAATCAGTAGCCAAGGGAAATGGGCACTTGCTAACTGGATGATGCAGTATCCTTACAAAGAAATCGGATTTGAAGACATCGTTAAGATAGGAAAAATCACCGCACATCGGGAGCTGTTCCGTACAAGTTGGCAAGAAATTCACAATAATTGGGACAATATCCAATCGAAACAGTCGTTTGTTACTTGCTTTGATCTCAACTATCCCCCTCAGTTGCTTCACTTGACCTATCCGCCAATTGTCCTGTTTTACAGTGGTGACCTGTCTTTACTTTCTTGTAATATGTTGAGCGTTGTTGGTGGAAGACGTACTTCTGCTTTAGCAAAAAAAACAGTGTATTATTTACTAAAACCAGTGGTAGAAGCTGGATATGTGATCGTCAGTGGCTGCGCGAAAGGGATAGATACCTACAGTCACCAAGCAGCAATCTCTCATGGTGGACGGACAATCGCGGTCATTGGAACAGGGATAGAGCAAGTTTATCCTGCTGAAAATCGTGACCTGCAAGAGGTGATTGCAAATGATCATCTTCTTTTGAGTGAATATCCTCCTCAATCCGGCCCGAAAAAGCATCGTTTTCCAATGAGAAATCGTATTATCGCAGCTTTGTCTAAAGGAACATGTGTCTTTGAAGCCAAGAAAAAAAGCGGCTCTCTGATAACAGCACAGCAAGCATTGGATCTTGGAAGAACAGTTTTTTCTGTTCCAGGAAATATTTTAACAGAACATTCTACCGGATGTCATCATTTGATCCAAGACGGTGCAGTTTGCACGGTTTCGGGTGAAGATATCTTGGCAGAATTTAAAGAATAACACCATACTTTTCATTTGCTTTTCTTGACAAACGTTTTCTGAATGGATATGATTAGCTACGATTTGTATGAATCCTCTTTTAATAGTAGGAACACGACAATGGAAAGGAGTCCATTCAGTAATGGCGTATAAATATTTAGTGATTGTAGAATCACCTGCAAAAGCCAAGACGATTGAGAAATATCTTGGACGAAACTATAAAGTAATGGCCAGTGTTGGCCATATAAGAGATTTACCGAAAAGTAAAATGGGTATCGATTTTGAAAACAATTATGAACCCCATTATATTTCTATACGCGGAAAAGGCGATGTCATCAAAAGCCTGAAAGCCGCAGCAAAAAAAGCTCAAAAAGTTTACTTGGCAAGTGACCCGGATAGAGAAGGAGAAGCGATTGCTTGGCATTTAGCGTACCTACTTGGGTTGGATCTGAAAGAAAAAAATCGGGTGGTCTTCAATGAAATCACAAAAGATGCAGTCAAAGCAGCCTTTAAGGAACCAAGAACAATCGATGTAGATTTAGTAGATGCACAGCAAGCTCGTCGTACCTTAGACAGAATCGTTGGTTATTCGATCAGCCCTATTCTTTGGCGCAAAGTCAAGAAAGGGTTAAGTGCAGGACGTGTCCAATCTGTCGCTTTAAAAATTATTATTGACCGTGAAAAAGAGATCCGAGAATTTGTTCCAGAAGAATATTGGAGCATCGACGGTAATTTTAAAAAAGCTCGCAAGAAATTCAAAGCAAATTTCTGGGGAATCGACGGTAAGAAAAAGAAATTACCAGATGCACAAAGTGTAAAAGAAGTCACTGCTAGAATTGATGGAACAGACTTCGAAGTTAAAAAAGTAGAAAAGAAAGAGCGCAAAAGAAACCCTGCGAATCCTTTCACTACAAGTAGCCTGCAACAGGAAGCTGCCCGTAAATTAAACTTTCGAACAAGAAAAACCATGATGGTAGCACAACAATTATATGAAGGAATCACTTTGGGTAAACAAGGAACAGTCGGCTTGATTACATACATGCGTACTGATTCTACCCGGATTGCCGATACAGCAAAAGCAGAGGCCGCAGCATTTATTGAAGATACGTATGGAAAAGAATTTTCTAGACATGATCACCGAAAGATCAAAAATGCTCAAGGTGCACAAGATGCCCATGAAGCTGTGCGTCCAACAAGTGTGCTTCGTACACCAGATGAACTCAAACAATATTTAGATAAAGATCAATTGAAACTTTATACATTGATCTGGTCACGTTTTGTGGCTAGTCAGATGACGCCGGCTATTTTAGATACAATGAAAGTAACATTAGAACAAAATGGTGTGATCTTCATTGCGAACGGTTCAAAAATCAAATTCAAAGGATTCATGCAAGTGTATGTGGAAGGTAGAGATGACGGCAAAGAAGAGAAAGAAAATATTCTTCCAGAACTTGAAGAAGGCGATGTCGTCCAATCTGTTGATATTGAACCAAAACAGCATTTTACTCAACCACCTGCACGTTTCAGTGAGGCTACGTTGATTCGTGCACTAGAAGAAAACGGGGTAGGGCGACCTTCCACTTATGCACCAACACTTGATACGATCCAAAGACGCTACTATGTAAAATTGACACAAAAAAGATTTGAGCCGACAGAATTAGGAGAGATTGTCAATTCGCTGATCTGTGAATTCTTCCCTCAAATCGTCGATATCCATTTCACAGCAGAAATGGAAGGAGATTTGGATAAAATCGAAGAAGGCACGGAAGCGTGGGTCAAAGTAGTCGATCGTTTCTATAAACCGTTTGAAAAAGAACTGACGAATGCGGAAGAAAAAATCGAAAAAATCCAAATCAAAGATGAACCAGCAGGATTCGATTGTGATGTCTGTGGACATCCGATGGTGATAAAATTAGGGAAATACGGGAAGTTTTATGCTTGTAGCAATTTTCCTGATTGTCGGAATACCAAACCGATCGTAAAAGAAATCGGTGTGACTTGTCCAGTATGTCATGAAGGGCAAGTCATCGAACGAAAATCTAAGAAAAACAGACTGTTCTACGGTTGTTCTCGTTTCCCAGAATGTGAATTCACTTCTTGGGATAAACCAGTGGGCAGAAATTGTCCAAAATGTGACGGATATCTGGTCGAAAAGAAAGTCAAAGGTGGCAAACAAGTAGTCTGTGTAAATGGAGACTACGAAGAAGACATCCAAAAATAATAGAAAAGAGGTTCTTTCATTGAAAATGGTAAATGTTGTTGGAGCAGGACTTGCCGGAAGTGAAGCTGCTTGGCAGATCGCACAAGCAGGAGTACCTGTCCGTTTATATGAAATGCGTCCAGTCAAATCGACTGAGGCGCATCACACAAGTAATTTTGCTGAACTAGTATGTTCCAATTCACTAAGAGGAAACAGTTTGGCTAACGCAGTAGGATTATTGAAAGAAGAAATGCGACGATTGAATTCAGTAGTAATCACTTCGGCAGATGAAACAGCAGTGCCAGCTGGTGGTGCTTTAGCTGTTGACCGAGATTCTTTTTCTGAAACGATTACCCGAAAAGTCAAAGAGCATCCATTAGTAACAGTGATAAACGAAGAAATTACTGAAATACCAGAAGGAATCACCGTAGTAGCAACAGGACCGTTGACTTCTCATCCATTGGCAGAAAGCATCAAAGCATTCAATGGTTCAGATGGTTTTTATTTCTACGACGCAGCTGCACCGATCGTAGACAAAGCTACGATCGATATGGATAAAGTATATTTGAAGTCCCGCTATGACAAAGGAGAAGCAGCTTACTTGAACTGTCCGATGACAGAAGAGGAATTCAGAGCTTTCCATGAGGCACTAATCAATGCCGAAGTGGCAGAACTTAAATCTTTTGAAAAAGAAAAATATTTTGAAGGATGTATGCCAATCGAAGTAATGGCACAGCGTGGATTCAAAACAATGCTTTTTGGTCCTATGAAACCAGTTGGATTGGAAGATCCTAAAACTGGCAAACGTCCTTATGCTGTTATCCAGCTACGTCAAGACAATGCTGCAGCTTCTTTATACAACATCGTGGGCTTCCAAACTCACTTGAAATGGGGCGAGCAAAAACGTGTTTTCCGGATGATTCCTGGATTGGAAAATGCTGAATTCGTTCGCTATGGTGTTATGCACCGAAATAGCTTTATGAATTCGCCAGAATTACTGAAACCGACGTATCAATCAACGAAACGCGAAGATTTGTTCTTTGCAGGTCAGATGACTGGTGTAGAAGGCTATGTTGAAAGTGCAGCAAGCGGATTACTTGCTGGAATCAATGCCGCACGCTTAGCAAAAGAAATGGAACCAGTCGAGTTTCCACAAGAAACAGCTATTGGAAGCATGGCTTATTACATTACTCATGCGGAAGGAAAACATTTCCAACCAATGAATGCCAACTACGGTCTGTTTCCTGAATTGCCGGAACGCATTCGGGACAAAAAAGCAAGATATGAAGCAATTGCCCAACGCGCTTTAAAAGCGAATGAGACAATAAAAAAAGAATTAGAAAAAACAGCAGTCCCAAATGAGTGAGCAAACTCGATGAAGAGGGTGAGACGGATAGTCTCGCTCTTTTTCTTGCGTTTTTCTTAAGGATTTCTCAAACAAAATGTGAGGAATTGCATTAATTGTGAACAAACTTAGAAATATTGGTTAAATTCTGACAATTTATTTGTCTTTTTGTAGACGCTGTGCTAAATTATTCTCTGGGACAAAAGGAAGGTGAGAAAATGACGGAAGCCACGTGGGAACAAAAATTTTTGCGTTATTTGATTGTCGAAAGAGGATATTCAGAAAAAACGAAAGAAGCATATGAAGAAGATATTCTCCATTTTAAACATTTCTTGGAGGAATCTGGAGACGCTGATCTGCTGAAGGCGGAATACTTTACGGTTCGTGTCTATTTGAGTGCATTAGCTGATCATCGCCCCAGCTATAGCAGAAACTCTATCAGTCGCAAGATAGCTAGCCTCCGTTCGTTTTATCAGTACCTTCTCAAAGAAGAAGTGATAAAAGAAAATCCATTTTCTTACGTTCATCTCAAAAAGAAAAATTTGAGATTGCCACGCTTTTTTTATGAAGATGAAATGCAAGCACTTTTTGACAGCGTAGCAGGAGATAGTCCTCTAGATTTGAGGAACCGCGCTTTGCTGGAAGTCCTTTACGGATCTGGTATCCGTTTAAGCGAGTGTAGCAATCTGTTGGTATCAGACATTGATTTTGATTCAGAGGTCATGTTGATTCATGGTAAAGGAAACAAGGAGAGATACGCGCCTCTAGGTTCTTTTGCCCAAGATGCTCTACAAGAATATTTCACAGAAGGCCGTCAGGTATTGATGACAAAATATCACGAAGAGCATGATATTGTTTTTGTGAATCATCATGGAAAACCAATCACGCCTACTGGTATTGAATATGTCTTGAATCAGATGATCAAAAAAAGCAGCTTGGATAGCGATATCCATCCCCACATGCTGCGCCATACATTCGCCACTCATTTATTAAATAATGGGGCAGATTTGCGGACAGTCCAAGAATTGTTAGGACATGCCAATTTATCAACTACCCAGATCTATGCCCATGTAACAAAAGAAAGTTTACAAAAAAACTATCGTTCATTCCATCCAAGAGCGTAAAATAAGGAAAAGAACAAATTTAGGAGGAAACAAACATGGTCGAATCACCATTTCATTCAACCACAATCTGTGCTGTCGAAAAAGACGGAAAATTTGCCATTGCTGGAGATGGCCAAGTAACAATGGGTGAATCTGTTGTCATGAAAGGCACAGCAAAGAAAGTACGACGTATCTACAATGGCGAAGTCGTTGTAGGTTTCGCCGGAAGTGTCGCAGATGCATTTACTTTAGAAGAAAAATTTGAAGGCAAACTGAACGAATACAATGGAAATCTGCAACGTGCAGCTGTTGAATTAGCTCAAGAATGGCGGACACAGCAATCTATGCAAAAACTTGAAGCGATGCTGATCGTAATGAATGAGAAAGAAATGCTTCTTGTTTCAGGTACAGGAGAAGTAATTACGCCAGATGATGGCATCTTAGCTATCGGATCAGGCGGGAATTTTGCGTTGGCCGCAGCCCGAGCAATGAAAAATTATGCTCAAAATGACATGAGTGCGAAAGAAATTGCAGAAAATGCGTTAAATATTGCCGCAGACATCTGTATCTTTACTAATCATAATATTATCGTAGAAGAACTGTAAGAGGTGAGTAAATATGTATGAATTGAAACAAACACCAAGACAAATCGTAAGTGAATTAGACGAGTACATCGTAGGACAGCATGCAGCAAAAAAATCTGTTGCCGTCGCTTTGCGTAACCGCTACCGCCGTTTGCAGTTAGATGAAAAAATGCAACAAGATATTACACCCAAAAATATGCTGATGATCGGACCTACAGGGGTCGGTAAAACAGAAATCGCGCGACGTTTGGCCAAAATCGTCAATGCACCATTTGTCAAAGTCGAAGCAACAAAATTTACTGAAGTCGGTTATGTCGGAAGAGATGTAGAATCAATGGTCCGGGATTTAGTAGAAAATGCGATCCAAATCGTAGAAAAAGAGCAATACAGCCGTGTATACACAAGTGCTAAAAAAAATGCTGAAAAACGTTTGGTAAAAATCTTAGTGCCTGGTATAAAAAAAGAACAGAAACAATCCACTAATCAATTTGAACAAATGATGAATCTTTTTAATGCTAGTCAGCAAAACAACGCAGAACCACAAGAAGAAGTGACAGAAGATATTCGGATCAACCGCCGTACAGTTTTGGAACAACTACAAAAGGGATTACTGGACAATCGTGAAGTAACCATTGAAGTCGAAGATCAAAAGAAACCTGCACCAATGATGAACAATGGATTGGAGCAAATGGGGATCGACCTAAATGAAACGTTAGGTGCTCTAACACCAAAGAAAAAAGTGGAACGGACGGTAACGGTCAAAGAAGCTTTAGAGTTATTAATCAAAGAAGAATCAGCAAAACTAGTCAAGGATGCTGATATCCACAGCGAGGCAATCAAATTAGCAGAAGAAAGCGGGATTATCTTTATCGATGAAATCGATAAGATTACTTCTAAATCACAGCAATCTGGAGAAGTATCCAGAGAAGGCGTCCAAAGAGACATATTGCCAATTGTCGAAGGTTCACAAGTAAACACAAAATACGGAATCATCCAAACAGATCACGTCCTATTCATTGCTTCAGGAGCTTTCCATTTGTCTAAACCAAGTGATCTAATTCCAGAACTTCAAGGACGCTTCCCAATACGGGTAGAATTAGATGATTTGACAGCTGAAGATTTTGTGAAAATTCTGACTGAACCGAATAATGCTTTAATAAAACAATATGTAGCATTGATTGGTACAGAAAATGTGTCAGTTACATTTACAAAAGAAGCAATTGAACGGATCGCTCAAATTGCTTTCGATGTCAATCGTGACACAGATAATATCGGTGCACGTAGACTGCATACTATTTTGGAAAAACTATTAGAAGACCTATTATTTGAAGCACCAGATATGCAAATGGGTGAAATAACGATCACAGAAGCATACGTTGATGACAAACTTGGCTCAATTGCGGCAAATGAAGATTTAAGTCGCTATATTTTATAAAATCGGAGGACGACAATGACAGACTTGCTAACGAAAACCCGCAAGATAAACACACTTTTGCAGCAAAAGAATACTTTTGACATGCAAGCAGATTTGCCTTACGATAAAATGGCTGTCACATTAGGTGGTATTCTTGACAGCAACACCTATATCATAGGAAGTGACGGAGTATTACTAGGTTATAATGAACGCCACGATGTGAATAATGAACGAATCAAAACAATGTTTGTTGAGAAACAATTTCCTGAATCTTACACTGATACAGTGGCACAGCTGATGAAAACTGAAGCTAATATCCCGATTACAAGTGATATTACTGCGTTTCCGGTAGAGTCAAGAGAAAAATACCCATTTGGTTTGACGACTGTCGTTCCAATCTTTGGAGCTGGCGAACGTCTGGGGACGATCATTTTATCTCGCGTGGAACAATCGTTTGCAGATGACGATCTCGTCTTAGCAGAATATGGAGCTACGGTTGTCGGTATGCAGATCCTTTATCAGAAGTCTCGAAGTATCGAAGCTGATGTACGGAGTGCAACGGCTGTTCAAATGGCAATCAACACATTGTCTTACAGCGAGTTAAAGGCTGTACAAGCCATTTTTGAAGCATTGGATGGAGATGAAGGACGTTTGACTGCTTCTAACATCGCCGATAGCATCGGAATCACTCGTTCTGTGATCGTCAATGCTTTACGAAAATTGGAATCAGCTGGAATCATTGAATCTCGCTCGTTAGGCATGAAGGGAACTTATTTAAAAGTATTGAATTCCCGTTTTAAAGACGAATTGGCAAAACATAGTTATTAGAAACAAGGGGACTGGGGCGGATATAGATGTTTGCTCCAGCCTTCCCATTTTAAAAAGTAAGTCGAAGTTGGAGGAATGGCAATGACTGTTATTATTCAAAATGACCAGCTGATCGCTGAAATCGCTGAACACGGTGCGGAATTGATCAGTTTAAAATCAAAAGAACACGGTTTAGAGTATATCTGGCAAGGTGATCCAGCGTATTGGGGTAGACATGCACCAGTTTTATTCCCTTTTGTTGGACGCTTAAAAGATGACCAGTATGTTTACCAAGGGAAAACATATCAAATGGGACAACATGGATTTGCCCGAGATATGGATTTTGAAGTCATTGAACATGGACAAGAAATGGCTAGTTTCATCTTGCGGAATACACCGGAGACATTAGAAAAATATCCTTTTGATTTTGAATTAGTGATTAGTTATGAATTAGGAGGAGACGGTATCACGGTCCATTACCAAGTAGCAAATACAGGTGAAGAAGAAATGTTCTTTTCTATCGGTGGACATCCTGCTTTCAATGTACCTCTTGAAGAAGGATTGTCATTCGAAGACTTTTATCTAGCATTTTCTCCATTGAAATCAAGATTACGCCTGCCTTTGAAAGGCCCATTCATTGATATGGATCAAAAGACGTTAGGACAAACAAATACGAATTTGGCTTTGAATCGGGAGCTTTTTGATCAAGATGCATTGGTTTTTGAAACAAGAGGACTAAATGCGTACGCCATTCGGAGTGAAAAATCTTACCATAGCATAACTTTAAGCTATAAAGATATGCCTTATGTAGGAATCTGGTCTCCTTATCCAAAAGAAGCCCCTTTCGTGTGTATCGAACCATGGTGTGGAATTGCTGACACGGTGAATAGCAGTGGAAACTTGATGGAAAAAGTAGGAATCAATCAACTAGGTGCCCATGAAATCTTCAAGACAAAATATTCGATCACAGTGAAGTAAGAGGGTGTAAAAAAGCTATTCTACATCAAGTAATAAGAGGTTGTGGCAGAAGTGGTCAGCTTCTGGAACATCGTTTGTTCGAAAAAAGGGAGTGTGACATGGATTTGTCACACTCCTGTTTTATCTCTTTGGACTGAAAAAGTGTCAGGATTTTTTCTTGCTGCTGTTCAAACCAAATGGGATTCGACTTTCCGTATGGTTTCTGATACGCTTGATATTGTCTTTGTGACGATAGAAGATAAAGGAAGAGACTAAAAAGGCAATGATCGTCAGCAACCAATTGGGCTTAGCCAAAATCACAGGAGCTACATAAGGAAGGACGATCGTGGATAAAGTGATCAACGCTGCACTGATCATACTGCTCAAACTCACCATACTTGTACAAAATAGACTAACGATAAAAATGATACAGGAATAAACAAAAAATACAGGATTAAATCCTAAAAGCATTCCTGCACTTGTCGCAACAGCTTTTCCTCCTTTAAACCCAGCAAATATCGGAAATGTATGACCAAGAATCGCACATACCCCAAACCAAAGAGGGTTAGTCCCAGAAAGGTGAAAAATCATCGGCAGACAAGTAGCCAATGTACCCTTTAAAATATCCATAAGAAGGACAACGATCCCGGCGGTTTTGCCTAATACCCGAAATGTATTGGTGGTTCCAGTATTACCGCTCCCATGTTGCCGGATATCTTTTTTGAAAAACAATTTGCCGATCCAGACACCGGAAGGAATAGAACCTAAAAGATATGCTAAAATAAGTAATAAGATCAATTTCATTTTTTACCCTCTCTCAAGTTGAAAACTATCCTTTATTTTAGCATGAATAGGTAACAGGAACAATTGAAAAAATGAAAGATACAAGTATAATAGATGAAATAAAAAGAAAAGCAAGGGGTGACAGAAATGTCTATAAAAAATCCAACACAAGAAACGATTTTTAACTATTTGAAAGAAGCAAAAAATATTGCCGTCGTAGGCTTGAGCAATAAACCAGAGCGAACAAGTTACATGGTTGCACAGGTATTGCAAGACAATGGATATAAAATCATACCAGTAAATCCATTATTGGCTGGTGAAGAAATTCTAGGAGAGAAAGTTTATGCGAATGTAACAGAAATCGATGATCCAATCGATATCGTAGATGTATTTAGACGGAGCGAATTTTTGCCTGAAATAGCAGCTGATTTTTTGAAAACCGATGCTAAAGTGTTTTGGGCACAACTAGGGATCGAAAACGAAGAAGCAGATGAGATGCTAAGAAAAGCAGGACGCACAGACATCGTAATGGATCGCTGTATCAAGATTGAACTTGGTAAGTTGAAAGAAAACCAAAAATAAAAATGACCACAAAGAAGAGATGATCGATAGAGAGGAATGTCGAAAAAGCGGTTAGGAGATAATTAAAATTGATTTCTCATCTAACCTCTTTTTTTTCACGACCTTTTCTAGTATGATAATCGTGGTGCGGTTTTGCCGCAAAGTATTATTGAAGGAGCGTTTGCCTTGGCAAAAAAAGTAAACAACGAATATAATGACTCGTCCATCCAAGTATTGGAAGGATTAGAGGCAGTTAGAAAAAGACCAGGGATGTACATTGGATCCACTGACAGCCGAGGCTTGCATCATTTAGTCTATGAAATCGTCGATAATGCAGTTGATGAAGCATTATCAGGATATGGCAGTGAGATTGATGTGACCATCCATGAAGACAATAGTATAACTGTTGCAGATAGCGGACGCGGGATGCCTGTAGGGATGCATGCTTCCGGAATCCCAACAGTTGAAGTGATTTTTACTGTGCTGCATGCTGGCGGAAAGTTTGGCCAAGGAGGGTACAAAACTTCTGGTGGACTTCACGGTGTAGGAGCCAGTGTGGTAAATGCCTTATCGAAATGGCTGACTGTAACAATCGTTAGAGATGGCATAGAGTATCAGCAGAAATTTAAAAACGGCGGTAAACCTGACGGTACGTTGAAAAAGATAGGAAAAACAAGAAAAGCAAACGGGACGATTGTCCATTTTTTACCAGACGATACAATATTTAGTACAACAAAATTTTCATACGAAATTTTAGCCGAACGGTTAAGAGAATCTGCCTTTCTTCTAAAAGGCGTTAAAATCTCACTTTCTGATCTTCGGGGAGAAGAATCAGTCAAGGAAGTTTTCCATTATGAAGAAGGAATCAAAGAATTTGTTGATTACCTGAATGAAGAAAAAGATACATTGACACCGGTCGTTTATTTTTCAGGAGAAAAAGAAGGTATCGAAGTAGAGGTCGCTTATCAATACAATGACGGGTATTCAGAAAATGTCTTATCTTTTGTCAATAATGTTCGAACAAAAGATGGTGGAACCCATGAAGCTGGAATGAAAGCGGCAATGACGAAATCTTATAACGAATATGCGAGAAAAGTCGGCTTGCTGAAAGAACGGGACAAGAATCTGGAAGGTAGTGATTTCAGAGAAGGATTAGCTGCTGTTCTCTCTATCCGTGTACCTGAAAATCTTCTGCAATTTGAAGGCCAAACAAAAGAAAAACTTGGTACGCCAGTTGCTCGTACCGTAGTAGATAACGTCATCAGTGAACAAATGGGCTTTTATTTGCAGGAAAATAGCGAAATGAGCCAGATGTTGGTCCGTAAAGCAATCAAAGCGAGAGAAGCGAGAGAAGCAGCACGTAAAGCCAGAGAAGAAAGCCGAAATGGGAAGAAACGTAAAAAAGGCGAATCTCTTCTTTCAGGAAAATTGACACCCGCACAATCCCGAAACCCTAAGAAAAATGAATTGTATTTAGTCGAAGGGGATTCTGCCGGCGGATCTGCTAAACAAGGAAGAGACAGAAAGTTCCAAGCAATTCTACCTTTACGAGGAAAAGTCATCAATACCGAAAAAGCTAAAATGCAAGATATCTTGAAAAATGAAGAAATCAATACGATGATCTATACGATTGGTGCAGGAGTCGGCCCTGAATTTTCTATCGAAGACTGTAATTACGACAAAGTAATCATCATGACCGATGCGGATACAGACGGCGCCCATATTCAAGTATTACTGCTTACTTTCTTTTATCGTTATATGAAACCGCTGATTGAAGCTGGGAAAGTATATATCGCGTTACCTCCTTTATATAAAGTATCCAAAGGACAAGGGAAGAAGCAAGTCATTGAATATGCGTGGACAGATGACGAATTGGCAGCAATGATTAAAAAAGTCGGCAAAGGATATATGCTACAGCGATATAAAGGACTTGGAGAGATGAATGCGGAACAATTGTGGGAAACAACGATGGATCCAACTTCCCGTACGTTGATCCGCGTCCGTATCGACGATGCTGCGCAAGCTGAGCGTCGAGTAACCACACTAATGGGTGACAAAGTAGAACCTCGAAGAAAATGGATCGAAAATCACGTACAATTTACGTTGGAAGAAGATGGCAGTATCTTAGATAAAAAAGAGGATGCTGAAATCTCTCCTTCGGTTTCTAATGAATTGTTAGATGAAGAACGAGCAGATAAAAACGAAGACAATCAGTTATTTGAAGTAGAATAGGAGGTCACCTGATGGAAAATCGACAAGAAGTACAAGAATTAACTTTAGAAGAAGTGATGGGTGACCGCTTCGGACGTTATTCCAAATATATTATCCAAGAACGTGCACTGCCTGATATCCGTGATGGATTGAAACCAGTACAACGCCGGATATTATTTGCCATGAACAAAGATGGCAATACGTATGACAAAGGATTCCGTAAATCAGCAAAATCTGTCGGAAATATCATGGGGAATTATCATCCTCATGGTGACAGCAGTATTTATGAAGCGATGGTCCGCATGAGCCAAGATTGGAAGTTGCGGGAAGTACTGATCGAGATGCACGGAAATAACGGGAGTATGGACGGTGATCCACCTGCTGCGATGCGTTATACTGAAGCCAGATTATCCAAGTTAAGTGGAGAGATGCTAGCAGATATCGAAAAAGAAACAGTCGATCTCGTGTGGAATTTTGATGATACAGAAAAAGAACCAACAGTCCTTCCAGCTCGATACCCAAACCTTCTAGTCAATGGATCGACAGGTATATCTGCTGGATATGCGACAGAAATCCCGACGCATAACTTAGCTGAAGTGATCGACGGCACAATCTATATGATCGATCATCCACAAGCGAGCCTTGAAAAATTGATGGAATATATTCCTGGACCTGACTTTCCAACAGGAGGGATCTTGCAAGGAAAAGATGAAATCAAAAAAGCTTATGAAACAGGGCGAGGAAAAGTTATTCTTCGTTCGAAAACAAAGATAGAAGCAATGAAGGGCAATAAACAGCAAATCGTGATCACTGAAATCCCATATGAAGTAAATAAAGCGACATTGGTGAAAAAAATGGATGAGATCCGTTTGAATAAGAAAATCGATGGAATAGCTGAAGTACGAGATGAAAGTGATCGAACTGGTCTGCAAATTGTCGTTGAATTGAAAAAAGACGCCAACGCTCAAGGTATTCTGAATTATTTGTTCAAAAACACTGAGCTACAGATCAATTACAATTTCAATATGGTCGCTATCGATCATATGACTCCGCATCAAGTTGGACTGAAAGACATTTTAAGAAGTTATATCGAGCATCGAAAGCAAGTCATAACAAAACGCAGCCAATTCGATTTAGCCAAAGCTCAAAAAAGACAGCATATCGTGGAAGGCCTGATGAAAGCTTTATCGATTCTGGATGAAGTAATCGCAACGATTCGTGAGAGTAAAGACAAAAAAGACGCCAAAAAGAATTTAGTCGACGTTTTCCAATTTACAGAAGAACAAGCAGAAGCAATCGTCACATTGCAACTATATCGTTTGACGAACACAGATATCACAGAGCTTCAAAAGGAATCTGAAAGCTTGATTGCACAAATCACAGAGTTGAATAAAATCCTTTCAAACGACAAAGAGCTTTTCTCTGTTATGAAAAAAGAATTGCGAGAAGTGAAAAAAAATTACTCTTCCGCTCGTCTGACGACAATCGAAGACGAAATCGAAGAAATCAAAATCGATACGCAAGTTTTAGTGGCGCAAGAAGACGTAATCGTCAGTGTGACACGAGAAGGCTATGTGAAGCGAACAAGCCTTCGTTCTTATAGTGCTTCGAAACCAGAAGAAATCGGGATGCGAGAAGGCGACTACTTGCTGTACTCAGGTGAATTGAGCACATTGGACCATGTTCTTCTGATTACGAATAAAGCAAATGTGATCTACCGTCCTGTTCATGAACTACCCGATTTGAAATGGAAAGATGCTGGCGAACACATTTCTCAAACAATCTCCAATCTGTCTGTAGATGAATCGATCTTAGCTGTTTTCCCATATCAAAAAATCCAAGCAGAGAAAACATTTGTATTCATCAGCAAGAATGGATTGATCAAGCAAACACGAATGACAGAGTTCGAACCATGGCGCACCTACAAGAGCCGTCCGCTCAGCTGTATGAAGCTAAAGGCGGAAGAAGATGAACTTATTGCTGTATATCTGAAAGAAGACCAGCCAGGCTTAGATGTGTTCTTAGTAACGCATCAAGGAATGGGCTTGCGCTATCCTTTAACAGATGTTCCCGTTGTTGGAGCAAAGGCAGCTGGAGTGAAGTCTATGAATTTGAAAGATGGAGATAGGATTGTCAATGGGCTGCTTGTGTTAGCAGACGGAGATACGCCGATCGTAATCGTTACTCAGCGAGGAGCTGTGAAACGCATGCTTGCTCAAGAAATCAGCCAAACTTCACGTGCGAAGCGGGGAGTGACGGTCATGCGTGAGCTGAAAAAAAATCCGCACCGTATTATCTATATGTCGGAAGGAAGATCAAAAGAAATAATCTTGATGAATCAAAAAGGACAACAGATAACGATTGATCCAACGGATTTTCCTATAGGTGATCGAACATCGAATGGTTCGTTTGCTATGGACGAGAAAAAAGGTGGAGAAGTCATCGAAGTTATCGATGCTCCTGAGATTTTCATCGAATCATAACTGTTATGGTATTTTAGTGAAGAGGGGCCATCTGTATTAATACAGATGGCCCCTCTTTTTCATTTGTTTTTAATAAATCCTTATACGTTTGCAAAAAAAGATGAAAGTGTTCACAATACTTAAATATTGGTATATCAACGTTACTTGCAATATACATAGATAAAACATAAAAATTGTTAAATAAAAAACAAGAAAACCCTTGCAAAGATAAGGCGCTGTGTTATACTAATCACGTAAAAACTGTTACATAAAACAGAAATTTAGGAGGTCCATACAATGGAGCAATGGAATGGATTTAAAGGTACCAAATGGAAAGAAGGCGTAGACACTAGAGACTTTATTCAAAACAACTACACTGAATATCGCGGTGATGACAGCTTTTTGGAAGGCCCAACAGAAGCAACAGAAAAATTATGGGATGAATTGCAAAAGCTGAATGATATCCAATTCGAACGTAACGGTGTCTATGATATGGATACAGAAATCGTATCAACTATTACTTCCCACGATGCAGGCTATTTGGATAAAGATTTGGAAAAAATCGTCGGTCTACAGACAGACAAACCTTTGAAACAAGCATTCATGCCGTTCGGTGGAATCAATATGGCTAACAATGCGCTGAAAAGCAATGGCTATACACCAAACGATGAATTAACACATATTTTCACTGACTGGCGCAAAACACATAATCAAGGGGTGTTTGATGCCTATACTGCCGAAATGCGTGCAGCTCGTAAAAACAAAATCATTACAGGGCTTCCAGACGCTTACGGTCGCGGACGTATCATCGGCGACTATCGTCGTGTGGCATTGTATGGAATCGACTATTTGATGGAACAAAAGAAAAAAGATCATGATATGACTGGTTATCATACGATGAGTGAAGAAGTGATTCGTTTACGTGAAGAAATCACTGAACAATATCGTGCATTAGCACAAATGAAAGAAATGGCTGCAAAATACGGCTATGATATCTCTAAACCAGCTGCAAATGCAAAAGAAGCTGTCCAATGGTTATACTTCGGTTATTTAGCAGCAATCAAATCACAAAATGGCGCTGCGATGTCAATCGGACGTATCTCAGCATTCCTTGATATCTATATCCAACGTGATTTGGATAATGGAGTAATCACAGAAAAAGAAGCGCAAGAATTGATCGATCACTTAGTAATGAAATTACGTATGGTCAAATTCGCGCGTACACCTGAATACAACCAATTATTCTCAGGTTTCCCTATCTGGGCTACTTTATCCATTGCTGGTATGGGCTTAGATGGTCGTTCATTAGTGACAAAGAATGATTTCCGTCTGCTTCACACATTGACAAATATGGGACCTTCACCAGAACCAAACTTGACTGTTTTGTACTCTGAACACCTTCCAGAAGGATTCAGAACATATGCGAGCCGAATCGCTATTGAAAGTTCTTCGATTCAGTTTGAGAATGACAATCAGCTTCGTGAACAATGGGGTTCTGATGATTGTGCGATTGCTTGCTGTGTATCAGGAACAGTTGTTGGAAAAGACATGCAGTTCTTTGGTGCTCGTGCTAACTTGGCTAAAACACTATTATATGCTATCAATGGTGGGGTCGATGAAGTGACTGGCGCCCAAGTTGGACCAGAATATCGTCCAATCACATCAGAAGTACTAGATTTTGAAGAAGTGAAACATAACTTCATGAATATGATGGATTGGTTAGCAGAACTATATGTCAATACGTTGAACATCATTCATTACATGCATGATAAGTATTCTTATGAAGCAGCTCAGCTTGCCTTGATGGATTCTGACTTGCAACGCACATTTGCTACAGGTATTGCTGGAATCTCTCATGCGGCAGACAGCTTGTCAGCCATCAAATATGCAAAAGTAAAAGCAATCCGTAATGAAAAAGGAATAGCAGTTGATTTTGAAGTAGATGGCGACTTCCCTAAATACGGAAATGATGATGACCGTGCAGATGAATTAGTTTCATGGATCTTGGAATACTTCATGGGACAAATCAAACGTCATAAAACTTACCGCAACTCAAAACCAACAACTTCATTATTGACGATTACTTCAAATGTTGTTTACGGTAAAAATACAGGAAATACTCCTGATGGCCGTGAAGCTGGAAAACCACTTGCGCCAGGAGCAAACCCAAGTTACAATGCAGAACAAAGTGGGTTATTAGCTAGCCTGAACTCAACAGCTAAAATGAATTACGGCTGTGCATTGGATGGAATTTCAAATACCCAAACAATCAATCCTTCTGGTCTTGGAAAAGAACAAGATACAAGAATCGAAAACTTGCGTAATGTCTTAGATGGATACTTCTCAAAAGGGGCTTATCATTTGAATGTCAATGTATTCAGTAATGATCTATTGCGTGATGCAATGGAAAATCCAATGAAATATCCGAACTTGACGATCCGGGTATCTGGTTATGCAGTTAAATTCCGTGACTTGACAAGAGAACAACAACTAGATGTCTTGATGAGAACTTCACACGACAGAATGTAAAAAAGTTTAGGAAACAGCCTTTCGACTCAGTGCCGAAAGATCGTTAGATATCCTTCGCATCATAATCGAATGATCAGTATGCTTATTTGAAAGACACGATTTACAGGGGCAGGACATGTATGTTCCGTCCCTGTAAATTTTACACATAACGAAGCGGTGATTGCGAAAAATTTTGTTCAAAAAGCTTCGCTTCGACAGCTAACTTGTACTTAAAATGAAATCAAAGAAAAGATGTGAATTTAAATGGAAGAAAAAACAATCGGCTATGTTCATTCTATCGAAACTTTCGGTTCAGTAGACGGCCCTGGACTGCGCTTTGTCGTGTTTATGCAAGGATGCCGCATGCGTTGCCAATTCTGTCACAATCCTGATACTTGGAATATTGGCGGAGGGAAAGAGTACTCAGCAGATGAACTTTTAGATAAAGCGGAACGCTTCAGACCTTACTGGGGAGATAAAGGTGGTATTACTGTTAGTGGCGGAGAGCCTCTATTGCAGATCGATTTTTTGATCGAACTGTTTAAAAAAGCAAAAGAGCGGGAAATGCATACTACATTGGATACATGCGGAAAACCTTTTACGTATGAAGAACCCTTCTTCTCTCGTTTTCAAGAATTGATGAAGTATACAGACTTACTGTTATTTGATATCAAACACATCGATAATGAAGAGCATAAAAAACTAACGCATTGGGACAATGAAAATATTCTAGAAATGGCTCAATATTTGTCAAAAATCAACAAACCGGTTTGGATTCGTCATGTACTAGTTCCTGAGCGAAGTGATTATGATGAATATTTGATCCGACTAGACAACTTTATCCAAACCTTGTCAAATGTAGACAGAGTAGAGATCCTTCCTTACCATACGATGGGAAAATACAAGTGGGAAACACTTGGTTTGAAATATCCATTAGAAGGAATCGAACCACCTACAAAAGAACGTGTCGAAAATGCTAAACGATTGCTTCATACAGAAGAGTATACAAAATATTTAACGCGATAGAACGCATCGGAAAGAAGTTAAGTATTGCTTCTTTCCGTTTTTTTGCTATTATTAAATAGGAGAAATCACAAAGGAGCGAATGACATGTCAAAAATTTTAGTTTTTGGTCACCAAAATCCAGATACAGATGCAATTGGGGCAGCCATTGCCTTTTCACACTTGCAAAATGAATTAGGTAACGAAACAGAAGCAGTTGCTCTAGGTACACCTAATGAAGAAACACAATACGCATTAGACCACTTTCAATTATCTGCACCACGAGTAGTAGAGTCAGCTAAAGCAGAAAATGCAGATGTCATGCTTGTGGATCATAATGAATTCCAACAAAGTATTTCAGATATCAGCGAAGTAAATATTTTGGCTGTAGTAGACCACCATCGTATTGCAAACTTTGAAACAGCTAATCCATTGTACTATCGTGCAGAACCAGTTGGATGTACAAGTACGATCATTTTAAAACTATATAAAGAAAACCAAGTAACGATCCCTAAAGAAATTGCTGGGATCATGCTTTCAGCTATCATTTCAGATACATTGTTGTTCAAATCGCCAACATGTACGCCTGAAGACGAAGCAGCTGCAAAAGAACTTGCAGCAATCGCTGAAGTAGATCTAACTGCCTATGGTCTTGAAATGTTGAAAGCCGGAACGAATCTAAGTGATAAATCAGCTGCGGTTCTTCTTGATTTGGATGCAAAAAGTTTCCCAATGGGCAGTTCCAATGTGCGTATCGCTCAAGTCAATACAGTGGATCTGAATGAAGTGATGGATCGGCAAGCAGAACTAGAAGCAGCGATGGAAGAAGAAATGAAAGCAAATGGCTACGATTTATTCGTATTAGTTGTCACAAATATCTTAGACAGCGATTCAGAATTACTTGTTGCTGGTAAAGAAAAAGAAAAAGTAGAAGAAGCTTTCCAAACAACTTTGACCAACAACCGAGCTTTGCTTAAAGGTGTCGTTTCACGTAAAAAACAAGTCGTACCTCAGTTGACGGCTGTATTCAGCTAATCAAATGGTAGGATGAAGCATTCAAAGTGAATGGGATAAGCGATTGAATAAAAAGAAACACAGAACATACTAAAAGTCTAAGAAATGGAGGAGAATAACAGTCAAACATGACTCTTATTCTTCCTCCTTTTTATGTAAAAGCCTTTTAAGTAAAATAAAATGGATAGAAAAGAGAACATATATGAACTATTATTATTCAAAAAATAAGGAAAACTTTTATCAAAAACTGACCGGTGATCCGCTTTTTTCTTTATTGACCGATTATCTATATGAACATCGAGAAAAAGAAACGATTCTAAGAGAATTGAAAAAAGAATTTCCGCAAAACAAATTTTCTCATTTTCTTGATCTATTGATCGATGCAGGATTAATCAAGAGAGAAGAACGAAGATATCATTTGAACTTTCCAGTATTTGATCCCAACGATTACTTGCAACAAGCCACTTCGGCTGCTGAAACCATAGCCGACCAATTGAAGAGACTCTCTGTGGCTGAACAAAAATTAGCGATGGGAGAAGTTATTTGGGCGTATTGTTTTGAAGATGAACGAAAAGAAACGCATTTTTATGGAGTAAGAAACAGCCGAGAGACAGAATTGCTGAGAACGACTGCAGGAAATCAGAAGTATCGTTTTATTACACTTTCCTCTAAAGAACACTTCCCGCTTACGTTGGCTAATTATTTTTTTATACAAAAGAATCAGCTTCCTGTAACGAAGGCATTCAAAGAATTAGCCGAACTTATTGGAGATGTAAATGAAGCGTACTTTTTTGATCAAATAGAAGTTATCGTTGACAGGATACGTAAGAATAAATATAAAAATCGTCGGCCTAGTATTTTCCATCAGTCATTACTTGTGACGAATACCATAAAGGAAGAAGAATCATTTACACTAGCATTGCCTATTGTCGAAAAAAACAATCTTGAGATCGAATTTCCAACATTGGATCCTTCATTGACAATGGAGGAAACGGCCTTTCTTAAACGACAAATCTTTTCTGAGCTGAGCAAAAAATTTATGCCGCATGCATTTTCTTATATCAAAGAATATGGAACAATATAGAGTAGCTTTGGTGAGTAGAATCTAAGAGAGCAGTAAGCAAAAATTATGCTGATTTTTGCAAGAGGAGTCTTTCTCTTCTTTTATGGTTAAAAGAATTATTTGAGTATTTTGCCTATCTACCACATATTGGATTCACTACATGGTCTGGAAACAAAGGAATGCAAAAAATTGGTGAGAAATGTGGAATGACTAAGGAAGGAGTCATAAGAAAAGTTAGATTTTTAAATAATCAATATTATGATTCAGTCAAGTATGGCATTCTAAGGGAAGAACTAGCCGATTAGATTAGGAAGCCCATTTGGTGATCCAGAATCACTCAGAAACGAATGGTAAGTCATTATTAATCATCTATCCAAACTTGGGTTATTTTTTTAGATTGAAGTGTTTAAAACTAAAAAAGCATTTATGAAGTCGTCATAGTCAGGCTTCAAAATGCTTTTTATTTTGTTTCTTTTTTCTTTGCCACATAAATACACCTAGACTGACGATGAAAAGCATATCCAACAGATTTCCTGCGACTTGGATCGTCGAAGGGTTGGCCAATGGTATCAAAGCAAGGACAAAAAAAGAAAACAAGCTGTAGATAAAACATGTGACAGGAACTAATCGAAAGAAGAGCGGACATCTCATTTGGCTAAAAATGAGTGAAAAAATAAAATAAGTGAAAATAGATAAAATCACGACTAAACCATTCATGATAAAGAAGAAAAGCGTATTGTGATTAAACGAATAAAAAAGGATAGCTAAAAAAGAAAACGTTTTAAATGCAATCAATACACCTGAAGCTTCATTTAACGTACCAGGATGTCGATGAAAAAAATAGGCACCGAAATATACAGAAAACATCAAGCCGCATAGAGAAGATAGAATCAAAAAAAACGGATTTTCTTCGGTTTCTGTAATATCAGAATGATCCAAAAGCAACCAGCCTAATGCACTAGAAGGCGCATGTGAGGTCTTAACGTACGAATAACATAGAAAAAATAAAATCGTCAAAGTCGCAAAAAAAGAGCCTAAATGTAAAAAATTAGTTGTTTTACGTTGAAT